>Ga0123355_10018267_pt1 | contig 11113 bp, 7 predicted proteins | sample TergutEmb28metaG_3_FD_89872 | JGI IMG/M metagenome (GOLD analysis project Ga0123355, IMG submission 89872) | Embiratermes neotenicus P1 segment gut microbial communities from Petit-Saut dam, French Guiana - Emb289 P1 | ecosystem: Host-associated > Arthropoda: Insects > Digestive system > Gut ...
AAAAATTAAAAAAATTTTATGTATATAAGAGGGGGCTGTAATGTGTCATACTAATAAATGCGGTGATACCCAACTTACACATCTTTTTTTTTTTTTGGGGGGGGGGGGGTAAATGTTAAAGGGATCGGTTTGTGTGAAATGGGCCTGACCTAATATGTTTTCCAGTCGGTTACAGGCGCCGTTCTAGGCCTCGGGTTCGCAGGGGGAAACGGAGCAATCTACAATAAATTCCTTGGTAACCGTTTTCTAATCGCATAATTATACTGAGTAAACCAACTGTTTCCGAAAAAGAATGAGGTCACAGAATTTCAGTGTCACATTCGTGTTATTCCAAAACCACTCACAATTGATTATTTCTGAAGAATCCTATCTGAATGAACAGCAGGCCATCAAAATTGTCCTCTCTATGTAGTCAGTCCTCTCCCTCACTCGTCTTACGTCTTCTACGTCTATGAACACGTCTCCAGATCTGTGCCGCAGAATAAACTCTGGCGTTATCCACATGCCTCTGCAAACCGCGTCTTGATTCAAAATTCAGAATAACGAATAAACTAACCTGAGGGCTTCTACTAATAATTGGTGTCAATCTGCCTGTTGTTACTTTCTTAAGGATTATATAGTCTGAAAGGGTTCCCAGTAACTCATTCTGCCGACTCTACATTCCTTTGTATTTTAGAATCCCTTCTGCGTTTAAATAGCCTTTTTCTGCTGTCTGCGTTATGCCATGACGAAGGACATTCATCCATTACGATTTAAATACAACCTATACAATGCACGCCATCTGTTGAATCCATTGATAATTGTTTGAGGTTGTGTTCGTTGTTGACCTCTATTTGTTCTAGGTTCAGTGAATTCTAGATCCGTGCCTCGTGTAGTGTTGTTGACCGGTAGATTGAATCTGTGTGTGGGTGCGTTAAGTCCCAAGGTATAAACGGTAAACTTATTTGCATGGTATTCCGACAATTTCCGATAGTAAATTGGTAGTAGTTTCCTTCGAAAGGTTTAGAACGTTGACATATTGAATGTACATTTAGGCCGCGGTGTGCCCGGACAACGTAAGATACCGCATGTCATAATATGTTTGTGTCAGGTTTGGTTCGCAGGTGGAAAAGGCGAAAGCATGCATTTCAAGCTTGCATTCGGCAACCAAGAGAAGACAGGATCTACTATCATGATAAACTCAGTGAATGCCAGCCAGTGTAGTAATATGAAGTTAGAATTATTGGCTTTGGGGATCATTCCGTCTATTGAAATTCCTTAGTATATTTACAATGGCAAATTTATGAAGTAATTTCTTTCAATACTGTTACTCGTACAGGGTGTATAAAATGCAGAATTGGTTTGCTATAACCGAAGAACATTTATAGAAATTAACCCTCCAAAAATTCGCGGGTGCCCTTAAAGCGAAATTTCCGTAGTAATATGTTGTACTGTGTACATATCTGTCATTAACCCTTACAAAACCAGTTAAATGCTACAGTTAGTGACTGACACTTCTGCTCGTGTGCTGGAGGTCCACTTTCCTAGTTGAGGATTATCATCGTTTCACAGAGCTGAAGTTTGTAGAATATTCAGTTCAAGTGATGTTAATTTGTGAAATGTTTAAATTGCATATGTTTGTAACCCACGTGTTCTTAATCGTATTTTAAAAATTGGTCAGTGTGTCTTATCACTGACTAGTTGATATGTGATTGTGTTGGCAGTTTGTAAGAATTTCAGGTTAATTCATCAGGCTGAAGACTGTTGTAGATACTGATGTGCTTTCAAAGACAGTTCTGCCACGTATGTAATAAAAGCAACAAAAGCACATGTATGCAATATGTTTTACCACATGTAATTAATTACCAACATGTTTCAATAGCTTTTGCATGCATACCAAGAACACTAAAACACAGTAAACTGCCAAGTTGTATAAGTGGAACCACTCAGCATTATAATAGGTGCATACATTTGCTTTTTTTTTACTATATAAGTTTAAATATTCCTTAATGCATGGAAAAGGAACATATTAAGTTCATTAATGCCCAACAGGCAAAATCAGTTCATTGTTACAAGAATACAAAGGAGAAATTGCCCAAAACTATTGCTGTCATTTGGTTTAATAAGATGTATAGGTTGAACCACGCTACCCCAAAATATAATACATCTATTATAACATTGAGTGGTCCCACTTATACAGTTGGACAGTATTTTTTTGTGTTTTTAGTACCCTTGCAAAGCTACCGTGATGCTCAAAACATATTGGTAATTAATAATATGTGATAAAACTTATTGTGTACATGTCCATTTGTTGGTTTTATTACTTGCCAATTTAATATTCATTACATATTAGTAAGTAACATCTTAAGAGTTTCTTATGCTGTCTAATTGCCAATATTTTAATAGAGGGCAGGAAAAGTACAATAAAAGTCATAAACAATGTCACGGGATCGAGCATCACGGCGATTCTACCGTGTAGAAAGCCAGAATGAACTATTGGCATATATGGATAAAGGCGAGATGGCATCTTGCCAGAACCGCTGGACTTTTGAAGCTGCATGGGAAGTCGCAAATAAAGGTGAGAAAGTATTTTACTAAACTGGTATTGTTGTCTGTAAGAAATGTAAAGGTGCATGTAACATGTCTCACCTGTTGATGTACTTATAACAAACGCAAAATGAAAAAGTATAAATACAGGGAAATGTTAAATAATGTACCATATTTAATTTATATAACTAACAAATGATTAAATGAACTTAATTTTGTTGCTTCTATCATGTATGTGAAGTTAGTCTCTGAAACTACACTGAACTATTACTACAATAGCTGGTGGACTGCTTTATCATTTGTGGTGTTATAGTGTGGAATCTTATAGATTATGTTACCATGGCTCTGTTATAAAGATGAGTGGAAAGGTGTATTGCAGTAGATACTCTTCCATCATCATCACCACCACCACCATCATCATCATCATCATCATCTAGCTAACATGGCATTGGGCCATTTGTTGACCCGTTCTGGTCTCACACGTCTAGAAGTTTCTTTAATGGTGACCCCTGGTTTCTCTTGCCTATTGGTCTGTCATTGTTTAGTTTTATTGGTGATCTATTATGGGGCATTCTGTTTATATGTTGCAACCAATTTCTTCTATATTCTAGTATTTTACCCAAGACTGGGGTTGTATTTATTTCTTTTGCAGTCTCTTTGTTTGTTTTATAATCTGTCCAAGTGTATCCTGCTTTTCTGATTAATTTCATCTCTGCTGCTGTTATTTTGCTTGTGTCTCTTGCTTGAATGGTCCAATTTTCACTACCATATAACAGAAGTGGTAGGGCTAGTGTATTGTGTAGATAGATAAATAGATTTGCGTTGGGTTCAAGTCTTTAGGTTCCCGATGTACCTAGGCCTTATAGATGGGCCCTTTGTGCCTGATAATCGGATATCAGCTCAGGAGAGCCCTGTCCGTGTACCAAAGTTTCAGATGGCTCCCAGACTTAAAATCTTAATGTCCTCTGGGTCCAAGAAAGGAACCCAGATATACTATCGTTTTCTCTCAAAAAGTCCCGGCAAGCAAACCCCCTCCAGGTTCCCTAGCAGGGCCCCTATGGAGAGAGATACCCGCTTACAGGGAATTTTTACATCTCTCTTGATATATCTCTTTAACACATCTTTTAGCGTTCCCAGTAAAGGAGCCCTCCCGCCAGGTCCCCCTTATGGAGTCCCCTTGGAGAGAGATGTCCCATTCCTAGAGCCTTCCTTCATTCATCATTTAAAGTCCCTGGTATATGAGCCCCCGTTCTGATTCCAGGTTCCCCTCAGACATAAAGGGGCCCCTATGGAGAGAGATGCCTGTATCCAGAGCCTTTCTTAACATATCTTCCAGGTTCCCCATTAAAGGAGCCCTCCCCAGAGGCCCTCTGCACTGAGCCTCTTTAGACAGAAATGCTCCATTCCTAGAGCCTCCTCCATCCATCTCTCAAAGTCCCTGGTAGATAAGCCCTCTTCAAGGTTCCCCAGCAGGGCCCCTATGGAAAGAAATGCCCTTCTCCAGATCCTTTTCTACCTATCCTCCAGGGTCCCCAGCAAGGAGCCCTCCCTCCAGGTTCCCTTCACAGAGCTCCCATAGAGAGAAATGCCCCACCTCCAGAGCCCCTTCAGCCATCTCTCAAAGTTCCCGGTAGATGATTCAACTCCAGGTTGCCCAACTGAGTCCCCATGAAGAGAGCTGCCCGTCCCCAAAGCCTTCTTTTCATAACCCAGGGTATCCAGTAAAGGAGCCCTCCTTCGAGGCCTTCCGTAGTGAGCCTCTTCAGAGAGAGATGCCCCATTCCTAGAGATCCCTTCATCCATCTCTGAACGCTCCCGGTAGATGTACCCCCCCTTCCCAGGTCCCCCAACGGGGCCCCTATATGGAGAGAGACCTGTCCCAGAACCTTCTTCCAAACATAAGTCCCGGCATATAAGCCGTCTCCCACATTTCCAAGTGAGCCCCCCATGGAAAGAGGTGCCCATATCCAGAGCCTTCTTTTAAACCTCCAGGTTCCCCAACAGAGCTTCCATAAAGAGAGATGTTCCATTTCCAGAGCCCTCCTCCCACTATCTCTCACAGTTCCCTGTAAATGGATGCCCTCCCCAGGTTCCCCAATGGAACCCCTATGGAGACACCCATCCACAGCACCTTCTACATCCCATCCCCTGAAAATTCATCTTTCCCTCGGAGTTCCCAGTAAGGGAGCCCACTCCATGTTCCCTAACAGGGTCCCCACAGACAGGGATACTCCATCACCAGAGCCACTGGTCCATTCATTTATTCATTCATTCATGTACACGTGCCAGAGTCCCCAAAAAGGAGCCCTCCTACATGTGGGGAAAAAACAAGGTCACTGTCCACGGAGCCCTACATGGATGGAAGGCCTATATGCAATGGGGTGTGGCCTGGTTTCCCAAGGGGATCGTTAACAACACTGCTATCTCTACCCCAGTGCCATGCAACCCTCGGCACAATGCCTTCCACCTTGGCTTGGGTAGACCAGAGCTCTGTTAAGCAGCACATGTCATAGCAACCTCCATCAGGCTATACCCTCCACAACTATTACCGCTTCCCACGTGACCCAGGGTAGAGTACGATTCTATGATACCCCGAGGTACAGACAAGGGGTTGGATTTATGAGAGGCTAGTGTATTGTATAGTTTAGTCCTTGTTTTCTCTGAAGTTTTCTGTGGTCTAAACATGTTGTTAAAAATTTCTGTTATTTTCAAATAGTTACCAATTTGTTATAAATGTCCACTTCTTTTTTCAACAGGTATCAGTTTTCCTAAGTAGTTAAAGGAATTGACTTGTTCTGTAATATTGTTATCTCTTACAGTTTTACTTTTAACTGAATCTTGTCCTTTAAATGCCATTACTTTTGTTTTCTGTACAGATAAAATTAAATCTTGTTCTGTTATTATTTGATATAATTTATATGCAGCTTTCTGCAAGCTGTCTTCTGTGTTAGATATTGTAACTTGGTCGTCGGCAAATAACAGTGTTATCAGTTGTTGATTTTTGGCAAGTGGAATTCCATTTATATCTTCTTTCTTCCATTTAGTTATTATTTCATCTAAGCAGAAAAAAGAAATTGCAGCATACTAAAGAGACTGAAAATTACGCAGTTATTTACAGTGGAGTTAACAGATACACCAGAGGCCAGTCAGGAGTAATGATATGTATCCATAAATCATTAACAAATAAAGTAGTAGATACTCCAGTTTGTATGTTCTTTGTTACTTTATGAATTTTATTGGTTTTAATGTTTGGTTATGCATTATACATCTCTTTGCCAGAGCTAATAACACTAGGGATGCTGTGCTGTACAGCCATCCTTGGATTGCACTGATTGTTTGCAGTATAAAATATGTTCAAATGCAGCCTGTAGACCAGTGTTTCTAAACCTACAGTTCGTAACCCAAATTTGGGCTTCATAGCTGTTCTGAATCGGTCACAAAACAAGTTTATGAATCTACTTTTCGATGACTACTGTTTTATAAGTGTATTAAAAGCAGTATTTTTTTTAAATATAGCAGTGTAGCAGTGTTGGTTGACTCATACTGTTATGAAAAATGCCACAGACCATTAATAACCAGGGTTGCCAGCCTCTCAAAGAAAAATTACAGCAAAAACCAAACAAAAGTATCATTTTTTGCCTTAACAGTTGCACAGTTTACAAAATATTCTGACTTTGAGGAATGCCCTGCCAAACAAAAAAATACTTATTTACAAGATCACTACGACTCCCCCTAGATGTAACAGCCATATGAGTCACAGTACTGAATTCATACTCATTAATGTTTTTTTTTTTTTTTATCTATCCCTTTTTTTGACTTCTTGTAAAATGGGTCAGAACTAAAAAATGTTGAGAAACACTCTTGTAGACTGTAATGGGAGACCTTTTGAGCATTCAGACAAGCCTTTGGGCCCTCCCAGCCTCCTATTTGGTGGTTATCAGCGGATCTTTCACCAAGGCAAAGCTGCTAGTGCATGACCCTGACCACTTTACCTTCATATACTTTCAAGGTTAAGAATGAGTAGAACTATACCTCTGCTTCCGCATATACGTTCGTGGTGCGCACAGGAACAACTTTGCTTTACCTTTCAATGGGAGCTTAACTTTATACTGTATGTATACCTTTTCAGGTACATGTTGTATACCAGTTTGTTAAGTGATGTACAACTTTTGGGAAAAATGTATAAGTTTAGTTTGAACTTAAGATGGGTGATGGCATATGTGCACACCTTCTGGGCACCAGGGTGACTAAATTTTGTATGATGATGCATAATAAGTGTGGGTCCTTGGTATGGAACTTGCTGTATGCCACCCTTCTGGCACCTAGAATTTTGAAATGGTTCCTAGATCTTCAGGAAATTTGTGCATCCCTGTACTAAGGATAATACTGAACTTATGGAATGCAAAATTATAGTATACTTGATATTTAGAGTCTTCCACGATTTTACACAGTGTGGTTTGGTAAGTATTCACCCAACAACACAGCCTTAACATCCCAGGAGACTCAAATCTTGCATATACTATATTTTACATGGAGATTCTTGACATATTATTTTAATTCCTATGCAGACACATTATGTTATTTTATTTCTTGGCCATTAGCTGCTCTACATATTGTGGTGAAATATTTGTTAGTAATCTGGAAGCTTGTTTTTGGCTGTCTGACCTCATGATTGTGTTTAAGAGAACGTGACCTTGGTTTATGTGGCACTGTGCCAGGGACACAAGACAAGTTACATGCTTGGCCCATCTATAAGTTGCTATATTTACAGCCATTGATGTAACTTGCCCGCCTCTGTTTTAGCATCTGATGTATTTAGATGCGGTCTCTTCATCTCACTGTTCCCCACATGTAAAAAAGTTCATAAAAGAAATACCAACCGTAGAAATTATTAATAAGAAAACAAAAACAAATCTTAAAAAGGTATACTCATGGCTTAGTACACGGACTTTACATGGTATTTGTTACTTTCATGATTTCACATGATATTAAAGTACACTCAGACCTTTTTTTACACCCCTTTGTGTTACGATTTTTGCTTTAAAGCCCCTTGCCAATTTATGCCACTTTTTAATTTGCACTCTCCCATTTTTGATTTAGTGCCTTTTGGCTGACTGCATTCTGTTATGCTAATCCCTTATTTCTGGTGTGAATATTTTTTATTTATGCCTTTTTAATTTAACCCTCTATTTGAAGGAACACAAGTAGGGTGCAAAATAAGGGCTTGGTGTACACGTAAAAATATAATTTCATGTATGCTCTTGAGAAAAGTGTGGCCTTCCCTGTGCCAGTTTCTCAAAACCTACATGGCTCAACATTATGTGCAGATGTCTTATACCAAATTTTACCAAAGTCAGTCAATGAATGCAGAAAGTACATGTAGAACATCACTTATGCTTGTAAATAAAAGATGACTTTTATTGCACTGGTATTCACAAAACCCATGATCACATAATAATTTTTTGTGAACAGTTCCTTTATCATTCCCCCCCCCCCAAATTGTATGAAAAATGTAGGAAGTGTGGGTAAAATTATTTTGTGCCTGTCAGGAAAGTATGGCTTTTGCTTCTCAAATTTTCACAGAACTCTGAATTGCTGAATGGCATTATGTGTGATCATGTATGCCAGTTTTCACCCAAATGTGTCACTGAATATGGAAAGTACAGGGAAATATATTTATGGTCTTGAATAAATAAGTAAATATATAAAGCAGATAAATAAAATATTTAACTAAATTAAATATGTAATTAAATAAATTGTATGATTTGACCAATTAATTAAATAAAATTTATTTGATGAATATATGAAAGAAGTAAAATAAATGAACTAAAATAATTGTTAACATACATTTAATAATCTAATAGAAGGATTTAAATGAAACACAGTGGGCTAATCAAACAAATTACACCAATTCAAGAAATTAAATTAATACTTGAATTGAACAGCAGAATTAAATTGATAAGTTAATTAAGTAAATAAAGTAATTAAATATATGTAGAATTTAGTTAACTAAACAGATCAATAAATTTGAAGTAGATCAATCATTTAAATAACTAAATTAAATAAAGAACTTAAATAAAGCTTTCCCAGTCTTAAAAATGCAAAAATATTTCTCATCTCTTCTCTTTTTCTACATTTTAAAAGTTCACTTTATGTTTTTAAATATAGATGTTATTTGTGGTTTTGTTTAATTTATCCAAGTTTTAACCATAGACAACCCAAAGCAATTACTAGTGTACTCACTGCTTATACTTAAGAGTGCTATACACTTTGCAAGGAATGATTTTTCTGCCTGATGAGTAGCTGTCATGATTCAAAGGCTACTTACTAACTTCATGTGGCAGAATCCTGGAGAACCTAATAGGTCATCAGGTAATCAAGAATTCATGGAACATGGAAGTTTATGAGAGTGTGTCGCTAGTTTATATCCTGAGCAGTGAATCCAGGCCCCCTATCCTATTTAAAGTAAGATTCATTTTAATATTATTCATTCATCTATACTTGAGCCTTCCATGTGGGCTCTTTCTTTCAGGTTCCCGAAGTGCAAGCTAAAATAAATTGAATAATTCAACAAAGCACACTGGATGAACATCAACACCTGTCACATTTAGCACAGAACTTCACCACAAGCATACACTGAGTTCTGTACTAAACACAACATAAACATCTTGTTGATATAAATGTTTATCCATAACATGCCATGCAGGCACAGAGTGTGGGGTAGACATATAGCTCTACTTGTTCTTAACCTTGGTGCTAGATTGGAGTGGGTGGTCTTACCCTGGGTAAGATCCCCAGTACCCGTTGTACAGGAGGCTGGGTAGGCCTTGGCCTAGTGTGGATGGGTGTGGAGAGAAAATCTTTTGTTCCCTGCAGGGTTTCAAATCCCAATATGTCATACCTGTAGTGAGGCACTATGCTGAAATGTTGTTATGGCCACATCTTATTGATATAGTCTGACAAATAGTTGGAAAAATACTTTGCAACTCAGTCTTCTTGTTTGTACCGTGCATCAGTGACAATTAAAACACTTTATTATCCAACAGATGCAGAAATATATAATTTGTAGATACTATTAGAATTATTATAAAATATTTAAAATTGCTCCAACATGCTTTGGATCACAAGAGATCCATCATCAGGGAGCTCTGTACAGTGCTTGTTTAAAATTACAGTAATGGTTTTTTCGTGTTTGTTGATATGGACGTAGTCAGTGTTATGGCAGCATATTTGTCCATGATACATGTGTGTACTGCACAGTCTAGAGAGGCAGTCTCTAGACTGTGCAGTACACATATGCACCACGGGCAAATATGCTGCCATAACACCGACTACGTCCATATCAACGGACATGAAAAAACCATTACTGTAATTTTAGCCAAGTACTATATAGAGCTCCCTGATGATGGATCCCTTGTGTTCCGAAACATGTTGGAGCAATTTTAAGTATTTCATAATAATTCTAATAGTATCTACGAATTATATATTTATGGATCTGTTGGATAATAAAGTGTTTTATTTGCAACTCAGGTTTTGAAACCTTTGAGCTCAGGCATGTTCTAGTGGAAATGCTGGAAATTTGTGACAATACAAAGTGGAATTCTTATTTGAGATGTGGTAAGTGAAATTGCCACTTGCAAAGTAGGTAACATATGTAGGGCAATTAATATTTGCTTGTGGTGACAGTCAGACTCTCCCTTGGTATAACTGGCTGCTGTCTTATTAAACCGCTGAGGGGCTGTAGCCGCCTGTTTTATGAGCTTCTGTTGACACCATCAGCCCTGTGAAATTGTGTACACGCTGCACAACAAAATCACATTGATTGCAACTGCAGAATTAAACAAATGTCATTATACGAATATGGAGGGCTGTCGCATACGAAAGGTATTACGGCCTGGATCTTCCCGGCTAGAGTTTTGCACCTGCAGGAAGCAGATGATTATTTGGGTTGCTGACCCACCTGTATCATAAGGCACATGACTTTTCACCCCACAGGATGTGATGCAGAAGGCAATTATCTTTCTAAGGAGGGTGCATGACAGGTGGTGACTTATGACGCCATGGTATCATAAGAGGGCCACTTGTTGACCAGACTGGGAATGTAAAATATTAACCAATAGCTATAGTTGACCGCACCCCTAGGTTGTATTAATAGTAATTTCAGCCAATGATATATTTGGCCACACCCTTGTGTCGCCGTGCGAATTCTCGCACGGACTTTTAATCCCTATATAATATAATGTAACGATGCCACGGGGGGACACTCCGGACACTGCACTCAGCTCTTAGTTCGACGCCTTGTCGTCGCTCTGTATCATCTACTGTAACATAATATATATATATATATACATTTTACCTCCAAAGTCGGACTTGAAAGTTATTTCTTAAGTGTCCAACGGATCCATCCACAACTTCCGCTCGGTCAACAAGAGATCCTACTCCAGCTCCCAGGGATACAACAGGGCCTAGGCCTTGTACTTGGACTAGGCATACCTTAAGAATGAATCTAATTGTAAGTTACTTGCTGAGATGTTAAGAGGGGGATATTAACCTTTTGACGCCTAATGACGACTATAGTGGTTGCACC
>Ga0123355_10018268_pt1 | contig 11113 bp, 5 predicted proteins | sample TergutEmb28metaG_3_FD_89872 | JGI IMG/M metagenome (GOLD analysis project Ga0123355, IMG submission 89872) | Embiratermes neotenicus P1 segment gut microbial communities from Petit-Saut dam, French Guiana - Emb289 P1 | ecosystem: Host-associated > Arthropoda: Insects > Digestive system > Gut ...
AAAAAAAAAAAAAAAAAAAAACAAAAAAAAAAAAAAAAAAAAAAAAAAAAAAAAAAAAAGACAGGTCTGCTTAAATATAATGTTATTGTGTAAGGTTTTATTGGGGTCTTGTAACACAACATGACAGATCATAAGGATTTATAAAAACAGCATCAGCACTATGTATAACACACCTGGCAAGCTCTGTGTAATTTTGGAAGGCCAGAATCTGGAGCAATCACCTTCAAGAAAGACACACAACATGCCATGAAGATGAATCATGAAGTGTACTATGTCATAATGTAGGCATTTCACAAGGATGTGTTAGATGGTAAGGGATTCATCACTCTGTACAAATACATGCTGGGTCAGAACACAACAAATGTCCATGTGTTAGATATATGGGATTCACCACACTGTATACAAATACATGCTGGGTCACAACACAAGAAATGTCTGTGTGTTAGGTAAATATGACCAATCCATAGCCACATATATCCCTTTCCCCTTCCTGTTGGATATGAAGAAGGATACACTCAGAGTGGTTCACCATTTACAATTTGTTACACAAGGAAGAGAAAACAGTGTACATATGTTTATGGGATGGTTTTACTTATGCTGAGATTAAAAATGTGAGTTATCAGAAAATATGGGTGTGAATATCCCTCAATTATGAATGATGAAATGTCACCCCTTGGATGGTTGACGACATTCTGTAGCCTTGATAGCTAGCAGCAAATGCACGAGCTATAGGTAAAAACATTTGATCTTACAGAATAAAGAAGGAGCAACAGTCGCAGCAGATGTGTCATGAATAGATTTAAAACAATTAACAAAACTTTCTGCAATAATCTGCATTCTGTAACAAAGCAGTCATAATCACCTTTCAGCTTTTTGAAACTAACAAGACTGTTAATGTATGAAAATAGGAAATGGGCTATTATATTTACTATGACAAAATCTGTGCCCTTATTTATTCATGTAATATTTCAAACTTTAGACCTAGAATTAGATAAGTTCATAATATTAAAACTGATCTTACAGAAACAGGATAGCAAGGTTTAGACTAAATTCATCTTGCTCAGGACAGGGACCAGTGGGGGGATCCTATTACTACAGTAATGAGCCTCTGGGTTTCATAAAATTCAGGTAATCACTAGATGAGAAACTACTAGCTTCTAAAGAGCTGTGCTCCATGGAGTTAATATTTAGTATCAACAGGCAACTCACATGGACACTTGGACTGTTGGAACATTATAAGGGACAGCCCAGTTTACATCATCAATAACCAAGGAGTTTAGTTGCTTAACAGTGCAGTCATTTGCTATGACTGCTTATATACATGATGAACAAAAATGAATGGCCAAACCTATACAAGGTGAATCCACACCACAATACAAGAAAAAAGTGTATTTTACAGTCATAGGCCTTCTGTAGCATGGTTTATAAATCATGGCCTCCTCTCAAGATTAGAGAAAAGGTGCCCAACATGTCAACCTTTAGCCTGAATGCAGGACGTTGCATGTCTGAAAAGTGACCACCTGACTCGCTGGAAAATTCCAGGTGTCATTTGAATCATCTCCATACTGTTCTGTATTCATTGTTGCAAGTGATGGATGGCACTGACTTCTGCAGCATAAAGATTAGGCTTCAGATGTCCCAGACTTAACAATCTAAGGGATTTAAATCAGAATAAAGAGCAGGCCATGCTTTTGGTTGTCCTCATTCCACCCACTGTTCTGAAAACACATTGTAAAAGAATGGCCAAAATGCAAGAAGAAAATGGTGTGGACCACCACCATGCATGAACCATAAATGTATCCTAGTCTGCATATGCACCTCTTGCAGCAGCAGCAGCAGCTCTGAAAGGACGTTTCATAGGAAATCATGGCAAACAGCCCCAATCAGATGTGGTGGAAGAAAGTAGGGTTCTGAAATCTGTCTCCTACAACTGAAGGTCGACACTTTGAACATTTTCTTTAATCTTCAGGAGGCCCAAACTTGGAAACCATGCTACAGAAGGCTTATGTTCATATACAATATTTCCTTTTATTGTGGCATAAATTCACCTTATGTAACTATCTTTATCGTTGCACCATGCATTTCGTAGAGTCATTTAATTAGCACACCAACTAATGCACATACATAACAATTTTTGCATTAAAACACTTAAAATCGCTCCAACATATTTCGATCCTAAGATCATCTTCAGGGAGCTACACTGTGCCTTGCTAAAGTCACATTTTTAAAAACAGTCCCTGATTAATTTCCTTATATTAACAGGGTGCTGTGGGAGCATGTCGTATTGTGTAAGTGTACGCTGCTGAGAATGCGCCTGACTACACTTACACAATACAACATGCTGCCACAGCACCAACTTAATATAAGGAAATTAATCAGTGACTGTTTTTAAAAATGTGACTTTAGCAAGGAACAGTGTAGCTCCCTGAAGATGATCTTAGGATCAAAACATGTTGGAGTGATTTTAAATGTTTTAATGTAAAAAATTTTACGTATGTGCATTAGTTGGTGTGCTGATTAAATAAAATAAATCACCTTATGTAAATTTGGATGTGCATTTTTCATTGACTCTGTATGTAAGACCACTGGAGTACCATGAGTGAAGCAGTCAACACAACTGTTTATTATAAAAACAGTATCAGTTTTTATATAAAACTGCTACATGTTTCAGCGTCTAAGGGTCACTATCGGGCAAGAATGTGGGACAGGTCAGTGGCAAACACCATATTTGAAGATGTCAAGTTTTTCTGTAAATTGATTATAAAAACAATAGAATTCTGTCCTCTCTTATTACAGCAAAAAATTTGAATATTGCTTTTCTTCTTTTTTCTTGTATTATGTTTGATTACATAATTTTCATTCAAATTTTTTATTTATAAAAATATGAATGTTGATTTTGCACAGTTGTTTATAAACTTATGATTCATATGATGTTAAATATTTTTCAATAACTCTTTTGGCATAGAATTGTAGCCCAGTATAGTTATCTAGATGGTGTTTATTTATGTCTTCTTTTTTAAACATGTGCAGATTTTATATCTTTTAATAAATAGTTGTGTTGACCGCTTCACTTGTGGTATTTAATTTAGGAACACAACAGGATATCCTCTCTTAAGATAAAACCGCTCATTGCATAACATATCAAAAAGTAAAGCACAATTATGATACCAACAATATGAATAGAGCAAACATAACACTAGCAATACACTGAAACTGTTAACCAGATGACAAAAGACAGCAGAATGATTACACTTATATCAGACCAGATTTGTCCATGACAAGATGAACACAAATTATGCCAACAGTGGGGCTGCACAGAAGAAGTCCAGCATTACACCTGGAATAACAAGCAATATCACCTCTGGTTTTTGTGTTGCAATGTGAATCACCTTAGGGGGAAAACAATTTCATGTATCTAGCCATAAAGAGGGGCATGTAATCCCCTAAGAACCAATTTATAATGCAATTTCCAGGGAATTTAAAGAAGTGTGAATAGTTCTGACATAAATTTGGAGAAAAGTTATGATTACCCAGGAGTAAACATGAATTTAAATCCAAACACATGAATTTCATAGTTCAAAGTCAAAGCTACATTCTGCAGCTTATAACTGGATGAACTGCATCCAGAATGCCCCATGCTACATGTTAAGTCATAATCACAGTAGTCTTTATTTGTGAAAAACAAAATAAACCCAAGGAGTCAAATAGTGCCTGTAAAATGAATTATTAGTCACAACTCAGTACTGTATATAGGTGATTCACACCAACTTTGTCATAAAAACTGAAGCAGTTAGTATGCAATCCCCAAGCATTTTAATTAAAAAACCATGTGATCAAGACAACGTCTGTCAGACATGATGTAAGAATCTGAATTACGTACACACCTGTTATTTTACATGACAATATAAATAAATGGGAATAGTTTCCCAGTGCTTCTCACCAGTACCAGCCTGATTAATCTTCTTCATGTTACAAGATACAATATCAGCATCAGCAACTGCTGCTCCCCCACTCACTGGTCTGTTGGAAGAACTAGAGGGTTGTACTTGATTAGGAGCAAGTTTGACATGAGGCATCCATTAGAACGTACACCAATATTAGTAACAAGGAGAAATTAATTTTCATTAACACAACTACAACAAATATGCACAGGAGTTAAATTTAGGAAGCAACATTGAAATAACAATAACATAACTGCAGTATAACATTGACACATGTAACACATTTGGCATGCAACAATTCACATATCCCTAGTGTATAAAAATTGTGGCATTTTACCCTTTTCCAACACATAAGATGGCTGAAAACTGTGATGAATATCTCTAGTCATGCTTAATGTACTAAAATTAAGATTTTAAAGGTCCATATGTTAACTGGTCTCATATTACAAAGAAAAAGTGACTTTAAATGAAATGGCAAAGGGTTAACACCTAGTGTAAGTGAATAATAGTGCAGGGCTTAAAAAAATGCACCATTCCTTAGAGAAATAACAAGTATCAATGCACTACTTAGTAATGAGAAAAAGTTTCAAAACAGAATCTAAAGTACCTAGGATAAACGTGGGTTGGATTGGTGCAGTTGCAGAATAGTGTACATAATGAAGCACACTCAACAAACATATGACTAACCTTTTTTATTAATTATTTCTTGTTTCAATCTGTAAAGTAAGGTAAATAATTGCTTAAAAGGTTAATTTAACAATGCCATTACTGATTCAATTAGTCAACTTTCTTATCTAAAGACTGTTAGCTAATTCATGGCATACTATATATGTATAACGCAGCTTGAACATATCATGACAGTTAAATCAAAATGTAATTTCATCATTTTCCAATGTCTGACAGCAAATCAAGCTGCATTATTGCATTCTTGCATTATCTCACACAACAATCACATCTGTGGTGCATATCACGTGCAGATCATCAGAAATTTGGTTTTGCAACCTCTCAAAAAATAAACATGAAAAGCACAGGAACACTTCTTCACAAAGCTTGTCTATGAAGCATACTTCATACATGTAGAGATTAGACTGGACAACCACTGAATATAACATACAGCAAGCACACAAAAAGTATTACAGACAATAAATATGATTCACAAATTGTGATCAATATATTAAATAATTAACAATGCAGTTGGATTTATGTATCACAGGATGGACAAATTGGAGTATGCAGACACAGGACAAGTTGAAAATTGTTACATCAGCATTTAAAAAGAAGTACACAAACTTCTTCAGGAGCAAAGAAATTATAACTGTCTTTTTAGAACAGCATTATATTCCCTACACAGGAACACTGCTGCACACCAATATTGCACAGACACAAGAGTTGACAGCAGAATGTCAAACCCAATGTGAAGCCACAACTCCTTAGTAGTACAGCAATCAGACATCACACAAGCCATACCACATCAGAACATTTAGGAACAACCACTAGTGATGCCATGAGTGTAAAAGGTAAATCCTTTAAAAAATAAATACCTTTGGTATGTAATAATTACAGACCAAAACAAGAAATAATCAGCAAATCTCATCTGTATGTGAGGATGAAACTGCACATGGAGGAAAAACACACTATGAATTAAGGAACCGGGCACATAAATGGTAGTACAATGATATTAACTAATAATAATAATAATAATAGAATGGGTTATTGTATTTTGATATTGTAATGCGTAACTTGCTACATTTACCTATATTTGTGCCCTCTAAGGATGGTACATTATAAAGGCTGGAATATGTAGGGTTGAATTCTAATTTTCTATTTTTTTTTTAATGTTTAAATTAAAATATCTGACAGGCCTTGTATACGTTCAAGGTGCAATAAGTAACATGTCAATACGAAGAAAATATGACAAAATAACGTAAAAGCTGTGTGCAGTAAAATTCAAACTTGTTAATACATTTTTAATTCAAACTGTTAATCAAATGAAGTTCATCATGTTCTAAAGTAATATCTGGAAGAGGTAACAAGTTATGAAACACCTTATAAAAATATAACAGTTACTGAATGTAGGATTATGATTACCTGGAATGGACTTCAGATAAGATATAATTTACATTTCTATTCTGAAGTTCCCAGCAAACAATTTCATCATTAGTGCATAAATAATGCTTCCAGTGCCATAATATGTCAATATTTAATAAACAGGGTGCCTGTAATGCTGCCTAAGAAGTTTCACAACTTTGCACTTTGGCCACTTGGTGTGATATGGTCTCTCTGAAATTTCAAAAGATGTGATGACAAAGTCCATGGTAAAAAGTAAGGAAGTAACTGTATGGAAAAGACTAGGAGAATAATTACTCAACAAATAAAGAATGCTGCATACAAGACATAAAATTTCTTAAGAAAGAAAGAAAGAAAAAAAAAAACATAATACAAGCGTCAACATATTTTAATTATGAGGATATACTTGCTAATGAATTCAAACTATGGGCTATGTTAATCCAGGCCACACAGCAAAATTCTGACAAGTGACATTCAGTTCCTCCAAAATTTTTTTTGGCTCTTGTTTTATGCAATTATTATGGCCTACATTCTACCTCATTGGGATCCAACATTTTCTTGTTGCGTGGAGGTACATGTGACTGATGCACTGGGTCATTATTTTATCTGACAACTAGTGGCTGCCACTTCAATTTCATGTTAATGCAGACCACTCAGCCACTGCCCAAATGTGTGGTGGACTAACAATTGCAAATGACAGTTGTCAAATAATATGAGGACCCTGTATAAGACATTTTCTTTTCTGTGCCTTTCTTGTTTGTCCTTTCATGCCCTCAACATAATCAGTAAAAATAACATTTGGACAGATAGGAAACCATAGTTACATCATTAAATGAAAACATAGTTTTATTACTAAAAAGGGAATGATATATCCACACAAATATCACTTGCGTAGCTAGAAGTCACTACTAGTAAATGTGAAAATGGACCCTGTAGTATCTGCAGTAAGAATACTCACGGCATCTCAGTGACTATGAGGATCCCACAAAAGCCACATATGGCTTGCGCCCACCAGCTGCATGCACAAGAAGCACCATATTGTTACACACAATCATATCACCACAAACTTCTGACAGTATTCCAAACTGCCTTCCTGGTCTATGGTTTTGCTTGTGTTACTCAGTATATACAAATTTAATAAAAACAAGAGTTTTATTACTGCCTCTACTCCTAGCTGTACGAAATCTACAATGTGCACAATCCTGTGTTGGCTGCCATAAGGATCAAATGGCCCCTAGAAAATTCAATTTTAAGAGTCATGAAGTTGCATACATTGATGACTACAAACGATCAAAACATTTATATTCAAACACATCAGGGACACATGGAGACATTTTGTTTTACCCACTCAGTCAAAAGAATGTCTACTTAACAAATATTAATCTCCTGATCATTTCTAAAAGGTTGAATTTCATGATTTTAAATTAATAGATAATCCTATAGCACAAGTATTACATACTGCCTCTCAAGGTTTAACCCTTACATAAAAGAAATCTTGGCAATCTCTACTTAAACTCTGCTGCACTAAAAGAACAAAATGACAGTCCTTGGTCTTCCTACAGTCTTGAAATGGCAAAAGAATATCCTGTGCAACTTCTAGTACCATTTTAAATAAATGTACTGCTATAATTTGTACAAAACTGGCAAAGGAATGGCTCAAACACTTAATTAAACAGGAACAGCAGCTGCAAAAATACGAAACACATCTGCAACATTCCATATTAACCTTTTGTCGCCCGAATTATTTTTTTAAATTTTAGCACACCCTGTGTATGAAATGTGAATAAAGAGGAACCAAATATGTTAGAATTATGAAACAAGCTGCATTTTCAAGAGAAAAAACCGGAGAGTATATACCATGTTTAAAATATTCAGTACCTATATTTGTTGAATAAATGTATAAAATGCAACGTTTAGAGCTTAGCGGTGCGGTACGACCACTATAGTGGTCGTTAGGCGTCTAAGGGTTAAATACTGTATTCCTATGTAGCCTTGTTCTTCCTCTTGTACACTGCATATTTCTATCCATCTATGTACACAACACTGTATGTAAGCTCCACAAAACAACTCATTGTATCAGCAACACTTTTCAATGCTAACATGCACTTACCTGTGTGTACTTGTTACAATACTATATGTGTGTGTGTGTGTATATATATATATATACACACACACACACACATATATATACACATGTTTACAGTACTATGACATTACTGTTGTATGTGATGAATATTACATTAAAACAAATCTTACAATATGTAAAAACTGATTAACAAAGCAGAGTAAATTACATTTAGTTATAACTGTTTGATCACATTAAATTACTCCGTCCAATTTCAATTCCGTTATAAACTGTATGCTACTTTATGTTCAACCTCACTTCTATCGTTATTCTTTAATAAAAACATTTCTCACATATTCATATTTTGCACGGTTACAATTCTTTCGAATATCCTCATCTTAGTAGTCAGTAGTAGTACTAGCAGCAGCAGCAGTAGAAGTAGTGGTGGTAGTAGTAATAGTAGTAGTAGTAGTAGTAGTAGTAGACATGGCATGTTTTTTCTTATCTCTACTCATCTTTATATTTACAATTTCTGTTAGTTCACAACATGTTCAGGTTATTGTCTTGTTCCTCCTTCTGCATTATTTCTATTGCAACTTATCTTGATTTGGTACACGGTTGATCTTGTCAATACAGTCTCAGTTTTCCTGTTATATTTCTTAGCACTGTATTATGCTGAGTTATGGGCTTGCTGGTGTCTGTGTTTTAAATATGTTGCTCATACATTAATGTTGTACTGTGTAATTTACATATGACATTGGCTGTGTAGGCAGGAAAACACATTCTACTCTATATCCTTAGTACTGAAGTCTGTAAAATAAATGTCTAAAATCGGTAATACAAGTCCTATATTTCAACAGATCAAAATGTACAAAATGTACTCTCATGGTAAACTTCAACAGAGTACACGGAATGTCATCACATGCCTTTCAGGTTTTTAATATTAAATGAACTCCAGCATGTTGTATAATGTACATACTCTGTAACAACAAATGAGCGCTAAAAATTTCTATGAAACTGGTAATGATGTAAGCATAGAGCCAGTGTCATAATTTCAGTCTTCCATAGTTTCCTTGTACTTGTATGTACATGGCTCGTCACTCAATTCTATACATTATAATCATTTCTGCTACACACCTGTTAAACAAGGACATCAATGTATGTGCCTCAACTGAAGAAAAACATCGATTGATGTTACAACATTTACAAGGTGTGTCAATAGGCTCCAAGGTAAACTGTTGGTACAGACAATACTTTGCGAGCACATCCATAGTCACTGACGAACAAGTGGCAGGTGATTGAATTTCGTTAGTCAGTAATTTTATGGAGAGGGCAGGCTGGAGATGCAGACCCCACTCACTGTTTCATGATACAACTTGGTTTCATCTCAGCAGACATGTGAACTCTCAGACTAACGGGTACTAGTCTGCGGAAAATTCCATGTTAATCCACAAAGTGCCACTACACAATGTTACAGTTGATGAGTGTTGTGCTATGAGTGCAACTAGAATTAATGGGCACTTTTCTCTGACACCATACATTCACTTTGATATGTAACACACACTCGGACACCATATACATCAATATTTAGCACACACACTGACACCATTTTTTGAACTTGTCCAGTTATCAGAAATCATACCTCCTCAGCAAGGCAATGCAACATTTCACACTGTAAACAATTCTATGCATTGTTTACAGAGTGAAGTGAAGTGAAGTGAAGAGCAATGGCATTATTTAATGATGGTATCAACTGTTAAGATCAAACAGCATCAGGGATGGATGAATAAATGAGTATGAAGCACTAGTGAAATAATGATGACAGGGAAAAAGTAGAAAGACTTGGATAAAAACCAGAACCAGTGACACTCTGTCCACCACAAATCCCACGTGGACTGGAATGGGATTGAACAAGGGCCTTCATGGCAAGAGGGGGCAAATAACTGCCTGAGCCATGGTACATCCTATTTACAGAGTGTTTTTGGTGAAAAAATAATAAGCAGGGAATTGTGATCTCTTCACCAGATCTAAACCCACATAATTGATATTTTTGATTGTGGGGAAATTTAGAGGCTAAAGTGTACAGTAATAATCCTTGTAACAAAGACAATCTGGAAGTAGCCAGAATGTTGTGTTTCAACTTCAGTGTCCAATGACAATCATGTTTGTTAGGTGTGATGCATGCCTGTGAGCTGAAAGAAGTAATCTCCAGAGCCTCGTTCAAATATAGTGAGTAAAAACCTAATACTAACTGCAATGCACTAAACTAAAGTGTCGACCCACACTCATGGTAAACTATAACAGCGGAAATCCATGTGCTGCAAGTACAGAGTAACATGAGATGTTGTTTAAAAAAGTCTACATTCCAGAAAAACAAGGAAAAACTGGAATTATGATTCAAGGTATACATGTAAATCACTTCTGATTTTATACTTAAACACTTTAAGTACTTCTTTCGACATCAAAGACCACAAAAGCTAATCAACTTGTTTCTGGCTGCTCTTGATTAGCACCAAAGTTCTTGGCATCAAACATAATGATAGTTGTTAAAATGACAACACTTTATCAATGACTGTATACAGAAATACAATTCAATACAATACACAATAAAATAATCTAGCACACTGAAACTGGATGATTATAAATGTTACTGCAAATTTATTTTCACTACACTGGCTGAGACCTGACATTCATAAAACAGTGAAACATAACTGAATAAATAACTCCAAGACTTTGGTTTCTGTACACAGTTAGCATTCTGTACAATGGTATCACCTCCCTGTCCACAGTGAGATGTTGTGGATTCTGTGGGCTACAAACACCTAAATATCTCACTTAACCTTTTGGCGCCGGAATTATTTTTTTTAATTTTAGTACACCCTGTATATAAAACGTGAATAATACAAGAACCAAATATGTTAGATTTATGAAACAAACTGCATTTTGAAGAAGAAAAAACGGAGAGTATATACCATGTTTAAAATATTCAGTACCTGTATTTGTTGAATAAATATATAAAATGCAACGTTTAGAGGTTAGC
>Ga0123355_10018269_pt1 | contig 11112 bp, 3 predicted proteins | sample TergutEmb28metaG_3_FD_89872 | JGI IMG/M metagenome (GOLD analysis project Ga0123355, IMG submission 89872) | Embiratermes neotenicus P1 segment gut microbial communities from Petit-Saut dam, French Guiana - Emb289 P1 | ecosystem: Host-associated > Arthropoda: Insects > Digestive system > Gut ...
GAATAAACAAATCAATATCAATCTCAACGCAACTATCTGTTGCTATGTTTTTGAACCTGTTGATGGTGTATGTCTGACTGGAATTAACAATTTTCACACGTGACAGTGGCACGAATTAAAAAAAAAAAAAGCAGTTTCAGTCTCACAGTGGTGTTCAGGCTGATATTAATTTGTTTATTCATATCACTGACACACAAAGGAATGCCACATGTAATAAATTAAATACAGGAAGTTGTGTAGCAAAGAACAACTGCACGTTCAGGTGCAGATATGACCTATTCTATTATTTTAATTATCAGATCATAAGAGCGCCGCCCCTTTTACTGAAACCAAACGTCGATCTCGGAAAACTTCTCGTGGTGTCAGAATATAAGGCGACTGTGAGGAAACATGGCAACGGTAGCAAGCATATTCAACGCACTAATACGCTGGGTAGTGGCAATATACGTAATCAACTCAAAGTGTAATAGTAATAATAATAATAATAATAATATAATAGTAAAAGGTAAAGTGATCCCGTTACAGGCCCGTTGTGGCCCAGAGGGTGGGTAGAGGTATAGCTCTACTCTTCCATGACCGCAGCACTAGAATGGGATGAGTGGTCAGCACCACGCCCCGGCCGCACTTTACGCCCGGGAAAAACCCGGTATTCATTTTACAGGAGGCTGGGTGGGCCCCAGGGCCGGTCTGGACGGGCGGAAAATCTCGCCCCCACCGGGATTCGATCCCGGACCGTCCAGCCCGTAGCTCAGTCGCTATACCAACTGAGCTACAATAATATGATAGTACCCAGTTTTAATTTACAGCTGTACGATATTCCGTGTACAGTACATATGCTGATAAGTTTTTCCATGTGGGCGCCATGAAGGTATGAGGGGAGCGGAAGTATATCTCTCTTATAGATCGATAACAGTCGTCAGATTTACGCTCCGGCCGCTTTACCTTAGGGGAAACTCCCCTTTAGCCATTGAATATGTTGTGATTACTATCACACAGCGTCATTAATTTATATGTCGACTATGTCTAGTAACTTAACGTCGGTTCTCTCGTCTTTTAAACACCAGCCCATATACCACCGAGCTCTCCGACTGCTTGTCGGAGAGTTTATGAGTAATATGTCAGTTGCTATCTCGTGTAATACTTGTACATACCATGACTACGTTTACTACAATAAATGTACTGTAAATTCGGACAATACACAAATATGTCAGAAGCTACCCAGCAATAAATTCCAGTCTTCTGAAAAAGGGAAGAAACGGGAGACACGTGCTGGATGAATATATAGAAAATATTTGTGTTTTACAAACTCGAAGACAGATCGTGAAGAAAGAAGGAATTTTGTGAACTGGTACTTTCAATGTTTGCACGATGGACAAATAGACGCCACACTCTTTCTCTTCAGCTATGAATACGTGAATTTTCTGAATATCAGATTTTCTGTTTTTCCTACATTAATCCGAGAAATACCATTTCGTTATATTAAGGTTCGCATGTGGTTTGATCTGAGTGAAAATAGAATTTTTGGGCCCATTTTTCCTGCACCCCAAAGCAAGACACAATATGACACCACTTTTATCACCTCTTCGATTATATGAGAATCTATTTCTTCTATTCATTTTTAACACCCACACAACAAACAGTTCTGGAATGCGTTCGTTATTGACGGCGTGCTAAATTCGTAATTTCATACAGAATTATATAATCACATCACAAAGTACCATTTAATTAAAAATCATTCCACCAGCTCATAACACAGAGTTCAATTAAAAATCGCACCATCATAACGTAGCATATAATTCTAAATGCTCTCTTTCGGATTGCCGTCACCATGAGGTTATTACTGTGCACTTCAACTACAGTATGTCCCACAAGTAAAATCGCAATGGGACTGAAGGTCCCTCTTTTTTCGTAGACCGTAACATCACATCGAAATACTACGCACGTATTCTGACATAATTTGTGCCATGATGCTATTATCTTCTTCTTCTTCTCCTCCTCCCCTTCTCCTCCTCCTCCTTCCTCTCTTTCTTCACCTTCTTCTCTTTCTTCTTCCTCTTCTTCTCCTTCTCCTCCTCCTCCTTCTCCTCTTCCTTATTCATCTCCTCCTCCTCCTTCTCCTTCTTTTCTCCTCCTCCTCCTCCTCCTCCTCCTCCTTCTCCTTCTCCTTCTCCTTATTCTCTTCCTCTTTTTTCTTCTCCTTTTTCTCCTGCACTTCTTCTTCTTCTGCTCCTCCTCCTTCTCCTTCTCCTCTTCCTTCTTCTTCTCCTCCTCCTTCTTCTCCTTCTCTTCTTCTCCTCCTCCTCCTTTTTCTTCTCCTTATTCTCTTCCTCTTTTTTCTTCTCCTTTTTCTCCTTCCCTTCTTCTCCTCCTCCTCCTCTTCCTCCTTTTTCTTCTTCTTCTTATTCTCTTCCTCTTTTTTCTTCTCCTTTTTCTCCTTCTCTTCTTCTTCTTCTCCTCCTCCTCCTTCTTCTTCTCCTTATTTTCTTCTCCTTTTTCTCCTTCCCTTCTTCTTCTTCTTCTGCTCCTCCTCCTCCTTCTCCTCCTTCTCCTCCTCCTCCTCCCCTTCCTCCTTATTCTTCGCCTCTTCTTATTTGGCGCAACAGCCCTACACGGGCCTACGCCGCATCATTGTTGAGGTTTCTAGATCACACACAGACACATCACGCTCAGTGGAACTCCTCTGGACGAGGAATCGGCCCGTCACACAGACCTCTACCTGACAGCAAACAACATTCACATCAGACAGACATTAATGGCCCCAGTGGGATTCGAACCCGCAATCCCAGCAAGCAAGCGGGCACAAGCCCACGCCTTAGACCCAGGAACGGCTATGGTGTTATCACGTTTAATCAAATTCTATGCAACACCTACAGGGAGATTTTGGTCATAGGAAAAGAAGCAGGGCATTGAGACCTCTTAATTTTCCAGCTAAAAATCACTGCGATGTTTACCTGTGGGGCATGTTACTGGGCAGACTTTACAGCAATAAGCTTCGCACTGACGATATCTGAAAGAAAGCATTCAGGAAGTTGTGCCTTCAATTTCATCAACAGTGAACCGACGTGCAGTGGACCTGCTTTTTAGATGCGACGCTTCTTTGGGAGCCAAAGGAAACCACTTCCAGCGTCTTTTTTAATAAGCCAAGTAAACACCTAAATTAGGCTAACTACAACTAGTACAATTAAAAAGCGTGAGTCCCGACTCAAGGGAACTGGAACAGCGGCGATCCCTGCGCTCTCTGGCGTCACTCACAACGTTCTGAGTGAAGAGTGATGCGAGTTGTTAGATAAAATAATGTTCCTACATATTTCAAGTACACTACAATGCAGTTAAATTGTAAGTAATTTATTGGTTATCGAATAGCTTGGGAGACTCTCATTTGTAAGATCAGATATTTGGGAAATATATTTCAGAAATTCAAAAGAAAACATATGAACCAAACCGGATTCTAATTTATGGACTTTTGGCGAATAGTTTCGTACCTTTAACAAACCCTAACATGTTTACAAATGCTTGTTAATATTACTGACAATAAATTTGATCATAAGGATATCAGTATTGATGATATCAAATATTTATGCAGAATGTTGGGATGGGTTTCAAAATATTTTGACTCTGTCAGTAAACACTGACCACATCAAAGCAGAGCTGTTAATACTAACAGTAAATGTTACATCATCCACCAATAAGTACCACTAGTAACAGCAGTCCATTAAGAAAAGCTTCATAATACATACATAAGACGAAAAACCAACTGACCTCTACAGAATGATGGCAATAATAAGTCTACTGGCAGGAATGATGGGATAGTAGAGTCTTTTAGAAAAATTACTGACCTTGTTAACACAACAAAACTGTGGAGTTACTCTGTTGATTTTCACGAAAAAAGTTGGTAAACCAGATTGTATTTGCAGGATATATGGGAAGGAAATTTTAAATTCAGCCTACTAATAGAGGCTATTATGGTATGAAATTGACTGTACTAGCTTCGGGTGGGATTAAGGGGTGAGTTTCTGTTATGGCAGTACTAAATCTGGGAGTCAGTAACAAGGATTACTTTGAAGGGATGAGTAAAGCCTGCCTTAAGAGAAAACCATGTGCCTACAATAAGCAAACTAATCCCAGGATGCAGTAGTGTCCTTGTGAAACTGACAGTCAGTAGCTGTTCAGAACTGAGCAACGGGCGATGTTTATGACCGGTACCCTGCACGTGCCCGGGTAGAATCTCGACAGGGAAGGCTATCCTGAATTGTATCTTAATTTTACCCGGTGTGTCCAAGCGAATATCAAAATGGTTCCACCACTTAGGCCATGATCGCTTCTTTTTTTTTTCCATATGTTTTCCAATTCGTTTTACATGTAACGCCTGTCATTGTGCACTGTGGAGTCTGAGACACTTACACCGTCGTTACACAAAGCATAACAGAATAAATCACCGCCTGTCGCCAGAGATATATTGCGTCGTAAGTCAAAATCCACTTACAGACCATACAGAATTTTGATTTGTTTATTTTTAATATCGCTCCGTTCCGTCCTACAGGCAGGCACTGTCCGGATCTTCCTCGCCAATATTGTACAAAGGGTTCCTCATCTTTTTCATCTGCATTCACTGTGACTTCCTTTATATGACAACCTTAGCTGCAATACGAACATGTAAATCACACAGAAAACCTTCACAGATTATATTCTACATATACACAGGTAAGAGGCGCATTTCGCCCTGTAATACGCCATGGGGGCCTAGAGGGGGAGTCTAGGTATAGTTACACTCTTTCTTTAATCTTGGCGCTTGATGGGGGTCGGTGGTCAAGGCCATGCCCCGGCCGCTTTACTCGGCGAAAAGAGAACTGGTACCCATTTTACGGGAGGCGGGTTGGTCCCTACGGTCGGTCTGCACGTGTAGGGGAAAACTCGCCTTCACCGGGATTCGATCCCCGAAACTTCCAGCCCGTAGCGAGTCGCTATACCGACTACGGCAACCCAGCCTCCTGCTTCGTATGTATGTGTGTGTGTATGTATGTGAGTATATATATATATATATATATATATATATACATATAGCACGTCATGAAGAAGAGAAACACAAAGAGAATTTTGGAAGGCAGAGGAAGGAAGAATCACTTGAAACGAAGGCATACATGGGAGGAAAATATCAAAATATGACGTTAAAATGGATCTTTAAAAAATAGGATGAGGAGTGTGGACTGGACTGATCTGGCTCAGGTCAGAGAAAAGTAGCGGGCTGTTGTGACGCAACAATGGCTAATAATATTGTATCAAAGGAGTGAAAATTCTCGAATAGCTGTGAAAAATGTTAGCTTATCAAGAAGTGCTTTGCTCCGTGGAATGAGATATATGAAACTGTGAGCCGTATTCTAACAGCCATAATTAGGACACACGTCTCTATTGCCATATTACTAACCTGTCGGATGGTGGCAGCAGTTTCTTAAATTATCTCAGGTCACAAAAGCATAGCGATGATTTCGAGATTTGATGCTCTCGCAGCAGTGAGTACGATTATTGGGATATAATTACAAGGCGTCACATTCCAGACGGCCGTGATGTGCATCGCTGACCATTTCGTCTACCTGCTTTTAGCATTACCGTCGACATTGTAGGCTGTAACTTGATTCTCTTACAATTTTTCATCCATTTTGAAATGTTTTTTTTTATAATTATTTTGTCCAGTTAAAGGAGATTAATTCTTGCTATATAAAACTTTGAACAGGTGCAACCAACTTTGCCGAGCAGTGGATCTATGATTAGAAATATATATGTTTGTGCGCCGCGCGAATTTTTAGTAAGGACAGTGGTGAGTTGTAGCCTGACAACTCTACAAAAATAAGGATGCTAGTAGCAATAAACTGTCCTTCAATTTAGCGATACCTGGCTTCAGAAAGTTACAAAACAGGTGCGACAAGCAAGTAGTTAAGACCTACTGGCTTACTAGTTAGGCTACTGTCCAAGCTAATTAATTAAATACTTTTTTTTTCACATTCGTGTCGTGCATTTTGATATTATCAAAGTTTTTATTTATTCACCAACTGATGCAATAGTGAGTTGTTTTAAAAACATTATTAAAAATGATATTAAAATTTACATTAAAACAGCTCCGGCATGTTTCAGTGTTACAGTTATACCATCATCAGGGAGCATATTAATTTGTGCTTACTGAAGTTGCGGTTGTTAAAATAGTCCATTAAATTACTATTTTAACAACTGTAACTTTAGTAAGCACAAATTAATGCTTTCCTTGATGATGGTGTAACTGTAACACCGAAACATGTCCGAGCTGTTTAATGTAAAGTTTAATATTGTTTTTTTAAGACAAAACATTAGTGCATCAGTTAATGAATAAATAAAACTTTGATACGTAAATACTTATTTGTTAAAATAATCTCAGCTGGATATCACCCCCAGAAAAAGGCAATTCACATAAAACCTCCAAGCGGCATACTGCACTCCCAGAACTAGACTTTTAAACATAACTTTCATAAACTTCAGACACTATCGATTCTGGCAGACTAAAATATGACAGAAATACTGGAGTCGAAAATGCAGTCAGATGTCAGAATTAGAAGCATTAAATCAGTGATTTCCTAACTGTGCCTCCTCAGTACACTCCTCTTCCTCAAACCGGCCAGAGGTGTTCCACCACTGAAACTGAACTGTTGGCAGGATCCTCCGAAATGTCTAACACAACACACTGGGTTTCATTCTTGTAACGTGCAGACTGAGGCAGACGATTGCTTCGAAACCTTCGTACCTATCTACAAACTACACGACGTCGCATCACAGACGGTCTGATCCTCAGAAGGATTTTCTGAAACCTAACAACACTTCCCCCACCATATTTGTGTGCAGTAGTGAAATAAAAACCGCTTACAACAGCAATCGGATTACAAAAATTCATGATGACACTTTAAAAGCCTTGGAAAGACTCCATGAGGGGAAAAAATGTGCATGAACTCCTGAATGTGGACCGGTGGTAACAATTTACTATAAAATGCAGTTTATTTGCTAGTAAAGTGTCAGTTCAGGGAAAAATTTATTAACCTTCCAACATTTTCAACAACTTTATTTTACACGAAGAAAAATACACAGAGAAAGGACAGTGGATTCAACTAATTTATGGTAGGTGTTTTATATTGTATTTCAATTGTGTTTTAGTTTAAGTAGCGTCGTAAAGTCGGATAATAGAAATTGAATTGGGAGGGTCGTTGAAGGACTACTTCGTGAAGTGATTCATACTTTTGCACTGGCATTTCACTAAAGGGGCTGAGAAAAGACAGAATCCTGACCAAAGTTCGAACTCGGCTCATCCAGAACAAAGTAAATCGAAAATAAGCGAGCACTAAATTTAAGAAAATTCCTGAACAACAAAACATAATAATAATAATAATAATAATAATAATTCAAAATTTTGACAAAATTTCGTTAGCCATTAATCTGTGGTTATTTTTCCTTGTTCTTTGTCAACGAATTAAATTCTAAGCCGCCTCACCCGTCATTTTTGTTTCAGTTCGTTTGTTCTCTTCTCTGGTAAAGAACGAAAGTTTTACTAACACTCGTCTGATCAGAATGGCGAAGTGAGCCGCCAGTTTCGTGGCCCACCTGCCTTTTGCCCTCGGAACCCCCTTAAGTAAGAGGCTGGTTGTCCACAGTTCCCGTCAAGCGAAAAATCCATTCGCCTCCAGAAAATTCGTCCACGAATGCTCGGTTGTCCGGTCCGCTGCTTCTTATATACACCGATCAACCTAATCCACCGTCTTTCCAGCTACTTTCCAGTGCCGAATATTTTAAAGAGATAAATGTTCCTGCACCGAATTTGGAGGCAACACATTTCACTGAAACATCAGTGAATTTCTACCAGACTACTCATGTTGTACGCGAGAAAAGGCAATTCTCCACAATTTCCGTCGCCAAAATAACAAAGTCAGCGTGTCCGAAATTTTGACGACCCTTCCCAGCTACCAGAGTGCACGGTCTCACACCACAAAATAAAACAATCTTCAAATTATTATTTTGAAATTTTCGGTTATTTCAATGGGTGTACAATCAACTTATATTAGATAACACACCTGTTCTTGAGTAGACTTAGTAAAATCCTTCAGAGAGCAACTGAGCATTCCTCGGAACATAACTATCATGCACATAAAATATAGGCTATATACCATGTATATGTGTATATATATAATTGTATATAGCAGGTCCACCATTTTTTAATTGTTAGTGTGTTAGACGCTTATGGTAGAACATTTAAAAGGAGTCACGAGCCGTTAATATAGTCCTATATTTTAGATACTTAAATAAATGCATTTATTCACAAATTGATCCCATTTCATTTAATTGCACGTCGAAAACAGCTATATCGCTTATTTCAATCGAATCGATTTCTGAATGTTCACTGCTGAAAGCGGTTTATTAATCAAATTGCCATTTTATTCTTCCGCTTAATCACAAACGTATCCTCAAAGGATCTGTTTCGTGTATACTCGGTGAGCGTTTGGCATTTCACCGGAGAGAGGGTTGGTTTGTCTACCTTGGTGAACATTCACGAACCAGAGTACGCAGGCGTTGGTCAGTTAGTGAGTGAGACAGAGTGAGACAGGACGCAAACCCCTGCATTTCAACATCAAGTTTCTCCAGCAGATACATACATATGTTGCAGATTTATTAACTCCAGTTATCAAGACAAAAAGCAGGAAAAACGTAAGTTAAATCGCAATGAAACAACGTCTTTATGTAATAACTGATAGTACTTTAGTAATAGTAATGTATAAGGTCTCAGGTTTTCATGGTGGTTGTTAATGGTGTGACGGATTTCCTTTGTGTTTCTACACATTTAACTACAACACGATGCAGAAATCCAGAAGTAGGTCATCATCTACATCCCGATGAAGGTAAACTTGCCTTCATTTAAATATTCACTGGCGTAGGAAGACGAGTGAACTTTTCCGTAAAACTTAAAGCCGGATTCTCAAAATTATGTAACATTTAAATATTTTTATTACGTCACTAATAATATTACTGTTGTTTAAAAACAACAAATATGTGCCATATGAAATTACTAAATGAAAATTTCTGGTCTGTGAAAGACATGATGTAATGTTCTTTAACCCAAACATTTAGATACGTCCCCTTTAGACTTTACTGTATTTATACGTTGTCATTGTATTTGTGACACAAAGCACCACAAATGTAATTGTTGTAGATCCAATACATCTAAACTTACCTAAAGGGCTGTACATAAAATTCAACAAACAATTATTAGCAAAATGAATAAAACCATACAGTTAAAGTAGGAGTGGGTTCTTTGGGACGCGACGCGGTGTCAGTGGTTGAGCAATTCCCGGCATTTCGAACCATCGTGGTGCATTCATCCTGGATTTCTCTGGGACTGTTCTCTTTAGAAATTCGCAGCACAATAATTAAGGTAAATAAAAATCATAAATAATTTTTAATTTCCAACATAAATTCAATCTATATTTATAAATCAGATTTATAATGAGAATTTATACGGGTTAAGTTCACGTAATGATCACTGTTTAGCACAAGGAGCCCAAAAAAGCCTTACCAAAATGGAAAATTCCCAGTTACGCAACAAATGAATAACAAATATCTGATAGAGATGTTAAACTAAGAAAGCTGAATACCAGAGTAGATGAATTATAGAAGCCTCAAAAAATTGTAGTTAGTCATTTGTTGGGATCAGCGTCATATAAAACTTATAAAATTTAGTTGTGAAACTAAAATTAATTTTGGATAAATACACATCCAAATTTGTTTGATTTAAAAGATTACAATTTGCATTATGTTGGTACTTGCCGTATTGCACCAAAAAGTCTGCTAACGATAAACACTCACCAGACTACACGGTGGCATATAGCAGAATACAACAAGATTAAACTTCACCATGAAAACTTCAACCCTTGTAGCACTATATGCTTTCAACTACCCACCAGCACGTACAGATACCAGAAAATATTTCGTCGTAACTTGGAAATAAATGACTAGGACCCTAGGGCGGATATACGGCTAAATATCATATATCCTCTGACATCACTGGAAATTTGATGTTAATACTGCATTACTCTTGAAAAAAGGTTACGCTAGAATTCTGATGCAACCAATACCTGCTTCCGATGTGACAGTTTTATTGAAATGAATGCACGTAACCTAGTTTCTTTTTCATGATTTTCATATTAGACGAGCTTTACCACGAAGTTTGCCTGTCACACACTGGCTTGCTGTACGATCGCTGTACTTACTACGTACTGCTTGTATATTCACGGGCAAGCCCGCCAGGGGTATAATCTCGAGAGAATCCCATCAATCAACGTTACATAACAGCTCCAAGTAAATCCCTTCTGGCGCTTTTGAATTTGATACTTAAAATCGAAATCGATAATTTGATACAGCACAGCTCCCAGGATAAATGGTTCAGTTCCAGTAGCGTTTAATGATTCGTTTCACAACTGGACTGATTTTGCTGTTGTGACAGGTAGTTTCTACACTTCATATCCTCCTTCACAGCCACTAACTTTCTCTGTCTACCCTACCACAGACCCGCTCAACCCGCTGCCCGTGTTGCCGATCTAGACATTTCAGATGATAAAACGTCTTTTAACGCTTTCCGTGGCAAAGCTCAGATAGAACGCCGAGGATTTTTTTTTTTAATTTATGAGTTGTCTATTTATGGAGACATACGTCACTTTACTGACGTATTTTGTGGAAATGTGCTAAACATACCGACACTCGAGTCGAGGTTGAGAATCTTTTTTTATAATTTCTTTTATTCTTAAGAATATATTTTAATGTACATGATGGACAGAAAATTACACACTAAATTCATGCGTATCATTATACGTACATTTATTCACTTTTGTTTTGTTTACGGAATTCCAAAGTTACCAGCATGCGGACCAAATTTTCCCAAGGTTTCCGGCACCAAATAAAAGGTTGGGCAGGCGTGCCCTAAAGAATTAGTTGTTTATACACACACATACATACACACACACACACTCACACACACATACACACACATACACACACTCACACACACCTACACACACCTACACACACTCACACACACATACACACACACTCACA
>Ga0123355_10018270_pt1 | contig 11112 bp, 12 predicted proteins | sample TergutEmb28metaG_3_FD_89872 | JGI IMG/M metagenome (GOLD analysis project Ga0123355, IMG submission 89872) | Embiratermes neotenicus P1 segment gut microbial communities from Petit-Saut dam, French Guiana - Emb289 P1 | ecosystem: Host-associated > Arthropoda: Insects > Digestive system > Gut ...
CGTGGAAGAGCAACGAAGCGTTATTCGTTTTTTGTGGTCAGAGGGTGTGAAACCTTCTGAAATCTACAGAAGAATGAAGGTTCAGTATGGCGCCATCGGACTTCCACTTGTTTAGACCTATGAAAGAACATTTGCGGGGCCAGAAGTTATGGAGGCGGTGCCAAATCGGTTAAAGGCCACGCAAAAAAGCTTTTTTATAGAGAGCATCCGCAAGCTTGTGGACAGGTGGACCAAGTGTGTTGCGAAGCAGGAGGACTATGTCGAAAAATAAGACACAAACAAATTCTGTAAGTACTCTTGTAAAAAAGGCATTACGAGTATAAAATTTCCTGTTATTTAATGACTTACCCTCGTACATAGGTCTTCATGTAAAGTATCCGTAATTCTTGTGAGGTTTTGGTGAGGCTTGAATTTTCTCAACAAATTCTCGAAAAATAGGCTACTCGGCTATCAAATTTAATGAAACCCCTTTCATTGGGAGCGAATTGTTCCTTGCGGATGGACGGACGGACGGAGGAACAACCATGACTAAGCTGATGGCCACTTTTCGCAATTTTGCGAACGGGCGTAAAAAACTGAAAGTACTTTTCTTGCCATTGATTCTCAACTTCCGAAGGAGCGTTATTTTGGAAATTCCCAGGCTTCGCGTCTGTGTCCTTCTGATAAGGGCAGCATGCATTTGAAGATGAGTATAGAGCATTGATGGAACGATATTGACGGGGAAACCTTTTAAGAACGAAAATTAGCCTGAATGGCCGTAAAATATTTGGCTCGTACCGCGCAGTAAACTCCGTCTCGGCTATAGAAACCAATCTGTTAATGCTGTGTAGGGAATTTATCGCTTCTTGTTCCCCGTACAAAGCACATAAATGCACTGTGAGCGCAGAACGAACTTGATGGTACATAAAGTAAACACTTGGCTTTAAGGCGTTGATTGATGTGATGGCAGGAAAAGTGGCGAGAAATAACTAATGTGTATAAAGAGAACAGAATTCAAAGAGGAAAGTGAAAGTGCATGCAGAACTGCGTAGGTGTTTGATTGAAGTGGTCGGTACGCTGTGTGTGAGGCGGGCCGTTACCGGCTGTTCGAGTGGAATGGAATGCCGTCGTTGGTAAGGTTCAAGGAGAAGCCGAAGCGTTGTTCTTTAAGTTCTGTCACTGATATTGATACGCAGGCTTTAAAATAATTGAATTAGCTGTATTCTCAGAGCACAACCAACAAGATGCGACGTTTCTTAGTTTATTTCTGTAAGACGCTGTACATGTTTCAGACGGTTTTTCCGTCCATCATTAGGAAAACTGCACATACAGAGTCAGGTATTTGTCAGACCGTTACTGCTACCTGCTGCTGGCCTGGCCAGGCTAGCAGCAGGTAGCAGTAACGGTCTGTATGTGCAGTTTTGAGCTCCTGATGATGGACGGAAAACCCGCCTGAAACATGTAGAGCGCCTTACAGAAATAAATAAATGGAGAAACCTTGCGTCTTTTTGGTTGTACTCTGCGAATGCGTGTATATTAGCGACGCACGGACCTGTGAATATTATATGAATTGGCTGGCTGCGAAAGGGAGTGACGGTGTTTCATCTGTTGAATGTTTGTCCTGATTTAATAGAAGCCAGTACAAGTACTCCAGTACTTCTAATGGGTTCTACTACAACAGCATTTTAGAACAAACGTGGAGAACTGATGTTCATTTATGTCGCCGTAGGGTAGACCTAATGCATGAACGTTAGGTCTGAATGGCGGTCGATTGTTAGAAATGCGACCGTATTTAAAATTGATATACGTACTGCCGTCAACCACAACAAATTTTATTAGTTCGTCAAATTTGCAACAGTTCATCCCCAGGCATTTAAAACTCGGAAATACAATGCATATTTATATATTGTGGCTGACCGAGGGCATATGTACATTTTAACATGACGTACCACATGAGCTCCACAAAAATCTGATCATATTTTTCGTAATGGAGATCGTATGTGATGAGGTTAGCAAACGAAAGAGTTTTGGGGATTTTTTTTTTTCATCTCCATTTTTCCTCCCAACTCCAGGCGACCAAAGGGACTCAAACCTGTGAAGTGAAACGGTTGTTGTAGCATAATTCATGTTAAATCCCATCTCTCACATGTTAAGAAGTGTGTTATAATCAGTGAATTCTTTTTTGTGTTCTCATTACTGTTTTCTTTATTTCAGGTAAGCATTGGCGAACACGCGGCGGTGGATCGGTTTGCTGCAGGGGCTCTTCTGTGTTGAGGACAGAAGAAGATGAAATCGGGTATTGTGTTTCGCAGTCTGTTACATCTTTGAGTTGGAGTGTTGTAACCATACCGTGCCACGCGAGATGGTGTTTGAATTGTTACAGTTATTTGTCGGGTACAGTGCAGTTATTTTGAGCTGGACGGTTCATTACGTCCCGCCTTGTGCTGTGTTCCGTTATAGGGCCTGTTCCAGACACAATTTTGTGTTGAAGGACCATGTTCAATTACATATTCTCGATAAGCGTAGCGTAGAAGCGCGAAAGAATGTAAAGTAACGCTGAATAGTTTTTTCCTGTTTGAAGATTGAGCGTGGCAGCATGTGCTGTAAAAGAGTCCAGCTGTTTTAGAAATCTTTTGGTATGGTTTTGCGCAGAGTGGGGTGTATGGGCTCTTGCTGGGGAACTCGGAGGGAAGGAACCACTAGGAAGACCTAGGCGTAGATGGGTGGATAATATTAGGATGGATCTCCAGGAGGTGGGATGTGGGTATATGGACTGGATTGGGCTGGCCCAGGATAGATACAGATGGCGGACGCTTGTGAGTGCGGTAATGAACCTTCGGGTTCCGTGAGAGGCGGGGAATTTCTTGACTAACTGCAAACCAGTTAGCTTCTCAAGAAGGACTCTGCACCATGGAGTAAGTAAGTAAGTAAGTAAGTTTGCGCAGTACGGTCTATATCGGAGGTTAAACACCACCTTTGTCTGTGGACGTGCACACAATGTGAATTTTTTTACACGTTAAGAAGGGAATTATTTCTATGTATGAGGTCTTGAGTTAAGGAGGCCACAGTTAATATACAGAGTGTACCTTTGTATCGTGGCGCGGGGCACGGTAGCTTTCACGGGATATCTAGGCAGATGCAGGCTTTCTGTGAGATGAATTTGCCATGTTCAGGGACGGGACAAAAGGGACACCCGTGTATGCGAAGATGTATTTGTACTGTTTATACGTAAAATGTCGCCGCTGTGATCAAAGCCTGTGAAGAGTGTAAATTGGAAATACAGGGTCCGCCAATGAATCGGGCGTTTTGGCAACGGCGTTTTTATATTTTTAGCGTGAGCGGGTAAGGGGAATGATGCTGCCAGGTGGCGTGGCCGTGAATAGCGTTCAGTTTGAAATGGAGTCTTGGGACTGGTGCACAGCGAGCTTTCGCCGTAAAATCATTTTATAAGAACAACGATAGCTACGTTGCCGCCCAACGTGAATTTCGCAAGAAATTCGGGATTCATCGAAACAGTAAAGTGCCGTCATCTCATGCCATAAAGACATGGGTAAACAACTTTGACGAGACCGGCTCAACTGTTAAGAAGAAAGGTGGTAGTGTTAAAACAGTTCGCACCCTACAGAACATTGACGCTGAGAGCATCATTCGAACAAAGTCCTCGCCGGTCGGCTGTGCGTCATTCCAAGAAACTGGGACTGTCAGAAAGCAGTGTCAGGCGTATATTACACTTGGATTAGCACTGCGGATACAGGAAGAGATTTCAAGAATCCCGGTCGACGTGTTACGTAGGGCCATGAGTAGTGTTCACGATCGGCCTGCATAGTGTGAGCAGCGTAATGGAGGGCATCTTGAGGATGTAACAAGTGGAATGATGTGTTGTGTTTTTTTTTGTTCTGTGTTATGTTTCAAGACCACCGATTCACTTATTTCTGCAAATTCTAAAGTATGCACTTCCCTATAAATGTAACTGTATCATGATATCCAATACTTTTAATTTTCTTAACACTTAAAAATTGCCGTTTCGCTGGCGGATCCTGTATAGCCACCGGTGTAGCGTGCAGTATGGATGTTGGTGAAACCGTTACCGAAAAACTGGCTCCTTGTTCGATCGTCGCACGGGCCGTTGGGAAAGATCGCATGCAGGGGAGCGGTGTTACAGAAACTTCTGCAACTTTGTTAGAAAAGTTGAGAGAATTGGGAGTAAGGAGATAGTAAGGGTTTAAGCAAGACGGTGCCACAGCCCGCACCCGGAACGAGAAGCGGCACGTACGCCTGCTGACTGTCATGAAGTTCTGTCGTTCGCACACTGCATATCATTTGTGACTAGCCTATGGGCTAGACTGTGGGCCAGGATAGCTCAGTCACTATAGCGACTCGCTACGGCGTGGACGGTCTGGGGATCGAATCCTGGTGGGTGGCGAGATTTTCCGTACCCGTCCAGACCAGCCCTGGGACCCTCTCAGCCTCCTGTACAATGGGTACACGGTCTTTCCCCGAGGGTAAAGCGGCCGGGGCGTGGCTTCGATCACCCACCCCCATCTAGCGCCGAGGTTAAAGAAAAAATAGAGCTATACCTCTCCTCCCAATCTGGGCCTTCGTGGCCTGTTACAGGGCGAACTTTACCTTTGCCTTTACCTATGGGCTTAGACTACCAAGGAATCTCATTTCGATTCCTTGTATATACAGGAGATTTTTTTTCGGTGGGTGTCACAGGTCCTTTTCCCATACGTAAATCGGTCGTTGCGTAGAACTCACCGCTCGACCACCATCTAGTGCCGAGGTTGAGAATGAGTGGCGTTATACCTCCACTCCCCTTTGTCCCGTTTTCGCGTAGACATGGACACTTCTACTATCCTCTATGCGCCTGTGGTAAACTAACGGAGAACTTTTCTTATTATGTTACTGATGCCGAGGTTAAAAATTAGTGGCGTTATACCTCCACTCCCCGTTGACCTTTTTTTTTTTTTTTTGCGTAGACATGGACACTCGTACCATCCTTCATGTGCCTGTGGTAACCTAACGGGGAACTTTTCTTGTTATGTTACTACGCCAAAACTTAATACATGTACCGCACTGCATACCTCGTGACGCTGCTGGAGGTCTGAAAAGTTTAATTGGTTCTTCAGTGTGACGGATCTCACCGTGCGCGTGGTCTGTACGTTGAATTTTTAGTGTATGAATGATTTATTGAGGTAATAAATATTAAGAGCTATTTCATACTGTAGTAATGTTGCCAGAATTATGATTTTGAACCAACGCAGATGTGAAATTGCAGCTCGTATGAAAACAGATTCTGATTTATTATGTAGCACTTATAAACTCTGACGTCTCTCTTCTCATAGATGGTCGTCGCGGGTAAATCATTCATCTCTTCATTTCGCCGCTGTCAGCAGTTGCGGATTGCCGTGTGTCCGTCGGACTGCCTCGGATACGGCTAGTTCTGCTGTTTCTCGTGTTCCTTGAACACGATTGCTGAACGGATGAACGACGTTTGTGTAACGCGAACTTCCGTGTTGGGAGTTTTGACTAATACATAATTTCAGCGAACCATCTGAAGATGTAAAATTTGGTGACGGGCCAAATTATTTTCGGATCTGACTGTATTACAACGTAATTATTGTCACCATCATAACTGTTTATTACGTTTTGTGGGACTAGTTACACTGCTACGTGTTTCGACCACTAAACAGTCATCTTCAGGGAATATTATACATAAATTTAAAATTACAACTGTAACTTCATTTTCTGTGGTTAGATTGAGATCTCACAGGAAGCTGTAATTTTAATGTTACGTGTTTTAATGGCCTGAATTTGACCTCTTTGTGGTCGAATCATGAAACTGCATAACTTACTTAAATCTTCATGTTTGCACCGTGCATCAGTGACAATAATTTTCCTATCCAACAGATGCACAAATATATAATTCGTAGATATAATTAATTTTAATTATATATACGAGTTATATATTTATGCATTTGTTGAATAATAAAGTGATTACTTACTTCAATGACTTACTTACCTACTCCAAGGAACAGAGTCCTTCTTGAGAAGCTAACCGGTTTTCAGCTAGTCAACAAATTCCCAACATTTTATGAAACCCAAAGGTTCTTTACCACATTCACAAGTCCCCCCCATCTATCCCTATCCTGAGCCAGCTCGATCCATTCCATACCCCCACATCCTACTTCCTGTAGATCCATCTTAATATTATTCTCCAATGTACACCTGGGTCTCCGAAGTGGTCTCTTTCCTTTAGGTTTCCCGACCAAAACCCTGTATACCACTCTCCTCTCCCCCTTATGCGCTACATGCCCCGCCCATCTCATTCTTCTCGATTTGATCACCCGAACAATACTGGGCGGGTGTATAGATCATTAAGCTCCTCATTATGCAGCTTCCTCCACTCCCCTGTTACCTCGTCCCTCCTAGGGCCAAATATTCTCCTCAGCATCCTATTCCTCAGCCTGCGTTCGTCCCTCAGTGTCATCGACCAAGTGTAACTAGTCTCATAAAACGTAGTGAACAGTGTTGCTGGTCACTGATAACCACCTTGTAATATGGGCGTGTACAACACACCGTGATATTGAAGGTGAAAATTATTTTACGCACTTCAGACAAGGTGCCTGGTCAGAGGTCAAACCCAAACATGGAACCGAAGCAGTGGTATCGTAATGGCTGGTTAAGCCTGTCACATACCTCAAAGACCGTGATTGATGAGTATCGACCATTGGCAGGGGGGGAGTCGAGGTTGTGGACGCAAAATCTGCCACCATGTTGCCGTTGTATTGGGCGTAAACTGCCGAGGTGAGAACCCGCTCCTCAAAATCCGCTGTTTTCCTGTTGGATTGCTGGCATTTCTTAAAGCTTGCTCGATGGGTGGATTTTATCTTCGTAACAGGAAGGTTTAGTAAGCGCTTTATCACTCGCAGGGTCTTTGATGTCGTAAATTTGACCGGTGATTCAAACACGATAGAATAGTTTCGGAGTTTAACATGTTCTGGTTGCACTTCCATTAAGTCCTTAAAGATGAAAACTAACTTTAGTTATTCAGATTGAACGGAAATTAATGGGGCATTATGAATTAGTCTATTTAGTAAACCAGAACGGGTAAAATAAAATTGCGAATTGTTTCGGAACATTAAGAGAGACGCTTCAAGTTCCTGCTACAAGTGTTCGGTATGTACACCTCGGTAAATGTCCAGGCGATACGGGAATTCCTCCCAGTTTCCCTGTAGCTATAGGTGCAGAGGCAAAACAAAGCTGGGATTATGTGCCCGTTCGCGTATCGAATCAAACTTACTTACTTACTTACTGACTTATTACTTATTTATTTGCTTGGTTACTTACTTTCTTACTTATTTACTTACTTACTTGCTTGCTTACTTTCTTACTTATTTACCTACTTGCTTACTTTCTTACTTATTTACTTACTTACCTACTTACTTAACTTACCTACTTTACCTACTTACTTAATTACTTATTTTACTTATTTATTTACTTACTTTCTTACTTATTTACCTACTTAACTTAGTTACTTACCTACTTACTTTACTTACTTATTTACTTACACCACGGCGCAGTCCTTTCTGAGAACCAAACCGGTTCTCAGCTAGTTCATTACCGCATTTACAAATGCCCGCCACGTGTCCCTATCATCAGCCAGATCAGTCCAGTCCATGCCTCCACGTCCCACTTTTTGAATATCCAGTAGCGAGTTAAACACCAGTAGCAAATTCACTGGGGAAGAGAGATTTCCATAGTACGGGGACGATATAAGTTTTTTACATTTTGTATTCGTTGACCCATTCTTTCTCGTCAGGCAGAAATTCCAACCAATACTGTCCACATTCCTTTGCACTCAGTACTTTCTGACGTTGCGGTGAATCGGACATTATTCAATGCTTTCAGGCAGACTGGTATCATCAAGGCCTTTGGCGGATGGCGGCGAGTGGGGGTGACACTTTATCGAGGATTCCGAACGTTACAATTATAGAGGATTTTTGTTAACAGACTTTCAAGGGCGCTAAGTGAGGTTGGTGCTATATCAGTAATTGCTTTTGGTATTAGATGAAGCAACAGACTCATTTTCCCAGCACACCGATTAGTCACATTTGTTATGCAGTACCCCTGCAATGCTGTTGGTTGCAGTGGACCGTTGCTGCTGGTTGCAAACGGTGTAATTAGTGAAACATAAATAGCTAGAACGGAAACCACAAAACGGAGCCTGGCTGGCAATTCGTCACTGAACGAGAATTTGAATGGGTGAAGTCACTTCATAATGTACGTGCAGTGTGTCGTAGTTTTGTTCATTGCACTGGCCTGTGAGGCATATTGACACTGCAATTTGCGTCCACATTGGTGATCATCCCAGTCCACAGAGCAGATTCCTTCTGGAGAAGCTGACACTCGTTAACCTGGTGAATAAGCCTGCCGTCTGTAAGGAATTGGGACACATACTCTCGTGTCAGGATGGCCGTCACTCTGTTCTGAGCCTGTTCAGTCGAGGTGCATTTGAAAATCCATCGACATTTAGGTCTGCCAAACTGTTGCCTTCGCTTCATGATTGAGTTAAGCAGGCTCATGCTGAAGCGTGCTTGTAGCTGTTGTGTCAGCATACTGTTACTGGTTTCTCTCTGTCCCTCTCTCTCTAAATTCGCTTGTGGGTTTGTCTATTTACTGTTTTCTCTGTCGTTGATTACAGTCTAATATCGCAACACGAAATTAGAAAAACTAATTTATTGGCTAAATTGTTTTCCTGTCATCTCATCTGGCTTTCACATAACGTACTCAGCGTACCGGCCGTCACGACAATTACGCCCGCGTAACTGTGCTTTTAAAATGTGTAATGTGATCCATAGCTTGCACTGGTTTTTATTAACGTCCTGTCAATGAAACGGAATGCGTTGGATATGGACATTCTGCGCCCAGTTAACTGATGAAAATTAAACGGTATTAGCGTCTCTCAACGTTTTCGGTGTCCGGTAAGTTTCTGCCTGATTTTTAATTAGAATTCGCGACGTTTAATTGTGACGCCAGTTTCGTTCTTTGCTTTTTTACACTTTGATCTTTAACCAGCTGGTTATGAGTGGAATGTAACGTGTCTTAACGCTTCCATGGGATTAAGACGAACACACACTAACTCACTCACTCACTCACTCACACACAAACACACCAACGGATAAGAACCAACTTTTTTTTTCACGTCCTTACAGTGTGTTCATACTATCCGTTTTAATGTTATCCTCTGATCTTCTTCCTCTCGGTGTCTCATCATTCCGCTCCCTTAGAGGTTTCTTTACGAACTTTATCGTGTGCGTTTCTTCATTCCGTTGTCACAGTCACATATCCTACCCATCATTCTGTCTTGACTTTACTGCCCTAAGTGTGTATGTGAAGAGAAGAATATAAATCCAACTTCCTTGTTTTTCTGTCCCTCCCCTCTTCCCCATCCCCCACCTTCGCTGGTTCCTTCGTATGTCCTGCTCCAGATATTGTTAGGACTTTTATAAGCCACGTTTCGACAACCAAAATCTCGTATATCTATGGGTTTTTTATGGGGGGGGGGGGTTGCTTGTCCCAGGCGCCTGTATCTTCATGCTTTTGATAAATTTGGTGCAAGTTAGGATTCAGGTTTGTTCTCGACGTTGACGGATAGCAGTGATTTTCTCCCGATACCTTTCTGTAGACACTCGAAATACATGCCGACGTATTCGTATTTTCTGATCGTTAGACGTCCATTTAATGCTGTTTATACGAAGAATGCGCAGTGACTACGAAATTGTATTTTATCCTGTTGCTACAACTGAAAATGAAGGTGCATTGTGGCCTGGCTGCTGCGTCTGCATATTGATTAGTGTACCAGTTGCGTCGCATATCAATTTGCCCGGTCGTTCGCCGTCACAGTACACACCTAATTCGGTGTGTGCACCACTTCTCTGCACCAGCTACACGCAGCCGGACTTCGTACCGTTCGTGTTTTCATATCATGTTCATAGGGAAACGAGCTCTGGTGATTCGGTCGGTAGACTCCAGTTGAAATGTGATGGCACACGGTGACGCACGGGAAGGGGAAGTGAAGGGGAAACTGGTAAATGGAGCGGGTAGCCAGTGCCCTTCACGCTACCTCGGAACATGGTGTATCCAGCATTACTACTGCTGATGCGCACACCTCGGCTGCCAGTAGTCGACTGAACTGACGCCCCAGCCGTTTTAAATGGACTCGTCCTTTTCGCTGAAAGACTAAATCTAGTTTCTGCTCGTGTGCCCTCACATTTCAACCGGCCTCTACTACGCGCTGGGTGACCGGGATTCGATTGCCGAAAAGGACAGAGATTTGTTACTTTACCGCCGCGTCCAGACCGGCGCTGAGTGTCACCAAGCCTGATGTCTGATGGCTACCATGGCGTGAATGCCCGTTTTCATTTTTGTGGCTTTGTACTGGATGAATCAATCACTGGATACCTTTGCTCTTACTGAAACGCATTGACAGGAGGGCAAAGAGTCGGTTCTGTTAGACAGAATCAATATTCCTGTAATCAGCTTATCAGTGTTGCCTGGCTATTGCGTTTCGTTGACCTGGAATGGGGTTAACATGTGCAGAGTAGTGCACGTCTGATAAAAAGTAGGCAGCTGTCCACGTCTACGCGAAATACGAAGTACACGAGAACCGCGCTCTTCTGGGTTATTACGCAGCTGGTAGTGGTAGTTCCTTACCGACGTTTCGAGACAACGTGTCGGTCCCATCTTCAGGGGAGTTGACCCCTGATGATGGGACCGCTATGTTGTCCCAAAACGTCTGCAAAGAATTAATAATAATAATAATAATAATAATAATAATATTTATTAACTGCAATTGGGTTGTTACCCGGTGGCAGTGGTTATTTTACATGTGTACAAAATGAGAAATTGGTTACTATTAAATTTAAGTCGGGAGGGCTATATGAGAAGCATGTAGTGGCAACTTGGACTCTTGGGAATCATCTCGGCATTTGCTTTTAGGCACAAGGAAGCCAAGAAAACCCTGTGTCGAGGTGGCCGGTCGCAGGACCTTCCGAATACTGACTTCTAGCCAGCAGTCCGGCATCTAAAGTAAAAACAGCAATACACACATAGTACAACAAATACACATAA
>Ga0123355_10018271_pt1 | contig 11112 bp, 8 predicted proteins | sample TergutEmb28metaG_3_FD_89872 | JGI IMG/M metagenome (GOLD analysis project Ga0123355, IMG submission 89872) | Embiratermes neotenicus P1 segment gut microbial communities from Petit-Saut dam, French Guiana - Emb289 P1 | ecosystem: Host-associated > Arthropoda: Insects > Digestive system > Gut ...
GGGAGGCCCCCAGGATTCAAAACTATTGGGGGGGGGGTTGTCAGCCCCATGCCCCGGCTGCCCTTTCCCCCCCCCCCCCATGTAGATATTCCTGGTACACGCTCCTGTTAGAGGCTGAGACAACTCCAGGGCCACAGTGTGGATGATAGGATGTCACAGGAAAATTCCAATGACATCATTGGGAATCCAACCTGCAAACTTCCGGCTTTTAACTGAATGCCTCAAGTCGTACCACTGCATGCCCCCCCCCCAATGACAGAAGAAAGTGCTGATTTTAACATTTGGATCTTACACTTCCATTACTCCTAAAACATTAGTATGTGATTTGGAATGTCAGACATTTGAATGCTACTGAAATAAGTGTGTGTGTGTGTGTATGTTGCAACACGGAGTTCCTTGACCATGGCACAGTTGATGGTTTATTCTGCAGGTGTAATCACCAATAACTTAAAATTACAGACATAACTGCAACACACTAATCTTTAATCACATCTGCAAAATTGCGAAAAGTGACGACTAGCTTCATCATGTCTGTCTATCCGTCCCTCAATCCGCAGGGAACAGCTTGGCTCCCGCTGGATGGATTTTCATGATATTTTATATGAGTATTTTTCTAAAACCTGACAATAAAATGCAAGTTTCATTAGAACCCAACAAGAATAATGGGTATTTTACATGAAGAACTATATACATTTTTGATAATATCTCACTCAGTTCTTCTTAAAATGAGAAATGTTTAAAAAAAAAAAAAATTGTAGAGAAAGCCAAAACACACATTTTATGTTCAACAACTTCTTCCAAAAATTGTGCTGTTTAACTGACAATGTGGAAAAATACTGTGGTGCCTGAGAGCCCACAGGTGACAATACGTTACATGCACATTGCATGCTGGATACTGAAGGCTACAAACACACACTCAAAATATATACTCCTTAATGGTTTTCCAATGCAACAATGGTTGCACAAATACATGTCAATGTCATGTTGTATGTACAATGCCTCTCTTGTTGTATTTTAAACAATGTTGTACTTTTTCTTTGAACATGATCACCTATGATTTTGCACACTTTTGACTTGAACAACATCCCACTTCTATAATCTGGCTTTAAAATAACACTCAGCACATCACTATTGAAATCAGTGGTATACAGCAATGTGCACAATCACTGTAGCAGTGGTATAATTTATTTACTCACCTCGCCATGTCAGATGCAAAAACATCTGCCCCATTATCAGAACATCTTTATAAATGTGAAAGATTATCAGGTGACCACCCTCTTTTCAGATAATGAATAATGAAAAAATTCTCATCTTTTATTCTTGTATATATGGTACATTCTTTCAGAGTGTAGTCATGAAGAAACTTACAATTATGAAAGTGTTGACACTAAATAACACCAAACACTACCAAACATCAAGCAAAATTTTATTGCCATAAGACCAAACAAATCAATTTTGAGAGCCATGTCCAAGTTCAACTCACATGACCCCTTCTGAAAAGTTGAGACTTTACAATGTATTCACACTGAAGAAGCCTTTACAGCTTTTAGTCACTTCATAACTTTTGATGTCGCAAAATGCAACTAGGAAAGCAATATCTGCAAATAACATAACACTGGCATGGCCCTGAATTAATGCACTTTCATTAAGTTGCATATTAAGGACTCAAATACAACGATACCCTCACAACTACAGCCAATCTGACATGCTGCTTGAACAAACTATAATTTTATGTTTGCCTTACACCAAAATAATCAAATCAAAAGGATATCGGTAACAAAAATTCCACAACTTAGTAACAAGTGCTCTATGCATGACATTTGAGTGTTTCATACTGACATGGATGAAGAACCACTCTTCAGGAATATGACACCAAGTAAACTGGCATATAGGTGCCAACATCTAAGAGTATGCAGATCTTCAGGGCACTCCAAGAAGAGTGACTACATGATTACATGGCATCATATCTCAGAAAACTGAAATATTCAAGTACTGTAGAGTGTTTCCTTGGATGCCCATCTGCAATTACCTTGGCTTTCATTTCTATGCTCACAGATTGGGATGACTGGGCGCAAGAGCTGTGGCACAGTAGGTGAAACATCATGACGTTGGCGGCACTGCTTCAAGAAGGAATGCGCAAGAAGCTGACTAGCTGATGGGCGCACAGTGGGGTCCCTCTGGAGGCACAGTTCAGTGAACTGGTGGAAGGGTTGTGAGAATCTCCGCTGCTGCAGGGTCTTCAAATGCATCATGTTGCTAGCGACGCTGTCACCTACACCTGAGTCTGCGTGATGCACTGCCATTAACAAGGTGTCATAGCAAAATGCCTTCTAAATGCCAGGCAAGCTCAAGAAGAGTTGCATAACAGATACTGCAAGTATGACTCATTCTTTTAATTATAAAATAAAACACTTTCAGAACTGTGAGATGTGGAAGTGAAAAGTTGTGCGTCTATTTTAAGATACACATCCTAACACTGGTCTGCGCAGACTGCAGTAATTGATGAATAACATCAGTTTGAACAGCTGCTCTCCACAGCAACAATGAAATCCCAAACCTGCCAAATACTGTATGAAACAAGAGGGTTAAACAACTGACCATGGCATGCAGTCATATGTGTTGTATACCGGACGCATATGTGCATGTATGTATGGATGTATGTATGTGTGTATGTATGTATGTGTGTATGTATGTATGTTTATATGTATGTATGAATACAGGAGTGCAAAAATTTTCCAAAAATCCAGAAACCACCTCAAAATTCCAGATGCCAGAAGGATAACACAAAGCAAGTTCCATTCTGAGGACCCACAAATATTAGGCACCACCATACAAAACTTGTGGGCCCAGTAGCTCAGTCAGTATAGCGAATGGCTACAGGCTAGATGGTCCAGGGATCGAATCCCGGTGGGGGCGGGATTTTCCGCACCTGTCCAGACTGGTCCTGGGACCCACCCAGCCTCCTGTACAATGGGTACCGGGTCTTTCCCAGGGGTAAAGAGCGGCCGGGGCGTGGGGCTGACCCCTCACCCCCTTCTAGTGCCGTGGTCAAGAAACAGTAGATCTATACCTCTACTCCCCCTATGGGCCATACAGCCTGTACAGAGCCTCAGTGCCTGTACGAGGGTGCACTTTACTTTTACCTTTACCATGCAAAATTTAGTTACCACAGTGACCTGGCATCCAGCAACTGTGCACCCTTGCATGAATGTAATCAGACTGTGTGAAATTTCATGTAGCTGAAATCAGCATATTACTGTATTACTGTATGTGGTTGTGAATCCACTGTGCTGTGCTTCTTCCTTCTTATAGAGCACTGCGTTGCTCTTATCAACTCCCACTAACTTATCAATTATCGAACGCTGCATTTCCCAGAGCTGCTCTGCTGTGGACAAATTTCTGGTTTTTGAAGAACTTCATGGATCCTCAGATCATTAAAATACACATATTAAAAATTTAAATTTGGTGGGGCAAATTATGTTAACCTGAAATTAAAAGAAAATCTAATCAAACCCACTGAAGCATAAAGTAATTCAACTGGATTTGCTAGGCAGAGTGAAGTTTATTGTAATTTGGTTTCTTTGACTCCTCTTCTTTGAACTAGTAATCTACAGGATGTTCCATAAATACAGTTTACTAGCAGCAATGTAATTCAATGAACTGCACAATTAAGACTTCCTACACCATAAATGCACATGGGGAAGTGGAGGTATAGCTCCACCCATTCTTGACCTTGGCACTACATGCAGATGAGCAGTTTGCTGCATGCACCAACCGCTTTACCCCCAGGGAAAGTGCCCTCAGTACCCACTCAATATGAGACTGAGTAGACCCCAGAGCCAGTCTGGACTGTATGGAGAAGATACAAGTCTCTTACCCTGCCAAGAATCAGGACTTAATTTCTGCAGTGCCAAGTGAAAGCAATGCACAATTCATAATGAACAAAAATGCAGACAATTGCTATAATGCTCAACTTATGCCCTACACATATTTAGCAAGCACCATTTCAAACTAAATAAATCACATACAGTAGTACATAAATTTTATGACTTAAAACACCATATGAGAGTAAAACATTATGCACAATATACATAATTACCTTTTTAAAATTATTTACAAGTTTCTGAACCTTCAGTTCTTCAAAAGGTACCAGGTACCAAATGAATAGGAAGCTGGCTGGGCCCCAGAGCCAGTCTGGAAATTCTGGGGAAGACAAAAATCTCTTGGCCCTTTGAGAATCAAGCCATGATTCCTCATTGTCCTATATATCTAAAGGCTATAAGATATGTGATTGTTGTTAAGATTTTATTTTACTTTTCATGTAGGAATGTGTTTAGCTCACTCATCAGAGCTGAAGTTCAATAGAAGATAAGGGTTCCTACTTGTTACTGCCTACTTCTAGCATATAAAACTCTCAATTAACAGGCGTGACCAATGGATATGTAACAAACATTGAATTTATTGGTGTTGTATAGTAGGATAACTCATTGGTATGATTTATTATTGCACTGTTTAACTTTGATATATTTATAATATAAATTAATAATAGCCATTTTCACAGAATTAATATCTCTTTATATTTAGAAATGTCAGACTAATGTGTATTCTGAATTAAATATATTAATTTATAAGAAAGGTTCATTAGTGATGGTTTATACTGAATGCAGTGGAAATATCTAGTCAGAATTTCTGTGATTTATTCCGTGTCAACTCGACACAAAATTACGATCCTGAATACCAGAGGCCCTGGACCAAATTTTATCTCTTTCTCATTCACCTAATACATGTTTTAAGGCTAAACAGTGGACAGCCAAGCTATTTAAGATATGAGTGGACATGTTCTCTGATTTTCTTATCTCAATGGGCATCCCAATCCCACACTGGAACTAGAACAATTCAGTGTGTAAACAGCTTCCTGCTGTGCAACATACGTGCTATTTCCAACAACATAAAGATCACAGACAAGAAATACATCCTGCAGCTGATCCAGTGCTGGATGGCAATGTTCAAAACAAAAAACAAGGTAGAAGAGGAAGACTGTACACATCCTATGATGCAGAACACCTGAATCAACATCTACACTTCATATACTCCTATGAAAGGAGCACTGGCATGTGTAGTACGCAGTAAAAGAGGTAAAAGGTTGAAAAAGAGGAGCTGCGTTGTTCTGCAATACATAGACAAGAAAAACTGGAATCTACCCTGGTAAACGCTTTGATAAGTACGGCATGTTTTGGAAACATAAGCAGAATCCACTGAACTGCCATGTTATAGAGAAAAATATTAGTGTCACTTGTAAATATCATGTTACACTTGTGTGTAGACATGTTACATTGAGTTTAAAATAACAACTTTTGTTTTCCAGTGAAAGAAGAAAATAAATCCCAGTGCCAACTCAGTAACAGTGCAATTTAAAACAACAGGAAATAGTTCTAGACCGCAGCTGTCAGTTCTCTGGAAATCCTCTGGGAAGCTCAAGCACAATTTGTTAACCAGTGACATATGTAATTTGAATGCTTATTTCTGATAATTCAATTACCATACTCATGCTGTCACCTGTGAAACATCCTAATGTTCAGCATTCATAACATCACTATTAAGCAAATGTATGTTAATTCCAAAATTCTTGGCACCAACTGCCATTCATGTGTTGCATACCAAACAGACACAAATTCTAATATCAAAAATCCACTGAAAGCTCTAATTTAGAAACTTCCATAGTAACTTCCAATACTGTTCGTGTGATGTGTGCACTCCTCATATATTCCACCATCACAGATGTGCTAATGTCTACATCAGTTCCATTTTTAACAGCATACTGCTACTGTATTATCATTTATTATTTAATTTCTTAGTAAAATACTAAACTATTCAAAATTAAACAACCAGATGACTCTACTTTTACAAAAAAACATATGTTTGTATTGATTACAAATTGAATAAATTATTCAAGCCCTACAGTTGGAAAATACCACAATGAGCAATCCATATGATTGTGATAGTTGGGGAGAGGATGGTATGACTATGACAATGACTGTCTTCTGGAAAGCAACACTGTATAACCTGACAGACACAAGAACACACATGCCCCTACAGTTCAGAGGAACTGAGCTGCCAAATGATACAGTGCCACCTCCGCATATTGTAATGTTAAGTAATTAGTACCATGGAGAGCAGGTTGTTGTCCCCCATCCTCATCATATAAAGGCTGTAGTGTGGACTGGTCCAGCAATTGTGGGGCACTACCTCGCACCTTCTCAGTCAGCATCAATGTGGTGGGCACATCTGCAAATGGGACTACTCCATTTGCAAGTTCACATGCTGTCATTCCTATGCTGTACAAATCTGACTTCTCATTGTATCCATGCAAATTCTGCCAATAAATCATGAAAAGAGTGGTATTACCTGCATTAGAAGAAAGAAGGCTGTCATAGTCTAACATGAGTAACTCAAAATCAGTACAAAGATGTCTGATACAAATACAACTTGCACACTGAAACCTGGCAACAGGTGGAAACTAATAAACCACATTATAAGCTATCAGGCTTCCATGACAGATACTGTTCCAATGAATTTTTTTTACCATCAACACAACTCATCATCATAATCATCACCAATTTATTTTAAGGCCACATGTTTACACTCACGTTGGTCACCTTCAAGTCACTAACATTATATAAAGGTATAGTCTACAACTGCATTATTTAGTGTCAATAATTAAGACTTTGGCTTCGGTGGTCTAGGGGTAGCGTGCTGGCCTTTAGTACCCAAGTTTGCGGGTTCAAACCCGGCCGAAGCCATCGGATTTTTAGGGTGAAAAAATCCTCAGCACGCCTTCCTTCGGAGGGGAAGTAAAGCCGTCGGTCCCATGTCACAGATTTGCGGCATGTAAAAGATCCCTAAATTTAAGTGGAAGTTGGAATTTAGGCAAAATTACTACCGGACATCTTTCTCGCCCACAGTTCCACCTTTCGCTGTTAGGATCTCTCGCGTCATTGCGGACGAAGGCACTTGGCGGCTAAAGTGGGAACGTCTAAAGGCGGGGGAAAGCAATGGCAAACTACCCCAAAGAACTTGCCCAGGATGCAATGTGCCAGAGCCATACCGGTCACATGACTGGGCTCTGGTTCCTGCCAAGCCTGGCCTTCAAGGCTGAATACTAATGAATGAATTAATTAAGACTTGAATTTTAAATTTTATAAAGTACATGTAAAAATACATGTACTATATAAGATGTCAAATTGAGACAGTTGATGTTATTCAACCTTCATACTTCTGAATAACACAAGAGGACGTTTGAAGTGACGTCTGATGTTCTTTTGGGTTTTGACACTCTGCAGACTTGCAGGATGACACCAATCTTTATGTTGGAAGGACTGGGCCAACACAGTACATGGAAAGTTATTCACCCCCATCTCCCAGCACTGAATGATAACCTACATAATAGACAATTTTACTATATTTGAGGCCACCACTAATTTTCATTTTACACACACTGTATGAGCCAATTATATATCCTACATGATTTATGCTCTTTAATACACTTTTGGTTTCTGTTTCTGTACAGACAGTTCGAAGGGTACAGGATTTTTCCAGATAGCTATGTGGTCAAGAAATAGGCTGAAACAATTCCAGCAGCTCCATACTTCAAGCTTAACCTTTAGGCACCATGCATCCTATATATAGGACAGACATACCGCTACTTCCCAGAGTGCGCTTTTTATATATTTAGTCAACAAATATATTGTTTAATTATTTTTTTAGACTTTCACCATCTTTGTTTATTCCTCCACAAAATGTTGTGTACTTCCTAATGTTACCCTTCTTGGTTCATAAAATATTCACATTGTACATAAATGGTGTGCTAAACTGTAAATGTCCAGCTCCAAGGCCAAAGGGTTAAAGGCACACCACACTGTGGTGTGATGCACATACATTGGTATTACCATGTTTTATTTGTTGGATGAGTGATCAATGTGTGTGGTTGTGTGTGTGTGTGTGTGTGTGTGTGTGTAAAGTAATGCAGCAGTTTTCAAGCTTGGTTATTGTACAGCCATTAGTACAAGAAATATTAAAAAAAAAAAAAAATTAAAAGCAAACTTTGGTTCAGTGTTAGCCCAGTCAGTCATTCCACATGAGGTACTCCAGTTCTTGCCAAACTGAACCGAAAACATCTGCAGTTTCAAACATGTCTCTGAAATTTGCTTCACACACATGAGAATTCTGACTTAAAGTTTCTTGATTTTTACCCATTTTTTGTTGATGTGTTTTGGTGGTCCTAGGCAAAACCCTACATACAAAGTGTACAATTCTTCTAAAATTAAGGCTTTTGAAATTTGACCTTAGACATTCCGTTGTGTAAATTATTATATTATTATAAATATATAAATGCTATAAACTAGTACGTTATTACTGTCAACACAACTGTTCACTGATATTACCAACAGATCAAATTATATGGAAACATGTTTTGATCAGGATTAGGCCATCTTCAGGCCATTTCATAACACACAAATAAATTACAATTGCCATGCAATTATAATAAAGAAAGAATAAAAATTATAACACAACATATTTTATGCTACAAACATTTTTTAGAAATAAATACATATCCAAGAAACTAAAATTAAGACTAAAGAACACAATAATAAACAAAACTTTAACATACGCATCAGAAATCTGGATACTAACAAAGAGAGACAGAAAGCAAATAAACATTTTTGAAAGCCAAGTGTATAGAAGAATTTTAGGCCCAGTATATGACAATGAAAAAGAAAATTGGAGAGTATTAACCTACAAAGAAATTTATGCAATGGTTAAAAAACCCACCATAACAGAAACAGTAAGGTTAAATAGAGTACATTGGTTTGGGCATGTACAGAGAATGGAAGAAAATAGAATTCCCAAAAAAGTATTATATATGAATTTGGAAACAATGAGGCTGAGAGGTAGACCAAGGAATAGATGGCAAGATGAAGTGAGGGAGGATGGAAAACTAGTTGGTGGAAGAAAAGGGTATATGACAGGAATGGAAGAAGCTCCTGAGAATGGCAAGCAATCATTGCATTCTGCATATGCCAATGGAATGAATGAATGAATGCAACTGTAATACATTACCCTATAATTTGGTCTGTTAGTAATACCAATAAATAGTTGTGTTGACAGCATTAAAGTACTATGTTTTAGGACCTTTCAGTTTTAAGTTTTCCTGCACCAAGACATACAAATTTGGTCCCAACACCACTGCAGAGCCTCAGTTATGGCTTGTGTTTACAACCTTGGAGTTTTGGGTTACATAAATAACACCACAATTATGCATGATTGAAGTCAAATCAGAACCAATTTTGAACTAATGCAGCAGTTTACTATCCATTCTCCAGAGTCAGAGAAACTCCTGGAAAGATAAGGAGACTTGAATGGAAGACCGTAGGAAGCAAATTTCAAACCCTGTAATTCTCTCCACAAATTGCAGATAACTGAAAATGAATATCTCACTGTTTAACACCTTATTTCCATAGGAACCACGTGGCCCATCTTTGCCCTAACAGCCTTCTTTTTTGCGACTTTTGCCCGTGTGCTTCAACCACTAAGACTTTGTAAAAACGCAGCAGTTTTTCACAGGCATCTACAACTAGGGCCATTTGGTGGTGGACTGCAATACTAAGGCTAAACTGTGTGATTTCACAGCTTGTTAAATGCCAACACAGCCATCACTGCCCAAATTATTTCCTAATGACCAATGTACATGCAACCCACTTTGTATTTACACTTTACTCTGTAGTGTTTGATTTTCTAAATGTTGTCATTATTTACAACACCTATATATCACTTTTTCTAGGTTTGATAATGGAAGGCTCTTGGTTGTTGCTCAGTAAAATCATAATTTTACTTTATTTTTCAAGATTTGTTCCTTTGTGTCCCATAATATAACAAACAACACAACCATGAAATTAACTGATGAAAGACATCACTAAGTTTAAATTCAGACTGAATATAATATTGTGGCACATGCCACTGCGACAAGAAATCCGCCACTCCAACAGTGTGGATTGTGGTCCAACCAGTCAGACAACAGAGTAACCTTCAGATGCAAAATTCCTTTTGACTGGCAGAAAAAGGGAACCAGAAGGACTCAGGAGTAGAAAGGGCTTTGATGGGTCTGACAGGGCCTGAAACAGGCATGAGTGCAGCACCCTTATAGCATGGTGTTTCGTGAACAACTTTTACTTGGGAATTTTCCTGCTTGTGCAGTGTTATTTTGATTTCTATCAATACCCCCACAACTGGTGTCACTGTGCTGTCTGCCCCTTCATCCTGCTGGTCCCCTTTATCTGCCAGTCCAAAGGAAGTTCGCATCTCAGGCGACTCTGCTGTCTGACCAGCCAGATCACAGTCCACTCTCCAGCAGTGGTGGATTTTTCATCGCAGTGGTATTCGCCACAATGTTTTGGTAACAACATTAACAGTTTTCTGCTTGATACTGACACAACTGCATTCAAAATTTTTAAAACATATAAATAGCTTGTCCCTGAGATAAATTTTTAAACAAGGTTCAAATTGTCATTTGTGGTGTTGATTTTCACTTTTGACATCATTTGTTTTATCTATTTCCACAGGCAAAACTAGTGCAGCAAAGTCTGTACGTGGAAGTGGAGACGTTCTCATACCTCGTCTTCGAGTCCACCACCCTGAAAAATGTTCATTTAGACTCTTACAAATAATCTCTGAAGACAATGATCTTATTTCAGGTTTCTGCACCATGTGGTGGTTAAATGGTCGACCATATGGGTGGAACATACAGCCTCTTCAGGGTCAATGCAATGGTTCTAGTGGATACAGTACTCAATGGAACCAATTCAGTCACCCTGAACATGGAAGTAGTTGTTCAAAAATACAGATGTAACCATTAACCTTTATCCGACGAACGCACCAGATCCTTTTAAATCGGCATCCTACGAACGCACCAAATGGGTGCGCTGCGGCCATTTAAATGCTCCGCACAGTCATGTACAGGCTTAGAATTATAGTCCTACACGTTATCTCCACATTATATAATGTTTTGTGTTCAGATTCGAGCTCCGGCCACTTTATCCAATTATGTACACATGCACA
>Ga0123355_10018272_pt1 | contig 11112 bp, 10 predicted proteins | sample TergutEmb28metaG_3_FD_89872 | JGI IMG/M metagenome (GOLD analysis project Ga0123355, IMG submission 89872) | Embiratermes neotenicus P1 segment gut microbial communities from Petit-Saut dam, French Guiana - Emb289 P1 | ecosystem: Host-associated > Arthropoda: Insects > Digestive system > Gut ...
CAACTACTTGTCTCTGTACTGAGTGCAGTTAAGTCCAGCCACAGCCAATTATTTTAATTATGTACTTAATCCAGCTACTTGTCTCTGTACTGAGCGCATTAAGTCCAGTCACACCCAATTATTTTAATTATGTACTTAATCCAGCTACTTGTCTCTGTACTGAGTGCAGTTAGGTCCAGCCACACCCAATTATTTTAATTATGTACTTAATCCAACTACTTGTCTCTGTACTGAGTGCAGTTAAGTCCAGCCACAGCCAATTATTTTAATTATGTACTTAATCCAGCTACTTGTCTCTGTACTGAGCGCATTAAGTCCAGCCACACCCAATTATTTTAATTATGTTCTTAATCCAGCTACTTGTCTCTGTACTGAGTGCAGTTAAGTCCAGCCACACCCAATTATTTTAATTATGTTCTTAATCCAGCTACTTGTCTCTATACTGAGCGTAGTAAGTCCAGCCACATCCAATTATTTAATTATGTTCTTAATATCATTTTTCAACCTGTGCGAATGTCCCTCCCAAAATGGACTCTTCGAGTCTGGGTCTCCTGCTCTATTCATTTATGTAGTCCATGAGTGTTTCCTGTATCTACCATGCTGTCTACCTCATCTAATCCTTCTCTATTTGACAACTATTGTGAAGAGTACAAATTACGATTGCTCTTACCACGCCTATTGAAATTTTTATATTCTTCCTTTTCTTGTTTCTTATCAGGCCTATTGGCCTAAACGTGGCATCGTGAAACCGGCCTATAGATTCAATCACCGTCACAAAACGTTACTCAAGCATTTACACTAATCGACCTATTATTCTCGAGTCTTACCCAAGATATTCTAAACTGTCCCTTACAATGATACCCTCAAAAACGTTTGAACGCATTCTGTGTTTCCACAGGCGTGTAACATTCTCAGGCTACTGGTTTGCACTAGTAAGCCCAGCGCCCAATTTGCTTGCAAGCTGACAGTGGGCCACGTACCAAAGAACAGAGCAATGTATCGGATGATATTTCTGCCCGCAAGAGTCATTTGTGTAACATGTGTTTCACATTTGAGTGAATTAGGTTTACGACGATAGGGTTGAGACGTCGGTGTGCCACAGCGGGGGAAGGGGTACAATCTCAGGCCAATGCATGCGCGATTTGTGGTGAAATGAGTGACAATAGCGCAGGTTCATTTCCGTGTACCTCTAATTTTCCCTGTCAGCATTACTCCACCAATGCCACCTAATTATTTGCAGTTCAGTGACGCTATACAATATTAGTAATTGACAGCGTTGTTGGGTAAAATGTACTCAAGATATGCCTAGTTATTCCTTAACAGTTTCACTACAAATCTACCTCATTTCTTTTGTTAATCTTGGCGGTTCTGTACAGAACGTTCCATTATGAAGCCATCAACTTACATTGCAAAACTGAAATTGGCATGCAATGAAATAGGGTAGGTGGGCCCTGACACGAAATTTGGCTTGTTTACCCTGCAAGCAGTAATACATCCTAAGCATACAAATCAGATTTAACTGAAGTTCAAATAATTTCGGTACCTTATGTCGGAAACAAGACCGACATGACGGCCGTGCATTCTTGTGAGGTGGGAACACTATTTCAAGGAAGCGTTTAATAAACACTTCGCTAAGCCCGGTAAGCGAATTAGAAATTTTAGAACAATAGAAAGTACAAACTTGGCGAAAGCACGTAATATTGATGTTTAAGGGCGATTCTGACAAGTCACTGCGCTTTTACTTGCAAAATATTTATGTTTCAGTAGTGAAATGAGTTCCGTAAACATCGCGAGATGTCGCGGAGAAAGCAGCCTTGCTGTGCGATAAACTGGCGGGCGATAAGAGAGTCTGTAAAAGGCTAGTATGAATGCCAGGCCTATTGAAACTTGCGAGGTATTGGAAAAACTGACGTGGGCTTATCAGCTGCCTGAGTTGTAATAATACCAAAACTATTTCACTTTTTAAGCGCTTTTGCAAAGTTTCTAAGAGCGACAATTAACTTTAACATGTCTACCGCCTGCCCGCTGGCAACATTTGGACGGATTTCCGTAAAATTTTGTGTTGGAGGGCTTCTATTAAAAGTTGTAGAGAAAGACAAAAATATCTGGCACTTTATATGTGAGTGATCCCGTTACAGGCTCGGTGTGGCCCAGAGGGTCTCTTCCATGACCGCGGCACTAGAAGGGGGTGAGTGGTCAGCAGCACGCCCCGGCCGAACTTTACCCCCGGGAAAGACCCGGTACCCATTTAAAGGAGGCTGGGTGGGCCCCAGGGCCGGTCTGGACGGGCGAAAAATCTCTTCCCCACCGGGATTCGATCCCGGTCCTTCTAGCCCGTAGTCAGTCGTTATACCGACTGAGCTACCTGGCCCACGGCACTTTATATGACGACGCAAATTAATTTTGGATCATTTATGTTACCATTCCGAATTCTTCTTACATGGAAAAAGTTTCAGCTAAAAGTTGTAAAGGAAATCAAAACACTCAATTCGTGTTAAATACATTTTTTCCCCGAAAATCGTCCCGCTCACTTGATAAGTACGATAAACCTGGTGAAGAGATGCAGGATATATGTAATCGAACGTAATATGAAGGAAAGTACTTTCGATTTGCCTACCGGGTAATTAAGATGATACCACACAGAATAATAAAACTTTGTAGTAAAGGTGCACTTTGCATCACGGATAATTAGGACGAAAACATGGGCAAAGATCCGAAGGCGCCAAAATGTTACATTGTGCCTGCATTTACCACCTTGCTGAAGATTGTTAGTCCGTCAGATAAAGCCAGTATTACCATTTGTAGTCATAAAAGCACTAGCTGGTTACAGCGGGTGAAATCAGATACAGGTGTGTCTACACGTTGAATTGGGAATGTTGTGTCGCCTACTGGTATCCATTACATATGCGTAGCCTATCAGTCTTCATGTCTTATTTACTGAAGGACGTCATATGTGTGACTTTGTGAGCATTGCTGTTTTTTACTTTAGATATCGGACTGCTCGCTAGAAGTCGGTAATCGGAAGGTCCTGCGACCGGCCACCTCGACACAGGTTTTTCTTGTTTTCCCCGTGGCTAAAAGCAAATGCTGAGATAGTTCCAAGTTGCCACTACCTGCATCTCATGTAGCTTTCCTGACTTAAATCCGGTAGTAACCAATATCATGTTTTGCATGCATGTAAAATAACCACTGCCGTCGGGTAACAACCCAATTGCAGTAAATAAATATTATTATTATATGAGGAGGTGAAGCTACATCAGCTCGGACATTAGCTATATCTACTTCTTATACTAAACGTCCTGCTTTTCATGTTTATACACACTTCCTGACTTCGTGGTATTTTCAATACTGTCCGATTTTTTAAAAAAATACTTTCTTGGTATATGGCAGGCAACGAAACAAGATTGGACATAAATCATGGTTTCCTAGTGCACTGTGAAATTAAGCTGCAAGTCCACTGAATTTACAGACACTAAAACTGTGCGAACGAACAGAATAATACCAGACTGTGACAACAATTTGCAAAATCTTCAAATAAAACTTTTTTTTTTAAAGCGCATATTTGTTGAAACAAAACTGCATCCTATAGTTCCAGAACGATGATACGTTTACTCTTATATCTCTGATTATACGAACAGATTATTCAGAATTCCCAGCACTTTTCGTGAATACATTTTCGGTAGAAAACAAAGATTTACTGAACAAATTCGATTTTGCGGCACTTGCACATAGCACAGCCTGCTCCAAATCTTGAACTGAAAATGATGGTCAAGAACTTCCAAGAGTTGAATGAATGTACGCGGTATTCCAGGTGTGGTGCATCGCTTTTAATTGTCGTCCTCATTAAACGGGGCATTACCGTTTGGGGGCGGTCTTACTGAGCGAAAATGAATGTGTCCCTGATGGTTGAACTACTCCATTTAAAACGTATTGCCACAGGAGGAAGCGGAATGCCCTTAGCATAGCGGGCCCCTGCTTGTACCCACATGCGCGCTGTTAAATCCTGTTCCCCTTTAGCGAGCCTGACGCCCGCCTAAGTCGCTGTATCTCCGCCCACATCTCCGCCCCTCCGCTATCTGTTCGCGCAACATCATTAGCCCTTCCTCTCATCCCGCCCTGTGATTCTCACGCCACGGATGTTTGGAGGGCATCCGTGGGTTTGTTTCCTTTTTTTTTCCTTTCTTTCTTTCTTTTCATCTGAAGAAAAGAATGTGGAGAAGATGGTATGGTTAACTTTTCTCAGTGCTCAGTTTACAGCGCTGTGGTGAAGGAATCCCTTGCAGTTTCGACTGAGAACTGCGAATCCAACACTGCTACAGTCTTATCACTGTGTGTGTGTGTATGTGTGTGTGTGTGCATGTGTGTGTGTGAGTGTTTGTATATGCGCGCGTGAGATGAACGTACTGGCTGCAACGTATCGGATGTGTATACACACATCGACCTCGAGTGTTTGTAGTAAACTGTGGGGACTATAAGCTAACTTCAGACGCGAGGAAGTCGGCTTGTTTGGACAAGGCTTAACCACCAACAAGAAGAAGGGACTAAAGCTGCAACGTAAATGTTTATCGAGTTTGTGGCAACGTTTAGTTACTTGTGTGATATACAATATGATGAAGAGTGAGGAATCACTAGTGGAGTCTCAGTTGCACCAGCAGCACCAGTCAGTGGTGCAGCAGACCATCAACATTCAGCAGCACCTCCACCACCTACACCTACATCAGCACCAGCACAGTGTGATCCTGAGCAGCAGTACTGACCATGGCGGCTCGGTGCTGGGTCTGGACACTGCGAATAGCATGCCTCAGCAGCAGGACGCGGTGGCAGTGCCGCCAGAGCAGGACAAGACTACCGAGAACTCCTCAGTGCCAGCGGCTGTCACCAAGAAGGGCAACCCCGGCGTACGGCGTCAGGAGAAGCCACCATATTCCTACATCGCCCTCATTGTCATGGCAATCCAGAGTTCTCCAGCCAAGAGGCTCACCCTCAGTGAGATTTACACCTTCCTACAACAGCGTTTCCCTTTCTTCCGAGGTTCTTACCAGGGCTGGAAGAACTCGGTCCGCCACAACCTTTCCCTCAACGAGTGCTTCATTAAACTGCCGAAGGGACTCGGTCGTCCTGGAAAAGGACATTACTGGACAATTGACCCCGCTTCCGAGTTTATGTTTGAGGAAGGCTCCTTCAGGAGGAGGCCTCGCGGATTTCGGCGCAAGTGCCAGGCACTTAAGCCCCAATACCACCCCCACCATCCGGCAGCCGCGTACTTCGGGAACCCCGGGGCAGCTGGGTCAATGCTGGGCCCCGTGTCGTCACAGCCAGGCCACTACGATCCACTGCATCAGCAAGGGTTAGGAGGTCCCCAGGGCCAGGATTACCAATCTACTTGTTCGTACAACGCTGCCCAGCAGAGCATGGGGCACCATTATGGATACGACTACAGCACAGCACCATCTCCAAGCATGTACCAGCAATGCTCCTCGAATCGCGAGGGTACCGGCTGGGGAAGTCCGCATGTCACCTTTCCCACGGGAGACAACGCGTACATGAAACCGCCTCTGAGCCCGATACCTGAACAACACGGCTCCATGACCCCACCCAGTGCAGCGCCGTCTGCAGCAGAGTCTTACACATACCAGTACACCCTGCAGCCCAACCCAGACCACGGTAAGCACGACGCGGAGCGGCCCTGACCGCCATGAACTGTGTACTATTTGCTTGAGCCGCAGACGCCGGGACGCACAGTGACCACGGTAAGCAGTACCATGTCTGGATGTGATTCGCGGCTTCCAACGATTTCAGCCTCATATATTATCATATATAATTACTTATACGTCCGTCGCTGATTTCCTTTCTGTAAGTTCATATTTCAGTTGACCAACAAGATGCCAGAGTTAACAGATTTATCTTCATGGAAATAAGAAAAATTAATAAAAAATTAATGTAGTCTCAGCCATGGCCAGTTTCACATACATGTAGCGTACTTTGCCCGGCACATGCTTGACATTTAGCCTTAATTCAGTGTCCTGGGTTTTAAAACAGCCTACTGCAAGTTTCGACGGTCCTGAGTTAAACTGAATAAACAAAGAATACAGACAATACGCGACGATAGAAAATTTTTTCTTCGGTCCTCCATCTTGTCTAATACATAGCTTGTTTTATAGTGATAACACCTGCGTAGAACACTTCCTGTAATCCAATTAAAACTGCGTGGTAACATGTTTCACAAACTCCAGATTAATTCCATCATTTCGTAGCCTACGGAATACGAAAAGCATTTCCAAAAACATTGTTCTTACAACAGTGTAAACCCTCTCATAGCTTTTCAAGCTTTTCAGTGGAAAGACAGTATTAGACCCATAATTTTAAATCATGCATGTGACGTTAATTGTGTGTAAGATGTAACGTTATTGTAGACCTACACAAAGTTTTATTTGAAATCACAGACTCAAGAATTGTGCTTGCCAATGCTGGTGTTATAAAAAGGAAAGTCCAAAATTTAATATAGGAGCTTTTTTCCAATGAAACTTCGTCTGGTTAGCAACTGCATCAGGTGGTTAAATGGTGAATGAACCAAAGCCTCAAGAACCGTATGTCTCTATGTTTCTGTAAAGGCTGGTTACACGCCATTCAACCACATGATGTAGCTGCTAGCTTCAGAAAGTTTCCTTGAATTCAGTCGCCGTGAAAGCTTTCGATTTTGTAAGCCTGTTTTGTTCAATAACAAGAAGGCCGAAGTGTACAAACAAGACACTAAATTTTGAAATCCGAATTTTATCTAAATAGAGCTTACATATAAAAACTCGCCCCGTCCCCTAAATACTCGTACCGGTCAATGAATGAGGTTTGTGGAAATAACCTCTGTATATTTTTTGATGTTTTGCTGACCGTGCATTTCAGTATATTTATGTTAGTAATTAACCAACTTGATGTACAAAATTTTTGTTCTACAATAAGTTTATTTCATGCCTCTACATGTTTCGAGCACCACGTGCTCATCATCAGGAGGTCAAAATTTTATTATACAGCCTCTGGTATCATCACACCTATAGGTGGTATAGGTATAGGTGTAATGATAATAGATGCTGTATAATACAATTTTGACCCCCTGATGATGAGCACATGGTGCTAGAAACATGTAGAGGCATGAAATAAACTTATTGTAAAACAAAAAATGTTGTGCATCAAGTTGGTTAATTAATAAGATTAAAAAAAGCTCTGTATAGTCTAAAAATCACACGAAGCAAGCAAATAAACTGTTTATTTTGATGTAATTCATCCCGTTGTGCTAAAATTCACTGACTGTAAATCACAAATTTTCATCAAAAAACAGCTTTATTGCATTCAGTAATAGGCCTACATGCTGCATGTTTTAGCCATATTTTGGCCACCTTCAGGCATTAGCATCACAACTTCTAAAACCAAGGTGGATGCGCGTTAAATTTTTTCTTACAGATTACAAAATACATTTTAATGCATATCCATCTTGTTTCTATATGTTTATATTAGTGCCTGAAGAAGGCCAAAATATGAGAGAAACATCTTCCTAGTTGCACCGTGCATGTTGATAGTATTAAGTCCTTTATTTGTCCAACTAATGGACACAGATTATTATAAAATTGTTAAACAGTTATCGGTATTGTGGCTGCAAATGCAGCCACAATACCAATAACTTCAAATAATGATATGTGTAACCAAAGTCAACATTGTAACTTCAGTGAAGCACAGGCTGAGAGCTCCCTGATGATGGTTTATGTAAACCGAAACATGTTGGAGCAACTATTATAATTTAAAATGATTTTAACTGTTTTAACAATTTTATAAGAATTGTGTGCATTAGTTGGACAAATAAAGGACTTAATGAGATAAACATGTAGCATATTTTATGAAAAATTTTTGTGTCTAAAGGAAATTTGTAATTTACTGCCAGCCAATAAACTGTGTGGTTAAAACGAATTTTTAAAATTACAGAGCGAATGCTATTTATATTTATCACTGAACCATAAACGATAGAACAATTTATTTTTACAAGTCGACTTATAGTGTACTTCGTGGTAAAATGGTAGTTTTATTTTTATTTTCTGTGAAGACATACAAGTCACGTGGCCCATACTACTTACAAAAATATATTAAAGTCTAATTCAAAGTCATGCGCCCGAGTGCATTGAGCCATCCATTGCGATGACAGTACTGAAGTGTAGAAACTCCTGCACATACAGTACTTTCGATTTGGCAGTTGCGATGACTCTTGGTTTTGTGCGAGAAAGCAAGCTCGGAGGGACATACCACGCCGACGACTCGGTTGGAAGCGTGGAAGTTGTCTAGGACCTGAGAAATGCTCACTAGCCTGCGCAGTTTTCCACGCTACGTGGTCAGATTTTCCACTGTTTGTTAAAGCTATACATATATATAAAAAAGGGTAAAGTGATCCCCTTACAGGCCCGGTGTGGCCAAGTGGGTGGGTAGAGGTGTAGCTCTACTCTTCCATGACCGCGGCACTAGAAGGGAGTGAGTGGTCAGCACACTTCGGCCGCACTTTACCCTCGGGAAAGAACCGGTACCCATTTTACAGGAGGCTGGGTGGGCCCCAGGTCCGGTCTGGGCGGGCGGAAAATCTCGTCCCCACCGGGATTCGATTCCGGACCGTTCAGCCCGTATTCAGTCGCTACACCGACTGAGCTACCCGGCCCACTTGTTAAAGCTTTATTCTCTAGAAATTCAAGACTCAAAGTTTCGTTAAATTTGTGAATTGTAAAATTAATTGGCTAGTGACTCAAATCATGTCAATTCTCTGCTGGCGGCATACATTTGAACATTGACTGACAATAAATGTTAAATATTATCTGGGGGTCACGTGTGCTCAAATTCCGGGTGTCAGTTCGCCCGGAAAACGAAATTTTGTATGTTGGCGCCTAATAGATGTGAGCCCTCAGTATCGAAAGTGCTTTTTATCACCAATCCGGCCTCTGGAATTTTGGGGTGGTTCCTAGATTTTTCAAAATTTTTGCACCTCAGAAATGGCCTATAGACTAATTAGAGTGAGTGTCTAAGCAATTCGTCTCCATTTAAATCTTTCATTTACATAAAAATAAAATAAAATTTTTATTACGCTTTTTGCAAGGAAATTGCAAAGAATCTTCTGCTGGCGGCATACATTTGAACCTTGACTGACAATAAATATTAAAATGTGGATGACAGAATTTTTAATAGTTACATTTCTTCATGTGGAACAAGTTTGGGCATTTCGAAAGAATTAAACGTTCTGCTCAGGTTTCACTTGATTATCATATTATACTGAAGTCACCTCAATATGGAAGAGCAGTTTTAAACTTAAACTAGTGTACTGCATATTTATGATCGTCCTTTCAGCGTCCACTATTTACGGTGTCATTTCCATGGGCTACGATTTTATTATTGACCTCAAGCTTTCGCTAAATTTATTTCTATCTTGACATAAAAGAAAACAGGGTATTTCAAACCAAACGAGAAACAACTTATACTTTCCACCTCAGTTTGCGTTTTTTTTACTACTCGTAAGATGTGAGAAGGTTAATTGTAAGTTGCATAGTTATAAACTAACGTAAGGGACGTAATTTGAGATGGTAATACAAGTCTCGCCGTCTGCTGTTCCATCTTGCCGTAAGTCAGGGCCGAAGCAATTTACCCTCATATATTTTAGTTTAATTAATTTTTTCACTCGCCACATTAAAAGAAACTGCTGGAAAATCTTATTCCAATTTATTTCAGTTAATATTTATTTATTTATTTATTTATTCAGCATCTTAAAAGAGGCGTTGGAGTAGCTTCTGGTTCACAGGTACTTGTCATTCCTTAAAAAACACACACACACAAACACACTCCCTCACACACAATCACTCCATCACACACATTCACTCCATCACACTCACACACTCACTCCCTCACATACACACTCACTCCCTCACACACACACACTCCAACACACACAATCACTCCCTCACACACTCACTCCCTCGCACACACGCACTCCCTCACATACACTCACTCACTCCCTCACACATACGCACTCACTCCCTCACACACACTCTCCCTCACACAATTACTCCCTCTCACACACTCACTCCCTCTCACACACTCACTCTCTCACACACACACTCACTCCCTCACACACATTCACTCCCTCACACACAATCACTCCCTCACACACACTCATTCCCTCGCACACACGCATTCCCTCACACACACACTCACTCCCACACATAAACACACTCACTCCCTCACACACACACAATCACAATCACACCCTCACACACACTCACTCCCTCGCACACATGCACTCCCTCACATACACTCACTCTCTCCCTCACACACACGCACTCACTCCCTTACACATTCACTCCCTTTCACACACTCACTCCCTCTCACACACTCACTCCCTCACACACACACTCACTCCCTCACACACACACTCACTCCCTCACACACATTCAATCCCTCACACACAATCACTCCCTCACACACACTCATTCCCTCGCACACACGCACTCCCTCACACACACACACACACACTCCCTCACACACACACACACTCACTCCCACACAATACACACTCACTCCCTCACACACACAAACACACTCCCTCACACACACACTCCCTCACACACACACTCCCTCACACACACACTCCCTCACACACACACTCACTCACACACACACTCACTCCCTCACACCCACTCACACCCTCACACCCACACACTCCCTCACACACACACTCCCTCACACACACTCACTCCCTCACACACACTCACTCCCTCTCTCACACACACACACACACACAATCCCTCACACACACACTCACTCCCTTACACACACACACACACACCCACACACACACACATTCCCTCACACACATACACACACTCCCTCACACACACTCTCCCTCACAAACACACTCCCTCACACACACACACACACTCACTCTCACACACACTCACTCCCTCACACCCACTCACTCCCTCACACACACACTCACTCCCTCACACACACACACTCCTTCACACACACTCATTCCCTCTCACACACACACTCACTCCCTCACACACACTCACTCCCTCTCACACACACACACACACACAC
>Ga0123355_10018273_pt1 | contig 11112 bp, 7 predicted proteins | sample TergutEmb28metaG_3_FD_89872 | JGI IMG/M metagenome (GOLD analysis project Ga0123355, IMG submission 89872) | Embiratermes neotenicus P1 segment gut microbial communities from Petit-Saut dam, French Guiana - Emb289 P1 | ecosystem: Host-associated > Arthropoda: Insects > Digestive system > Gut ...
AGGAAGTGTAGATACTGTAAAGAAAAATGCAGAAGCTTTAGTAGCTGCTACTATGGAGATTGGACTAGAAGTAAATGCTCATAAAACTAAGTACATGACCGTGTCTCGAGATCAGAACGCAGGACGAATCCACAGTATGAAGGTTGATAATAGTTCCATTGAGAGGGTGGAAGCGTTCAAATATTTGGGAACAACGTTAACAAATCAGAATTCTATTCAGGAAGAAATTAAGAGCAGGCTGAAGTCAGGGAATGCTTGTTATTGTTCGGTGCAGAATCTTCTGTCATCCAGGTTGCTGTCCAAAAATTTAAAGATCAAGGTATATAGAACTATAATCCTGCCCGTTGTCCTGTATGGGTGTGAAACTTGGTCGCTGATATTGAGGGAGGAATGTAGGCTGAGGGTGTTTGAGAACAAGGTGTTGAGGAGAGTATTTGGGTCTAAAAGGGACGAGGTAACAGGGGAATGGAGAAAGTTACATAATGAGGAGCTTAGGGATCTTTACTCCTTACCAAATATTGTGCGGGTGGTAAAATCAAGAAGAATGAGATGGGCAGGGCATGTGGCGCGTGTGGGGGAGGGGAGAGTTGTGCACAGGGTTCTAGTGGGGAAACCTGAGGGAAAGAGACCATTGGGAAGACCTAGACGTAGATGGGAGGATAATATTAAGAGGGATCTTCGGCAAGTGGGAGGGGGTGGAGACTGGGTGGAGTTGGCTCAGGATAGGGACAGATGGCGGGCACTTGTGAATACGGTGATGAACCTTCGGGTTCCATAAAATGCGGGGAATTTCTTGACTAGCTGCAGAACCAGTTAGCGTCTCAAGAAGGACTCTGCCCCATGGAGTGAGTGAGTGATGGAAATTGTGCCACTCCCTACTTGTCCCATTACAGGTGGACTCTATCCCTTCAGTAACTTATGTTCTCACATTATGTGTGTTTTCATTCACATTTTGTTTGTATTACAGTGTAGAAGACAGGTTAGGCCTTCAGTGACCTTAGTAATTTCTCTTTTTGTATGAAGTGGTAATTTTTGTAGTTTATAGTGGTGTCACTGATTAGTTTTGTCATATATGTTAATTTTGAGTTATGTATCTAAAAGAGTGTGGTGTTCTGATAATGCTGGGTACACACTTGTTCCTGTACTGCTTACTGTAATGCCGTAATGTTGTGTGTACTGACACAATACAGAGTTACGAGCTAAACTTCTATTCTCTGCATCATGGTTTAACAGTGTCCTTGAAGCATTGCACCATGGGATTCCCAGGTTTGTTATGGGAGTCTGAGTGATGTCTTTGCAGCTAGCAGCAGCTTCGTAGTTATATACATTACACTTTAAAGAAAAAGTAAAAACAGTGGTGGTATTGGCAAATGCAACTATACACAATTAGGTAAGTGTATATTGGTTCAAGTTTATTGGCAGACATGAATTTTCACGTCTCCAGTGAATTCAGATTTTTAATTAGTTTGACTGGGGGAAAAAATTAAAAAGAAAAAAAGACGCACTATTCAGGAAAGCCATATCTCTTCGAGAAACTTGGGCACTGATGCTACGTTTTTTGAAAGTGGTGATTCGTACATTACCCTGCAGTACTTTTTCAAAATTTCCAGCTGCATTTTTCCAGAAATGTATGAATATCTTGTTGACAAATTGGAAGATTACATACAGGTAAGTCAAATATTTGTACTTGTGGTTTATGACAGAAGTTTAAAATTAGATTTTAATCAGAACTTTTATTTAAACACAACTTTTACTGGAACACTTTTATAAAAAAAAAAAGGCAAAATATTCTAAAAGTACTTGTATATTAATATCTTCCTCTGAAGAGATTGTAGCTGATGAAGTACTTGCTTTGGGATAACTTTGAGACAAAAGTGAGTTATTGTATTGATTGAATGGTGATGGACAAGTGTTTCCAGAACATGATAGAGAAGGGTTTTGAGAATGGAAAGTTGAAGCAGAAGTGTGTGGATGAGGATTGATACTTTGAGGGTGCATTTTAGATGGACCACTAGGGAAGTTGGGTTGAGGTGGGTTAATTGGCTGGAGATGGGTATGGTGACAATGTTCATAAAATCCTCTATTTGCTTTTAAGAATATGCCCATAAACACATCATACCATGTCATTGTAATTCCTCAGTTTTGCAGCTATCATGTTTCCAAAATGTTGACAGTCTTAGTTTGTTTCGAACACATTCATTCATTCCGTTGGCATGTGCAGGATGTGATGATTCCTTGCTGTTCTCAGGAGCTTCTTTCATTCCTCTCTGTTATATACCCTATCCTTCCACCCTCTTCCATCCTCCCTCACTTCATCTTGCCATCTATTTCTTGGTCTGCCTGTCAGCCTTCTTGCTTCCAAATTCATATATAATACTTTTTTGGGAATTCTTATTCTCTCTGTGCCCAAACCAACTTAATCTATTTAACCTTATTGTCTCTGTTATAGTGGGTTTCTTAACCATTGTGAAATGTAGTGCAACATTATGTAACTGTTTGGCTTCTTTCATGATTTTTGAATGTGCTTGTAACAAGACCCAGATTTGTGAAATACTTTAACTAGGAAATAACGTGCACCTTACTTCATAATTGTTTGTGTAGTTGAAGGTAACAGATGCTACATTGGAGGTATGCGCAACCTAGGTGAGTGATGTAAGGGTTCTTAAGTCATCAGAAAAATTCATGATGTTGTCACAGCACCACTATATAATCCTAGGAAATTTTGGATTAAGACAAGACCCACTGGAGCACACTTTGGCCGTTGTATTTGGAACTGTTTTCTGATGATTCTGTGCCGCTTGGAAGAAGAGTTTTACTCAGGGGAATTCTCTGTTGTTGAGATGATACTCCATATTGCATTCTGGCTGTTGACCAGAGGTAAGCCGTACTGACTGACTTATAAATTACTTATTTATGTGAGTCAGTTTTGGCAACTAAATTACTTTTCTAAATTTGCGAACACATTGGGATTATATGCAGTGGCGTGACAAGTAAGTTGGTTAGCACAAGTGGAAATAGAATTTTGTCGTAACTAGTGAACTTGTGGAAACTATTTTTGTCCTGTGTAATTAACTTCTGTACATATAATGAGACAATAGAACCTAGTGTTAAATTAGTTATGATAATTTTCTTGACTGAACTATATGGTCCTCGAGTTTCCAAATTACCTAGTTGCTCACAGAGGCCTTCGACTTTGGCTACAGCTACCACCTACTCCCACACCCCCTGGAAATTGTAGAGTAGTGCCTAACGAACAGCTATAGCAGGCTCGCCCTAATTACCGCTCGCCCTGGGCACTACAATTGCATAAATTTCTTTATTGGTTAATATTCTGTAATTTTCTTTTTCACTGGCATGTACTGGGCCTAAAATTCTTCTGTACACTTTCCTTTCAAAAATGTTTATTTGCTTTTTATCTCTCTCTGCTAGTATCCAGGTTTCTGATGCATATGTTCAAGTTTTGTCTATTATTGTGTTCTTTAGTCTTAATTTTAGCTTTTGAGATATATTTTTATTTCTAAAAAAAATTTTGTAGCATCATGTATGTTTTGTTAGCCTTTTTTATTCTTTCTTGTAAATCTTTTTGGTGATTATTATCTTCATTGAGTATAACACCTAGATATTTAAAATTTTCAGCTCTTTCAAATGTCTAATTTGTTATTGTTAATTGTCCTATTTTATTTTGTTTTTAGCTGTTTTTCCATTCCACTATCATATATTTTGTTTTTCCTTGATTCATGTGTAGTCCTAACTTTATGGCAATGTTTTCTATTTCTACACGCTGTTAACAATTAAACGCTTTTCAGATGCTGATCGTCTTGTCTGTCTTTCTTTCTTTCTTTCTTTCTTCCCTTTCACTTGGTGGCTGCAGGGCAGTAATTAACTCTTTTTTTTTCCTGACAAGTTTCATTCTTGGGCTTCTGACTGGTCCATATTTTCACCTTCTGGTGTCTCACTTGCCTTCTGCATCTAGAAAAATATAAAATAATCAACAAAAGTATTAATGTTGTGGAATAACAAGAAATATTGTGTACATTTTGAATTAGTAAGGAGTATGAAATTTTTCATTTCATATAACTGAATTTGTGTCTTTTCCTATACCAAAAACAGAAGAGGAATGGCTGGCAGTGGCAAAGCAGTATCAAGAATTGTGGGATTTCTCACATTCACTGGGGCCTATTGATGGGAAATGTGATACTACAGTGTCCAAAATAGTACCAGTGAATACTTAACTACAAAAATACCTTCACTATTGTACTCTTCACTTTAGTAGATGCTAACTACAACATTGTTTGTGAATGCAATATGTCAGGAAAAAGTTTTTGACAGCGTGGGTTTTTAGAACACAGAGCTGTATAAAGGACTGGGGACAAAAACCTTACATCTTCCTCAGCTGGTCCTTTTAAATGGAAGGGAAAAAGATGTTCTATACTTTTTATTGGAGATGAAGCTTCTCCTTTAAGCAAGAATCTCGTGATAGTTTATATGGGACAACATCCTAAGGGCTCATAAGAACAAATTTTCAATTACAGAGCCCTCTGATTTATAGAAAATGTATTTGACCTCATGTCATCAGTTTTACAAGTACTTTATAAAACTGTGCTTTTGGAAACATAAAAAGCTCACTTGTAATGACTGTTGCTTGCTTACACAATTTCTAAAGAAGAAACTCTGATTCAGCAGAAATTTATACTCCATCAGATATGTTCAGTTATGAAGAAAATGGCTGAGTGATCGAAGGCATTTGGAGAGACATGAGTAATGAAAATATGACTTATTTCCTATTAGAAAGTTTGCATGTAAACCACCTTTGAAGGCAAAAGAAATAAGGGAGGAATTAGCAGCTTATTTTCTGAGATGAGTAAGAGTAGAGTGGTAAGATGACTGTGCGTAAAGGTGCACATTTTTTAATACGATTTCCTTGAAATGTACTTAACATTTTCACAAACACTGAAATTTGTGATTAGTTTTTACTTACCATGTTCAGTGTCTGTCACATTTGGTTTTGTCTTTGTCCATTATGAATATCAGTTTGTAAACTTATTAGCTAGTAAACTTATTTTCTATGGACATTTCATTATCTCAAGCCTGGGCATCAAAAAGGAATAACTATTTGTAAAAATTAGTGAAGTCTATAATGTGTTTTCATAAAATGTGCTGAGATTGTTTTGTTTACTTGATTGTTTTTCATTCACATGTAATGAGCTTCTCTAAAAATGTGTAACATTCAATTGTTTCATCTCATGACACAACATATGCATGGCCCAAGTACATCTGTACATATTTCTATTAGAAGTACTCATGTTTTCCTGTGCCAGTGCTTCATCCTCATTTTCCCCCATCTGAGAGACAAGAATATGTTTTCTATTTTCTTCTTGCATTCATCAACGGGGCTGTTTATTTCTTTTGCCAGTTTCTCTCTTGCATCTTGCTTTTTTATTTTATTAAAGTGCAATGGGTGCTGTGGGTCCCATATTATTTCTTCTCTGTTATACCCTTTGATAAATACTATGACTCTTTCCTGAGTCCATTCCATTTGTAAAACAATGACAAAAACTTGGAAGTAACACACAGCACTACAGGTTTGCACCACTCTTCATGACAGAAACATCAGGAAAGACAAGAAGTGGACACTGGTGTACGTGTCATGTTGCAAGTTCAGACCTGCTCAAGCTGCTAACCATAGTTTCTCTTCAATGCCACAGCCAAATACCAATATCGTACCGAACAAACCTGTAACATTACTTTGTAACCACCTTTTTCATGTCACTTGGTCAAGAATGCTATCCACCCAATCACAATATGGTGTTATGTCTAATGGTAATGTAACAAGTGTTTATCCGGCTTAAGAGGCACAAGCAGTTTAGTACAGAATTTTGCTTATTGTTGTAGGTGTACGCAAATATGGAAAGGATTTTCGAGCAATTGCAGAGGTGATTGGCACCAAGACAGAAGCTCACTTGCGTAGTTTCTTCGTTAACTATCGTCGCCGTTATAACTTGGATGCTGTGCTAAAGGAGTTTGAAGCTGAGAATGGACCTATTGTTGACAGTGATGACAAAGAGGAAAAGGTATTAACCCTTTAAATCCTAATGGTTAACTTTATGTACCACCTGGTTCAACTGCTGTTTATAAATATTTTAATAAATGTTCTGTGTTCAGTCTACAGATCGCATTTATATGTTGTGTACAGATCTTGGAACAGACAGCAGATACAGTACAACACTAATTTTATATTTTTGTTTGGATTACCTAAAGATGGAATAATATCCAGGAAATGAGAATTGTCTAATGCGGATTAAGAGACCAACTAGATGTCACTTGGTATTATATTTATTTCTCCTTTATAGGTTGCTCAACATGTATCGGGCCACCTTGTGCCCAGCTTCAGGAATATGATGCATTTTGTGTCTAGTAGGGGTTTGATGTGCGTGCGTTCTAGCGATTGTAGGAGTATTTCTGCTACGAGGAACAGGCTATAAAACTGCTAGACCCCAAGATTCAAGACGCATACCGCTTAATGACAGCCAAAAAACTCACACAAATACACAACACCTACTACAACAACAACAACAAGACACACAAATGACAGTTACACATCGCAAAGAACATACACAACAAACTCAGCAAGAACAAAGTTGTAGTCACACGAGCCGACAAAGGAAAAACAACGGTCATTATATACGAACATGAATACCACGAGAAAACAAGAGCCTTCCTTTCTGAGAACAACATCGAACCCATCCCCACAGACCCAACAAATACCAAACCCACATCACTAGAAAGTTGAAGCAATGCGACCTAATTTTCCCCAAAATGCAACACATGCACATAACACAAAAGAACCCCTCCCCACCTACACTGAAAGCACAACTAAAACTCCATAAACCAAATATCCCTATCAGACCAGTAGTAAACAACAGAACAGCACCTTCCTACAAAATTGCTAAAAAACCAAACAACATCTTGAAACAGCACCTTAACCTAGATAACTCATACACTGGCTAACGACCTATCCAAAATCACACTCAAAGACAGTTATAAGCTGATCACCCTGGACATAAAAGACCTCTACGTCAACATCCCAATCCAAGAGACCCTCCAGACTGCCAGATCCCGGCTACTCAAACATAACGACAGAACTTTCACGGACCAACTCTGCTCTCTTTTAGAAACAATACTAAACCAGAACTACTTCACCTACCAGAACCAAATTTACCGACCCACCAAAGGTGTAGCCATGGGTTCCCCCATCTCTGGACTCGTAGCAGAAATACTCCTACAATCGCTAGAACACACGCACATCAAACCCCTACTAAACACAAAACGCATCATATTCCTGAAGATGGGCACAAGGTGGCCCGAAACATGTTGAGCAACCTATAAAGGAGAAATAAATATAATATTAAGTGACATCTAGTTAGTCTCTTAATCCACATTGAACTACGATGCACGGTCAACCATACATCAAGAGAATTGTCTACTTTAAGACATTTGTGTGCTGCTGTGTAACAAAAGACTGTGGCAAGCCATTTAATATACAGAATTTTGAAAATTGTTACAGTTTAAATGCAGCATGGCACATAACCTATATTGGAAACAGCTTCTGCATAGTATTTTCACATTTTGATCTCACACATGACACCATGATAGCTAGATGTCGACATCGAATATTATCTTGCTTTTCATGATAATTATTTGTTTATTCAACCAGTCTGGGAGTGTAGTTTGTTTTCTCTTCTCTGTAGCTCTCAATCTTTGTAGTTCAGTATCAGTTTTGTTGCATGTTGTACTACTGTCCTTGATATGAAATAGTAACACATTATTTCTGGCCACTTCTGGTGCTTTCATTGCAACCATGAATGTTACCTTACGTTTGCCACTTCCTGTTCTTCTTCTTCCTCTTCTCCTCCTCTTCCTCCTCCCTCCTCCCTTCCATCTCTCTTCCCTCTTCATCCTCTTCCTCTCCATTTCTGATTCTTCTTTTGGTCTGGTCATCTGGTGGTCCAACACTTGACATTGAACTCCACAAACCCTGAGAGTATTGTCACATGTCATGTGGTCCCCAACCTGCACTTGACAAGTATCCAAGCTGTGCCAGTCATTTTCTTTATCTGCATTAAGTTTCATTGCATTGTTGTCATTGCTGTAGATGTGATCAACTGGAAAACCACACTATGCAAAACAGTTCTTGATAGTGGTTGAGGTTGTCAACTTCCAGGCTTCTGCTGTGCATAGCGGACAATACTTCCTAGCATCATGGAGCATTCCATCATCTATCATGACAACATTCTGTTGACTGAAGTATTTTCTGTAATTATACTTGAATGTACAGATGATTCCTGCATCTCAAGGCTGTAGCTGGCTGGTACAGTTAGCTGGGGAAAACAGATGTTTATGCCCCAGAGAAATGTTTTCTTTGAGTGAGCTGCACTTTGATCAGTGAAAAGCAGTATTTTGTTATTTTTAGCAACCATTTTTCTGTCTATTGGTATCCTGCTGGTTTTCCATGAACTTGTATTTCATATTTTGTGGGAAGATGGTAACATCCTTAAAACAACGTGGACTTTTCTACATGCCACTTACAAGTGGCGGTAGTAGTTGTTACCAATAGCATTACTTGCAGGGAGCACTGTAACCTGCTGTTTTGATTTCATTCCACCATGTCTGGGGTCTCCACACAGAGTAAGAATTTATTAGGTTATAGATTGAAAAATGGACCTCTCTTATCAGGATTATGTATGTCACAGGTTATATTCTTTAATCTTTTGTAACATTTGGTCATTCTTCCAGTCATGTACTGTTTCTGAATCAGCCATCCTGCCTACACGTGCTAGAGTTCTATAAAGAATGTTGCATCTCCTCTTAGATCTGTTGATTCAACCATTAGAATCTCAAAAGTTATCGACTACCAAATATGCAGAGATTTGAAAGGTCTTCTCCTTGATGATATTACCTTCTACAGAAGCACTGCTTGCACATGCTTACTTGAACCCTGCAGCGAAAGCAGATTCCAATTCCTCCAGCAGTGAGTATTTCAATGATTTCTACTGCCTGGAGGAATTTCCACGCTGGGTTGTTGCACAACATTTCACAGTTGTGTTGCTGTGGACACTGGAAGTCCAAACTCTATGCCAGGTCAACCCATGTTCCAATATGTGCCTCAACTTTTACTAAAATATCTATCTTTATCACTTACCCTAAATGATACTGCTTGCTTCTACACACAGTTCATCCTTTCCTGTGAAAATACCCTCAGTCTATGATATATAATGGTTTAAAAAGTGCTATGTTGTTCAAGACTAGGGATGCCCAGCAGTACTTCCTTCTACAATTTATTACTGTCATCTGGGGTTAATGAATTTAAATTTGACATCTGTGCTCAATGAGCCTATTGCCATCTATAAGAGAACTTCAGAACTTAGTTCAGGGGATCTCACGGAGATGTTGCTATCTATATCTAGCCAGACGTAAATAAAAACTCTGAGATGAAAATTATGAATAATGTCAGGTAAATTTCATAGTTGTGCTTAGGAAAATCAAGTGTAAATTCTGGAAGAGCTTGGGAAGTATACAGCTGTAACTGACGAATGTATTTCTGATAAAAAAAAATTTAAAACAACCAACAAACTCCATCGAGCAGAGGCCTTTCTGAGAAGTTAACTGGTCCTCAGATAGTCAAGATGCTCCCTGCATTTTATGGAACCTGAAGGTTCATCAGTGCATTCACAAGCACCTGGCAGTTGTCCCTGTCCTGAGCAAGATCAATCCAGTTTATGCTTCCCAATCCCACTTCTTGAAGTTACATTAAATATTTTCCTCCCATCTACACCTCGGTCCTCCCAGCGATCTCTTTCCATTAGGTGTCTCCAACAAAACTTTGTATGCACTTCCCCTGTCCCCCATACATATCATTTCCAGTACTTCCAAATAGTAAACTTTGTTGATCCTTTTACCAGTTGGTACAAATTCATAATAAACAATCTCTCTAATATCAAAAAAAGTCAGCAAAATTGTTTTGACTCTTGATTTGGACCAACAGAATTTTTTTGGTTGTGGGGAGTGTTTTACTTTTCATGTCACCTGCTTTAGATACTGGCTTTAATGGACTGTAGTTATAGGTCAAATCTCAAGACCTTACCTTGATTTATTGTCTTGAATACAACACACATACAAATTCATTCACTCACACGCCATCTTGCCTCCTCCACACACCCCTCTGCCATGCCTACCAACATACAAGTTATAACTTAACATCACCGCCCACCTAAATCAACTGATTTACACCTTGAAGTAAAAGACATACAATAAAGCAATATTCAAGTCTTATACAAAATAGATTACTCGGCATCAGCAGGTAATGGACAGAGTTTATGTATTGCTCTGCAAAAGACACCAGATTGAGCTCGTACATCAGCCACTTGAACTAATCCATCATCACCACAATGGACATCTTCTATCACACCCAAATTTCACCCTAGAGGTGGAACATGATCATCCTTCATGAGAGCCACGGTTCCATGCTGGATGTTGCTAGATTCCATGGGCCACTTATAACGCTGTTGCAATTGATGCAGATAGTCTCTGGACCACTTCTTCCACAAATGCTGGGTACATCGTTGAATGAATTGCCACCAGGATAACCTGGTCATAGGTACACTGGAATAGTCGGCATCAGGGAGTGCCATGAGAGGTTCACCAATAAGGAAATGGCCAGGTGTCAGAGCTTGTGGATCCATGGTATCAGAGGGAATTTGACATAATGGGCGGGAATTCAGGCATGCCTCAATTTGGGTCAAAATTGTAGACATTTCTTCAAAACTGATACATGCATTGCCTATGACTCGACGCACGTGATGTTTCATTGACTTTATTCCAGCTTCCCAGAGGCCTCCAAAGTATGGTGAAGCGGGTGGTATAAAATACCAACGAACACCCTCAGTTGTCATAAAGTTATTCATTTTTTCTTTAACAGCATCAGAGTTGAGCATTTTGCTTAACTCACAGAGCGTGTTATTAGTGCCCTTAAAACATTCTTGTTTTTAAGCTTTTGCCGTGTTCTAAATGTAATTTATTCCTTTTTGGGTAATTCCCCGGCGTCTGAGTTCTAAT
>Ga0123355_10018274_pt1 | contig 11112 bp, 13 predicted proteins | sample TergutEmb28metaG_3_FD_89872 | JGI IMG/M metagenome (GOLD analysis project Ga0123355, IMG submission 89872) | Embiratermes neotenicus P1 segment gut microbial communities from Petit-Saut dam, French Guiana - Emb289 P1 | ecosystem: Host-associated > Arthropoda: Insects > Digestive system > Gut ...
GCTTCGGCGGCGGCCAGCGCGGCGCGCTGCCCGGCCAGTCCGGCGCCGATGATCAGGACGTCGTGGGAAGGCATTGGGGCGCGAGTCTAATCGCGTCGCGGCAAGCGTGTTGTGGTGGGCCTGGTCTACCGGGACCAGGCCCACCAGGCGAACGTCGCTGCAGGTTCAGCGAAGCGGCGTCGCGAACACCGTCTGCAACGCCCGGCGGACGCGGTCGAGCGTGACGACCCCCTGCAGCACGCCCTCGCCGTCGACCGCCATCACGGCTCCGAGGCGACCCAGCGATTCGAGCGTCAGCACGTCGGTCAGCGGCCGGTCCTCGCCGATTCGCAGCGCGTCCGCGTCGTCGGACTCGAGCAGGGCGCTGACCGCCAGCCAGCTCTCGCCGCCGTCGCTGGTCTCCTGCACGCGGTCGCGCCGTGAGATCCCCATGAACCTGCCGTCGTCGTCGACGACCGGCAGCCAGGTGGCGTCGTAGCGCAGGAAGAACTCGTCGAGCGCCTGGCTGAGCGGCGTCGCGGACGGGATCGTGACCGGCTGGCGGTCCATCACGTCGGCGACCAGGACGCCCTGGACCCGTTCGGTTACAGCCGACTGGTGCAGCGCCGAACGGGCGGACTGGCCGACCAGGAACGCCAGCACCAGCAGCCAGATGCCGTAGAAGAAGGGGGCGGTCAAGAGCAGCCAGACGCCGATGCCGGCGAGCACGATCGCGAGTCCCTCCCCGACCCGCGCCGCCGCCCGGGTGCCGCGGACGCGGTCGCCGGTGGTGTGCCAGACGATCGCACGCGCGATTCGCCCGCCATCGAGCGGATACGCGGGGATCAGGTTGAACAGCAGGATCAGGATGTTCATCGGCAGCAGGAAGCTGAGCGACAGCAGCACCGGCGTCAGCCGCACGGTGCCGTCGAGCTCGACCGCGTGGATCAACCTGTGACCACCGACGATCGCGAAGTCCACAGCCAGGCACAGCAGGCAGCACAGCAGCGTCGCCGCGGGCCCCGCCGCCGCGATCTCGAACTCCTCGCCGGGGGTGCGCGTGTCGCGGCTCATCCGGGTGAAGCCCCCGAACAGGAACAGGTCGATCTGGGTGACACCGATCCCGCGCCGCCTGGCTGCCAGCGCGTGCCCAAGCTCGTGCAGGATCAGCGAGGCGAAGAACAGCAGCACCGTCGCGACCGTGGTCACATAGGCGACGGTGTCGGATGAGTGCAGGGCGCTGCGGAACGATCCTGACAGCCAGAAGATCAGGACGAACAGCAGCAGGAACCAGGTGGCGTCGGCTCCGACCCGGATTCCGGCAATATCCAGCAACTTGATCGAACCTGGCCGCTGCCACATGCTGCAATGGTGGCACAGGCGCACAAACCGACAGGGGACTTCGCATGCCACAGCAGACCCAGCAGCTTCGCGAGCGACTCGCCCAGATCCAGGACCTGACCAGAATCGCCGAGCTGCTCGAGTGGGACCAGCAGACGATGATGCCGCCGCGGGGCGCCGAGCTGCGCGCGGAGGCGCTCGGCACGCTCGCGCGGATCCACCACGAGCTGCTCGTCGACGCCGAGACCGGTCGCCTGCTGGACGCAGCCTCGGCCCAGCTGAACGGCGATGTCGAGTCGGATGACGCGCGGCTGGTCCGGCGCGCCCGGCGCCTGTGGAACAAGGCGACCAAGGTCCCGACCGACCTCGCGGCCGAGCTTGCCCGCGCCGGCTCGGCCGGTCAGGAGGCGTGGGCGGCGGCGCGCAGTGAGGACGACTTCGGCGCGTTCGCGCCATACCTGGAGCGCAACCTCGAGCTGGCGCGGCGGTACGCCGACTGCTTCGACGAGTTCGACTCCCCCTACGACGCGCTGCTCGACGACTACCAGCCGCAGATGACCGCCGCACAGGTGACGGTGTTGTTCGACCAGCTGAAGGCCGAGCTCGTCCCGCTGATCGCGGAGGCCGCCGGGCACACGGTCGACGATTCACTGCTGCACGCCGAGGTTCCAACCGCGGCGCAGCGCCGCCTCGTCGACGAGATCGTCGCAGTCATGGGATTCGATCGCCAGGGCTGGAGGCTCGACGACACCGTGCACCCGTTCGCGGTCAGCTTCGGCCCTGACGACGTGCGGATCACGACCCGCTGGGACGAGCACTACTGGCCGACCTCGCTGTTCGGCGCGATGCACGAGTGCGGGCATGGGCTCTACGAGGCGGGAATCGGCAAGGAGCTGCAGCGCGCCACGCTTGGTCAGGTCGACTCGCTGGGGCTGCACGAATCCCAGAGCCGGCTGTGGGAGAACATGGTCGGGCGCAGCCGCGGCTTCTGCGGCGTGCTGGCGCCGCGGATCTCGGAGCTGTTTGGCGGGGCGTTCGCCGGTCTCGACCCAGACGCTCTGTTCCGGGCGGTGAACACGGTCCGCCCGACGCTGATCCGGATCGAAGCGGACGAGGCGACCTACGGGCTGCACATCGTGATCCGCTTCGAGCTCGAACAGGAGTTGCTGAACGGGACGCTGTCAGTCGCCGAACTGCCGGAGGCGTGGAATGCCCGGGTCCATGACTACCTCGGGATCGAAGTTCCGTCCGACGCCAAGGGCGTCCTCCAGGATGTCCACTGGTCGGCCGGGCTGTTCGGCTACTTCCCGACCTATGCGCTCGGCAACATGATCGCCGGGCAGCTGTGGGCACGAGTGCACGCGGAGCTCGGAGACCTTGATGACCAGATCGCGGCCGGCGAGCTCGGCGGGCTGCGTGACTGGCTGCGCGAGAACGTTCACCGTCATGGCTCCAGGTACACGACCGAGGAGTTGCTCGAACGAGTCGTCGGCGGACCGATCGCGGTGGAGCCGTTCGTCGCCTATCTGAAGCACAAGCTCGGCGACGCCTACGGCGTCGCACTTAACTAAGCAAAAGGAGAATCCGTGAGCCAAAGCCCCGTGAAGGTCGCCGTGACCGGCGCCGCCGGTCAGATCTGTTACTCCCTGCTGTTCCGGATCGCCAGTGGCCAGCTGCTTGGCTCTGACACGCCTGTAACGCTGTCGCTGCTGGAGATCCCGGGGGCGATCAAGGCGGCCGAGGGGACCGCGATGGAGCTCGACGACTGCGCCTTCCCGCTCCTGGAAGGGATCGAGATCAGCGACGATCCGGCCACCGCGTTCGACGGGGTGAACATCGCCCTGCTGGTCGGCGCCCGTCCCCGCACCGCCGGGATGGAGCGCGGAGACCTGCTGGAGGCCAACGGCGGCATCTTCAAACCACAGGGTCAGGCACTGAACGAGCACGCGGCCGCTGACATCAAGGTGCTGGTCGTCGGTAACCCCGCCAACACCAACGCCCTGATCGCCCAGTCGGCCGCGTCCGACATCCCCCGCGAGCGGTTCACGGCGATGACACGGCTCGACCACAACCGCGCGCTCGCGCAACTGTCGAAGAAGACCGGTACGCCGATCGGCGAAATCACCAACATGACGATCTGGGGTAATCATTCGGCCACCCAGTACCCGGACATCTTCCACGCCAGGGTCGCGGGCGCTGCCGCCGCCGAGGCGATCAACGACCAGACGTGGTTGGAGACCGAGTTCATCCCCACCGTCCAGAAGCGCGGGGCCGCGATCATCGAAGCGCGTGGCGCATCCAGTGCCGCATCGGCCGCGCATGCGGCGATCGACCACGTGCACGACTGGACGCACGGCACTGCAGAAGGCGACTGGGTGTCGATGGCGATCCCGTCCGACGGCTCCTACGGGGTCCCGGAAGGACTGATCTCGAGCTTTCCGGTGACCACCTCGGGTGGCGAGTACAGCATCGTCCCCGGACTTGAGATCAGTGAATTCTCGAGGGCCCGAATCGACGCGACCGTCGCCGAGCTCGAGGGGGAGCGGGAGGCCGTCAGGGCGCTCGGACTGATCTAGTGGACCACTAGCGAACAGGGGGGCGAGCCCTGCGGGCTCGCCCCCCTGTCATGAAATCCTGAGACCGCTACTCGGCCTTGACGGGATGCCAGCCCTGCCCATCGCGAGTGATCGAACCCTCGGACACGAGCTTCGGCATCACCCTGTACAGGTAATTCGGCTCGATCTTCATCGCTTCGGCGATCTGCGGGATCGTGATCCCGGGGCGGCTTCGAACCAGTTCAAGCGCCTGGTTCGCGCGGGTGTTGCCGCCACGACGGCCGCGCGGCCGGCCGGGGCCACGCCGCCGTGTCCGGGCGGGGCGCGAAGTGGTCGTCGAGGACGCCGCGGCGCGCGGCGGACGGCCGGGGCCGCGGCGACCGCCGACAAGCGCGGCGCGCGCTGCCTGCAGCTTGACGACCTCGTCCTGCAGTTCCTTGAGCCGCGAGTCGATGTCCTTGACGGTTGAATCAACAAAGCCTGCCATGAGGCTCTCTCCTTGCTGTTACGTACCTGAGTGCCGTGATCTACGCTGGCAAAGATACAACGTCACCGGTGTTCTAGCAGGGATTTAAGTTTCATGAGTGAGTCGTGTGCCTCCCGCTCGGGTGCGTGACCGACGACGACGTGGCTGGCGAAGTTCCCGATTCTCCCGCCGGGCGGACTGAACTCATTTGTGTAGGCAAACAGGGTTGGACCGTCGACGCCGCCGACCAGCCGGTAACGAATCAACGCGTGCGACATTGCCGGTCCGCGCCCGAGCCACTCAGCCTCACGAGGCCGCCTGACGGCAACAAGTGTCCAATGTACTTTGAAGGAGACCCCGCGCATGTGGAGAACCTGATCCATCCTTGCGCCCTCGCTGACGGCGTCCTCCGAGATCAAGCTGACCGATCGGTGAATCGTCACCCAATCGATCAGCCTGGCCGGATCCATGATCGTGTCGAACACCACGGTCGGCGGTGCGGCGATCTCGATCTCGGCATGAACCGTGGTGCTCATTCAGAGGGACAGTAAAGCTTTCGGCCGCGTCATCGTGCATACAGCGACTCGACAGCTTCCCAGTCACGGAGCGCTCGCTCGATCGCCCTGTCAAGTGAGTGGCGTCTGACCCCGAGCAGCTCGAACGCCCGCCCGTCGCGGGGCAGCAGGTCGTAACGCAGGCCATCCATCAACGGTCCGATCAGCGCATGCTGTTCGCCGGCGATCGCCGCGGACACGCGACTGGCGACGGGTGTGACCGTGAAGTAGGGAATGTTGATCACGGGCCGCGGCAGCAGCAGATGGTCGGAGATGCGTTCGATCAGGGCGCCGTAGGTGAGCGTCTCCGGCCCGGCGAGGTCGAGCGACAGGCCCGAGACGTCCAGATTCTCCGCGGCCGCCCCCAGGCAGGCGACGACGTCGCGTGCGTCGACCGGCGCGGTGCGGTGCAGACGCCAGGCGGGGATCAGCAGCACCGGCATCCGCTCGACCAGCCGCACCAGGAACCGGAACGAGCGCGAGCGCGCCCCGATCACGATCGAGGCTCGGAACGCGACCGAGTCCGGAGTCGCGCTCAAGAGCAGCCGCTCGACGGCGAGCCGGCTCGACAGGTGGGGTGACGGCACGCCGTCGCGGGGGACGAGCCCACCGAGGTAGACGATCCGGCGAACCCCGGCCCGGGCAGCCGCGGCGGCGAAGTTGAGCGCAGCGACGCGCTCGCGCTCTGCGAACGTCGCATCGGCCGCGCTTGGCTCCATCGAGTGGATCAGGTAGTAGGCGGCATCGACGCCCGCGAGCGCTTCGCCGAGGCCCGCGCCCGAGATCACATCACCGGTCAGGATCGGGATCCCGGCGGGATCCCTGACGCCCGCCCGGCGCGAGAGGCCGACCACCTCGTGGCCGGCCGCGACGAGGTTTGGGGCGAGCGTTGAGCCGATCGCTCCGGTGATCCCGGTGACGAGGATCCGCATTCGTCGCGAAAGCTACGGAAATGCGGGATGTGACGAAACTGTTTCTCGTGTTTTACGGGAAAGGCGATTGCGGGCCCCCTGCAAACGCGATTTGATGCCCACCGCATGGCGAGTGGACGGAACGGGTCAAAGGTCTCCTGTGAGGGTTGCTTCTTTCACCAGAACATGTTGTGCGCGGTGACGCAGGCAGAGCCGTGCGCGACCTTCCGTCCGAACCGCCCGGAGGGGCTCCGCCCCCCGAATCAGCTGCGCTTCAACTTCCGCCAGGAGCGCCGGCTTCAGGTCGCGTGGGCGTTTCCGCCCCCGAGCGAACAGGTGGCGCTGCACCGCTGAGGACAACGCTAAGGTGCGGTCCCTCGTGGACCTCACCGTACTCGGCAAATCGCCGTCCTGGCAGGATGCGTCGGGGGCCTGCAGCGGCTACCTGATCCGGGAGCAGGGCTGCACGCTGCTGCTCGACTGTGGCGCCGGCGTGTTCGGCAGGCTGCGGGCGACCTGCGATTACACCGAGGTGGACGCGGTGGTGATCACCCACCTGCATCCGGATCACTTCTTCGATCTCGTCGCGTTCGGGTGCGCGCTGCGGTATTCGCCCCGCGCCCCGTTGCCGCGTCCGGCATTGCACGTCCCGCCGGCCGCCCGCGAGCAGCTCCGGCAGATGTCGGCGATGTGGGCGGACCCGGAGGACTTCGAGCGGGCCTTCGAGGTGTCCGAGTACGACCCGGCCGGGTCCGCGGAGGTCGGGCCGCTGCGGGCGCGGTTCGTGCCGGTACCCCATTTCATCCCGACGTTCGCCGTCGAGTTGACCGACACCGGCGGGCGGCGCTTCACGTTCGGCGCCGACTGCAGGTTCAACGACGAACTGGTCCAGTTCGCGCGCGGGACTGACCTGGTGATGCTCGAGGCGACCGACCCCGAGTCCCGGCAGGGACCCAGCCGAGGTCACATGACAGCGCGTGAGGCGGGCGAGCTCGCGCGGCGCGCCGAGGCTGGGCGACTGATCGTGACCCACTTCTCCGACGAACTCGACCCGGCCCGGGTGCAGGCAGAGGCCAGCGCCAGCTTCGGCGCCCCGGCTGAGTTGGCGGCGGAGGGGACTCGCTTCACCCCGTAGTCGCGCGGGGTTTATCCTCGTAGGACCCAATCCCAGGAGGAGCGATAGCGATGCGCAAGAAGGCCAAGAAAGGTGGCGGCGTCGCGGCCGTGACCGAAGAGGCGGAAGCGATCCTCAGGCGGCTGGTCGACGACACCCACCTGCGCGAGGCCGTCCAGAACCTGCTCGACGCGGTCGGACTTTCCGACGAACCCGAACCTGAGCCCGAGCCCAAGAAGCGCCGCTTCGGATTCGGCAAGATCATCGTGCTCGCGGGCCTGGCGGGCGGCGGTGCCCTCGCCGCTTCCCAGGGGCTGCGGACGAAGGTGCTCGACCTGCTGTTCGGTGCCGAGGAGGAGTTCGAATACACACCGCCGACGCCGGAGTCGACGGACGGCGAGGCCTCGAGCACACCGCTCAGCGCGGTCTGAGCTACAGACAGGGACTGGGTCCCAGCGCCACACAGCGACTGGGTTACGCCCCGAGGCAGCGGCCGGGGCGACGTCGCCGATCTCCGGCGGGCCGCCTGGCTGCGGTGACGGCCGTGCTGGTCGTCGTCGCGGTCGCGGTGCTGGCCGCTGCGCAACTGCTGTTACCCGGCATCACCGCCCGCAGCCTGCGCGACCGACTCGCGCAAAACGGCGAGGTGATCAGCGTCAGAGTCTCGGCGTTCCCGGCGATCGAGCTGCTGTGGCTGGATGCGAGCAGGGTGACCGTCAGGCTTCGGAGCTACCGGAGCGCGGGCGTCGTGGCCAACTCGCTGGACCAGATCTCGGGGATCGATCGGTTGGACGTCAGCGTCGGGACCCTGAAGACGGGCGCGCTGACGATGCACGACGTGACCCTCAGAAAGCGCGGCGACCGGATCGTCGGGCACGCCCGGATCCGCGACCGCGATCTGCGGGCCGCGCTTCCGCTGATCCATTCGGTCACGCCGGTCCGCACGGCGAAAGGGGGGGTCGTGTTACGAGGCAGAGCGTCGGTGCTCGGGATCGGCACCACGGTCGACGCGACCTTGGAGGCGCGGCACGGACGGATCGTCGTCGTGCCGAACGTGCCGTTCAGCGCGCTGGCGACCGTCACGGTGTTCTCCGATTCCGGGTTCGACGTTCGGTCCGTGCACGTGGCGAGAGTCTCGGGCGGACTGTCGTTGACCGCGACCGGCGTGTCGCGCTAGAACATTTTGGTCTGGCGCGGCGTCTTTATTCTCTAGAGGCAGCTTATGGCCACGGGACAAGAACCTGAAGAGACAGTTGTTCGCGCGCTGCACCGCGCCGCCGCGACCGAGCGCGCACCCGCTGGGCTGCGCGAGCGGCTCGAGCGCCAGCGGCTCGAGGGCGGCCGCGCGCGTGGCCGCGCCGGCTCCGGGTGGGGATTGCCGGTGCTCGGGGCTCGCGCCTGGTCGGGCATGGCGGCGGTCCTCGTCGCGGTGGTCGTCGCGGCCGCGCTGCTGATCCCCGGAGCGACGCCCGGATCACCCTCGGTCGCGGCGGCGGCGGCAGTCGCGACCCGCGGTTCGACCTCGATGGCGCCGCAACCCGACCCCACCGACACCTACCTGCTGACCGCCAGGGTCGAGGACCTCCACTTCCCCAACTGGGAGGCCCAGAACCAGGGCTGGGTCGCGATCGGGGCTCGCACCGATCGGCTCGGCAACCGCGACATCACGACCGTCTACTACAAGCACGACCACTGGACGATCGCGTACTCGATCGTCTCTTCGCCGGAGCTGGCGTCGACCGGCCTTGGGAGCTTCATGCAGCACGGACGCACCGTGTTCGCCTGGCGCCAGAGCGGCCACACGTGCCTGCTGTCCGGGGTGGGCATGAAGGCGGCGACGCTGCAGCGCCTGGTGTCGCAGACGGCGCGCAGCGCTACGTGAGCAGGTCGGCCAGGCGCTTGCGGGCGCGGTGCAGGCGGGTCGCGAGGGTCGCTTCACGGATCCGCAGCGCGCGCGCGGCCTCCCGGTAGGAGAGACCGACGACGTCGATCGCGATCACGGCGTCACGGAGGTCGTCGGGTAGGGCGGCGATCGCCGCGTAAAGCTCGGACGCCTCGAGCCGGAGCTGGGGCTGCGGCGCGGCGGGATCCGGGACGAGCTCCAGGTCGTCGGTCAGCGGCACCTCCGCGGGCCGCCTCACCGCGCGCCGGTGTGAGCCGATGTAGGTGTTGCGCAGCGCCCGCAGCAGGTAGCCGATGTCGTCGTCGGATCGCACCAGCCGCGGCCGCCGCAGCACCTGCGCGAACGTCTCCTGGACCAGGTCCTCGGCGTCGTCGCGCGAGCCGCACAGGCTCCACGCGGCGCGATACAACCGGTCAATGTGGTCGCCCAGTGAGTCTGGGTCAAGCTGATGCGCGCCACTCATCCCCGCGGGCAGCATACGCACCGTTGGGAAGAAATCATCCACCGTCGGCGTCCCTAAAGATAGACCGCCACCTCCGAAGGCGACCAGACAGGGACCGATCTCGAACCCCGGCTCTCAGTTTGGCACCGCCTCCTTGGTTCAGGTGGAGGCGGGCCTCTCATCCAGGAGGGGCCTACTGCACAAAGGGCACCGGGGTCGGGGCCCGCTAGCCCCGACCCCGGGACATACGCGTCCCGCGGGCACGCGCACCCCGGGTCGGAGCCCGAGGACCCGACCACGGACATAGGCGTCCAGCGGGCACGCGGGCCCCGGGGTCGGAGCCCGCAAGCCCGACCCCGGAACATCAACGTTTGCTTCAGCCTTCGAGCTTCGGGCTCCGCCACGGCGACCGCAGCCGCCGTTCGAGCTCCTCGCCGAGCTCGCCGATCGGCACCCGGACCTGGGCGAGGCTGTCGCGGTCGCGGACCGTGACCGTCCGGTCCTCGAGCGACTGGTGGTCGACCGTCACCGCCCAGGGGGTGCCGATCTCGTCCTGGCGGCGGTAGCGCCGGCCGATCGCGCCGCCCGGGTCGTACTCGACCTGCATGCGCTCGCGCAGGTCCAGCTCGATCTCGCGCGCCAGCTCCGGCTGGCCATCCTTGCGGACCAGCGGCAACACCGCAGCCTTGACCGGTGCGAGCTGCGGGTGCAGCCGCAGGACCGTCCGGGGCTCGCCGTCGATCTCATCCTCGTCGTAGGAGTCGATCAGGAACGCCAGCGTCGCCCGGTCGGCGCCGGCGGCCGGCTCGATCACGTGCGGGAGGTAGCGCTCACCGGTGACGGTGTCGACGTATTCGAGCTTCTGGCCCGAGAAGGTCTGGTGCTGGGTGAGGTCGAAGTCACCGCGGTTCGCGATGCCCTCGAGCTCCTGCCAGCCGATCGGGTAGAGGTACTCGACGTCGCTGGTGGCGCTCGAGTAGTGCGACAGCTCGTCCTGATCGTGTGCCCGGAGACGCAGGTGATCGGGGCGGATGCCGAGCTTCGTGTACCAGTCGAAGCGCTCGCTCAGCCAGTGCTCGAACCACCGCTGCGCGTCGTCGGGCGGCACGAAGAACTCCATCTCCATCTGCTCGAACTCGCGCATCCGGAAGGTGAAGTTGCCGGGGGTGATCTCGTTGCGGAAGCTCTTTCCGATCTGGGCGATGCCGAACGGCGGCCGCTTGCGCGAGAACTGCAGGTAGTGCTTGAAGTTCAGGAAGATCCCCTGCGCGGTCTCGGGTCGCAGGTACGCGATCGAGCCATCGGACTTGACCGGACCGACGGTCGTCTCGAACATCAGATTGAACTCGCGGGCTTCGGTCAGGTCGCACTCGGGGGTTTCGCCGGGGTGCTTCGACGGCTTGCGGCCGCACTGGGCGTCCTCGAGCTTGTCCGCGCGGAATCGCAGCTTGCAGGTGCGGCAGTCGACGAGCGGGTCGGTGAAGCCCGCCAGGTGCCCGCTCGCCTCCCAGGTGCGCGGGTGCTGGATGATCGCCGAGTCGAGCGCGACCACGTCGTCGCGCTCCTGCAGCAGTGACTTCCACCACTGGTTCTTGACGTTGTTCTTGAGCAGGACGCCGTAGTGGCCGTAGTCGTAGCTCGAGCCGATCCCCCCGTAGATCTCGCTCGAGGGGAAGATGAAGCCGCGGCGCTTGCACAGCGACACGATCTTGTCCATCGTCACGACGTCGGTGGTCATTCGCGTTCGGATGCTATTGACTGCGGGGGGAGGCGGACGTCTGTGGGCGCGGCTGGCACTCTGCGCGCGAGAGTGCCAGCGGTGTCGGGATCCTCGATATACTTGGTAA
>Ga0123355_10018275_pt1 | contig 11111 bp, 6 predicted proteins | sample TergutEmb28metaG_3_FD_89872 | JGI IMG/M metagenome (GOLD analysis project Ga0123355, IMG submission 89872) | Embiratermes neotenicus P1 segment gut microbial communities from Petit-Saut dam, French Guiana - Emb289 P1 | ecosystem: Host-associated > Arthropoda: Insects > Digestive system > Gut ...
ACAAGTCGAAACATGTAGCTATAATTTACTTTTATTTATAATAAATAAATATTATATGTTGTGTCTGACGGAAAATATTTTCTTATTTGACTAAGTTCGATACACAACGGGATGATTGCATTCAAATATACTGTGATATCTGCGCTCTTCTGGGACGCTACGCAAGGTAGATTGGTACTCAGTTACCGACGTTTTGGGACAAGGTTGTTTCGAAATGTTCGTAACTAACCACCAATCTGCGCTGCGTAACATTCCAGAAGAGCTAAGATCTTATTTACACCGCGGCGGAAGCCTGAAACCCAACAAACGCACTGACTTCAAATCAGCCACCAGAACGCGGCTCAAACGGGAAACAACAGCCGTTATGAAGCAACCCAGAGAGTTATGGCTACAAGTCTCACTAGAATGACTAAGAAGACAGCGATACTAGGGCATGTAGTGGCAGACAGCTGCACTTCTTTCCGTTCTCGGTCCTATCAAGCGAACACCGCACTGAATCACAAGCGATTACAGTGGGCACTGTAACCGGCCAGAGTGCGTAGTTCCAATCTCGGACTAGGCAACCAAGAAGATGAGAAGATAAATTGGTCGTCTGGCATTGTCTAGTTTATATTGAAGGGGAAAAGGTAAAGTTTATTTTGGTTTGCGCATGTGCACCTGTTTGTCTATAGGGATAGAGTGCTGACGCGTTTCTTTCCATAAAGGTTTGTATTTTTTGCTTACAGCGGTGTCAACTGTGCACAGTTGTATATTGTTCGTGGGAATGTTTTCAATTTTGGTTTTCACAGCAGTGTCAGGTGTGCACAAGTGTTCGTTGCTTATACTCGAGTTTTTCCTAAAGTGGCTGTTCTTTGACAAATGGGAGAGAGATATAAAGAAGAGAAGGAACATGCAGTTCACTCTGCCAGTTGCAGAATTTTAACGAGTAACGAGTCAGGAAGGCAGTCAGTTGTATAATCTCAACGAATAAAGAGTTACTGAACGAGCGCAGTGGCTGCTAATCGTCCTGTATATTCCTTGAGAAGGATCCGAGCTTACGACGAGCTTCAGAAATCGTTGCAACCAAAGTCGGGCAAGTTAGACGGTTACAGCAACGTTCCAAACACGACGATGAATATGTCAGTTCCAAACAAGGCAACCTCTTGACAAGGAAGGTGACACATAACACAAGTCCATGAGTGAGTTACTTAAGGAACGTATTGAAACTATTACGGATGAGAAGCCGTCAGTGTCGAAAGAAGAGAAAAGACTGGCGAGCGCAGAGTTAATGCAGAAAATTGTTTAAAATCGTAGCAAGATTTGGTACATGACATTCGGAATGCAACTGGCATTCGTACCGTAAGCAAAATATCACGATTCCACGGCCAGACTGACGTAGAAACGTATCTGGATTTCAACAGTGAAGAATTAATGGTGTTACTGACTCTGGTAAACACCGAATACCACCATACTCTACAAATTCTTAAACAATACTTACATTCCAACCGTCAATGTAAACAAGCAATTCGATATTAACTTAACGTAATTATGTCAAAATCTCTCAAGTATAAGACCTCATAACGTACTAAAAACTCTTCCTCAAAACAAATTGCCCAAATCCACTATGATAGTGCAAGGAAAGATCAAAAACAGTTGTTTTCTCGCCATCCCATATTCGAAAATACACTCTCAAAACAAACTACATATCAGTTCATAGGGTTTACGTTTCCTCTCAGGCCTCTGGCATTTTGATTTTAAAACTGTGCAAATGCCGGAATGTGTAATTTTACAACACCAACAAGCATCACCGAATCACTCTGAAGAAAGATAAGTGTTCCAGAAATAAAAGCCAACAAAGGTGAATCCATTCTCATTCCTGTCGTATTTGCAAACGAACATATTCGTTCATTAACAAGGCAAGGAAGTCGAGTGCCTGACTCTAAGTCGTATCTACAGTTCGCCGCTCGTCTTTTGTGTATGAATGACATTTAATTTAAAATTCAGAGAAACACGCAGAACTCACGGTTATAGGATTTCTCGCCTCCTCTTAAATTCAATAAAGGAGCCAGGTTTCCTGACGCTCCCTTCAGCTACAACTTAAACATACTTTGTCGTGAAGTTTCAAATTGCTCTTGTAATTGTCAACCACAGTGGAATTTAACTGCTTCCGTTATGGATTAAGGTTCACGGGTCCACAGGCTTAATCCCCCACGAATTAAGTTCCGTGTTAGGTTATAACACAGAACAGCACCGCAGACCACAACTAAGCACGCTTATTACACACACACACATACACACACACACATACACACACACACACTTATATATACATATATATATATATAAGTTGTGATGGGTGGTATTATTCTCTATTGTTTATCATCAAAACGGTACGAATAAAGTTAAGAATGTTGGGTAGTTTGCAACGCCATCTTAGGTAACCACATTACACATATGAACATTACACTGAAGAAAGGCAACAGAGCAAGTGTAACAGATCAAAGAAGGATGATAGTAGTTTTTTAATGAAAATATAATTATCAACTGCCGATGCCCGTGGCCGCGCGGTCTAAGGCGTGGGTCTACGACCGGTCGCTTGTTGGGATTGCGAGTGCGAATCCCGCCGGGGGCATGGATGTGTGTCTCGTTTGCGTGTTGTCAGACAGAAGTCTCTGCGGCGCGCCGATCACTCGTCCAGAGGAGTCCTACCGGGTGTGGTGTGTCTACGTGTGATCGTGAAGCATCTAATAACGTATCCAATATAATTACATGCATGGAGCAGATTCAATGGGAAAAGTGTCGCTCCGTTGATCAAAACAACCCCTCCTCTTATATAGATATAACCCAAAGGTTCACTATCCTGTTCACAAATGGCCGGAATCTATATTAAAGCCGTGAAATCCACCGCACCCACCCTTAACCCTATTCCTTCAAAGTTTATACCAATGTTATATTTCTATCCACGCAGGTGTTTCCCAAGTGGCGCCTTCTCTTCAGGCAAACTAAATTCTACATGCATTTCGCATTCCATCTCATTCTGAAACAGTTTATCGCCCGCACAATGTACAGTTAAGAGAACAAATCATGAAGCAATTCGTTATGTACTGTTCCCGACTATCACGTTATTTCTTGCCTCTTAGGCCCAAATCATCTCCCAGCACTCTGTTTTCGACAATACTCAGAAACAATGTCGTCTGTTCGCACACATTTCACTGTTTCCCCTGCATTTTCTTAAAAAAAAAAAAAAGTCCAATGCGTTTTCTAATAACTGCAACTTTTCCCATACAAGCAAATTTCACACAGGGACTGTAATGGGCTTAAGACAGCCCATATTCGTGGTTATGTTCACAACAACGTAATCTTTTAAAGCCTACCCGTTACTTTACTTACCATCAGGTTTAACATTCAAAAATTCTGCATGGTAATTGTAATTACATTGCACTTATGTGTTTTGTATGGCTCTCAGAACAAACAGTACCCGTTACCTTATACATCATTAACAGATTGGTTGTTATAACCGAAGTGGAGAGCGTGTACTGCGCAGTACGCTCTGAGTTCTTATATAACACAGTTACGTCTCGTCCTTAAAGGGTTAGACGCAGAGCCGATATGCACCCTTACGACACACTTGTTTATTGTTCAAGCAGACTGTATGCTAACAAGGGGACTCGAACAATAAAAGCTTCGGTGTCTACGGACAACGGTTTTATATTCTTGTGCGGTCCAGTGTCAACCTGACAATTAGATATGCAACCATCAAAAATTATCTGGTCTATAAAAATGCGACCTGGTCATCAGATACATCCTCTATGGTCAACTTTTGTTACTTAGCAAAGTAGTACGAACTGCCTGCTACCAAAAGTCGAATTATGTGCGACGATGATCATGTTTGGTAAATCTGAAAGGAACGGGAAGGAAGTACTCTTGGTTTATATCAAGGTCCGAAGGGGTTAAGAAAAAGCGCGATGTTCGAACTGAGATCCCCCAGAATACAGGGGTTACGCTTGTTCTGTAATATACTGTTTTAAAAATTAGGTGAAACAACATATACAGGAACTAGAATTAAAAACATGAAGTGTACATTATATGAAGTGTGAGATCCATTTTCAAAGAGCCTGATTAATTATACTGATTCTAGATCCAAAGACTGTGTTAAAAATAGAAATAAAATAATAATAATAATAATAATAATAATAAGCATAGGTCTTGTTTCAAGGTTGGCCTGCTTAGCAGGAAAAACTAAATTCTACATAAGAACTGCCTCACAGAATACAGCATATTATCATTATCATCTCCTTATGGACTATGAATTAACAACGTAAAATTAATAACGTCTTGTCTGCAAATCTAGAGTAACAGATTGCAGGACCATTTTATCTTCTAAACAGTCTGTATTTCAGTGCCCCGCCTGATATTAGTTGTGGAATAGCCAATTCTTTCCATGTAGTGTAACGGGCATGTACAGTACAAAGCATCTGCGATCAGTGAACTGAATGATGGCAGCATTGACGGCGAGACGTTCCAACAGTCACAGTGTACAAGCTGTATGAACCAGGCCGGCACGTGGGCGGCAAATACTGTCACATGCCCTCATATGGCCCCCTGGCGTGCCAGATAACCCTGACCAGACATCACATTATCATATCTCAGGCTATAACGTGCGGGATTCATCTGTGATCCGGAACTTGTGTTGTGACACAGTAAAAGGGAAACACTGCGATGAACTACTAAACCGAAATGAAGCTAATCTAGGCCCAAAGAGCTGACAACGTAACTCCTTCACGAGATCTGGAAACAGCATATCTTAACACCCGTGAAAAAAGCAGATAATATACATTTAACGTAACACTGCGGAGCGTTCGCGGAATAACTGTTGCCACGAAAAGGCAAAAATGAGTTCCCTTTGTATTGCTGACGGACATATGTCGTTGTAAACACTGTAATAAATACAGAAAGCATTGTCGTGGCAGCACAGAAATGCGCCGTATGTTCTGCTGCACCACATACTGTAACCGTTGGAGTAGGTTCGATGCTCTTGACGTAAGGTTATACATTGGTCCTCGCGTAGATTTACGCGACCTCCAGGGTGTCACTATAATTGGGGGGAATTAATCAGTTTGAAGGCTAGTTTGACCTTCTAACAGCAGGGTCGTAAATAACACTCAGGGTTTTCGGAACGACGGAAGCGTGTCCAACTGACATTTTGCAAGGACCCTTTTGTAGTTTTACGACAGGATGGAAGATAGGGCACTTGACTTTAGTTCTGTTTAGTAAGGTCCAACTATAACTGACTATTAGAGAACTTATTTATATCATCTTTTCGAGCGTGGGTGTTAAAGTTAAGTTAGTGAGGGACAAGAGTTCAACGTTATAACCGCTGGGAACAATTATTTGGTTAGAAGGTACAAAATTATTTTCTGAAATGTAGGAATACATACGTTTCCGAATGAGGGCGGTTAGAAGCATCTGGTAAGGAATATAAAAGGTCAGTTGAATAGCAAAGAGAAGGATGGTTACAGGGCAGAGAGTGAGAAAGAGTCATGTGTGAAGTAGGACAGACAGATAACTGAAGAAAGAGACAAGTAGAGGTTAGAATAGGATAGAAGGTTCGGCAAGCATTTACAAAAGAGAATTCTAGTTGTTGCGTATTTGTCAACGTCAAGTTTAAGGAGTTTTGAAGTTTGCTGGGACAGTCAAAATTCGAGGGGTTGACACTTTTTCGAAATGTAAATCACGAGGGGGTGGATACCATGTTAGTCACGGTAGCCCATTAAAAAATGTCCAGTAGAGTACGCTTCTACCGAGGGTACATATGTTAAGTTAAAATATATCGCGTCGGTCATCAGAACCAATGGGGAGGAAGAATACAAAATTTTTAAGTTTTCGGCCTTCTACGAGACTGTCAAATTTACAGGGGACCAATCAGAATTGTTAGGCAAATTAACGTAGGGGGGAATTTTGAAACAGGGAAACTAACTTCGCATATTGTAGCGAACGACACACAAGTTCTTCGATTGTCGTAGGAGGAGGACGCGCGTGTGCATCGCTCCAGATTAACAGACTAAATTAGATAATTAGAAATTTATAAGTGTTTCTATGGGGGTACAGTTTAAAACAAATAATAGTAAATTGGACATAATCGGTATTACCAAGTTTCGGACAATATAATTTTATTATTCCTTAAAGGTTAATATGCAGTGAATACGCTACGTGAGAGAGTAATCCGTGCTACGTTTATCGTATGCAATAAAAACCTGCACCAAATTAGCGCCCAGTGACTGAAAATAAAATCACAAAAGATTCTTCAGATTATTAATTCAGCAAAAACCGTATTAATAGTTCCTCTTCACCAAGCCCATCACACTCGAACCACGGTACTCCCTGAAAATTAGGTCTCATGCGAACCGAATGAGTTAGAAAGGTGAGCCGGACGGTTAAAGAGGGAAGTGAAATGGCTGACCAACGCGGCGCGAAGTTTTGAGTGAAGTTGGCGAATTCACACCAAATATAAAGGAGGAGCCGAAACGTCCTGATCCCAGCTGAAGTCGACACCAGAAACCTGGAGCTACAGCGAACAACAGCGACTACAGTACCGGAGGTTACAAGGGAGAAGGTGCAGTGTGAAGAACCGTGTGCGTTTAGGAGATACGGCAAGCAGCCTACCGATCGCCGACACCAGAGACTGAACCCGGACAGGCGAACAACCCACAGCCAGCTTAACAGCATAGACAACTTTCAGTAAGCAATTGTGAGCCACCTGTACGTGACATCTACATATATAACAGTTTAGTGATAAAATAGTGTCAGAAAAATGTCTAGCAGACGATTACGTAGTAGAGGTCATTCAGTAGATAGCAGAGCCGGTAGTGTTCAGGGTAATTTGGATGAAAATAGTCTTACAGATTTTAGTCAGGAGGGCGAAATCATGACTGGGGAAATTCGGGAACCTGAAGTTATGACACCCAACCCAAATCTTGGAAATACGAACAATGAAAACTCCATCATTAATCTAAATTCCGATGAGCAACACAATAATATTTCCCGAGATCAGTTGCAAGATTTCCTTAACATTGTGATGCAGGCCATAAGAGCAGAAATTGCAGTCCTACAGGAGGAATCTAAAAAACAAACTTTTAAACTGACATCTGTTGTAGAGAGTTTACGATCTGAGATTAAGAGAGAAAATGAAAGGTTAGCTAAAAGTCTTACTGCAAAATTTGAGGCTGCACACGATAAAATTAAGGAAGATTTCTAGGTCGGGTTAAATTCAGAAATCCTAATTGTGTCAGAAAGGACAGACAATGTAAGAAAAGACAACGAAAATGAACTTGTCAAGCTGTCGTCTACTACTGACGAAGTGTATGCCAGTGTAAGTGAGAAAATTGATACAGATGTAACCCAGATCAGGGAAGCAATGGCGCAAATCAGAGAATACGTAGATGATAAATTTAGAGCTGTATCGGGAGATATGCAACAGGTTAGAAGAAATGCTGACGAAATTTCAAAAGTAAATGCCACGTTGGGGGAACCGCAGAATAAATTAGCATCAGGAAATTCCAACACCGCTCAATCAGCTGATTCAGGAAATGCCACTGTCAGGATTATTAGTACAGATCAGCAGGCAGCATCAGCCAGTAGTATAGATACTAACACGCTCCCTAGCACAAATGGTGTAAATGTAAGTAGTAATTCCGCATACCATGGCAGCACTTGCGTAGTTAGCCACGCTATCAATTCAGGAGGTTACGCAAATGTAAATATGACATTTGAGGTGCAAAGCAGAAGTGCGGATTTGAGTGAACTGATATTGCCTTCATTTACTGATAGCAGTAAACAAGTACCGCTGCACTTTATTCGTGATCTTGACTTGTACTTCAAGCTCAGACAGAAACCCGACCATCTCAAGTTGCCATTGACCTTCACGGCAGTACAGGAGCCAATAGCAAAACAGTGGTTTTCTAGCACTTACGATAAGCTTAATAGCTATGATGAATTTAGGAAAGGGTTTATAAATCTGTTAAGGAATCCCAATCGTCAGGCAGGCTTTAGGAGCCAGATCTATTTAGATAAACATTTTCCAAATTCAGGTGAATCCTATGTAGACCACTATATCCGATACGCCAACCTTGCTTCATCTCTGGATCCGCCAATGACAGACATGGCTCTTTTATCTGCATTAACTTCACATTACGAACCAAGAGTGCAACAGGGGTTGCTATGCGGAAACTTTAAGTACACGCAAGATGTTTTGGGATATTTATCGAAGGTACAAGGGTTAAATGAAAACCGAGACAGCTTCAAGGCACCTAGACGCGACTATACCAGTGGAGACACGAATAGGAGACCTCAACTCGGCTCTGGAGGAGATGATAGGACACGCGATCGGGGAAATGATGCAAATGTTTGTTTTGTGCGCAGGCAAACAGATCGACGTAACTCAAATTTCAGTAACCGACGTCATAATAACGCAGACGACAGGGAATTTTATGGACGCAGGCAGGGGAGAGAGGAAGGCAATAACTCAGGCCGACTTAACCCTAACGCGCAGCAATTTAACCCGCACATAGATACAACACCAGTCAACTCAGACAGGAATGACAGGAGCGCAAATAATGAAGCCCAAGCTTTAAACAACTAACGGACTTGATTGCTGGGCGGACCAAGTCCACTTACATAACCAATCATTCCATCCCTAAGCCCAACCAATCAGGCATCAGAACTGATAAAAATATTGAGGGAAATCTGGAGAATATTTTGGAACTTGCTGAAGCATTTGAATTTGAGAAATTTTTTGAATTAACAACAGTAAACATCCGCGAAGAGTTGGTTAACAATACATTAATAGATGACATCAGCTATATCTTATACATAGCTGAGACAGGCGTCATGAACGTCCACGATTGTTAATCAAAATTTTAGACCAGAAGATATTTGCTTTAATTGATACGGGCTGTGAATTGTCTATTATGAATTAACATCTGTACAATAGGTTGCGGCACGAAGGACTTAAGTGTTTTGAGCTACCAACGCAGCATTTAAATCTTTTCAGTGCGTTTAATAAGAAAAGCAACAGGGTCAAGAAGCAGGCAATGCTCGATGTAAGCACAGGTGATTTTAAAATAAATCTGATCGTTTTGCTTTCACCGCAACTTCTTACTGATGCCATACTGGGATTAGATTTCCTAGTAGATTATCATGTAGTGATTAACTTTGCAGAGCGGAGTATTACACTAAAGATTGATGGTGAATACACCAAAATTGGGTTTATCGACATCAAAGAAACGACAAACAAGTTAGGAGGTACAGGAGAGTCATCATCCGAAGATCCAATTCCGTAGCTTTGGACTTGTGCCAGATGTTCCTCGTAAACTACTGTCACTAACAGCTGATCCAGGTCAATACCCTACCGATCCCATTGTGATAGTAAATGAAGACGCATTAGTGAAGAACGAAAAAGGGGGAACTAGTGTAAGTGAGAATAAAGAGCAGTTAATTGAAGATGAAGTAGATATATTAATTCCGCGACGAGATGATCGCGATGAATATATGGAGTTTGCCTCCAGATACGACGATGCAGGTCGGAACTTTCATGATAATAAGTTAAGCACACTTGCGAAGGACAAGGAAGTTCACGTCGTTGACGACTGTAGTGCTACAGAGCACGAAATAAATGAAGAAGGTAGTAAGAATATGAATGTTGCTGCTAATAACAGGATCTTATGTTTTACGACTAGTTCGAAAACTGATGCTGTCGACACACGACATACACAACAGGGAGTGGGCACAAGACAAATAATGACTGATGACAGGATGACAACCGCAGAGCAATTGCGCGGCAAAGTAAGTGAAAATAACAACTTGTCACTACAACAGCAAGAGTATTTATATGACGTATAAATTAAATATCAACAACATCTAACAAAGCGACCCGGAAAATGCACTAAGTTTGAGTACGAATTCAAGATAGAAGGTAGCATACCTACCAGTGCCAATTCAAGAACTATTCCATTTGCTTTAAGAGATCAAGTACGTGATCAAATACAAGTCATGTTGAAAGGCGACATCTTGGAAGAATCATTTTCGTCCTACATCAACCCTTTGACCTTAGTTGTTAGGGAAAAGAAGCCGCTTCGTATTTGCGTTGATGCCGGGAGAATTAACCGGCAGATGACTGCAGACCGTACGAAGGCGTTACCTTTGCGCGAACTGCTCCAGAAATTTCATTGTGCAAGTTATATTACCAGCTCGGACCTAAGCAGCGCATTTCTCCAAGTTCCACTTAAAGAAACCTTTAGACAATGGGCAGCTTTCCAGTTTCAAAGTTAATTCTACGAATTTAGTACTGTTCCGTATGGGTTTAAGAACAGTTTGTCAACATTCATTGGGGCTGTGGAAAAAGTTTTAAGGGATGACGAAATCAAGAATAATTTGGTTATGTATTTGGATGACCTAGTCCACTCATAAACATTTTGCACATTTGTAACTGTGATACAAGAATTGGAGAGTCTGATACATGTAAAGAAGAAGTAGATGTTTAAGAGAGAAGATATAAGAAAGAAAGGAAAGCAGAAGAAAAAGGAGATAGTTACAGATAATAGCATTTATTGATGTATTGATTGATTTATTTCTTTGCAACCAATATCGCGATTGCGTAAATAAAAAAAAATATATAGCACTCTTCTAGAGCTCCTCAGATTCGCATATAAAAAATATATTTGTATTGTAATTGTATGGGGTAAATGTGATAAAAATATCACATGTGGAAGTACACATTTGAGGAAAGGAAGGGTTAAGTAAAACGCTGTCAGACTTCGGACAAATGACAGAAGGACGTGAAGAGAGAATTTAAGTTTACTCAGAAAGGAAGATCGAGAGGTAGTACTGGCTTGTAACTTAACGATCATGAGTAGAGTAATACTGGTACTTGCAGTAAATTTAAGCCTTTGAATACTCACTTGCAAACAATATAATATTGAATCTTATGTTTATGGGACCGTGCATCATCTTGATGGTTGAGTAATGAAAGACCAACTTGATGCCACTTGTTTTATTATTACTTTATTCAGTGCTCAACATGTTTCGGATGTTAATACATCCATCCTCAGGAGCTTGCGACTAATTCGTTGAGTTAC
>Ga0123355_10018276_pt1 | contig 11111 bp, 7 predicted proteins | sample TergutEmb28metaG_3_FD_89872 | JGI IMG/M metagenome (GOLD analysis project Ga0123355, IMG submission 89872) | Embiratermes neotenicus P1 segment gut microbial communities from Petit-Saut dam, French Guiana - Emb289 P1 | ecosystem: Host-associated > Arthropoda: Insects > Digestive system > Gut ...
TTACCTACATTTTTATGGATCAGAAAATTGGATTCTAACAGCCTTACAAAGACGAAAGAAATGAAGCGGCAGAAATGAAGTTACTGAGATCTCTGGAAGGCTATGCCCTTTATGACCACAAAACAAATGATTACATACGCCGCGAACTACGGTTTACAGGCATACTAGACAAGATAGATGAATACAGACGGAACTGGCTTTCACACTTGCAAAGATTCTACAAAACCGAATCCCTTTGAAATCATACCACTACAGACCACAAGGAAGGAGAACAATTGGAAGACCGAAGGAGCGTTGGCGCGAGCAGCTGTAACTCTGGAGACGGAACGGGACAAAGGGTCCAATCCTTGATGTTTATGATTATTATTATTATTATTATTTATGTTATAGGTAAGCGAGTAAAATTTTCAAATTTTCATATGATTCCTTCATGTGCACAACATAAACAGCCATCACCATGGTGATAAACTGTTTTTATGCTTTATACATAACTTCGAAGCGTCAGTGAACATTATTCATTCATCATGTTTATGTCCAGCACTGGTTCTGTCATCATTTCACCAAACCTGTTGCAGTTTGTTGTATTACCGTTTTCACGTTTATGAAGAACAAATCACTATTTGTTTTATTTGTATTCATACACACACACACACACACACAAACACACACAAACACACACACATACACACACACAAACACACACACCCCACACACACACACACACACACCACACACACACACACACACATACACACACACACATACACCCATCCACACACACACACACACACAAACACACGCGGTGGTTACGTTCTGGAAGGTCCGGCGCAAGTTAAGTTTTGTGCAATTTGGATTTGAGTATGTGGAGGTAAATACGGTCAACTAAACATGTACACGCAAGGAAATCAAGCGGAAATACAAATTCCACGCTGAAACCTGATTCGGCCGCAACTTGACATCCGCATCACGTGTATCACCTACTAGTATTCTTCCTCCAACTTAGTCTAATTGTGCTTTCATTCCCACACGGAAAAATATGTCGCTCGTTTCAAAATGTTATCATTTCAATTTTATACTCCTTTTTGAAGTCGCATAAGTCTGAAATTACTTAAGCCTGTGTGTGCCTGTAAAGTCCTGTTTTTGAAACTCTTTCAGTGCTTAAAATGTTTTAAGTTTCTTCATGTAGGAAGAAGACTACCTTGATTAATGTTCCCTAAGATTAATTTCAAACAGCAGAAGAAAAGTGAACCCCCCTATTTTTTGAACATATTAAAAAGCAACTGTCAGTACTTTACTAGTCAACAATTCGGCACACATGACTCATATCTCAATCAATGTAAGTGACAGTGCTTTTATTTCCTGTTATGCAAAATTTCCAGTGTTCTTGATTGTGTATTTCTGTAGTGTTGCTTCAAAGGCTTTGATGATCAGGCTATCGAGTACTGTAGTTAATTAAAAGGAAAGGGAATATTTTGCCGCTTCATTAGAAAGAAACCTAACAAAGTAGACGCGAGATAACGATCTCTCAGTTGTGGGTTTTACGAGATGTTGAAAATGAACTGAAGGTACGAAATTCAAACGCTTTGCCATACCTTAATTGCAAGAAAATATAACACTGGTCATAGAAGTCTGAAAGGAATGGAATTTGTTGCGTTATTTTTTAAAATATTTTTGATAAATATGGAAGTGTGATGTTACTTCATTATGTGCATGGAAGTACGTATTTTCTGTCACTTGAATTACTTTGACGTGAAGATTAATAATATTCCTACTAGTGTATCAAAATTTTACCCAGTTGAGATGTCTTGAATCATAAGCTTCCTTAGGATTTGATCCTATATGATATTATACTCCTTTAACTTTCATTGGTTGTGTTTACAGTGTAAAACCGTAATATTTTTGTAGAATAAGTTTAAAGTGATTAATCACATCCCGTTATTACAGCGATTATCTTGTTCTTACTTTCAGTTTGTTCCAACTTACGTTAAAATTTAGTCTTAGAAAATAATTCCTAGCAAGTACTGTATGTTACAAATTTACCAAAAATGTAGGTCCCACCTCAAAATTCTGTAAACGAGAAGATGACATGAAGTACACACGTTAGTAACTGAGGCGCCACAAACATTAGGCACCTCCGTGCGTAAACTACGCCAGGGTAAACTAGCGACTGGATTCTGAAACTTGCGTAATGTATATAGTTTAGTATTGCTTCAAATTTACAAGTTCACATACGGTCGAGTCGGTGTTGCAAGAAGAAGTTACAACTTACCATGAACATTCTCCGTTCGAATTGATTACACGCTTGACTGAAACGGTAGCATAATTTGCAGTTAGGAGGAGAAAGTAGAAGGAAATATGAAGGAATTTAAGTTAAGGAAGAACTTATAAACGAAGAAAAGGAAAGGAACAGGATGACGACCTGTTACACAAGAAAAACAAAGAAGTTGCCCGGGATACATACATACGCTTTGAAACGTACGGCCACGTAGAAGGAAGAGGTAAGGGAGAATAGAAACAAATACATAATTTCAACAATAAATATATAAATGAAAGAAATGCCACTTTTAATTTTCAAGACGCTTTGAAATAAACGCATGTATGTAAGTACTATTGAAAATAATGTTTTTTCTGGTTATAAATTAATAACTGCATCTTTCACGTGCGATTGAGCCAAACTTAATTTTCTCATTTTCTCACTTTGCAAATTGATAACATTTAAGTGTCCCATTACAATTTAATGGTTCGCGACAAAAAAAAACGGAAGTCGGAACAACTGTATCGGCCTTGTTCATGTCTGCGCCTTCAGCACCAGCTTAATTTCTTGTAATGTAAGTTTAATGACGCAGTAGCATTTGGAGTGCTGTTCATAATCGTGCATTACGAATGAAAGAGTTTTGTTTTTAAACAGCGTTCTGCCGGTTTGAAGGAAAGAGGAAAATTAATTTGGTGGAGGGTAGAAGCAGTTTGGCTGAGGCACATGTCCCATAGAACAATGCTAACGTTATGCATGATGGTGTGTTCTGGGCATTCAGAGTATTTTTGTAGCACAGTTGGCAGTAAAAAGGCTGGCGATTAAATACAGAAAAGTTATAGGGTTAGACGCAGTAACAGGGCGGAACGGATAAGAAGAAATGGAATGTAATTTTCCAAATTATTTCAGCTTAGCTTTTTCAGTTTTCGGGACTTTTAACGTGTGGGCTGGGTTTATCACAACAGACTGCTGAATACGTAATGCCATAACTTATTAAGACAAGTAAAAGGAAATGTTCTGTAATGTCAAGTAGTGGTGTAGGAACAACTTCACTAACACAAATACTCTTACCTTTATGTTCTGTTTCTGTTCTAAGTTTTTCTAAAAGTGATATTTTATAGCAATTTTAATAAGCAACCGATTTCATTCTACAGATATATTGTCTGACGTTTATTGGATCGTGCATCATTGTGATAACTGAAGAATAAAAACCAACTAGATGCCACTTGCTATTTTATTGTACTTCTTATAGGCTCAACATGTTTCGGGCGTTACTATGCCATCATCAGGTGCTCCTGACTATTATGTTGATTACCACATTGGACGTTTCGTTCGTGGTTTGCTGTGTGTTGGAGGTTAGGTGCAGTTAGGCTGGAGTAGTGTCCGGACTGCGATTGTCAACCCTACGCAAAGCCGCCTTTACACCCCAGAAAATATTCCTGGCACTCATTGCTGGGAGGCTGAGTCAACTCCAAGACCATAGTGTGGTCGGAATGATCATGTTAATGAAAAATTCCAATGACACCATCGGGAATCGAACCCGCGACCTTACGGCTTTTAGGGCAGTATCTCAACCAACTGTGCCACCGCGTGCCCCGGGTTAGTATTATTTTGCGTCTTTATTATTTCTATCCCTTCCTCCTCCTCCTGTTTTCTTCATTCGACTACAAATGTTTAGGAGTAAACTTTGTGTTGTGTTATACAGTTGTGGGGTTAAGAAAATAGAAATATTTATGGTGTATCGTGAAAGCCGTGGGACATTTCAGGACAGCAGTCTGCGTTACTAATTTAGCGTAAGAACTGACCTCATTAATTGATGCAGCATGCACTAGTGCTTGTGCATAATGATAAAATTGGGTTATTTGACATCACTGAACTCCATCGATAACCCTTTCAAGATTATTTGCCTATACGACGCCCCCTCAGGCCCAGTTGATTCTACTGTGTCTTCAAACCTGTCGGAATTTGTGCGATATTTAGGCTGTAACTTGACATCCATATGCCAAAATTTGACAGACAGTAGATGTTTTGTTACGAACACGTGACAAAAATAGTTGCTGATTTTACTTCACGCTTAAAAGGATAGTAAAATCGATGTGGCCGAATGAGTTAAACATTGAAGTGGAAGTCGTTTCAGGAAATTTGGACTGCTTGACCCTTGAAGATGGGACAGGTGTAGGTTGTCCCGAAACGTCGGTAGCTTACTACGATCAACGCTGTGAGACATTCCAGAAACACAGTGGCAGAAGCTTCTAATCACCCAAGTGCGGGACTGATTCACACAGATAACTTTGTAGGTTTAAAATATGTTGAATCTCATCGTTGCACCGTGCATTTCGTAAAATCACTTCAACAACTATTAACCAACAAATGCACCTATATAACTTTCACTTAAAACACTTTAAAACACTTAAAACACTCCGACATGTTTCGATCTTTTCAGATCATCATCAGGGAGTTTCGTTGTTCCTTGCTAAAGTTATTACATATTCACGATTTAGTTCGTTTTTGTAAACAAGGTGTTGTGGCAGCATATGCTGTTTGTTGGTTAATAGTTGAAGTGATTAAAATATGTTCTTGGAATTGTCTGATGGTAGGACCGCAGACAAAGCGATTTTTCAGTATAGCCACTCTGGACCCAGGATTCATATTCCAATCCTCCAGAATATATCAGTAGGTTATTAACTACTACTCACAAATGTTCAACTATTTTCCTATAAATGTTACATGGAAAATATTGAATAAATTGTCAATAAATGTGAATAGATCCCGCAGGTAAATAAATTTACATTTATATGTATATTACCGTCTAAAACACAACATATGTACAGCAACACAGTGATGAAATATCAATTACATCAGGCCTGATGTAAGTGATATTTCATCACTGTGTCGATGTACATATGTTGTGTTTTAGACGGTAATATACATATATTTACTACTACACAACGGGATGGCCCCTATCAAAAAAAGAATTTACATTTGTATTATCTTCCCAAAAATCAGTCCTACTTAATGATGAAATCAAGTGTCTTAAATTTTCTAAAAAAACTGGTCTATGACAACAAGTTTGAATGTTTGATAAAACATGAGAACTTCTGTACGAAATATATGACTGGAATGATTTTCGACGTGGTTTATTTGTAAGATAACAGAGGGACAGTCAAACTTGCCTCTCTGCCTTATGGTATCTACAGTGTTTATTTGAAGATGCATTTGTCTGTTTAACCCGTGACATCTTAAAATGTCTAGTATTTTAAAGCATTTATTACAAATGTAAATCAAGGAACTATCTGTTAATTCGCTTTACCTAAATAGTCAGTCAGCAAAGCAGTTACAGGAATTTAAACACTGACATCATTACACGAGTTTTGATAGGTAACAAACCACGTGACATTCGAAATCTGCTACTGACCTGCTAGGGAACCGAAGGATTTTATCGAAGGTGTGTTAATGATAAACAAACTTCAAACCAATGACACGTATTTAGAATACGCTATGCTTCACTGTAGTCTATATACGTTCTGTTTATTGGTCTGGACATGTCAGGTTTCTTAAAAACTGAAACTGCGTCGCAGAACGGAAGATTTGGGGAGCGACAAGACAGTACGTCAAATTAGGTCAAGAACTCTTCCGTCCTTACGCACGTGAATCAATTATTTACTATTGGCAACATTTGACGCGATTGAAAGAGCCGTTAGTTAAACATTGATTAAGTAAATAAGTAAATAAATACGTGTATAAAATACAGTCCGACTGAAATGTCGTAGTAAATTCGATGAATAGTCTGAGCAGCGAGCTGTCAGGCAGAGACCGTGCCACTGGGGTAAAGTGATAGTGCTCAGTTTGCTTGTCCACTGCTCTGGAGACGGCGTTTTCACGGGTCAAGTCTGGTTGCCAAGTGTCTCGAAACTTCCTTTCCATCCCTTTGCCCCCTCTCTCCTTTTGACTCTCGTTTCCTCTTCCGTTTTATTTTCACGGCTCAGAAGATACGGAATGGTCCCTCTTCTTCAACATGATTCCATCTCCCGGATCGCTGCTCTCTAAGGCTTTCAGAACTGGAATGGCACGAGTTTAAATGAAAGTATAAGAAGGTAGGAGAAAAAGAAACAGAATAAGAGGAAAGTTTTACGTATTGCATCTCTATCTTGTACACAATTCGTTAAAAAAAGACCTACGACTTGTATTCAATCTAGTTAGGAGACATCTTCCTTTCAAAATTAGAGTCAGAGATGTATACTTTTACAGGTTGAAGATGCAGACACTAAAGATAAACCAGAAAAACTACAAGTTTCGGTAGAATATTATGTGATAATTACTAGTGAGGAAGGAGCCGAAATCTGTAGTGGTGTTGAAAATGGTTTGTGCCTTAGAGGACTGGTGCTGCTGCGATATAATTGCAGACCGACAGTCCTCACAAAAGGTCCGTCGTGGAAGGAATTGTTAACTAGCAATGACTGTACACACTTTACTGAAATGCTACAAATATAGAGTGGCACTGAGACCGATGAATTAGAACAAGGCGTCATGTATTATGATTGGGGTCTGAAGGTGTCAAGACAATCACGGAACCGATTTTTTGTTGGTCCTCGCTGTATTTTGTCATAGTCATTTGTAAGAACACGAACTTGAAACTGCACCGAACAATTGGCTCAGGCAGTAACGTTTTACGATTAAAGTCACGGACTGAGTTATTTGCAGCCTTATGAGAACTTCCAGATAAATGCCGGAATTACTACTTTGAAATGGGTCATGACAGCCTTCTTCCACAGCATTTTCAATTCGTAATTCGTTAATCAACTCGTAATTAGAGGCTACAGACTGTCGAGTTTCTGTGAATTTTCAAAAACCTCATTCTGCCTACATACATAATAACTTCTGTAGTATATGCGTCAGTCATTAAATGTCTATTTTTTTACTTTTGATTCCGTTTTTTTTTGTACTGTGTGTGCGTGGCGAACTAAAACTGGCAGTAAACGATATAACAAAAAGGAGACTGTATGAACATCCTTTCGGTATAAAATGTAATTAAGGCGGGCCTTATTTAAAAAAGAAAATTGTCCTGTATAAAATTAAGTAGTCTGTTCACGCTAACTCTGTGGTCGATGTTCACAGTGTTTAGACGAAGGGACACGACAAACACATGCGTTCAGTGTGTAGGAAGGCTCCTTTGGACAGATATATATATATATATATATATATATATATATCTCGGAGAATGAGAAGAAAATAGGAGGCTAATAAGCAAGTTGCCGTCACCTGTGATGTGGTACCTTGCACACTTATAGAAATGTGCCGTCTTTTGGTAGAAAACTTCTGCCTCTTCATTCAAGGTTGAATAAGTGAATTATTGATCCTTCTGCCCTGAAATGGAGGCAGCCGCGAAACGTCAGCATGTTGTAGTCGAACATTGATTGGGTTCGATGCCTAGTCGGATCACCCCTCAGCGCGGTTCAGGAGGGATGTATTCTACATTCTTTGTTTCACCATGCGGAAACGGCAGGTCCTCTTATACAGTGGTCCTCGCCGTCGGTGGTATAGAACCCCCGCGTCTTCTTGAATTTCATTTTTTCCAATTGCTATATGTGTGACATTTGTGCGCGAAACAAATTCTTTGTATGGTCCATTTCGCATTTACAGTTCACGTTGACAAATCGTAAAATTTAACCACTGAACCGAACCATGCCTAACTTCTCGGTTACTCTTTGTTTGGGTTTCTGTTCCCACTGAAGACTTAATTAAATTTTAGCCACTAAGAATTACGTAACGTTTTATAAAAATTGGTGAGCCAACGAAAGTTGACACTCTTTCGCTGTCCGACCAACCAGTGGAGTCAAATGTTTGTCGAAGATGTCACCACGGAATACAAGATGGGCGGAAAGACAGAGATGCATTCAGTATTCCGACATGAGAGGAGACGGGCGGGAGGTCAGTCTGACGGGTACAGAGAATCACGAAATTATCGTATGTTTCCTTTTTATGTGCCTGTCAGTGTAGAAATATCCTCCGCGTAATTCAGAACTAATGAAAGGTGGCGGGAAGTGTTGTTCTGTCGTTAACAGTGTCCACCGGAAGAAGTGACCGTCCCGTAACCCTGATATAGACCATGAAAGGTACGTATGTTCACTAAATCAGAGCTAGACCATGCTCCCGATTTCTCTCCTTTTCCATGTGTAGAAATTTAGGGTGGGGAAGTCAGGAAATCTGTCTGGTACGTTGTAGGTTTAATGAGCGTACACTGCGGACGGCGGAAGAATGCCCCGCGTTATGCCCAAGAGACGCCATATACATATTCGCTGTCCTAAGAACCTCAAAACCTAACTGGATGATACAAAGATGGATCCTAGAAAGGTTATAAACTTCTCTTGAGTGGCATAACTTTGTTCCTCTTGTTATTGGGTAACTTTATGCAGATTTCTCTAAGACATTGTTGATTAATAAAATATACTACTGCTGTCCGCTTCAGAGCACTTACGTAGGCTTCATTCATGATTATTCTGCTTGTATAGTCGTTCTGTTGAAATGGTGTTATTAAATAACACTAGAATGTCAGTGATCATTGTGCGGAGGGGATGTCGAGAATTGGCGATGGACCTTATTGCACTTTGGACTTTAGTAGTAGTCAGGTTGACCTGTGTGTTCAGGTACCAGATAATTAATTGTTTAGGTGGAATATTTTTCAAAATGAAGAGTTTTACAGTATTTAATACTGTACTTAATATTGTTAGGTTGCTTAAATCAAGAAGGACGAAATGGGGCAAATCAAAAGTACTGTGTGCAGTGTGCGTTGGAAAGAACTGGATGTGAGGACAGATGACTTAGGCTTGCTGGGAGATAACATGTAAATAGGACTTAAGGTAAATATGGTGTGAATTTGTGGACTAAACTGATTGTGACAGAATTCGATATTCCGACTTTCATAAAGGCATGCACTATCTTGACCAGCTGTTTCAGAGGAACTTGTCCTGTGGAGTTGGAGATTGATGAGAGAGCGCTAGCAGTCACTTTGCTCCTGCGACTCAGCGGGGCCGCCTGTCTGGCTGTTCATCTATCTGTCTGTCTATCTCTCTCTGCCTTGCTAAGGATGGAGCAACCACCATTTATTCTCTTTCGATGACACATTTCAATTTCTCTCTTCCTTTCTTTTCCTTTCTTAACTTCGATTCTTCCTTCTTCTTTCTTCTTTTTCTTTCTGTTTTTCGCCACCCCCCCCCCCCCCAATGTAATAGCATTTCATACTTCCTATTCGCCCTATCACGGTAAGTTACGTAAGTAATGCAGTTTATACAAAGTCAAATGGGTAATTCATAAAGAGTGAAATAACTTGCAGGAAATGGTTAATGTACAAACTGACTGTATGTGAAACATGTTTAGTAGAAATACGAATAAAGGAGACGTGTCTTGTGTAGCTTGTTGCGAGTGGAGGGCTGGCGACGTTATGCGTGTAACGTCTGTGGCAGAGTAGCGCGATGTTCTTCCACGCGGATTACTGTGAATGCGACTACAACGGAGAATTACATTTTCACAACTCCCTTTTTTTCCCCTATGAAAATTTTGTCTGTATTGCTTTATAAACGCCTTTGTGGTTTCTGTTCATATATGCAACCGCACGGAACACTCTTACTGCGGTATCGCGTGGAACAGTTCATAATTATTATATAACCACGCTGTGTCAAATACAAGTATTGTTTGCTTCAACTTCGATCGTAGAGAGCGCAGTCGGTCTAGTCAGTGGCTGCGAGCTGTAAGGCTGGGGATCGATTGCTGGCAGGAATGGAGATTTGTCTCTTCGCCAGAGCTGTTTACAGACTGAGGGTTCTTTGGTGTAAACAGACCGGAAGGTGAAATACTGATTTCCAATTAATGCAGTGATGTAGAATGTACAGAGCCGTGTCTTCTTTCCCCATACGTCCCCACTGTATGATATGTCATTAAGAACATGGGCAACTTCACCTCACCTTACCTTAAATCATATTGCTTTCAAAATAATAGAAATTTGTAGTTGTTACACTTAGACCAATGGTCGCAGAATATCGTTAGGGGTTCTGTTAGCAGACATGGAATAAATAAATATAAATCGTGAAATACCGCGGAGAATCCAAAATTTTCCTTTAAATGTCGCCGGAAAATTTTTGCCCCGCAGTGACCAATATTGGGGTAATCTTCGTGCGCTACACAAAGTGCTTCAAAGATTGTCGTGCGATACACACTCACGCATGGACACACACGCATATATGTATCACCTTTTCGTACATCAATTTTCCGTAAGTAATGTAGCGGTAATTGAATTGCGATGACCCATTGAACTACTTCAGACCTGTGAATATTAACGTAGTAGACATTGCTCGAGATATGAAGAATTATATGAGAGTTGATCCATGGAAAGAAGTTGGGGAAACAGTAGCAGAGACTGTGGCATGCATGATGCTGTTTTGGTCTGAAAGATTTTGGGTGAGTTGTAGGAAAGCATAATTGTTTATTTATGTGGTGACATTGAATATATTTTGGTTCTTTTGCCTCCCATGTTTTCACAATGGCTTTTACGTGAATGGAACTGTAAAAATAGATGCCATTTCGCGTCCAACCATCCATGGAACAAAACTGGTGGAGTTGGGGGTCAGTGACTAATACACTGTCCGTCGCGAATACCGAGAGTGACTGTAATGGTATTGGTAAAGGTAAAGGTAAAAATTATCGGGGATCATCAGTGTGGCTTCCGACGCAACAGGTCGACTATTGATCATATATTCTGCATTCGCCAAATACTTGAGAAAAAATGGGAATACAATGAACCAGTTCATCAGCCCTTTATAGACTTCAAGAAAGCTTACGATTCAGTTAGGAGGGAGGTCTTATATAA
>Ga0123355_10018277_pt1 | contig 11111 bp, 9 predicted proteins | sample TergutEmb28metaG_3_FD_89872 | JGI IMG/M metagenome (GOLD analysis project Ga0123355, IMG submission 89872) | Embiratermes neotenicus P1 segment gut microbial communities from Petit-Saut dam, French Guiana - Emb289 P1 | ecosystem: Host-associated > Arthropoda: Insects > Digestive system > Gut ...
AGATTTTTGCCAATTGAGGCGGCTCTGACGCGGCTTGCCATTAAGGCAAGCAAGGAGGGGCCAACGAAAAGTGGTGAAAATCTGACCGAAAAGGCGCCGTTGGCGGGGTTGAATACAGCTTCTCAGTCTGCAAGGATACGCAGTGCCGCCATCAGCTGTACATCCTCTGTAATTTCTAAGTGCCCAATCATGCGGCTTAGGGATTCTTCCATTTCTACAAATATATCGGGCGGGACACCAACCATATGTATGGGCGTGCCGCTTGGCGGAAAATATTCTGCTACGGTAGTCTTTACTGCGCTACCGTCGGACAGTGTATACAGGTGCTGGACTATGCCTTTGCCAAATGTCTGCTCACCTACAAGCACACCCACACCAGAGTCTCGTATTGCGCCGGCTAAAAGCTCAGACGCACTGGCGCTGCGGCCGTTGATAAGCACCGCCAGTGGGATTCCCAAGTGGCCTGGCTCGGCGTTATGGTCCATCCTTCGCCCTTGTGCGTCTATTACATATGTTATTACCCCTTCGGGTACAAAATAATTGGCTATATATCTTACAACATCTAATACGCCTCCTGGGTTGTTGCGTACATCCAGTACTAGGGCCGTCTTGCCCTGGCTTGTTAGGTCCTCCATAGCCTCCCTAAACTGGGGCCTTGTGTTTAAGTTAAAGCCCTCGATACGTATGTACCCTATGTTGCCTGGCATCATTTCGTGGAACACAGTAGGAATAACCTGTTGGGCACGCACTATACTCACATCGAAGCGTTTGTCTTCGTAGGGCCTTACAATGGTAAGTACAACCGGCGAACCCTCTGGCCCCCTTATTCTATTAAAGACTTCTTCTGTAGAGCGACCGGTCATGTCAACCCCATCTACACCCACAATCTGGTCCCCGGGCAAAATCCCGGCGTTGGCCGCAGGCGAGTCCCTAAACGGGTTGATAATAGTTACATTGCCGCTTTCTGTGTCCATCATTGCTTGTACGCCAATACCTACAAAGTCCCCCTCTGTACGTAGGCGGAAAGCTTCTAGGGCTATGCGGTCAAAATATTGGGTGTATGGGTCGCCTACGCCGTCCAAGAAACCGCGATACATGTTTTCCAGCATTTCGGCCTTGTCTATAGGTATAATTGAGACTTCGTTGAGAAGTGAGTAAATCTCGGATATCTTGCGATTAGGGTCAAGTCTACCCTCCCAGCGCACATGCCGGTCATATACGTTATAGCCAAAAATGCAAATAAACATAAGAATAATACCTGTGGCTAAACCTATCGCAAATGATTTTTTGTTGTCCATATCTGCCTCCAAGTTAAGATGACTGTATTGCTTACATAAGCGCAAGCACAGTTGCGTGCTATCTATTTATATGTACATCCAACACAAAATATAGCATGTACATTAGTAGAGAAAATAAATGTCGAAATTTGCGATTAAAACCTATTGCATTTCCAGCGTTTACCAATTATAATACATATATGGCAAAAACTTACAAATAATTGCGTATGAATTCTAGAACTCACGCGCTAGTAAGGTAGCTCATTATACCAGTTTCGCTAACAATGAAAAAAGCAAAGTACAACCTGAAGTGATAGCGAAACCAAAATACAATACACAGGAGGAAAGAAATGTCAGAGAAAAGGATTTCCGTACTTATGGCGGACGACAACAAAGAGTTTTGCGACGTAATCACCAATTACATGGAGAAGTACAGCGACCTGGAGGTTGTAGGTGTTGCATACGATGGGATGGAAGCCTACCAAAAAATCCAAGAGCTAAAACCAGATGTAGCTATCATTGATGGCGTAATGCCAAAACTTGACGGGCTAGGGGTGCTAGAAAAATTAAACCTAAACACACCGCAGCCATATGCGCCAATATGTATAATTTTATCGGCCATTACCCAAGACAAAATAACTCAAAAAGCAATAGAGCTTGGGGCAGAATACTATATAGCCAAACCTTTTGACCTAGAAGCGCTAGTATCACGTATCCGCCAATTGAAAGAGCAGCTAAGAAGCCCAGCACACCAGACAATAGGCGCGCGCAACATGAAAAACCGGTCGCTTAACCTGGAAACAAAAATAACATCTATACTGCATGAAATTGGCGTGCCTGCTCATATCCGCGGCTACCACTATATGCGCGAAGCCATACTAATGGCCGTAGATGATTTGGATGTACTTAACTTCATAACCAAGGAGCTGTACCCCACAATAGCAAAAAAATGCAATACAACCGCAAGCCGTGTAGAGCGGGCCATCCGCCATGCAATAGAGGTAGCCTGGAGCCGCGGCAAAGTGGATGTAATAGACAGCCTGTTTGGGTATACAATTAACAACCACAAAGGCAAACCCACAAATAGTGAGTTTATTGCTCTTATTGCAGACAGGCTAAGGCTAGAGCTAAAAGCAAGCTAATTGACACTTCCCCTTGATAACTGCATAATGTGCAGGGCTGGCTATTCCACATACGTGGGACTGCTTGCCCAGCAACCTGGGGCAGTGCCCCCATTAGATAGGGGGCAGGTAGATGTATCATATAGTTGTAAACCCAATTGCCGGGAAAGGGCGGACGCTGGACAAGCTACCGCTTCTGACCCGGCTTTTTGATGCCCACAAGTTGCAATACGAGGTAATAGTAACCCAGGCCATAATGGACGCATACCAAAAGGCTAAAGCCATATGCACAACCGGCAGCGACGGTATAATAGGCATAGGCGGCGATGGCACAATACAAGAGATTGCCGCCGGTATGGCTGCGGCTTTTACTGGTAGTGTGGCCGTGCCCCTGGGTATATTCCCCGGCGGCAGCGGCAACGATTTTGTGATGACTCTTGCCGATGGCAAAACTCAGGCCTTAGCCCGGTACAAAAACAGCAATGTACAAGCTTCTATTGAGGATTTTTTTACAGCGGTACGCACAAATCGTGTAACCCAAGTGGACTTGATTACGGCAAATGGCATGGCTTTTATGAACATAGGCAATGTGGGACTGGATGCGCGAGTGGTACGTAACGCAGTAGCATTAAAGCACCGCTATGGGCGCTATGCTTACGTTGCCGCAGTATACAAAAGCATAGCCAAACATATGAACATGCCGCTAACAGTAGAGATAGACGGGAAAGTGCACGAAGGTGAGTATACCCTTGTGGCAATATGCAACGGGCAATACTATGGCGGCGGCTTGCATATAAGCCCGCAAGCCAAACTTGCAGACGGGAAAATCACATTGTGCTTGGTCACAGCCATGAGCCGCCTCAAAACCATGACTATATTCCCATACTTGGTAGCTGGGCAGCATCATAGGCTTGGGGCCGTAAGTTATATAGAATGTGAAGAAGTGTGCCTGACCCTTAAAAGTGGCACAGAAAGCCTTAGCCTTGACGGCAACCTCTATGAAATAATAAGCGAAGACAGCGATGGCTTCCCCCCAGAAGATAGGCGCTACCTGTCGCCGCATAAGCTCCCCAACGCCGAAAGGGGCGAGATGCGGTTTAAAATAGTGCCTGGTGCGATGAAGGTGTTCCTGTGAGGATTATCGCCTTTATCATTTGTATCAAAACCCAAACCATAGAAATGGCAGCGATATCCCATGAAAACCACAAACCAGTATTTTAACGAAAACCCAGCCGCACTTACTCACGAGCGGACTCTTAAACTTAATATCTTTGATATAGATTTTAGCTTCTTGGCCAATAATGGGCTATTTTCTTGTGACAAGGTGGATGCTGCGTCTATTACCTTGTTAGAAAATATATTACCACTAACTGGCCACTTACTAGACTTGGGCTGTGGATACGGTACAATCGGGATTGTGCTGGCAAGGATAAATGACGTAATATTAACAATGAGTGATATAAACCGCATAGCACTGCAGTATGCTGCAAAAAATGCAGTGGCAAATGGGGTAGAGGCTGCGTGCATACATTCAGATGGGTTTGATAATCTAGAGGGTATGTATGACAACGTAGTACTTAACCCGCCTATCCATGCGGGGAAAGAAGTCATGTATAAGCTATACAGTGGCGCAGGCGCGCATCTTGTGCCTGGCGGTGCGCTGTATATCGTTATCCATAAAAAACACGGCGCAGAAAGCTCACTGGAAGTACTAAAAGGGATATACGCGGAATGCACAACCCTGTATAAGAAGAAAGGGTTATATGTATTTCGGTGCGTGACTAAAACGGAGGGGTGTTTATGAAAGTAATTGTCCTAGGCGGTACAAAGTTTATGGGTGTGCACCTGGTAAATGAGCTAATTTCTGCTGGCCACGACGTGACAATAGCAACACGAGGCAAGACCCCAGATACCTTCGGCAATAAGGTAGACCGGCTAATAATAGACCGCAAGGACCCGACAAGCCTGAGAAATGCACTCAAAGGCAAACACTACAACGTAGTAATAGACAACATAGCATACGCGTCGAACGATGTGAAATACTTGCTGGATGTACTTAGTGCAGATAAGTATATACTTACGTCCACAGTGTCTGTATATGCCCCCAATTTCCATGAAAACATGCGTGAACAAGAAGTAGACACTTTAACCCTCCCCCTAAAATGGTGCAATTACGAAGATTTCCCATACGACGAAGTAAAACGCCAAGCCGAAGCGGCACTGTTTCAGGCGTACCCTAGCCAGTTGGCTGCTGCGGTAAGGTTCCCGTACATTTTTGGCTGTGATGACTACACAAAGCGCTTGTTTTTTTATATAGACAATATTATTAACGAACGCCCCATGCACATAGACAACCTAACGGCCCGCATCTCATTTATTAATTCGCAAGAAGCGGGGCAGTTCCTTGCGCACGTTGCCACGGCACCCATTGCTGGCTATGTTAATGCTGCCAGCAACGGCACAATATCGCTTAGCGAAATAATAGGCTATACCGAAAAACTCACATCCAAGAAAGCCATCATACAAGAAAGCGGAGCCGCCGCACCCATAAACACAGCGCCAAACTTTGGACTAGATACCTCCAAGGCCACAAACAGCGGCTTCAAATTCAAACATATAAATGACTGGGTATACCCATTAATAGACTACTGGGTAAACAATACGTACTAGCCAGAAAGGAGAACTATATGTCAAAATTACCAGGCATAGTAAACCAGACCACCGTAAATACCTTGCGCTTCTTAAGCGTTGAGGCCATCCAAAAAGCCAAAAGCGGGCACCCGGGCCTACCCATGGGGGCCGCGCCAATGTCACTTGCCCTATGGGGCGCTATGAAACACAACCCCAAAAACCCCAACTGGCCGGATAGGGACCGCTTTGTACTGTCTGCCGGGCATGGCTCTGCACTACTTTATAGCTTGCTGCATGTATTTAATTATGGCGTGACCATAGAAGATTTAAAGGATTTCCGCCAAAGCAACTCCGCAACCCCAGGCCACCCAGAGTACGGCCATACCGCCGGTGTGGAGGTAACCACAGGGCCACTGGGCCAGGGTGTAGCCAACGCAGTAGGCATGGCATGGGCAGAAAACTACCTGGCGGCCCGCTTCAACAAGCCAGATGCGGCAATAGTTGACCATTACACATATGCACTATGCGGCGATGGCTGCCTACAAGAAGGTGTAGCCGCAGAAGCGATTTCTTTGGCCGGCACACTTAAACTGAGCAAGCTGATTTTGCTGTACGACTCTAACGATATCACCATAGAAGGCGGCACGGATATCTCTTTTACAGAAGATGTAAGGGCCAGGTTTGCCGCCAGCGGTTGGCATGTACAGTATATAGAAGACGGCAACGACATGGCCGCAATTGCCGCCGCAATCCAAAAAGCCAAAGCCGTAACCGACATGCCGTCCCTGCTAGAAATCAAGACAGTTATAGGCTTTGGTGCACCCAAGCAAGGCACGGCTGCTGTACACGGCTCCCCATTGGGTGACGAAGGGATACAAAAAGCCAAGCAAGCCCTGGGTTGGCCATATGAAGAAAGTTTTTGTGTGCCACAGGAAGTAAAAGAATCCGCAAAAGAATGGCAAAAAACCGCCCAAGCAAGCGAGGATGCATGGCAAAAACTTGCCAACCAATACAAACAAGCCTACCCAGCTTGCTGGCAAGCATGGGAAGATTGGCATGCTAACAAACTCCCAAGCAACTTCTGCGACTTAGAAGCTACCTTTGGTGAGCTGTTTGGCCCGGAAGCGGCCCTTGCCACCCGCGCCTCCTCCGAACGTGTACTGCAAAGCCTTTCTAAAAATGTGCCCCAGTTAATAGGCGGCTCGGCAGACTTAGCGCCTTCTACCCTTTCTATCATGAAAGACAGAGACAGCTATAGCCCCGCACAACCCACAGGGTCCAACTTACACTTTGGTATCCGCGAACATGCCATGACTGCCATAGCCAATGGCATGGCCGCACATGGCGGCTTGCGCCCCTATGTTGCAGGGTTTTTTGTGTTTAGCGATTATATGAAGCCCGCAATGCGACTTTCTGCATTAATGGGGCTGCCGGTTGTATACATTATGACTCACGACTCAATAGGCGTAGGGGAAGACGGGCCCACTCACCAGCCAATAGAGCAACTAGCCGCACTGCGCTCCATCCCGGGCTTTTGGGTTTACCGCCCATGTGATACCCGCGAGACTGCTGCGGCATGGGTTAAAGCATTATCCAGAAACGACGGCCCTACGGCACTTGTACTTTCCCGCCAAAACCTGCCGCTATTACCAGGCACGGGCGAGGGTGCATATAAGGGTGCGTATGTCTTGGTAGATGCTATAAATCCCACAACCGGCCAGCCAGATATACTGCTGATGGCCAGCGGCTCGGAAGTGGAGTTAATAGCCAACGCACAAACCGCGCTAAAAGAGCAGGGTATCCACGCAAGGGTCATAAGCGTGCCATGTATGGAAATCTACGATGCACAAGACGAAAGTTACAAAGAAAGTGTAATGCCCAAAGCGGTACGCGCCAGGTTGGCCGTAGAAGCGGCAAGTACCTTTGGCTGGCATAAATATACCGGCCTTGACGGCGCGGTGATGGGCATAGACGGCTTTGGCGCGTCTGCTCCGGCTGGGGAACTGTTTAAGGCCTTTGGTTTTACTGTACAGCATGTGGTGGATAAGGCAGTAAAAATCGTAGCGACATAGAAGCTGTGCTATACAGCTTCTTAAACACCTTGTGAATAGGTGACAATAATCCTGTCCAATGGCGCATTCTTATTTATAGAAGAGGTGCGCCATTGGCGGTGGGCAGCGGGGTTTATATGATAAACTAAACTAGGGGTGCTTGACATGCTATCTATACAAGAGCAAATATGGGGTGTATCGCTTATTTGGAGCGAGGCAAAATATAATTTCGCGTTTTGGAATGTAAGAAAAAATATAAGTTGGGACGCGGAATATCAAAAATTACTGGATAAAGTAACGCAGCCGATGAAGTTAATTGACTATTATCTAGAACTATGCCGTTTTATTTCACTGCTCAACGATGGACATACATGCATTAATTTCCCTGATGAAATAATCAAAAATTATCTGCCTTTGCCTATCAAAATCAAAAATTATGGCAGCAAGCACATAGTAGTAAACAAAAGTGAAAACTGCAATATTCCCATGTTTAGCGAGATATATAAGCTCAACGGTGTGGAGTTTAATAAATATATGAACGAAAAAATCATGCCATATTGTTGGAATATTAAGCCTACAAGCACCTATGAGTTGCTGTATCCATTTTGGGGTATAGACGAAAATGCCGATAAAAACGCCTATGCGTTTATATCGATTATAGAAGAAAATAAAGATATAGAGTTAGAGACCTCGAGTGGTAAATTCGTCGTGACACCTGGTTCCGCAAACAATAACTGGGCCTTGCCTCAAAAATTAAACGGCAGCGAGAAATTAGACGAAATTTTTTCATCAAAGGGGCTAATCATAAGTTATACACATGATAATATTGCTGTCATAACATTGCCCACATTTATGGACGAAGATATGCCCGAAAATTTTTATAGCCAACTCAATACATTAAAAAATTGCAGGGGCTTTGTAATTGATGTGCGCAACAACGGGGGAGGCATGTCCAACTACGCAGATGCGTTTTCGCAAGCGTTTATCAAAGGGGAATTTCAGACAGGCAAAGTCAAACACCCTATTCATAATGGCGCGTACAAAGCATGGGCATCATATAGCAATGTAGCAAAAATGGACTTAACAAATACCGCCGATAAAGAAAAGTACGATAACGACCCATGGATCAAAAAAGTGTATGATACGTATCATAACGACGTATTTGAAGAAGAAATCACAACTGCATACTACCCCAATTGTCCTTTAACGCTCAATCAGCCTGTGGTAATCCTTGAAAATGCTGCTACGGGTTCGTCCGCAGAAAATTTGCTTATTAATTTTGATAATATTGGGCGGGCAACTATTGTAGGTGTGCCAAGCTATGGAACCACAGGGAACCCGTTGTTTATAAAGCTTCCTGGTGGCGGCCTAGCCAGGATTTGTACCAGGAGATACACATATCCAAACAACAAAGAATTTATAAACATTGGAATCGAACCGCATATATATGCAGATTTAACACTCGACGACCTACAAAACAGTCGTGACAGCGTTCTTGACAAGGGGTTGAATGTCTTGCGAGAACAGTTGGCTGTAGGATAACAATAGTAAAGGAGCGACATATGACCCATCAGCAAATCCTAACCCCCAACACCCCTAGCCTAGGCTTTGGCGCAATGCGCTTGCCAGACCTGGACCTTACCAACAAGATGGTAGATACCTATATGGCAAGCGGCTACAATTATTTTGACACGGCCCACGCCTACGAAGGCTCGGAGGAGTTGCTAAAGAACACCCTAGTAAAACGCCACCCCCGCAGCAGCTACATGATTGCCAACAAGCTTCCCCAGTGGGACCTTAAAACCCCAAAGGACAGCAACAAATATCTAAAAGAGTCTTTGAAGCGCTGTGGTGTAGATTATTTTGACTTCTACCTCATGCACTCCCTGTCAGACAATCGCGAACAGCATATATATGATATGGAAATGTTCGAGTGGGCCTTCGAGCAAAAACAGCGCGGCTTGCTAATGCATGTAGGCTTCTCTTTCCACGGTACTGCCCCGTATCTGGAGCGGTTACTGGCGCGCTATCCAGAGTCTGAGTTTGTTCAGCTACAGCTAAACTATGTAGATGTACTGCGCGGCCAAGCAGGAGAATGGCACTCCATAGCCCTAAAACACAACAAGCCCATAATTGTGATGGGCCCCATAAAAGGCGGCTCATTGTCTGCCTTGCCAGCACCGGCAGAAGCATTGCTTAAAGCCCACGCTCCAACTCGTACAATGTCCTCATGGGCGATGCAGTATGCCGCCTCATTGGAAGGTGTAACCAGCATATTAAGCGGCATGTCAACCTTAGAGCAGGTAGAAGACAACCTAAAAACCTTTGCCGACCTTAAACCCCTAACCACCGACGAGCATAACCTGCTAGAAAGTGTGCTAACAGAGATGAGCAAAGTGTCCAGCATAGCCTGTACAGCTTGTAAGTACTGCCACAAATACTGCCCGCAAGGCATAGACATAGCCACCAGTTTCTCCTTATACAATGAGCTAAAGCGCGGCAGCTCACGCTGGAACCGCAAGATGCTGTACGGCCTACTTGACCCTAAACCAGATAAATGTACAGCCTGTGGCCTGTGCCTAGAGCATTGCCCGCAGAAGTTGGACATCCCCGAAGAGTTGAAGGTGGTTGTTAAGGAGTTTGACGAATAACTGGCGATTAGGAAAACACCTAAAAAACCATGTAAAACCGCAAAAATACACGTCGCAAAGAAATATCTTGCGTATCATCGCCAAATTCGCCAAAAAACAGTCTAAAATCGCGGATACAGGGCAATAACTATATTTGCATAAACAATACCCCAATACTAAACTATTCAAGCATTAGCACTCATCAAAACAGAGTGCTAACAAATGCACAGTAAACCTTACTATATCAATAAAACCCACATAAGGAGGAACACCATGAACCTAAAGCCACTAGGCGATCGTGTAGTAATTAAGCAACTGGAAGCGGAAGAAACCACCAAATCCGGCATAGTGCTACCAAGCCAATCCAAAGAAAAGCCCCAACAAGCCCAAGTATTAGCAGTAGGCCCCGGCGGCGTAGTAGATGGCAAAGAAATTAAAATGGAAGTAAAACCCGGCGACAAAGTAATTTACTCAAAATACGCTGGCACAGAGGTAAAAGTAAACGACGACGAGCTTATCATCGTAAGGCAAAATGACATCTTGGCGATAGTTCAGTAAGATGAAGTTTTTTGCCTACGGCAAAACCGCAAAATCAATTCTGCGTAGAAGCGTTCGCAGAATTAATTTTACTAACTAGGAGGATAATCAATGGCAAAGCAAATCAAGTACGCCATAGACGCGCGTACCGTTTTAGAGACCGGCGTTAACAAACTAGCCGATACCGTAAACATCACCCTAGGCCCCAAAGGCCGAAATGTGGTACTAGACAAGAAATACGGCACGCCCCTAATCACCAACGACGGCGTAACCATAGCAAAAGAAATAGAGCTAGAATGCCCCTTCGAAAACATGGGCGCACAACTAGTAAAGGAAGTAGCAACCAAGACCAACGACGTTGCTGGCGACGGCACAACAACAGCAATAGTACTGGCCCAAGCCATGGTGCGCGAAGGCCTTAAAAATATCGCTGCCGGTGCCAACCCAATCATCCTTAGAAATGGTATGCAAAAAGCCACAGATGCCGCAGTAGCCGCCATCCAAGGCATGACCCAAAACGTAGACGGCAAAAACCACATAGCCAAAGTAGCCGCAATTTCTGCTGGCAACAAAGAAGTAGGCGACATGGTTGCAGAAGCAATGGAAAAGGTATCTAGCGACGGCGTAATAACCGTAGAAGAATCCAAAACCATGAACACAGAGCTGGAGCTAGTAGAAGGTATGCAATTTGACCGTGGCTACCTGTCCGCTTATATGTGCACAGACATGGAAAAAATGGTAGTCCAAATGGAAAGCCCATATATCCTAATAACAGACAAAAAAATCTCGACTGTGCAAGAAATCCTTCCACTGCTTGAGCAAGTAGTACAAACCGGCGCAAAGCTAGTAATCATAGCCGAAGAC
>Ga0123355_10018278_pt1 | contig 11110 bp, 7 predicted proteins | sample TergutEmb28metaG_3_FD_89872 | JGI IMG/M metagenome (GOLD analysis project Ga0123355, IMG submission 89872) | Embiratermes neotenicus P1 segment gut microbial communities from Petit-Saut dam, French Guiana - Emb289 P1 | ecosystem: Host-associated > Arthropoda: Insects > Digestive system > Gut ...
GTGGGGTGTAGTGGTACGGCCGCTTTGGGCGGGTTGTAACCAGTGGGGTGTAGTGGTACGGCCGCTTTGGGCGGGTTGTAACCAGTGGGGTGTAGTGGTACGGCCGCTTTGGGCGAGTTGTAACCAGTGGGGTGTAGTGGTACGGCCGCTTTGGGCGGGTTGTAACCAGTGGGGTGTAGTTGTACGGCCGCTTTGGGCGGAAGAACGAAATTTCAGAGAAAAATATTAGATGTTCTCCCTTCAACAAATTTTAAGTTACTGAGCCGAATACAAGGAAATCGAAAGGGAAATTTTGATTTTTTTTTTAAATTTATAACCTGTGTTAGGAGGGACAACTGTGGTCTCTCACCCGCGCACCAAAATACCTAGCTACGCCACTGGTCGAAAATGACAATTTATACTATGTGGTAGAGTATTATATGTAATGGGTATATATATATATATATATATATCCATTACATCTGACTTGAATGAGATTTCATTCCGAGACCTTAGGAAAGATGAAGTTTGGTTTTCAGGTGTTAATATGTTGGGAGTCTGTAATGTAATTTCAACCGAGTCGTTAATGTGTTGCTGTTATTTAGCTACAGAAAGGTACACGAGCGGGGACTGAAGCATAGAGAAAACATGCGGTTCTACCACGCAAAGCCCGAGTGTGCAAATCGTGGGACAAGTTTTGTGAGTGTGGGCCTACAGGAGTGCTACTCTGCGATGCTTGTGTTGTGCTATGGGATGCTGCTGTCACTAGGGATTCTCATGGCAGAGATCTTTGTCAACAGACGGTAAGTCTAAGTGGGTGGTTTGCGGAACAATGCTTGTTAGTTTGTATCTTGTAGACTCCTGGATTCTACTGTAGTGGCCGGTGGAGTTTGACCACCAACATTTATGGTTGGCCTTATTTGACCTGAGCGGATTTGGGATATCAAATAAGTCTTGCTGCCACCATTTTAGTTTCATCTTGTTGTATCACCGCCGGTGTGGTAATGGATACCGGAAAAGAGGGGGAGTGTAGCTGGGACAGAATGTGCTCTTGTCAGCACTACCCAGTCCTGAGCGCTGATATTCACTTTCCTAATATTATCATCCGTTCACTAAGCCACTAAAGCACTTGTTTTCTGCTTCTTAACCCTGCTTAATAATGTACATTCAACCTACTGCACATTAATACTAAACTCACACAACTGTATACAAGTTTTACCTCAACAACGCACAGGCAGTTAAAATAGTCGTATAAACCTTTCTGCAATACACACAATGTTACACATTAATTCCTAATCCGGCCCGAAATTTTTCAAGTTCCTTCACTAAACAAAATAAAAACTCAAGTTATGAATTTACACAATTCATATCAACACCTACCTGGTATGATGTGCAAAAACAGCTTCGTTACAAGACATAAAATTTCTGTCAGCATAATTCCAACCGGCGTGCACTGAGATTCACACGTGCAAAAATCAAGTTATCACGCCAATTGCTGGAACCGTAAGAAGCCCTAGCGTTAAAACGCAAAGCTTTTATAAATTTGTACGACGCTCTACCTTAGTTCCCATAGCCATAATCCTCGCCATAGGCCAGGAAAAAAGACGGCGCGCCGTGACGTAGTATCGCGTGATGCGTCAAGCTACTTGAAAATGCTGACAGCCTCCGCGACTTCCTGTACGTTGCCAAGGGAGAAAAATCTATGTACAATAATTTACAGAAATTTACCAATTATATACCAAACAAAAGATTCCTTTACATCTATCATTCGTCATGCTACTATCCCTCGCGATCCTCCTGGACGTGCTCATTTTCCCAGACGAGACCTGGACACAATATTGGTCATGAGTCTTTTCAAATCGCATGGACAAAAACATGCTTCCGCAACAAACTTCTACATTCTACCATTCAAAACTTTCGCTCTGCCCAATTTGGTATCTTCTCTCTGCTGGCATGTTACGCAGCGTAGATTGATAGTTGGTTAGCGCGAGCGACGTTTCGGGAAAACCTACTAGTTCTACGTTCAAGGATCCGTGTAATTTGTTACATACGTATGTTGGATAAACTATCATTTTTATTATCAGACCTTTCTTTAAAGTAACAGACAAGTGTACTTTAATGCACATATTATTTGCGTTTACTTTTTGTCTTTACGAGGACTCCCACTGTTACATGGGATGTTCAATTTTCATATTACCTGACCTTCACATTTTCCCTCTCACACTTTATTTTCCTCCTTACAACGGGGGTCTGATTCTTTAACCAACATATTTCTCATCCGGTTACCTTTGAATACCAACACATCGTAGGGTTCTGATAGTGAATGAATGTGAAAGTCTTATTTGAGAAAGTGATATTCATAAGACTTCTCAGCAAACCTTTAATGGAACCAGTGGCGTCATTACCGTGTCTACATGATTTGTTGCTCAACTGTTTTCTCATCCATTTCAGCCCAACCCAAAACTGTACGACACGTTTAATGACTACTCTTCCCATCCACGGTTAGGTTTCATGAGTGATGCCTTTTCAACTTCTAGCAAAATCATATAATCTATGTATTTATATTTCAGTGCATGCCACACGTCCAGCCAATCATCATAATACGGCAAGGGTGAAATTTATAAATGATCATTACATAATTTTTAAATCCTGTGTGACTTCCTCCGTCTTATGCGTTATTTATTTATTTACGGTTTATTTGACGTCGCTCTGCGGTGTCGAAGAGTACGATGGTTGGTGAAACATGAATTTCAAAGTTACGTGGTATTGTGGCTTAAGCCATAAAGTACTTAAAGTGGGTTAATTTGATCGAGACACTAAGAGACCATTTATGATATTTTGGTTTTTACTTGAATGACGTAAGGCCCCGCACGCACTGGCAATTAAATGTTGCGGTGATGAAACAGTTGCTGGTAGAGGCACATGGACCGTGCGCGCACTGCAACTAAACAGTTGCTTGTACTGGCGACTGTTTTCCTTTCAGTACAAAATGGACTTCACAGAGACAGCGTGTGTGTGTGCTCTTCTGCTTAAAATAAGGAAAGTTCGATGGAAAAGCGACATCGGATACATCCAATAGACTTTCAAAGGAGCATTTTTATAAATTGTATGAGGAATTAAGAAACTGCCAAGGACACTTTTCACCTACTTCAGAATGAGTATAGAAAGTTTTGATAAATTACTAGTGCTTGTCCGGCTACGAATTACTTATGAAAATACTCGATTACGCCTGTCTGTGCCACCACAAGAGAGAGACTGGCAGTAACACCAAGGTAGGAAAATGTTTATTTTCGCATATTACTGATTTTCGGATACCATATTCTGTAAAATATACAAGGATAATAGACTTCATATAATTTGTACAGAAAATGGGGAAAAAATGAGACTACAGATGCGCTGTTGAACCAACAGGTAGGACAAAAGAGATGTCACCACTACCATTCACCTGGTAGGAGAGGCGCTTTTCTGGAGATAGGAGAGGGACTAGTTTGATATTGAAGGAGGACAGTTGTGGAAGTTCGTGGCCTTTGAGGCTCGACTGGAGTAAGTGGACAAGTACCGGGAGAGAATTTCTGAATTCTGTTTAGAAGTTACGGATTAAAGATTTACTGGATTGGTTGCAAAATGTGATGTGTTTGGAGGGACATGTTTGCATTTGAACAGGAAGGCAAGGAGCAAGATGAATACGTATCCAAATTTTGTTGCAGTTTGACGTGTAGCATAATTTTGAGAATTTCCATCCGAGACACAAATTTTGTTCATCGTTAAACTGCCAGAAACATGGCAGTAGAGACAATAAAAAGCACTTTTCTTCGTCTACATTAATATCTTCTATTTTCTTCTGTCGCAAAATCTGCAGCAGCGACTCCTCATAGGAAACTGTGGTTCGTTTCTTGTGTCGATCATTTCGAGGCAGTCCACTTTCTTTTTCTTGCGAATTGTTTGCTTCCTCTTCATTCTCATTGCTTTGAGTACTTAAATTACTTTGCTTAGGGCGGTCTTCAGTGTGAGGTAGAAGGAATAACAACTGGCCGAAGTGGAGATACTGACGCCGTTTTCTCCTTCCCTCTCCAGATGTCGCGTTCTTCTGTACATCCTACTCCCTCTTGAAACAGACTCTAAGATTTTTACACCTCGTCTGCTGAATTTCCTTTTCTGAAGTAAGTGGAAAGATTTCTACAATCCATTGCTTTCAATTTAATTCTTTTACCTTAATTTTTAAAATTTATTTCAGTTTTAATAATGAATAAAAGCACACGCTGTTGTCAGGTACCTTGCGACGGGTAACAGTTTAATTTCCCTACATTATGAGTACCTTCTCGATGCTACTGCTGTACGTGAAATTGTCAGAGGTACCTGTGACGTAATAAGGGCATGTCTGAAACCGGCCTATACGTCAGTTAGAGACAAAATGACTGAATACTCACAGTAGATTAATTCTACGAGAGGACAAATTTTCCGAACTGCATAGGAGCTGTTAATGGAAAGCACATTAGGATGAGGAAGCCAAATGAGAGTGGGTCTCAATTTTTCAATTACAAGAACTTTTTCTCAACGGTCTTCATGGCTGTGCCAGATGCAAACTATGTTTCATATCAGAAGAAGTTGGAGCCTACGGTTCGTCGAGTGATTCTAATGTGTTGAAAACTCGACATTCGAAAAATTACTGCCGACGTTTCGGAACTCACTATTAGAACTCAGACGCCGGGGAATTACCCAAAAAGGAACAAAGTACAATTACTTAATCTTCTGTGTTTTTCGTTATAGTGTGTACGCTTCTGCCCAGTACATTAAGATTATCGGCATGATCCCCAAAACTATTACCAAAAAAATTAACATACCTCTTTCTGATTTCTGTTCAGCTGGAAGCTCACTGCAGTTCGTGACAACCGACTCGTAAACTTCGTACCACAGTTTCTCCTTCAGAGTTCTATCACTCGTATTCTTTCAATTTTTTTTTTTAAAGGAGGTCTTCTCGCCACTTCCCATATTAATTTTTCTACGTCTTCGACGATAGACATAGCCGTATGACGCAATACACGTCTGTGCAAAAGCAGGTAGTTTGCCAGTGCGCGCGGACATGCTGAAACATTTGCATCCTATTGTCACCGGCAACAGTTCCGTTGCCTCGAGAATGTGTCAGGTTGTAGAGTCCAGTTGAAATGTGATGGCACACGGTGACGCACGGGAGGGAAAGTGAAGGGGAAAATGGCGAATGGAGTGGGTAGCCAGTACCCTTCACGCTACCTCGGAACATGGTGTATCCAGCATTACTACCGCTGATGCGCACAACTCGGCTGCCAGTAGTCGACTGAACTGACGCCCCCGCCGATTTAAATGGACTTGTCCTTTTCGCCGAAAGACGAAATCTGGCTTCTGCGCGTGTGCCATCACATTTCAAACGCAGTCTAACTTTTAAAAAGTTGCGGCAACAGAAGAGATGCCTGTGCGCGCGCTCTCGTGTACAGCAGCGTTCTCCATCCAGTCGAGCAGCTAAGTTGTCAGTGTGCGCGGGCCCTAGAGCGGCTCAACCATTTGTGTTGAAGGCGTCTGCTACCTGGAGGGGTCACTTTGGCTGAAGACCCGTGATTTGGGTAGGAGACTCACGAACCCTACCAACTACCTTAGACATTGGCAGTTTCCTTACAAATAAGGACAATGGCGGAATACAACACAATCAGTGTGGCCGAAAACTGCTGAGCGAATTCTTTTTGTCGACTTGGTCTCCATGTGACGGACAAATCCATGTCCTAATTTTCGCCCCCTTTCTACCAAGACCTCAGGAGACTGTAGTGGAATCCTTCGGTCGGCCCAAGTGCCTTCAAAGTTATTGAAACATGGCGTTTCCCGCGTCAGTTAGTGCTCACTTGTGTTCAGCGAAAGAAGGAAATTCCAAATCCTCGTGAAAATACTTCTTTAAACAACTCTTCTTGATATTTCATTGTAAAAGCTGCGAGGCTTCGTCCTTTTGTGTTTCTAGTAAGAGCAACATATGGAGCGTTGGTGGAATGTTACTAAAAGTCGAGAAAAGAAATACTCGCCGAAGAACCTGTCCCAGTGCCAGTTATTCCACTACTGATCTCACAGGTACTGAATTGGGATCAAACCCGGGCCTCGGCGGAGAGACACAGGCGAATAATGGCCTGGGCCTTGGTAGGTCTGCATAGAGACACGTAGGTTGATAATGTGTGCGTATGTGAGATTGTAAGCACATTTGGATCTTACTCACAAAGAATATTAATAGGCGAATTCTTTACAGGGAAGGAGTCGGGACGTCGTTGATTGTGGGAATTATAAGAAGCACAACGTAAAATTGTATTTATGGACAAAATGCAGGTTTCTTAATATTATATGTACAAGTGCATGCCCTAACTGCTACGTTTTAAGGGTGAGTAAGTAAGTAAGTAATATAAAAGTATAAATCGTTTGCGCATGTACGTGGGCGTATGTCTGTGTACGTAATGCTTACATTTCTGTGTGTAATAAAACGCCTGTGGATGTGAAAAAAATGTGGCACGTTGCAAGTTACCAGTCAGTAGAATGTAACGATGCGTTAATAGCGTAAAAACACCAATATTTAATTCACGCTACACGAATGCACCTAACTGAATGCTGCAGTCTGCAGTTTGCATACCAACTACAGGCTTGGAAGTTTTTAATTTCTAACGTTGCGAACACAACAGATAAGGCTCACTAATTAACTAATGATGTCAGATTAGCATATATTAACCAACACACTCACACACACACACACACACACATATACAGACACGATGATTGAAGATTTGTGTCTATTTACTGACGTAAAGAATATGTATTTATAAATTTATGTCATTAAAACACTTGATAATTAAACTTTAAAGCTTTCTCAGATGAAGGAAACTCAATAGAGTACGGACTATACCGAAAAATAATGAAACGCCGCACTTACGAGTTTTACATTAAAACTGTGACAAAACAGACAAAATTTCGCACTAAATATATTAAATTCTGCGCTGACACGGTAAGCAGTATATTTTTTTATTTTGGCACATAAAGTGACTTACCTGGAGGTGCAGTACGAACCGCATGTGAACACTCGTGACACTTCGTTGTCTTAATGTGGTTGGGTTGTAGGTTGCACGTCATTGCCTGAAATATGCACGAGTTAATTTGCCATGCAACGCAATAAAACTAAACACTTGATTCGTTTGAATGTGTTACTGCATCCAGGGTTTTGTTTGAATTTTGCACTTGCAGGCGACATCCTCTGAAAATGTTTGTAAGTGATGTGAAAATTGCCTTGTTGATTCTTTATATTTCGTTGCTCCCAGTGAGTTTTCTCCCTGAGGCTATAAGTACGACACAGTACACAATTTCGTATTCCGAAACGTAGGCTCTATACTGAGAGCTTGTGTCTTCATATAATAACAATTAATAATTATCCATGAACCCAGTTCACTCGTGTCTAATATTTTTGTTACAGTTACAATTTTAAGCAAGCATGGCGTGTATCAAAAGCGTCTGAAATGATACAAGAGTTTGAGGACGAATAAAGGACATTTTTGTAATTGTTCTGCGGAGTTAGCTTGCTTCCTTTCCCCCGAAAGGAAGTCCAGCATCGCTATCTAGGAGCTAATGTATAAATTATGCTGTTAGCGAAGAAAAGCATTAGATGATTCTGTACACAAAACTAAGGTTTGTACTGTAACTCGTGTCAAGAAGATTTCACATGTTTAGAAATTAATGACAATGATTGTAGTCGATAACAAAGTCAATAAAATGAACATGACACACAGCTGTGTCGCCGCTTGTGACTATCCCATTCTTACATGAAAATGTACTGTTTACGTAGATATAACGTTGTGTATCGAAATTACATTCCGCCCCTCAAATTCTTTGAATATCCTTCGGTTTCAGTTCCTATGATAATGTAGCCTGTCGTATTCTCGAACAAATATTGAGACAGCATGTTTTATTTATACGGCTGTAGCATCTACTGGAGTTACGTTTGTGAAACCACAAGATATAAGTGCAGGTCAGCCGATAACATTCTTCTCCATTAATCTCTTTGTTTTGGACAGTCCAATCGAGGTATAGTGCACACAATATACTGTCATGTTCCACCTGGCAGTGTGGGTCTTATTATTGGCTTGCTCTAAAACCGGAAGCCAGGCTAAAGACTCCCCAACGATGGCTTTCATTGGCGCGGTCCTGCGCTTCAAGTACCCTGCAGGGCCTGTCAGCGCTTTCTTATGCTGGGAGATAAGTAAGTTGTCTTTAATCTGGTCAACTGATGCCTGTTTTACAGAACTGGAATATGTACTAACTCTTTCAAAAAACCAATCACCTGATCCTATTCAAATCCACATAATACCACACCACATGCTGTTACCAAATTTCTGAAAGCTCCTTCTTAATCATATAGTTATTCAGGTCCGTATTTTCGGGTAGTCATTTTTTTGGTTTCCCAACTGAAATTATTGTGCATTTGTCGTCTATGTCACGCCAGCAATACGACCTGTATAACATTCTTTCCTTGACTTTGGAGATAGGTAACAACGTTCCGGAGAAACCTGTATCTCCGTTACGATGGCAGAAGAGTGACCGTCCTGCTTTTCTTATTATTCTCAGTCATTCAGCGGTGCGTTTTATTTTTATTATGAAGTTAAGTCAGGAGAATGCCGCTTTCCTATTGAGGTTCTAAGAAGTTTAAAACCTCACAGACTAAATCCGAATAATTACACCATTGTCACATTCTGCATTTCACAGAAACTGAAAATTTACTTTATGACAAATTACCGATCACAAACGCATTTGAAGTGACAATAAATAATGCCCAAGCGAATGCGCTTAAAAGTGCTGGAATATATCTGTATTTCGTCGCCTGTGTTTCCCACGACCAGTTCTGTGCATCATCTTCCAGAGCGTCGTCATTTGAAAAAGTTGTTATTTCAATTATTGAAGGACCTCGACAGCTTGCAGATGCTTACGTGCGTGTGAGGCGACGATGGGAGGAGACGTGAACTTTTTCGCCCATTGGCCTATTTTTCATTACACCGCGCTCGAGGCCACGAAATTTACATACGTTACTTGTCGTTGGATTTCTTCTTTCTTAAGTGACAACTGCTGTTTCTTATCATCAGCGTTCCTGGCTGATTATTCGGAAAAGGAAATCCAGTGGCATCGCCACACCCCGCACTTATCGCAGCGTAGCAACAGACCACTGCAACATCAGTTGCTGCACGTTCACGCCAAACGGTTACACGATTGTAAAAAAAATAAAAAAGAGAGAGAGATATAGAGAGAGAGAGAGAGAGAAGAAAGAAAAGAAAAAATTAAGGAAAAAAACATCTTCCTTGTACTTCTGAAAAAAATATACAAAAACAACTTATTATATAGGAGCGACCTTCAACAACTGATCTTAATATGTTAGTGTCCATAACTTTTTTAAAATACAAAATGCCTTCAGGATTTACTGTGTCATGAAGTATCGAACAAACCTCGTCGGGAGACATTTCAGTTTTTTTTTTCTAAGCCAGTGTCGCACCAAAAACGATACATTGCGTTGTCATTTCGGTGGTAGGAGAGCACTTATTGTACGTATGCAGGTACTGAATTAAACGCATTTTTAACTTCGATATCGAATGTTTGCTGGTCAGCTAACAACGAATTTTATATCAGAAAATAAGTTACACTCAAAACATTGAAAGTTTTTGGCTTTTTTAGCTATGTATCCCTGGTATTCACGTGAAATGTTAGACACAATGTTTACTTCAATTAGAAGCAAGATCCTAAAATATTACTGAATCACGTTTGCAAACATTGCAATTCAAAGTTTGTTTCAAGAAACTTGTCTCACATTCACGAGACGTTAATGCCCATATGGAGTCCAGTTACGCCCTTTTTTGGACAATCTTATACTAATTTCAGGAGCTGTGAATGATGCTCTTTACATTGAAGTCAGAACATTGATTTTGTACTTCAATTCAACTATACAGAAGTGCTTTTTTTCCAACACAGGCGACGTTCTCCGTCTTGAGCGGTATTTATCGAACCAGTACGTGTTGCTATCGACTCAAACGACGATTCAAGATGCGGTGACTCAGCTCCGAGCAACAGAGGGGGACAAATACTTCACTTTTATCTTAGACATGGCCTGCCATGATAGTCGTGTCATTCTTGAAGAGGTAAAAACCAGAATTATTCACAAAATTGTGACTACTGACAGTTATTTCGGAATTCCGATCTAGTCCGCTTTAGAAGTAAGTGAATTTCACAGCGCTTTTCACCCACAAATCTACAATTCATTAATGCGCATATCATTTCGTGGTTTCACATGTAATTTCTATCTGTTGTACACATGTCCCTGCTGTAGCAATCCACATCTTACTTTTTTTTTATTTCACCTCGTCATAAATATACTGTCGTGCATACTTGGTAGGGTTCAAGATGGCGACACATCGCAAGACGAGATCAGTTTGACTCACGAGACAGAATCTCAGGCAACGCCGTTCAATATGAGAAACGCATTCAGTCGTTAAGAACAGTCGAAACGGACTTGTTGGACTTTCAAACAAAGAAAGAAGAAACAAACAATCAAACAAATAAAAACAAAAACAAAAAAAAAAAGAATAAACAAAAAACGCCATTTATTCTTCTCCTGATTACATCACGAATTTCCTCACCTTAACAGTAAGTGATGAGAAGTACAAACATTAAACGCCGATTTTCTACAGTCAGTTTTACTCCCTATTATCCCCATACATATTCAGAAACAGAAACAGCCTGCATAATGAAAATTAATTTGTAGTATTCGTTGGTAGCTTTCAACTTCCTTCTTGACGTCTGTAGAATTCCGGGGTATAATTTGATGTGTGTTTCTAGATTTGAAATACAGTCATGTGCCGCATAACGACGTTTCGGTCAACGACGGACCGCATTTACGACGATGGTCCCATAAGATTTTAATATTATAATATAATATTATAATACTTGCCATTGTGTTGCAATTGCCTACGGTATTCAGTGTTGTAACATGCTGTACAGGTTTGTAGCCTAGGAGCAATAGGATATACCACATAGCCTAGGTGTGTAGTTGGCTATACTATGTGGGTTTTTGTACGTACACTCTGTGACGTTCGCAAAACGA
>Ga0123355_10018280_pt1 | contig 11108 bp, 7 predicted proteins | sample TergutEmb28metaG_3_FD_89872 | JGI IMG/M metagenome (GOLD analysis project Ga0123355, IMG submission 89872) | Embiratermes neotenicus P1 segment gut microbial communities from Petit-Saut dam, French Guiana - Emb289 P1 | ecosystem: Host-associated > Arthropoda: Insects > Digestive system > Gut ...
AAAATATCTTCATACTTTTTCAATTTTTGGATTTTTTATTCAAAATGAAATACGAAGCAAGGAACCAAGAGCTTAAAAAAAAAAAAAAAAAGAAAGTAAATCTCACACTACTCACAAAGACAAACGTTTACAACATATGGAAGTATAATCTGAGGTTCTCACACCAGTGAATTTAAAATATCATGATCTAAAGGGATGTGACACCTGTGTCCACCATCTTCAAGGTGGAAGATGGAGACAACAAGTTCCTACACAATGTTCTTAGCTCTCTCTCAAACTTCATGGTGTAACATGATATACAACTGAGATCTTAAGATGTGGCAGAATCGATAAACCCTGCAACAAATATCTTGAATCTTGAATTAGTAAGACACTCCTGACTCAGCTGTCTTTAAAATGTTTTACTTTCTGGAAGCCATTTTGTGACATCCTTCAGAGCAAATTTAACTTCCAATAGAAACCACAGTCCTACAACCTGTCCTTCAGCTATCAAAGACAAAATCATACAATAAAAAATTAGAAGGTCATGGTTGGTGGAGAAGCACCACATTACCACGTTCAGCAAGCTTCCATTGTGTAATTTATGACTCATGTCCCAAGACATCACTGTGCATGAGCACTTACTTTTAGACTCTTCATGCCTTCAACCTAGAAAATGGCAGCATCAAGTTCCTCTTACTAATTCAGAACCACCTACCTGATAATACTGTGTTACAACAAAGACAATGCAAATCTTGTAACTCACAGCGCATCAAATTACCTCATTAATGTTACCATTCATTAACCTGTCTTCTTCAGTGAACAGAGAGGTCTGTAATTACCTTCTCAAGGCAAAGTTTTAAATAAAATCAAAACTCTCAAGATCATTACATCATTTTTGAGCATGAAACTAGAAATCCAATCATATATGGCTGTTGTTGTGAATATATAAGCTAGAACTAGCAAGCTGGTTGATGTTCTTTACAGTCTGAATCCCACTTTGGCACAAATGTGTGTATAGTAAGTATATTGCCAGTCCTCATTTTCATATTTTCAAGCTGCAGCTGTTCCAAATTCATGATAAAATCTTCAGCTAAAGAACACTACACAACAAAATGTCACACATAAAGTGAAAGTTGAGGAAAGTGTGAGATGCATCTATACTTAACACTGCATCTTCTTAACACATGTAACATGTAACATTTATCTACAAACCCAAGATTTCACTGAACTCTCCAGAGTACATCCAATTATTCTCATCAGTCATCAACTCATGGTTTAAACCACAATCAGTAACCATGTGTTCCGGACCAATTAACATGTCAAATTAAGAATCTTCAGTAAGGGATACTGGGAACAGAATTGCTTCCAGGCAGTGCCTATATACCAAAACTTGAGGTTATTCATTTCAGACGAATGGCTTAACATGCCATTATTCGCACATACTGTTACCTACAAAGCAGATACGGGTTGATAAGAGTGGATCTTTATTATTCATATCACGTATTTAATCCGATGCAAACAAGCATCACGCATTCATTTATCCAAGTACCGAAACTGACAAGAACCCATCAATAACGTGAACAGATCAAACCTGCCCACACAATCGATAATAGCACTGCTGAGAAATGACACTTGATCCATGACACAGATCATCCATGACTTCTATTCGCCGGTTCTCGTTTTGTACCTAGGAACATACACGAGATGTCTCTTTCGTCTGCCATGTTTATTTGCAATGCACGTTAATTGATGTAAGGTTATGTGATATTGAAAACATTTTTGTACTAGAATAGATTTTAAAAATGTATCAGAAGAAAAGTATACCTTTGGGACCCCATATGCCTGTAGCGGCCAATTTTCTATCCAAATTGACACCAGATATAAGAAGAAATGTTTTCAGGCATATGTTGCAGTGTGAGTATAAATGTGTCTCCTAGGTTCGTGTGTAATGTGTTTGAAGAATATACCGTGAAACACGAAGACGATAGTTGTGGTTCAGTTATAAGCTGATCTGCAGGTCACTCACCTATTAAACGAATTGCGTTAGTGACTTCAGCAATTTAGCATGATTAAATTTCGCCGTGCGATTTCGAAGTTGCGTTTGTGCGAGAACTTGTTTCAAACTCCACATAACGGTGCTTTATTATTATTAGTTCGTTATATACCATCGTATGGCAGGACAGTTGTTAAGTGATGGATTAAAAAGTAATTTTAAGATACTATTACATATTTGGTTGGAAGAAGTTGGGAGAGCCATTGAAACCCCATTGCGAGTGGCTATCATATGAATCAAAATGAAAATACAGTCCTCCCATCTCAGAGTACAATGAAGATGGAAGCAGCAGATTCCTCCGAAATGTTGGTGTCATACACTGTGTTCTAACCCAGAAAGTAATGGTAATTTTTATCAATTGTTGGTGAACATTTGCATGGATCCTTAATAGATGGTTTGTAAAACAGAATAAAGAAGTGGCTCAGAGGATGCTTAGTGGTTTCTTTTTATGTAGTATTAGTATTAGTATTTATTGATAATTCAAGAATCCATTTCTGGTAATACAATCATTGAATATAGAACTTGTCCAAAGCATATTATGTTCTAATAGTTATAAATAGAACAAGTCATAAGATTCAATCAACATGAACATTACTTAAGGCCATATACATATTAGTCCTATATATAAGTCTTCAGAGCAAATATTCTTGTAAATCTGAAACCTAAATCATATCAACATATATAGATTCAGTCAGGGTCTACAGTAAGATATAATCAAATGATTGTAAAACCTTGATTACAAATATGTTTGTCAGCAATACAACAATTCTGATAAAAAGGGGGTAAGTTTGATATAAAAATACCCCTAAATAGATGTGTATCTTTTTAAATTTAATTTAGACAGTATATCTGATCATTAAATATAATGATATGTAGAACTTAACATCGTATTCTATAATTAACTTCAATTTTTCTTGTGATTAAAATATCTGGCTAAAGTATAAAATGAATGCAGTTGTAGGAAATTATTAAGAGCTGTATTAAATTGCTTGACATTATTTGATACTGGTAAGACATTGCTTTATAAACAGACCCAGGCCTTTTATTTTAATTTGCATTAATAGAATTTTAAAGTATTTATGAAAACAATAATTACATCTGTCGGGTCTATGTGTGCCCAGTTTTGGTTATTGCAGGTTTAATGCTTAAATTTCAGTGGCAGTCCATTCACTGGAAGGAAAAGAAATACCTGAAGGAGCACTAGACAGTATTCAGGGACAAGGTGGATCATTGTCAGAACTGTATGAATCATATGCTGGTTTACTTGCTGTAATTCAGTCATTTCTAAGGCTACCACAAGGATCAGTTAATTCTGATCATTTGAAAGAGGACCTAAAGGAAATCAAGTAAGTTACGAAGTGTGAGGATTGCTTGTTCTTACAATGGTGAATAATGAGTTGATGGTCTTCTCAGATAGTATACCCTGAATGTGGAGGCAGCAGGTTCCTCTGAAATGCATGTACTTATGTGCCAGACTGTATAATGTCATATCCAAAAAGACAAATCTTATAAGCAGTTAAATTTTGGGCCCTGTACAATAGGCACCTACTGAATTGAGTCCAGTAGAAAGAGCTATTCTCTGTAACTGGCCCATTGAATAGCTGTCTTCAAACTCTTCCACCTAATGGACACGGATCAAATAGGAAAAACTGTTTTTTTTTTAATGTTAAGTGACTGACGAAGTTCGGAAACTAATTAAACCATGTATAATGTACCACCAGCAAACCGCTTTAGAACAGTGTCTGAATTATGAGGAAACACAAAAAAGTGTTGCTTTGACAGTTTAGCCAACTTACAATGTGTGAATAGGTACAGGTGTCCCCCTGCACACCATGAAGGCACAGTATAGGTATGGCTCCACTCATTAATCTCAGCAATACATTGAGATGAGTAATACACACAGCTTTTGTTATACAACTTTTAAAATTCTCCAAAAATTCAGTCCCAGACATGCTGCTGGACACTGTTGATGCCAATCCTGTATGAGCAGTGTCATGAACCAACCATTCATACTAGGCTGTCATAAATATTTAATGTTCAGAGCAAACATTCGAGTGGATGGTTCGAGAGCGTATTGTTGTATACAGCTTCGTAGGAAAAGTGAATTATGATACAAAGGATAATTTCAGTGACATATTTGCTACATTTCATTGCTTGGAAAGTGTCTGAATTTATGTGCCATTCATTTAGATTCCCTGAAGAATGCCAAATAGACCTCATAAGTGTACTGTATGGACCAAAACGACTGGCCTTGGATGAGAATATTTGCCGGGACAGTTTCTACTTGAAATTAGAAAAATTGCAGTGGAGAGTTGTCATAACCATTTCATCAAGGTAAGGTCTTAGCATTTACTTTATCTTAGGATGTAAAAAGTAGTTTCCATTTATGTATTAACCCCATAATGCACAGTCATTATTATATGTACCACCTGCTTAAACTTTAAAAAGCTTTCATTCTGCGCATGCATGCATGTGCACACACACATACATACACAGCATATTCGTGTACTTTGTGTGATTCTTGACAGTAATCCCCCCAGTTACTTTCCTAAAAAGTAGTAACTGGTTAGTAAGGGCAATGGAAATACACTGTTTCTGTGACATAGGTACTGAATTTTTAATTATTATTGACATGAATTTCAGGCCTTTGCACCTTTGAAGTGTATTTGTTTGCATGAGTGTCAACAAACTTACTGTTCACAAAGTACTAACCCACCATTTCATCAACATTTTGCTTGCAATGAAGATGAATAAGTAATAGAATTTGTATACAAGTAAACAGTCACAAACTTGTGAAGTTCATACACTTACAAATGAAACACAGTTATCTCTCTGCCCATGAACCTTGTGGATTGGTGGCCACCCAATTGGTTAGTATTTTATAAACATTATTTTGTTTTCCAGTGTTTTATCAAGAGTTCTGGAACCCAGCATATTGTTTGATATGACCTTCAGTAATGGTGAGAAGAAAATTTTTGAAGTGTCCATTTCAAAATTCCATCAAATAAGATACAGTGTAGCATCAGTCCTGAAAGAAATGGGGTTAATGGAAAAGAAGAAGGTTTTCAAAATCAATGTGTAACACAGTGAAACATCTTGTACTGGACAGCTAAATCACAGTTTGTTAGCACTTGGCACAATGTGTTGTTTCAGGTTTAATGTGTGTGCTCATGAAAATATGTAATTTACAACAAATAAGAACTTTTCTGTCTCTAGTGTATTGCATTTGCATCCCATATATGAGAAAAGGGTGTCCAATGTAGCAGTGAAAGGTTAAATTCACACCAAATTGTGAAATGATTCTTAATTAGTGGTACAATTTTGATAGTTTTGTATGAGAAACAATTCTTTTGAACAGCTATATTAAATCGCAGCAGGCTCTATGGTTCTTTTTACCTTGCAACAGATTAAGTATCCCAAACCATATAGCACTTAAAATCAATTTGCAAATTATTATTTACTGCACTGTAAGACAGCACCGGGCAGGAATCCAGAGTTAATAACTTTGACTGAAACGTTATTGAGCCTGTATAAGCAGTGTTACAGTATATTCATGCAGTGAGTCTTGCCAGAATCGGGCACTTTCCAAGTGCATGCAACACCAGTGTGTAGTCTCATGTCAATCAGAGCTCAATTAAAACTTCTGTGACAAATGCAACGAACTGAACAAACTGACTTGAGTAATAAGTATGACATAAAGGGTGACTGGCTATAGACTTCACCCTTGGTAAATGTATATACCACCTGCTGTAACATTAAACAAACCCCTCTGCATTTTACCAGTGTGGCATATTTATGTATTCTGTATGATTGTCACAATAAAGTGATTTATTTTGCTAGACAGCATTTCCATATTGTCTTTGTAGTGTAGGCAGATATTATGTTGAAGGGATCAGTATTCTGAACTGTAAGTTGGGTGAAATTTGTACTCCAGTGGTTAAAACGTGCAATAAAATCCCCAGCACGTAGAAGATACAAGTTGGTGAGCTGAAAAAATATCTGTGTTCGGTGGTCTAGGGGTAGCGTGCTGGCCTTTAGTACCCAAGTTTGCAGGTTCAGACCTGGCTGAAGCCTTCGGATTTTTAGGCCGAAAAAATACTCAGCACGCCTTCCTTCAGAGGGGAAGTAAAGCCATCGGTCCCACATCATAGATATGCGGCATGTAAAAGATCCCTAAATTTATGTGGAAGTCGGAATTTAGGCAAAAATTACTACCGGACATCTTTCTCGGCAACAGCCCCACCTTTCGCTGCTAGGATCTCTCGCGTCGTTGTGGACGGAGGCACCTGGCGGCTAAAGTGGGAACGTCTAAAGGCGGGGGAAAGCAATGGCAAACTACCCCCAAGAACATGCCCAGGATGCAGTGTGCCAGAGCCATACCGGTCACATGATTGGGCTCTGGTTCCTGCCGAGCCCGGCCTTCAAGGCTGAATACTAATGAATGAATGAATATATAACAGCAACCAGTATACAAGTTCTAAAGACTACAATATTTAACTGGCTCAAAGTCTGAGCACCCTTCCGCCTTGCCTGCAAGATAATGTCCCTCCAGTTATCCAATGAAGAGTTGACTGTGTGTTCTCCAGAGCCGGTTTGCATGTGCTGAACGGAGAAATCTCTGCCACTGCCTGGAATAGGACCTTGCCAATAACTACACCCGGACCTTGCCAATAACTACACCTGGACCTTGCCAGTAACTACACCAGGACCTTGCCAGTAACTACACCCGGACCTTGCCAATAACTACACCCGGACCTTGCCAGTAACTACACCCGGACCTTGCCAATAACTGCACTGTGACATTCAGCCAGAAATTGTTTGAAAATGGAATCTTAATCTCACACTGAACTTTCATTGTCACTGCTGTTGCAATCTTTCCAGCATTTGTCAAGATCCTACGTTTGAAATTAAAATTAAAATCCAACATTTCGGGAACAGCATCGGTTCCCAACCTCAAGCAAAACACTAAAGCAAACACCTTATTTATTACTTACTTACCCCTTGGCTCTATTACCCTCTGTGAGCCTCGGCCTCCTTAATCACAGATGCCCATTCTTCTCTGTCCACTGCATTCTCACATAGATCCTTTGCAGCATCTTCCAACCATCTTGATCTAGGTCTTCCCATTCTTCTTCTTCCCTCCAGTTTACTGTCAAATATTTTCGTCACTACCCTTCCATGAACCATTCTTACTAGATGCCTTATCCATTCCAATCTTTTCTTTGTAATGTCCGCTACTACGTCAAAATCTTCACATAGGTTCCACAATTCCTGATTAGTTCTTATTCTCTATATTCCTTGTTCTACCACTGGTCCATATATATCCTCCTTACTGTTTTCCTCTCCCACATTTTCAGTCTCTTCATATCCATGTCTGTCATGGACCATTTTTCACTTCTATACACTACAACTGGTTTCACCATTGTGTTATATCTTTTAACCTTAACTGCTTTACTCATAGATCTAGACCTAATTATTTGTCTTAGACTACAGAAACACCTATTGTCTACAGCAATCTTGATTTTATTTCTTCACTTATTTTACATTTTTTTAAGTTACCAATGTTCCTAAATATCTAATATTCTGAAACCCTTCAAATACCAGTCCATCTGTTATCAGATAGTGCTCTAAATGTTACATTTCTGTTTATTTTCATGTATTTTGTGTTGCCTGTTTGTCACTAAATCCAGTGCTTAATGTTGCATCTTTATATTATATTACAACTTATGTTTATTGGACCGTGCATCATTGTGATAGTTGAAGAATAAAAGACCAACTTGATGTTACTTGCTATTTTATTTCACTTCTTATGTGCTCAACATGTTTCGGACATTAATATCATCAGGAGGTTGTGCTTCAGCCTGCAACACGGATACCACTCCAACCCAACCATGCCGAAACTCCAACACACATCGAACCGAGAACAATACGACCAATGTGGTAATTCAACAGAATAGTCACAAGCTCCTGATGATGGATACATTAATGTCTGAATCATGTTGAGCACATAAGAAGTGAAATAAAATAGCAAGTGACATCAAGTTGGTCTTTTATTCTTCATTTGCTTTGACTATCATCCAAGTGTTAACACATCACCTACCTATGCTGTCTCATTCCATTAAAAATTGTTCCAGTAGGATTAGTCCCAGTATTCCTTTCACTTTCTCCAATACTATATTCAACAACATTGTGAACAGTGCATCACCTTGTCTCAAGCCTCTTTCTGAGTCACATAAAGAATACACCTGCTCAGAAGTACCTGATCCTATGTTGAAAACAGACATGAATATGCCTTATTTTAGTTTTTATATTAAACAAGGGACAATAGATTAAAAAACCAAAATTTGACTGTTTCCAAATTTTGATGTACAGAATTGTATCGCCTCAGCGTTTACCACAATCAATATCTGTACCAACGTGCTACAGATGCTGGAACTGCCTGCAACTGGGCCTAGCATTTGATCTAGGGATACTCAGAATATATTCTTCAAACGACTCCATGAAAGCAGTGGCAAAAATACCTCAGAGTGCAATACATCTTGAGATACAACACATGCCCCTCAGTATCTTCTTTTCAGAGACTGTGAAATTTTTAATCAAATTGAGCACTGTTTTATTTATACACACTGATAGCTACATACATAGATTAAAACATGCACAATACCCAATACAAACTCATAATTCAAATGTATAAATGTTACATTCATATTGGAATGCAAATAAAAATATACTGCACTGTACAAAACCTTGCTATTCAGGATATGATGATGGGTCAATATGCAGTAGTATAGGAGCAAGCAGCAATGGACCAACCACACACTTACCAAGCAGTATTTTCCACCTGTCAAATCTGACATAGGAAATATGCTATAATATCACATACATGGCATACACTAAGAGTTCCACTCTTTCCTTTGTACAAGCAGGTTGACAACAAAGCATACAATTTGACACAATAAAAGCATATAAAGGAACACACATATAGTGAAACCTGGCTAAAACAGAACCTAGATTAATCAGAAACCAAACTTTGTTGTAAACGTTACCTGTGATCACCACTGTCAAACACAGCTAATAAATGGCAAATGTCTTAATGCAGAAACTGAAATAAACAAAAATAATTTAATGAACAATATTCTAATTGGATATTTACTCTTCTGTTTGTATTATTTTTGTTTTGTATTGTGATTTATGTAATTTAGTGAGAAAAAACTTCAGGAACAGAAAAAGATCAGGCAATTAGAGGAAGGACATAAGAAAGGAAACGGTGCATATTTCAGTGACAGTGTACTGTAGCGTGAATTTTGACACTGTGATATGGATCATAACTACATCAGATATGTACTGTGCTATATTTTTACACGTGTTTTATCATGATTGTGGGATTCCATTATAAGCAGGTTTCACTGTAATACTTTGATAACAATGGTCAAAGCGTAACTGTACCCTGGTTTGTTACAGCAACTGCCTGTTCTTCAAAAATACCCTTGCAATATTTATCTTTCTAAATTCACTTACAACAAGATTCATTACTAATGTATTTACTCATACCATGAATTCAGATGACACATCATTCTCCTGTACATAACTACATATGCTATTCCTACACTACCTGCTAAACTTTCTCTGTAGAGGGATCACAAGTATTCTACATTTAAGGGCAGGAACTTAGAAGTGCAAAATTGCAGATTATCAAATGTTGCAGGGAGAGGTACTGCACCACTCCGTCACTGATATCCCTGTAACATGTTCATCTGAATGTATATGAAGCCTGGACGTTGTACAAGTGCTGAATGGCTTCAGACCACTGAATATAATATTCATGTCTTTATTTATTCTTATAAGAACATTATCATATAACAGTAAATAATTATGTACATAAGTTCATGTACAGCAGATGTAAAAGAATCCAAAATATAATTCATTTTGGAAGAATACATTGCTGCTTAAAAATTAAATCCACGAAATTTTGGCACTCCCACCCCCCACCCCCCAAGTCTTTCAGACTTTAATTTAGTTGTTGTGCCTTATTTATCAAAACAGTTTGTTTTAAACACACCCGATAAATATATAATGTAAGAAATAACAACAAAGGAATTTAAAAAAAAAATCAACTTAATCTGAATCTTGCTTTCTAAGTAAGAAACTGTTTACTATCCTGTGTCATCCAGTTTATTTACAGACCACCTTCATCTAATGTGCCCAGACAAGTAGGTTTCTACTTGCACCTGGTGGCAGAGATCAACCAGTGACAAATATTTTTTGTTGTTTTAACCAAAATGAGAAAAGACACAATCTAAAGTCAGTTTAATAAGAGACCATTGTTGCTCTACTGTTCTTGTTCAGAACATATAAATGTTTGTATAGTGTGAGGAATGTAAAATTAAATTGTGTCTTGTAAGAGAGGACATGTTAAATATAGTAGTACAGAACTACCACTGTTTAACTGTACTAAAATGTACAGTTACATGCACAAATTTTCATTTACGTCAATAGGAACTGTTCTAATGGGTACGTGCAAAGAACTTAGCCAATTCCAATCTACCAAAACTTCAGAAACAGAATGCTTCCATTTGGAATTTCATTTTTGTGGAGAACTTGATATACATTAAATTTAACATGCACAAGGCATATACAAATAAAAACATTGCCATGTATACAAAAAAGGAAACATCACAGGAATAACAAGACAGATATATTAACATATTAAGCACCAGTGTTACTCTGCAACCCACAGTAATTCCCTGCTGCAGAATGTGCAGACATTTACAAGACATGTTCGGTAAGTAAGATTTCATAGGTCATAAAAATGAGTCATTACAAGGTTAATGTACAGGGTGTATCAAAATGATTGGAGCAGTTTTGAAGTTGATTATATTCACAAGTATGGTAAACAGAATTATAAATACTAGTAGAAATGAAAGAGTAACTCAACAAGTTTATGACACATACCTACAAATGTTCGATGTATGCACACTTCGTCACACGGCACACATCAAGGCGATAGTCCAATTCCTGCCATACTCTGCTCAGCAAGTCAGGTGTGATGGTCTCCACAGCCGCGGTAATTCTG
>Ga0123355_10018281_pt1 | contig 11108 bp, 6 predicted proteins | sample TergutEmb28metaG_3_FD_89872 | JGI IMG/M metagenome (GOLD analysis project Ga0123355, IMG submission 89872) | Embiratermes neotenicus P1 segment gut microbial communities from Petit-Saut dam, French Guiana - Emb289 P1 | ecosystem: Host-associated > Arthropoda: Insects > Digestive system > Gut ...
ATGAGTTGGTGAATAAATAAAACTTTGATAATATTAATGTTTAATGTAAATTTTCATATTTTTAAGACAACTCACTAGTGCATTAGTTGATGAATAAATAAAACTTTGATCATATTAATGTTTAATGTAAATTTTAATATTGTTTTTAAGACAACTCACTGGTGCATGAGTTGGTGAATAAATAAAACTTTGATAATATTAATGTTTAATGTAAATTTTCATATTTTTAAGACAACTCACTAGTGCATGAGTTGGTGAATAAATAAAACTTTGATAATATTAATGTTTAATGTAAATTTTAATGTAAATTTTATTATCGTTTTAAGACAACTAACTAGTTCATCAGTAGGTGAATAAATAAAACTTTGATAATATTAATGTTTAATGTAAATTTTCATATTTTTAAGATAACTCACTAGTGCATCAGTTGGTGAATAAATAAAACTTTGATCATATTAATGTTTAATGTAAATTTTAATGTAAATTTTAATATTGATTTTAAGACAATTCACTAGTGCATGAGTTGGTGATTAAATAAAACTTTGAAATTATTAATGGTTAATGTAAATTTTAGTGTAAATTTAAATATTGTTTTTAAAGACAACTCACTAGTGCATCAGTTGGTAAATAAAAAATCTTAGATAATATCAGTGTCTATTGAGAAAGCTGCGAGAAAGGAAAATGTTAATCGTTATTTAGAATTACAGTCACTTTATCAAACCACATTTTTGACCATCCAAAAATCGCCTTCAATTTCTAATTGCACTACCACGAAATTTAAGATCCGTGTATAACTGGTAATGAATTCTTTTCACTCAATCAATTAAAACACTCCTATTTTAAAAAAAAAAAAGAATCTTACCCATCTATCAGATATTCATGTTTTAAGACACAGAATTGCTCTAACATTTTTTCCTACTGTTTAATGTAAATTTCGCTACATTTTTCCCATAACCTCCTTCTCTTACTGTTTTTACGATTTCTCTCTCCTTGTTTGCATAATGTTCTTTGTTACAGACATTCCTTGTATTTCTTCTTTCTCTTGTCACTGATGAATAAGAAATGGAATTTAGGAACAATTTTTTATAAATGTCACGTATACATCTTACTTCTATCTTCACTCGAAAACAAAGATAACACAGAACATACAGCGCGAGGGAATTACGCTAATTAGTTACAGATTTCATTTCCATAAATGCAAGTCTCCAGAATGAATTTTATTTTATCTTGCATTTGATTACGTGTCACTGTAGGATTATGTACGAGTATCATTTGTTGTATTGTACCTACGAACTACCATATACTGTAGGCCCGGTAGCTCAGTCGGTATAGCGACCGAGCTACGGGCTGGGGGGTTCTGGGATCAAAATCCTGGTAGGGATGAGATTTTCCGCACCTGTCTAGACTGGCCCTGGGGCCATTCAGCCTTCTGTACAATGGGTACCTGGTCTTTCCCGGGGTAAAGTGCGGCCGGGGCGTGCTACTGACCACTCACCCCCTTCTAGTGCCGCGGTCATGGAAGAGTAGAGCTATACCTCTACCCACACTCGTAATCGCTTTTGACAATTTTGCGAAAGGGCTTACAAACCACACTCATGTTGTATCGCGAATACAAAACAAAATTTTTTTAAAGGCAGTAAAATCTTTAGACAAGATTTCAGGATTCCAACGCAACAACTGAAGTCTTCACTCTCTTGGGATGTTCCTTGGCGTAGGTTGGCAGTTCGCTAGCGACGTTTCAACACAACCGATCGGTTTCAATCTACGAGGGTCAACCATTTCGGAATGAGTTCTTCTAGGACTGCTTGAACCTTGACGATGTTACCGATATAGCCCCGAAACGTCGGTAACCAACAACCAAAATAAACACACAGTAACATCCCAGAAAAGGAAAAGCTTCAGTACCTTTACACGTGCAGAAACATTTTTCATCTGTTGGTTGCGGTCACACAAATCACTATGGCCACTTCTTTGAAGGGATTTCCGGTGTCGTAATCAACAGGGCAAGAGCATATGCCCCCGTTTATATGTGCCGTTCTGTCGTATGCAAGGCAGTAGTGGCGTACCCAGGAGTATTGTTCGGGAGGGTTCAACAAATTCAGTTGAGAACAGAGGACAGAGAGAACGGGGATCTGGGGGCAGTAGCCTCCTAGTCAGGGGTTCTGGAGGCAGCTGTAATTTGGTACAAGAAATTTCATTTCATATAGTAAAATTTTCTTAATTTTTAGTACTTTAAGTATATGTATGATGATAAATTTATTTGTCATTGCTAACGTAAAACAATTTCGAACCGACGGTAGTTTTAGAATTTTACTGCCTTTTTTCCGAATATCTTGCGGTTTTGGCGTCTTAAATTCAGCAATTATTAACAGTTTTCAAAATCGGGTTGAGTTTGGCACGATTTTGGAGGGCCCTCGGACTTTCGGGAGGGGGGTTGAACCCTCCCAAACCCCCCTCTCGGTACGCCACTGCAAGGCAAGAGACTTACGGCGGGTAAATTTCAACGTAGTCCAAGAGGGTTCCTAAGGATTTTCTACTTCACACTTCATTTGGAATCGGAACAGACTGTGACGAAATGGAGAGGCCGGGGGTGGGGGTGTTTATTCGTGAATCTGAGAAACAAAGTTCTAATCATACCAGAAACGCATGCAACATGGGTAATGTAAAACGTAAAGTAATCCCAATACAAGCCTGGACAGGACCTGAGGGTTCCACGAGGTTGAGGATCGCATATTTCAAGATCAATCGGTACATGAAGGTGGTAAGGTTGTCAGACCTAGGCACCGACCGCCTTTACCCCCAGGAAGTATTCCTGGTACTCATTTCTGTTAGAAGCTGAGTCAACCCCAGGGGCATAATGCGGCCGTAAGGATTATGTCATTGAAAATTCCAACGACACCACCGGGAATCGAAACCGCGACCTTTCGTCTTGTAGTGTAGTGCCTCAACCAACTGCGCCACCGTGTGCCCCAACATGGGTAAGGTAATACGTCGCAATTATGTGCATTACTGTACGAAACTTCACCAGAGAGATTAAAATGGAAACATGGGAACTAGAAAAACTGAATTATCTGTGATACGAAAGGAAATAAAGATATTCAAACCATCAACTGAGAGATACATTAACTAAACGAACAAATATGTGGAGTGCTGAAATTCTATTCATGGACTCATCTTCCTCACGAGCTTTATAATTATTGGTAATTAAAAATTGGTAATTACTTTTTAATTGCTGTTTACGAAGCTTCCCCATATCACACTAAATGAAAATCAATAACAGAATTCGTACACGAATGACAGAACAACTAACTTTACCGCGCAGTATGTAATGACGGTACAGACGGTTGGATTAACACGTTCGGAGCTGTCACTAATTCCGTTTAATGCGAATTAATCTGATGTGGCCGTAGTTAATCATTTTTAAGGTCTAGGGAAAATGACGGTATGTGTGTGGCGCTGCTGAGTGCGAAGTTGTTACAGCTGTGTGACACTTCTAAAGTTTCTGAGAACTGCAGGCAAGTAGAAACTTACGTGTAGACAATAGCTGTAGTTCGCTCGTGAATGTAGTCACAGAAAGAAGTTCTTATGTTGGTAGCTGTGTTCAGAAATGGGTACTGATATCGGAGGTTTCAAACGGAGGTTTCAATTGGAGGTTTCAATCTCAACACGTCTCAAGAAAGTATAATTAAGTTACACTGAAACCTAAACTGGGAGGTAAAAAACAATTTGGCTTCGAGCTTTTATATTGTGAAGTGGTTTTAATCAGCCGCTGATTGCTTGTGGGCGTAACAGAAAATTGGAATGGAACAGATTTTGTTTGCTTGGGTACTAAATAGTTACTTGTTTATTGAGGAAGCCTCCATGTTTGAAGTAAGAAAGAATAAAGGAAGGAACGAAAGAAAGAAGGAAGAAAGGAAATAAAACCGTAAGGAAGGAAGGAAGGAAGAGAGGAAGAAAGAGGGAATGAATGGAAGAAGGAAGGAAATAAGACCAAAAGGAAGAAAAGAAGGAAGAAAGAGAGAATGAAGGCAAGAAAGAAGGAAGGAAATTAAACCGTAAGGAAGAAAAGAGGGAAGAAAAGAAGAAAGAGGGAATGAATGCAAGAATGACGTTAAGAAAGACACTATAAATACAAGCACAGCTGTTATGAAGACAACGTTGCTATCTGTTAAGTACATACACACAAGGATAGTACCAGTACATTCACACAAGGACAGTACCGGTACGTTCACACAAGGACAGTACCGGTACGTTCACACAAGGAAAGTACCGGTAGTTTCACACAAGGACAGTACCGGTACGTTCACACAAGGGAAGTACCGGTAAGCACACACAAGGACAGTACCAGTACGTACATACACACAAGGAGAGTACCAGTACGTAACACAAGAACAGTACCAGTACGTAAACACAAGGACAGTACCATTACGTTCACACAAGGACAGTACCGGTACGTTCAAACAAGGACAGTACCGGTACGTTCAAACAAGGACAGTACCATTATGTTCACACAAAGACAGTACCGGTACGTTCACAAAGGACAGTACCTGTACGTTCACACAAGGACAATACCGGTACGATTACACAAGGACAGTATCGGTACGCACACATAAGGACAGTACCAGTACGTACACACAAGGACAGTACCAGTATGTACACACAAGGACAGTACCAGTACGTTTACACAAGGACAGTGCTGGTATGTTCACACAAGGACAATACCGGTACGCACTCACTAGGACAGTACCAGTACGTACACACAAGGACAGTACAAGTACGTAAAATCAAGTACAGTACCAGTACGTACACACAAGGATAGTTTCAGTACGTAAACACAAGGACAGTAGCAGTACGTTCACACAAGGACACTACCAGCACACATCAGCTTTTAAGTAATTACGTTTGTCATTTCATATCATTAAAGGAAACGTCGCAGTCCAAATGGTTCCCGTCTGTTCTTTTTCTGCTCCGTCTGCAGAAAAGACTCTATTTGGAAGAGATCAAGCCATCAAATGGCTCTACCCATTCGCCTCCATGTAATGATCGTGTTCTAACGGACAGTGTAGTTAATCTCAAAGGCAATTGTCACAGACACAGCGTCTGTAAACTGCAGTCGTTTGGGATCAGTATTGTGCCGTCTACAGTATCATGTTCTGTGAGTTAATTTTTGTGGACCCACTGAGGGAAACTACCGTAAATGTGTTCTGTGCGCCACGTGGGTTCAACTGAAAGTCACTGTGACGTTCTGTCATGGAATTCATTTCCTAGATTAAAAAAAAAATTGCCTGAACTTTAATGCGTTTGAACTTCTAAGCAACCGTGTCGAAAAATCTGTGGATACGCTACAAAGTTGGAGAGCTGGAACCGAGATTACAAATTGACAAGTGAGACTTTCTATCGGTTCAGCTGCGGTCGATTGCTTCCTTCCCCTAACTTCGTTTCTTTTAAGTTTGGCACCGGGCTTTGTGCAACGAGCAAAAGGCGCAAATACCGGGGTGCTGATAAGTCCTTAGCCCGACCAGGAAGGAAACAAGCTGCGCCTGTCAAAAGTGTGATGGGCAGAGGAATGGATTGATTTGGCTAGGGTAGGAACAAGTGGTGGACTCTTTTGAATGTGGTACTGATACTCCAAGTTCCATAAAATGCGGGGAATGTAGCTTGTTTCTTTCTTGGTCGGGCTAAAGACTTATCAGCACCCTTGTAAACGCGGCATCATCGGCCATCCACCCCACTAACCGGTGAATCCAAAGTTTCAGAATTCCATTCTAGTACTAAAGCGAGGATATTTTAGTTAGCACACCAACTAATGCACATACATAGCTTTTTACATTAAAACATTTAAAATCGCTCCAACATATTTTGATCCTAAGATCATCTTCAGGGAGCTACAATGTTCCTTACTAAAGTCAAATACTTAAAAACACTCACTGATTAATTTCCTTAACTTGGTGCTGTGGCAGCATGTCGCATTGTGTAAGTCGTAGATGCTGAGAATGTGCCTGACTGTGGGTGTGTGTCGTGTGTTATGTTGCGTGAGATTGTTTTTAAAACTGTGACTTTAGCAAGGAGCAGTGTAGCTCCCTGAGAATGATCTTGGGATCGAAACATGATGGAGCGAATTTAAAATTTTAAGAATATGACTTTAGCAAGGAACAGCGTAGCTCCCTGAAAATGATCTTAAGATCGAAATATGCTGGAGCGATTTTAAATTTTTAAGAATGTGACTTTAGCAAGGAGCAGTGTAGCTCCCTGAAGATGATCTTAGGATCGAAACATGTTCGAGCGATTTTAAATGTTTTAATGTAAACAATGTTATGTTTGTGCTTTAGTTGGTGTGCTGATTAAATGACTACGAAATGCACGGTGCAACGGTAAAGATAAACCGAGGAATGTTTCAAAACCCATATAAATGACTCAGTTCCGCTGTTCACAAACTATTTTTTTTATAAAATCCGTAAAACCTGTTTAAAACGCACTTATTCTTCCATTTTTATCGTCAAGAAGAGTGGTTGAAGCTCATTCAGCGTTGCCAACTGCACAGAAATAATGTTGTTGAATAAACGGATCATATCGTCAAGAACAGCGGTTGAAGCTCATTCAGCGTTGCCAACTACACAGAAATAATATTGATGAATAAACGGATCTTATCGTCAAGAACAGCGGTTGAAGCTCATTCAGCGTTGCCAACTGTACATAAATAATGCTGTAGAATAAACGGATCTTATCGTCAAGAACAGCGGTTGAAGCTCATTCAACGTTGTCAACTGCACAGAAATAATATTATTGAATAAACGGATCTTATCGTCAAAAACAGCGGTTGAAGCTCATTCAGCGTTGCCAACTGCACAGAAATGATGTTGTTGAATAAACGGACAAAACGTATTAATTTTTATTTAAGATTTATTTACAAATTCTCTACGAATTTGAGACTAAGCAACAGCGAATTTACTGATCGTTTAAAGAATAAGATTACACTGAATTATATTTAACAGACCCAGGCCGTGCCGCGCAGTGAACACGATCTCTCTTGGTTGTAAAACACAGTCAGTTAATGTTGGGTATGGAAATAATTGCTGTTTCCTCTGAAATCCATACAAAACACATGAATGCATTGTGTGGGGAAAATTCAAAAGTTTCTAATTTCACATTGAGTGGTATATAATTACCATTGAGGTACAAACGTTTAATCAATAATAAATTGGACCGAATGAGGAAGGTTGCGGTGGTTGCACAAAGTGACGAACTGTCCCAGCAAATATTCGTGGATAATTAACGAAAATCTCTAAAAATTTCAGTTATTGTTTGTGTGTAAATGTGTACTGTTTGTGTGTAAATGTGTACTGTTTGTGTGTAAATGTGTTTTGTTTGTGTGTAAATGTGTATTCTTTGTGTGTAAATGTGTATTGTTTGTGTGTAAATGTGCACTATTTGTGTGTAAATATGTACGTTGTTTGTGTGTAAATGTGTATTTTTTTGTGTAAATGTGTATTGTTTGTGTGTAAATGTCTTGCGCGTGTGTAAATGTGTACTTTGTTCGTGTGTATATGTGTACTTTGTTTTTGCGTAAATGTGTATTGTTTGTGTGCAAATGTGTCTTGTTTGTGTGTAAATGTGTACTGTTTGTGTGTAAATGTGTACTTTGTGTGTAAATGTGTACTTTGTTTGTGTGTAAATGTTATAGTTTGTGTGTAAATGTGTCTTGTGTGTGTGTAAATGTGTACTTTGTTTGTGTGTAAATGTTATAGTTTGTGTGTAAATGTGTCTTGTGTGTGTGTAAATGTGTACTTTGTTTGTGTGTAAATGTGTACTTTATGTGTAAATGTGTACTGTACTACTGCCACCGGGTGGCAACCCAATTGTAGTTAACAAATACTATCTATATCACTATCAATATAAATCCCTGTTCCGAACAGGCATCTGATCAGGGGAAATCCGGGCACATATAAAACACACGTCGTACTCAGTCGGCTGAAATGTTCATTGCCACCGTAGTCTACGATATTCAAGATGTCTTGGGTAAACGCCTTACGGAATAGGGGCACAATTTCATCTGACAACTACCTTTAGTAACATACACGAGATTTTCACCCACAAATTGCACAATTGGTTTTCAAACTGCTACGTGTTCCGGCCGCAAACAGCAAGAATCATCAGCGAGCTGCAGTCGTTGAAGACACGTTGACTGTGCTAACTGTCGAGTATAAGTGGTAAATATTTATACATATTAGTGCCATTATATAGATGTACAGTATTATTAAAATCTTATTAAAATTATTAACACGAGGGTCATATTGAATTGAAGTTAATGTGTAGTATCCAAACGACTGGTGACACGAGATCTCTGTACAGACATAAGGGAACAATTATGCATGGACATGACCGTCATAACACAACTGTATTGTCCATTATACATAACATGTCAACTACATGTTTCGGCCAATACTGTTTTGGCCATCATCAGGTTGGATACAATTATCGGAGAAAACTGCACAATATATAATATGATGCAGTATAACCATCAGTGGCTGAGGGTATTTGAGAACAGAACATGGTGTTGAGGAGAATATTTGGACCTAGGAAGGACGAGGTAACGGGGGAATGGAGGAGATTGCATAACGAGGAGCTAAATGATTTGTACTCCTCACCCACTATTGTGCGGGTGATAAAATCGAGAAGAATGAGATGGGCTGGGCATGTGGCGCGTATGGGTGAGGAGAGGGGGTGTATAGGGTCTTGCTGGGGAAACCGGAGGGAAGGACCCCCTGGGGAGACCTAGGCATAGATGGGTGGATAATATTAGGATGGATCTCCAGGAGGTGGGATGTGGGTATGTGGACTGGATTGGGCTGGCCCAGGACAGAGACAGGTGGCGGACGCTTGTGAGTGCGGCAATGAACCTTCGGGTTCCGTGAAATGCGAGGAATTTCTTGACTAGCTGCAAACCAGTTAGTTTCTCAAGGATGACTCTACACCATGGAGTAAGTAAGTAGGTAAGTAAGTATAACCACCAGTGTTGGTGTAAGTGGAGGGGGACGAGATCTTGTTTACAAAAGAGTTGGAGGGCGTTTGTCTGTGTGCAGAAGGTTTATTATTTACATCTATACATGTCATGTTAAGTCTGTGATTTCACAAAGGTCGCCATCATTGCCGGAGGTATCAATGGGGTGTCGTCGGCTTGAGGGATAAGCCGGCGTGTATTGCGACTTTGTAATTGTTGCCAGTATAGGGGAGGGGGGGGGGAGACTGAAATTCACGCCGGTCTGCCTTAGAGCGCTTGCACACACACCGGCTTTTTGCTGGAGTCGGATGCGGCTCCGGTCGTGGAGGTTTCACACGTACCGGCATTGCCGCTGCCGGTGGTCAGTTTGATTTTGAACGCTGCACAAGAAATATGTTTGTATATAGAAACAGGGAGCACTCTGACGTTAACACCGTGTAGGTTTCATACAGACTAGGATATTTAAACCAGTCGTCCGGCACCGACAGGTTCAGACACGTGTGCAAATTCCAATGCAGTTAGTTACATTGAAACTGATAAGCCGGCCGCCGGCCCGGCGCCCGGCTTTTCGAGAACCAGTCCGGCACGCTAATTTGCCGGACCGGCAATTCGGCCGGACCGGCTGCGTGTGAAAACACCCATTTATTTACATTGCATCCGGCGCCCGAGTCGGACCAGGCTCCGGTTTTGCCGGTGTGTGTGCAAGTGCCCTTAGTGGCTGCGTATCCATCATAAGTTGCCTGCGTTTCGGCTACCGGTCACGGACATGATGTGGTGAGGATGGGAAATCTTTTGTACCGTGCTGGATTGACAGGTGGACGTCTATTGTCAAAGAAAAAACCAAACCTCTCTACAGTTTTAGCGGCGTGGAGATCCGCGATGTAGACAAACGGTATTGTATACTTCTGTTCTCCATGAATGAATGTAATGTACTCCATGAAAAAAGTCTACATTGCCACGCGAGAAGCATTTTGTGCTGTTCAGAATGGAAATGTAGTTAATTCTCTGGCCCAATCAGGATATATTCAGAACCTCTATTGATCCCAATGTAGAATCTATATTAAGAAACGTTTTGAAGCCACGCTCCGAGCTGCTGGTGGTGATCAACGGAACGACATACACGAGAATGTATCAGTAATTTTAGAGCAAGAATTTAATTACTGTGGTCACCGGCAAGTGCAGAGGGACAAAATTTTCCATTATATGAACTTAGCAGGGGCGTATCTCAGGCGATTAGTCATGGTCCTGGTTTAACCTTTTGAAGATAAAACTTATGTGTGTTGTATAAGGACTCAGCCCGTACCGCGCAGTAAACACTCTCCACCTTGGTTATAAAATCCAATCTTTTAATATTGTGAAAGGCAAAATTTACTGTTTGTTCCGAGATCCATACAAAACACACGAATTCCATGTGATAAAAATGTAGAATTTTTTAATGTTAAAATTTGTGGTATGTAAAGTTACCGGCAGGCTTTAAAAGGTTAAAGCAAGGAGCTGGCGGTGGACAGAGCGGCATTGACACAGATTTTTTGCGCGGTGTTCGGTTTCCCTTGGTCAGTTATCCTTCCGCCAAACCATCGTTCGCCTACCGGATAAGAAGCATAAGAACATCTGACTATCATTTTATGCTTAGGTTTAAGAGTTTTGGCACCTTGACACGAGGCAGAATAAAAAAGTAAAGGCAAAATATATTTAACGGCTTTAATAGAAGTAACTGTGAGCAACTTTACAGATCATTTTTCTACATAGTCCCCTTGTAACACAATGCATTTGTTACATCGTTCAACTAGTTTCTGTATTCCTGCGGAGAAGAAGTTTTTCGGCTGCGCGATGTTGATGGCCGACTAGAACGACCTTCATCAGTAACACGTGTTCGAACAGATTTAAAGCTTTCCACCCACTCATAAACCTTTCGTTGACTCATGGTGCTCTGTCCATACTGACCCAACATAGGACGGTGAATTTCCACAGGTTTCAATCTTTTATGCAAAGAAACCGCACTACGCCACGTTGTTCTTCGATGGTGCAATCTTGCAAAGGAGCGTCCATGTTTTCGCCCTCGTTGCTGCCACTCGACTGAAGGCAGAGCGCTGTACTGCACATGGCTGAA
>Ga0123355_10018282_pt1 | contig 11108 bp, 6 predicted proteins | sample TergutEmb28metaG_3_FD_89872 | JGI IMG/M metagenome (GOLD analysis project Ga0123355, IMG submission 89872) | Embiratermes neotenicus P1 segment gut microbial communities from Petit-Saut dam, French Guiana - Emb289 P1 | ecosystem: Host-associated > Arthropoda: Insects > Digestive system > Gut ...
AAATAACTCAACAAATAAGTCGCAAGCTCCTGAGGATGGATGTATTAACATCCGAAATATGTTGAGCATTAAATAAAGAAATAATAAAGCAAGTGACATCAAGTTGGTCTCTCTTTACTCAACAATGGTGGTTTATCTTGAACATTGTGCAAATTAGGGATTATACAGCAATGAAATGAATGAAATTACAATTTTCTGATCAGTTACATTAGGTACATTATGTATAGAGATTGATATGTCTTCCCATTATACATTCACTGTATGCAAAGAACACATAACATAAAAAACCATCATAATCTGGGCATGTGTTGAATTGGATGTATCTGAATTGTATGTTCAATGTTATGAAACTTGACAAAACTTATTTCTCAGTATACGTAAAATTTACTGGTATGAACTGACTTTATATCCTTCATGTCTGAGAAAAACTGAAAAAAATGTTATTTATCATGTTGTTTCTATGACTTCAGAATCCAATTGCATTTCTTTCTTACTAGCAATGCACATATGTATTGAAACTTTTTTTTCTCTATCATTAAATTTTTTTTGTACATTGTAAGCATCATACTGTGTTTTATGGCCGGTGCTGTTAAAGTTTCCCTGAATTGTAACCCAGCACACATTTATAAATTAGTACCAGAGTGCTTCTACGATGATGCCATTCTAAGGTGACTTTTTCCAGCTGAGTGGTAGAGTATAATTTCACAGGTAGTTTGCTGCCACCAACTTCAGGGTTTTCCAAGAGAAGTAAACTGCAGATAAAATGGAATATTTTATACAGGAAGGACAGGAAAGACAATAGGAATAATATGCCAGTGGTAGTAGTAATGCTGCTGAGTTGGCCAGGCCATAGGTGGAATGCACAGGAAGATGAAGATATGTGATATTTTGCTGCTTGTTTCACCATGGCCCAACCCACTGTTCAGCACTTAGTTGGGTGACTCTGTTTGCAGATACTGACTTACATAATGTGATCAGACGTGGAACCATTCTGAAGGATGTCCACAAACGTTTCATCATGTACCAGTTGCTCAAAGCCACAAAGTATATCCATTCTGGAAATGTTATCCATCGTGACCAGAAGGTATGTGATTTTATCCTATGTGAATTTTACATTCAGGTGACCGTGCATCGTGATAAATTCTTATAATAAAACCAACTAGATGCACTGATTTCTCAGATTCATTTTTGGAATAAAACTCTACATGTTTCGGACAGTTCCTCTGCCCATCATCAGGAATTCTTCACTGTACACACAGCAATGGTATATGTCATACAGGTTTGCTGTCAGCAAACCTGTATGACATATACCATTGCTGTGTGTACAGTGAAGAATTCCTGATGATGGGCAGAGGAACTGTCCGAAACATGTAGAGTTTTATTCCAAAAATAAATCTGAGAAATCAGTGCATCTAGGTGGCTTTATTATAAGAATTTATCCTACACCATAGCTTGGACACACAGATTGAAGATTATGCAACTGGTGACATTAGTCACTACCCATTTCTTGTGTAGTATTGATTACAGTATATTTTTATTTCTATTTTTGTAGCTATGCTTGCATAATGGCACTATATATAATGGATTTAGTATCTTGAATTCTTGTATGTGACATATTTTTACAGCCATCCAATGTTCTACTAGATTCCAAATGTGTCTGCAAAATAGCAGACTTTGGGTTGGCACGATCGATGACACAGGTGGGAACCACGTGCAGTGGCTCTGGTGAACAAATGGCGGATCCGGTACTCACAGACTATGTTGCCACTCGTTGGTATCGGGCTCCTGAAATTCTCATTGGCTCAAAGTGGTAAGAGTGGAAAGACATACACTGGGACATTGGACCATGTTTGCATTTCTTATTGTTTTTAGTATGGCAACTATTTTGTTGAAGGCAATTAAAGTATACTAAATGAAGTATCGTGTCTTCATCCAAAAACTCTACTTCAATACTTGTGCCTCACTTTAACTTTTATATTGACAAGCATACAGGGTAATGTTCATATTATTTTTGTGTGTTCTCTATTATGTCCGTGGTAGGAAACTGAAAATTCGGTAGTTATATTTTTGTACAAAGCTTTATATATATATATATGTGTGTGTGTGTGTGTATATATATGGGTCTGAGCAGGACTCAGCATTGTGGAACAGGCATCATCAATCACCATGCAACAGCAGTGTCAACCATTCACAGTGAGCAGTCCAGCAATAAAATATCGCACAGTGTATCACAGACTGTAAAATATCCACTCTTTGAGCAGACGCTGACATTCTACACACATTAGGGGATTTGAGGTTCTTGAAGCACTGAAGTTTTATTTTGCAGTCTTCTAATTTATGACACTTTGTTGTCTGAAAGATGGGTATGAACTTTTGCAGAAATATAAAAGGTAAAGCAATCCCATTACAGGCCTCAACAGGCGTTGAGGGTTCCAAAAGGGTGAGGCTCCCAGTCTGCAGGAGAATCAGCACATGAAATTGGCAAGGTTGTCAGCCCAATGCACTGGCCGCCCTTACCCCCCCCCCCAGATAATATTTCTTTTAGAGACTGAGTTGAGCCCAGTGCCATATTGTGGCCGGAAGGATTATGCTGATGAAAAATACCGTCACCATCGGGAATTGAACCCTCAACCTTCCACCTTGTAGCACAGTGCATCAACTAACTGTGACACTGCATTCCCCTTTACAGAAATATACTGCTTCCATCTTCAGAGTGGAAGTCACCCAATTTAGGAAGGTTGCTGGGTTCTTGAAAGGGGGGAAAGAAACTGGGCTACAGGTGATAGGAGTGGCTACCTGAATCATGGCTAGGGACAAGGATGGAGCAGAGACATGTCAATGGGAGCTGTAGTCCTGGAAAGAGCAACTATTAAGGAACAGGAGGAAGGAAGGGTAAACAACGGTCCTGTTGCATGGCACTGTAAGCGGGACATACAGCCTTATGCAGGACAAGGAAGGAACAGCAAGAAAGCACTGCTTTCAGGATAATGGAAGAAAGAGAACAGAGGATGCTGTTCATGGCCAGGGGCCTGGAATATTTTATATAAAATAGTATGGAAGAAAGATCATTTTTATGTTTATTCATATTAACATAGGTTAGTAAGTAAGCATATTATTTGACATTCCTTTGTTGTATTCATGCGTATGCATCATTAATAATTTGGCACTTGAATTACAGGTATACCCAGGGAATTGACATGTGGAGTCTAGGGTGTATTCTTGCAGAAATGTTCCTAGGGAAGCCTCTTTTTCAGGGCACATCTACCATCAATCAGCTAGATCTCATAATGGCAACTATATCACCACCCACACCAGAAGGTAATGAATGCTGTCACTTCAAAAATAGTTTTCATATACAATACAAGTTCTGAAAGGTGTTTGTTATTATGTCACCCCTTGACATGCATTAATTTTTCTGTATATGCACACTCATTGATTATTAATGTTGGAAACTTTGGCAGTAATAAAATGCTGCTTTGCACAGACCTTTCAGGTAGTTGGTGCTATGGGTGTTGCACCTATCAGATATGGGACAGAACGGGTAAAACATAAAGGTAAGGTTCACCTAGAACAGGCCATGAAGGCCAAGAGGTGGAGTTAGGTACAGCTGTACTCTTTCTTTAACCTTGGTGCTAGATAGGGATGGATGGCCAGAGCCACGTCCCAGCCACTTTTTCCCAGGAAAGAGACTCAGTACCCTTTGTACAGAACGCTGGGAGACCCCAGATCCTCTATGAACAGGTGCAGAAAATCTTGTCCTCACCAGGACTCGATCTGCAGACCGTCCAGCACATCTATCCATGTTAATTTTGTTAATCAGTATGACAATAAAATGATTCTGTTATCTACTGGAACCTGCACTGAATGGTAGTAGTACATCATCATTACACGGTTTGAGTCCTTGTAGACATGTTGAATGTAAGAATGTAAGAATATGTTAGATTTTCGTCTTATGCAAGGATGAATAAGGTGTTTCTTGTGTTGTTTTTTTTTACACTTTGATTGTTTCTTCATACTTTATGGTTTGTCCACAACACACATATTTTTTCCGTATATGTGACATCCTCTTGCATACTCAGTGAATTACTTTTAATTGAACCTTACTGCAAATAATAAACATATTTGAAAACAGTAAGATCAGCATGACTTTGTTTAAGTGACTTAAATTATACATTTAAGAGGAATAAGCCATTATTTGTCCATGAATGAGCATCCACCAGTTAGAAAAATATGACACATTATCCAATACTTAAGTGCAACTGTTGGATCTTTGAGTTTCATGACTACAAGGGAGGATTGTATCATAATGTTTCAGATTTAGCAAATGTGTGTTCAAACTATGGAAGCTCACTTCTCCAGAAGGGACCAGCTATCCCTCATTGTCCACTGGAAGAAGTACTACGCGATGCACCATCAGATGGAATCGATCTTGTCTCTAAATTACTTGTCTTCAATCCACATAAACGACTTACTGCTGCGCAGGCACTTCAGCATGTTTATGTGCGAAGGTATATAATAGGGCTGAATTGTTTTCATTAGCCAGCTGTTCAGTCAAAGCATAGAATAAAATCTGGGTCCATATTTATAGTGGGGGAGATGTTAAAGATCAAAGCCTCCTTGTAATACCTGGAATATTACAAGAATTTTTTTTTTTTTTGACAGAATTTGGTTAGAAATGAAATACTTTGATCAAAGTTGCAGTGTTTGGCAGTACTGCCGAACACTGCAACATACAGACATCAATAAGGACCTAATATATGCAGCCACGCCACCACTGTATTAACCACACACTGATGTATTTTAATGGACTATTTTAATAACTGTAACTTTAGTAAGCAAAAATTAATGCACTCCCTGATGATGGTGTAACTGTAACACTGAAACATGTCAGAGCTGTTTTAATGTAAGTTTTTAAGACAACTCACTAGTGCATCAGTTGGTGAATAAATAAAACTTTGATAATATCAAGATGCACGGTATGAATGTGGGGGAAGGGAAAGGAAAAAAAATAATAAAAAGAGGAAATACTTTGAGTTTAGAAGTCAATTGTTTTGTCAGTAGCACGGTTAATTTATTAATTTATGTAACAGAATGTTACATGCTTTTGTAATGATGCTGTCAGCAACTCAGGAAATAGAGTACTGAATGATTATAAAACAGTGAACAACAAATTGGGAAGAATGTGGAAGGAAGTTAGGGCCTAATTTGAGGAATTTTTCCTGACACCTGCCTGGAGTTGATGAAAACCATTAAAAACTGCAGTCATCATAATGAAGTGTCCTGATTGAGATGGAAACCAGGATCTTCCAGAATTCAAGTTAGAGGCATAGCTGGTTGAGCTAACTTACTGTTACATTGCAACTCATTGTCTATTAATTTGTTAATTTATGTAATATAACATGGCTTTACAATTAATGATTTTTGAAAACATCTCCCAAACAAAATTCTAGACATATGACTTTAAAATACTTGTAGAAGGTGCTTCTGTCCATATCCCTGTCTGCCAACTCCTTTTGAAATAGCATCACATGGGAATTATGTATCAAGTTCCTGCTCTCATATGGACTGCTGGTAACGACTGATATACATGTTTACATATACATATTCTGCAACTTATTTGAGTTTCTTACTTGGCTAGGCTTCATACTGGCAGTCTTAGTTATTGGTATGAGACTAGAAAGAATCAAAATATGATAGCAACGCATCTTACACAATGAATGAGAGTATTTCATACCCTGTAGAATGAGACACTTATTACTAAAATCTAATTTGTGTATATGATATTTAGAAATACAGAAGAGTGAAGTGCTACTAAAAGGGTGAAATTTTCTCTGTCCATGCCATGAAAGCATATAGAGGGAGTAGAGTTATAGATCCACTCATTCTTAACCTCTGCACTAATTGTTGAAGTGTAACTTCATGCACTGGCCACTTTACCCCCAGGAAGGAGCTATGCTTCCCATTGAATAGGAGGCTGAGTGAAACCAACAGCAGGTATAGATGGTTGTTTGGAGAAGAGGAAATCTCTTGACCCTGCTAGGATTGAACCCCAGACCATCCAGGCCATAGCTAGTTGCTATACTGACTACACTGTCCCAGCTTCTGAAATGCTAATATTCAGTATAATATTTTAATTTAAGTTGGAATAATCAAGAAACTTATTAGGTTCATTCCAGTAAGTATAAGTCAAGTAGAGTTCACAGGGTCACTTGCATTATTTTCAGGTTTCACTGTGAAGAAAGTGAGCCAGTTTTGGGCCATGCAGTAATGCCACCTCTTAATGATGATGTCCAACTGTCAGTTGATGAATATCGCAACAAGCTGTATGAGCTGATGGTTATGAGAACAAACGCTCACACTAAACACATTAAAGTTAACCATGGTAACAGGTATAGAAAAGTTTGGCATTTGGTAACTGTATTTGTTAAACAATACTCTAATTTTGACCATGAGCTGTGGGAAGTTAGTTAGAATACTAGCAGCAGACATGATGATACTGTGAAGTGTTAAGAAATAAATAAGAAGGAATATTTTCTAAAAGTAGAAATACTAAAAGAAAATATACCAAGTCTGCAGTAGAGGGGTTTTCTTTCAAAGATGATACTTGATGTTTACTTAACCTCTCAAGAAGTTCCCTACTTTTACACAACCCAGGGGTTTCTTACTGTTTTCACAGAAGCTCACTATTGGAACCTGATCTTAGCTCAATGAATACACTTTGCACCCTTACACTAAGATTATTCTGAGTCTCTTGAATCTGTTGCATACTCTTGTACTAAACATACTCTGAGCTAGTTGAATCAAGTTCATACTCTTATGCTGAACATATTCTACGCTAGAAGAAACCAGTTCATTCTCTTACCCTTAACCCATTCTCAGCTAGGTGAATCCAGTTCGTACACCTACACTAAACCTAGATGAATCCAATTTACACAACTACACTGAATCCAAGCGTATCTAAAATAGTCTCATGACTGAGACATCTGTGTTAGTGTGCTTTATTTCATCATGCCCCCCATCCCCCATCCCAGCTAATTTGCTCCTACTATTTCAAACTGCAGACTCCACTAGGCCACACCTTCCAGCCTTCCATACAGTGTTTCATAAATATTCGTACCTCTTACCAACCTCTCAGAAAGAGATTAGCATTTCTCAGACCTGAATTTATTTTTCCTATTTCCTGTTAGTTATTATTTGATGCTCAAATGGAATACAAAAGTTAATTTTAATGCTGTGGTATTCTAGGTGTATAGTCATGGAGGCTGTTACCATAAACTTGGAGAAACCAGCTGCTTCCACCTTCAGATTTCTGGTGTGAAGACAAAAGCAGCAAGTTTCTCCATAACAATGGTGAACTCATTTTTGTTTACTTTTAATCAGGGCACAGAAATATCCTGAGCAGGGACAGATTCGACTTATCTATCAGCCTAGCATCTGGGCACGAGGAGTACATGAATACTGTCCGAAGAAAGGAAGACACTTACCAGTGCATTCTGTAACAGCTCATCATCCTGTGTCTGTGCCAATGAATGATACTGTGCCTTCTCGGTCCATCACAAATCTGTGTAGCAAGAATAACAATGGTAATAAGATAATCTGTAGATACCAAACAGTTTTTAAGTTTAGAATCTTTTGGATGTTTATATGATGTTCTATTCCAGTCAAATCGCTCTACATTAACAAACAGACTGGAATGTTTTTTTAAGAACTGGAAGTTTTAATGAAAATAAAGCTCATTATGTGAAATAAATAACTATAATATTGTGGGCTTAATAAATCCAAAAAACGAAGTTTTGAGAAACATTAATATAAAAGTTTGATCAAGGATGATAATAATTATTGTGCTTATAAGAATTTATTTTGCAACAAACAACATTTATTAATGTAAATACAAATGTGTACGCAGTATCTCTGTTGTTAACATTTTATTAAAATAGTTTTGAATGTAATAATTATGAACTTTGGACATGGTAGGTTTTCCTTGGATGTCCACAACATAAGATGTTTATCTTGGTGAAATAAGTACATTTGGTTAAAAAAGACATCTGATACAGACAGTATGTAATGAAATTACTTAACATCTTGTTTGAAGCTTTTAAATATAGTAACAGCCCAGATGGACAGCCCTGGCCCAAAGTGTCATATTGTGTATAGATTAATCATTAAATAAATTGTGGTTTGAGAGTGGGCTGGGATAGTGTAGTTGGTATAGCAACTAGCTACAGGCTAAAAGGTCCACGGATCGAATCCTGGTGGGGGCGATATTTTCTGCACCTGTCCAGTCACAGGTGCGGAATGTCCACCACTGGATGTGACTGTGAACCTGTTCCATCCATTTTAATAGTATGTCCTATTTAACTATTTCAAGTGAACCTTTCCTGTCCAAAATTCTGTGTTCATTTTCTCCTCATTTTAGCCACATGCTGTCACTGCAGTATCCTAAATGTTGCTTCACCTCCTTGTCATCCACCTACTTCTCTTCTTCCTCCTCCTTAATAAGACAGAATTTCTTCAGTCTTGTCTATCTGCTCACAACTTTCCCTCTTTTATTTCTCACCTGATCTTCTGTTTCTTCTGGATGTCTTCTAGTAGCTGCATGAACTGTCCTGTTCTGGGTCATCCCATAAGTCTCTGTCTTGTATATGTTAATTCTTAACACCCTTCTCAGTACCATTTCTTTTTAGGTGGCCAAACAATTGCACTAATTTCTCGTGTAATTCTGTTAACAAATTCTAAATCTCAACTCTTCTCTAAACCCTTCATTTTTAATTATCTCTTCTTGTTTCCTCAATGCTTCTCAAAATTTTCATATTCATTGCTTCAACTTTGCTTCTGTTTCCCTTTGTCAGGATGTGTGTTTTGGCAATAAGTATTAGAATGTGTTTAAAATACACAATATAAATTGTTTTACATTATTTCCTCACATCTTTCTGGAATATGTTTCTGAAGTATCTTTCTCATTAGTGACACATTCCTAAGTTGCAGCAGAATAAAATGTTCCAGCAGTTCTAGCTGGGGGGTGGATGGTCCAGGGTTCAAATGTCAGAAGCAGAAACAGATTTTTCTTCTTCTCCAAAACGTCTAGACCAGCTATGGGGCCCACCCAGCCTCCTATTCAATGGGCACCGTAGTTGTTTCCCACGGGACTGAGTGGCTGGGGTATGAAGTTAGCTACTTGCTTCAATCTAGCTCCAAGGTTAAGAATGACTGGATCTCTAAACCCCCTATTTTCCTGTAGGATGTGGATAGGGACAACTTGTATTTCTACCTGTTGGCTAGGAACCAACTGATGAAACTTCCTGGCTTATAGCATTGTTCAGAAGTGGGAGTGCATTACATCTAAAATGATTAGTAATCATCTTAGTTATTCCTTTAATTCCTTTCTACATAATTTTGCTGTTATAGGTCATGTTGCTCTGCCAATTACACATGCTGAGAGATCAAACCCAGTATCACAGATACTGCAGCACCAACCATTTTCGATTCCACATGCTGGTCAGACAGTCCAACAAGCAGGTGATGATGATGCTTCTGGCCAGCAGCATATTGAGAAAACCAGTCTGGTGAGTTGACATTGGTATCTGTTTTCAGGCCTGTATATCCCCATGCCAATGCATGTGTCTGTTCTGATCCCAGGACCCTTTGCATTAATAACACCACTGTGGCTATGTTGTTAAATGAGAAGGGTTTGATGCTAGCAGCATTCAGCATTAAGACCTCAAAGCTTTCTATATTGTTTGTTATTTGCAGAATATGCAACTTGAATATTTTACATGGAATTTTTTTTTTGGTGGGGGGGGGGGGGGGAGGAAAAAGTTATGGATTTTGACGGGGTCCAGTTGCCCATTAGGCCATGGTTTGGCCAATCTCACTGTTTTCCAGGATCATCACTGTTGCAGTTTGTGATGGATTCCTGCATCTGAGTATACAACCATTCAACATGAGATCTGAGTTTGTTGTGGTGGTCCAGATGTGTGCAAAGTTTTCTGTGTATAGCACCATGTCAAAGTGGTAATACTCTTTGGAATTCTGGCATAAAGCTATATCAATGACTGTACATAGTGGTAGAGTACAATATTTAATCAAACACTGTATTTAACAGTGGGTTTGTGTGTTTAAAGAAACAGCAGATGAAAAAAAATGTTCTTAAGAATTTTGTAAAAAATTCTTCTTGCTTACTTCCTTTTGAATGCAGGTTATGCTGTTCTTGAAGGAATGTTGACTTCTATTTTGTCCCAGGCTGGAAATTATTTTCATTGCAAGGCCTCTCGTCCTCATGGCGGAAGCTGTAAACACAGACTCCGTGGCCACCAACAGAAGCCTCAGCATCCAAAACAGTGTACTAGTGTCCAGACAGTTCCATTTAACAGCTACAATCACAGTCACGGTATTGTGACAGCCTCTGCACTTCTCGAGCTCCGTCCAACACTTCGGTGGTAAGAACAGATATATTTTCTACATTGTGTGTGTGCTGGAAGACAGAACAACAACAGCCATTACTGTGCACATCACTGAATAACTGGAGTCTGTGGTGTTCATGTTTCATATAGATTACTCTAATCATAATTAAATTATGACCAAGTCTGACAAGCTACTGTAATATTAATCACAATGCATTCACCTGTTTAGGAGAACAGATGTCTGTACATGTAAGGATATTTTCTCCTTCGTTATAATTAATTTTACTAAACCAAAGCAAAGTCTAGTCATAACAAATCAGTATTTTAAAATTACCTTTTTAGCAGTGGGTCACATATTATTTTCACATATTAAAAGCCATGAGTTTGATAAACTAACCTTTGTTTATCACAAGGAATTCAGTTTAGTTAGACTGGCCACAATATGACATTAGGACACAAATTATCAGCTGGGTGAGTCTAGAGGGGAATGTATCAAGTCTTTTGTAATTGATTCCGTACCTGTTGCAGTAATGTCTGTTGCAAACTTTCATTTTGTCATACTATGGCACATTTTAAAGAAAAGCATGTGTAGTTGAAGTTTGGTTGACATACTGCATCATTTTGCAAGATAAATATATCGAAGGGGCATCGAAGAAGGCAAACACAAATATCAAAGAGAAAATTAACTGGAAGTAATCTCACCACACC
>Ga0123355_10018283_pt1 | contig 11108 bp, 6 predicted proteins | sample TergutEmb28metaG_3_FD_89872 | JGI IMG/M metagenome (GOLD analysis project Ga0123355, IMG submission 89872) | Embiratermes neotenicus P1 segment gut microbial communities from Petit-Saut dam, French Guiana - Emb289 P1 | ecosystem: Host-associated > Arthropoda: Insects > Digestive system > Gut ...
GGGGGGGGGGGAAGGAAGTAAAACAAGGAAGGAAGGAAGAAAGAAAGAAAGGAGAGAGACAGACAGAAAGAAAGAGACAAGCATAATCATTTTTTTAATCCTTCTGGTGGTATACCCTGTTGTGTGTGTTGGTATTATACAAGTGATGAAGACTGTTCTGTTACAACAGTCAAGCCAGGGTAAACACAACAATTAGCCATGCTCTGAGTGGGATCTGAGCCATCACATACTTACAATTATATTTAATAGCAGTAAATGAAACAATTTATCTGCCCATATGTAAATGACTTTGCACACAGAAAACACTGACGTAAAATGGTACATGTTCTGCTGGTGGTTGTGGTGGTGCATTTGGGCTCTCACATTCTTCTTTACTTCAAACTGCTTTCAAAGATTTATGTATACCACCTATACCATTTTACATTTCTTTCATCTTCCTCATTTGCTCATCCCATTCGAACATTCCACATGTCATCCACATCTATCGACATGCCCCGTCTGTTTGCGTATGTTATGATAGCACTTCTTATTCTTCCAACATTAAATTATGGTCCTGTAAGTTCAATGAATTCCTGTCTCACTAAGAGAAACCTTTCACATCTCCATAGCGATGTAACGTGGTTTTGGCATGACATTCAATTTGTGTGTCTCTGCAGGAAACTCAACAATTAAGGAGAAAGTGGTCCATACTCATTGCCCCTGTAAGTTAGTCTAGGTATGGAGCCTGGATCATAAGTAAGCATTACACATCCTTTCCTCCAACTTAATATGTTAACATCCAGTATCAAAATCATACGTCTGTTTTGGGAACATCAGTAATATATAACATTTAACGTGATGTAATTAAGAGCAAAAGAGATTTGAGGTTTGTGTTATGGTCATCTGGGTTACTATACCATGCCGTCTTGTTGGTGAATACAAAATTTTTGGAAGAGATAAGCGCTGCCATCTCATTTTTGTTAAAACATTAAAAACTATATAAATATATAGTATAAACCAATACGCTATAACATGAATTGTGTGAGTTAAGGACAGGCTGGCACAAAGCATGCACAGGGAATAAGACAAATGCATACAAAATCTTAGACAGAAAACCCTGGGAGATCTTGACATACTAAACAAGCTCTAAACGAAATGGGGTAAGATAACATATTCAAGAAGGGTTTCCAACAGCAAGATTTTGCAAATACGGTAATGAAAGACCCTGCACTATGGAGTTGATGGTGTCTTCTACATGCATAGACATACTTGACTTCTGGATTGGGAAATCCTGTGCTACATGGAACATTCTATCAAGAATGGTTAACAACTATCTTACCTTCAATACAAAGGTATTTCCATTGATGGGGGTCATTTTTATATGTACGGGCTCTCCGACATTCTTCTATTGGTATACAGGATGCCAACCGTACAGACATTGCATACTGATTGAAGCTGAAAAAAATTATTTTCAGAACAGATTTTATTCTGTGCAAGGAACGAGTAGCAGATATGATATGAAATGTCAGTTCCACAATATAAACAAATTAAACATTAAGATACCTATACATTTGACTTATATGCAAGCAAAATAAATCAATCTGAACCTTACATATGGGAAACCTTGATTAAAGTGGCACAAAAGACTAACCCAGATTCATTCAAAGGGTTTCCTTGACAAATCAGAAAAAATCAAAATAAAGAAGCTGGGTTACACATAAAAATTCAACTTCAGGTACTCAACAAATTACGAGTATTACACCTGTGATGATATTCTCGGTAATTAAACTATGAGCTCAACGTTACATCGGGTATGTCTTCTCATCATACCAAAATTTACTCTTCTCATATTAATTCTTTTAAAAGCACATTTTACTATCTGTATAACAACTACCATAAAAGTTCAGGCTTTTCCACAAATATCAGTATAAACGTATGGTTATGATATACATGTGTTTTCCTCTCACAATTAATCTGATGGATCTCAATGTGGCCCAGAGAGGACAAATCAATAATGTGGCTTCTTGAAAGCAGATGGTTGTGCATCCCTGGTATACATATTATTTGCCTGTCAATTCTGGTGGCACTTTGGATACTAGCAGTTTAACCCTTTCCCCGTTCCATTCAAATCGCTAGTGCCTGGGCAGAAGAGTCGAGTTTTTTCACGGGACATTTAAATTTACGTACTAAACCAGAAACGCTTTAGAGCGTTTAGAGGGGGAGGGGACTTTTAAATCCCGAGCGCTCTGGAGCATTAGGGAGGGGAAAGGGTTAAGCTGACAACACTAGCATCTCTGTCTCTTCCATCCCACCTACTCAGCAAGGTCAGGAAGCTCTCACATGACTGCACTGCATAATATGTTGACAGTTTACATGGGGTCATATTAGTAGCATCTTGTGAACATCATAATGAAATTCCAGGTTCCATGAAAGGCAGGAAATTCTTGATTACATTATGAAGGAGTTAAAATAAAGCCCCCCCCCCCACCTTTTTTTTTTTGACAATCAAGTATGCTTTCACGTGACTCTTACGAGTGCCGAGTGTTTGAAATTCCACATTTTGCCACACAACATGTGTGGTGCAGGGTGATAGCAGACATACAACATAGACGAAAACATGACACTATAGTCACTAGAAGTTGTGTGTTAATGTTTCAGTAACACAATGTCATACTGCAATTTATAAATGACATACGATTTCCAAAATATCTAACAAAGGACTCCAACAATGCTCTCTGGCTATCTAGCAACTCTGTGTGGTAGACTCCAGTTGAAATGTGATGGCACACGGTGGCGCATGGGAGGGGAAGTGAAGGGGAAACTGGCGAATGGAGTGGGTAGCCAGTACCCTTCACACTACCTTGGAACATGGTGTATGCAGCATTACTACCGCTGATGCACACATCTCGGCTGCCAGTAGTCGACTGAACTGACGCCCCCCACCGATTTAAATGGACTCGTCCATTTTGTCGAAAGACGAAATCTGGTTTCTGTGCGGGTGCCATCACATTTCAACTGGCCTCCAACACAGCAAGGACCATGTCACATGTCATCTGGTTATCTAATGTGCAGGTATTGAAAGAATGGACTAAAAAATCCCAAAAAATAACTTCTAAAATAAAGACATGTATACAAACTGAAAACGATTATCAGCGGAATGTCTGCTGAGACACAAACGTAGCATGTGTTTAAATCTTATACATTTGGAGTATTTTGCTTCATTTTAAAATTGCTGATTATTTTCTGCTCCACACTGACAAAAGATCTTGTCAGTAGCAAGGTGGCAATCTTGATAATCTGTCTTTATTCGGCGGCTTTAATGTTCTAAGCAAGAAACAGTGAAATTATATGCATAGGGCACAGAACATATCAGAAGACACCTAGTTTAGAAACATTTAAAACCCCTAAGGTGCTTTACATATATCCTCTACAGCAGCAACTACGCCATATTAAAGGACAAGCAGAAACATGTTTCTTTCAGAAATCTACTGCAGTAAAATATATTAGAAAGGAGGGGTATTTAAAACAGAGAATATAAAGAGATATAAACAATTCAACTATGTGTACACAGCATTAAGATACTTACTCCTTGTAGTGGATATTTTTAAATACAATGGCTTAATGAATATTACTTAATTTACTGTCACTCTGTTTGAATTAAAAATATAAACAATGCGACTCACTCAAATTCAACAAAATAGCGCAAAAAGTCATGCAGAAGCTCGCCCAGTGATTGTGTGTTGTCTGAGGTAAAGGGTCGCAAGTCTTCATGGAGATCTATCATCTGGATGTCCGAATGTGGGGTGAATTTACCCGGATACATTTCATGAAGGCAAGGGAGAACTGGAGGGGTAACACCACCTGCAAAAATGGAGATTAATTTCTTTACTATCTGTGAATTTAATGAAAATGCAGTTTCTAGACTGACATCCACCTAGAACTAGTTTCTGCTCAAAATGTGAAAACTCTACTGAGGCACAGTGCAGAGAGAGAGAGAGAGAAAACTGAAATTTGAGAAAGAGCTGGCCCTGCCACATTCCTTTACAACATTAAGCATTTGGCAAAGACTCATGTTTTCTGGGATGTTTCACTGTGTCAATTCGTAAATGGATACTTACACTTCAGAGGCAAGCAGTATCTTCAAAATATCAGTTAACTATTTACCAGCTGACACAACGTAACATCCCAGCTGACTTGAAGCATCACCAACACTGTTGTGAAAAGCTCAGATCTCATAAGATTCATCTCTGCTTGCAGAGACATACAGTAACTACACAAGCTTCATGCCGTTTAAAGACAGTGACTCAGAAATATGAGGGACAGTCGAATGAAAACCTTAAAAGTGCGATAAAAATTCGAACCACAGCTCAATTGTCTTGTAAGTTTCAACAATGACACTCATGATTTGAAAGTGGCCAACAGGCGGCAGTACGATACTACATAGAGGAATGAAGTCATTGTGTACCTTTTGTGTTCAATAAATTATGAGATAAAACATATTTAAGGTTTTCATTTGACTCACCCTTGTACATCAGAGCAAATTCCTTCACTGGGGAATGTGTGCAGAGGAATTAAGGGGATAAAAATAATTGTGATTTTTTTTTATGATTACAGTTGAGCAAAACGGGCCTCTATGCCTTTTAAATAGCCTATTACACTTAATTTGCACACACCTTATCAACACCGGTGTCCTGCACAGTAGCACACAGAAAGTAACTGGTAAGTATGGCTGGCCTGCTGTACATCTTGATCTTCCAAGTTTTCTTTATGTAGCATATTTTGGGCCACCAAACATATTCTTTCCCCTCAACATGTCCCCTTTTTTTTGGTCCAAAAATTTCAATCTGTTTTTTTTAATTTGTATAAATTTTTGTATTTTTGACCAATTGTTTCATAATGCTTTCGTATATTTTAATGGTACAAAAATTCAAAACAATATTTCTACTGCTTGTTAAAGAAATATAAGTTTACAATATCATATTAGTATTGTCTGAGAAAAAAAAAGTTTGCCAATTGTCTTTCAGCATGTCATGGAAAACTTTGGGTAAGAAGTTCTGGAAGAACTTGAACTTGGTGAAAAACATGCTTAAAGGAGATCTCCCTGTGAATTTTATAAACAAGAAATTTTAAGAGTCATTAGTAGGGAAATCCTGACAGTGTACTTCATAAAACTGTGATAATATCTTCTCTTTCTTAACCCCCTTTTATGCTGACATTCTCTTTTTACAGCCAATAAGTGACAAATTTCCTCTTTTAATGTGATACTTGTAATGCTTTAGCTTCATGTCCTTTAAGATATAAACTTCCTGATGGCAGACTTACCTTTGTCAAAGTCAAGACATGGAGAATTACATTAAAGTAACAAGTACTGTGGACCTTTTTCATGTCCTGGCTCTTTAACCGGTCATTACATGCCATCAGGACTTAGCAATACACAATATTGGGACTGTGCCAAGATCCATCCACACACTTTGCCTTGCCTGTGAACCATTTACTGTGTGAACAAACTGAGTAAAAAGTATGTCCACATGACACAGTCTTCTTACCCTGTTCTACTTCAGTGATGTGTTAGGAAGACATATTAGTTGCTCTTTCTGCTGTACATATTTGTGAAAACATAAATGTTGGACTTTGGTACATTTGGAAGCAAAGACTGGCCCAAATATCTGTATATCAAATGGGAAACAAATCTGTTCTTCCAGTCATTAATATCTCCAAAAATTAGTAAGAGGGGTCTTGCATGAGAAAAGCTTACAGCCACACCAAGATATCATTAACTGTATGTAGCTACAAATTGGAGCCAGTATGTTAAGAGGCGCTTTGGTTTTTGTGTCTAATAACATTTTATAATATTAAATGCTGGAATCTACCAAGTTGTTGAATGGCATGTCAAAATAAACATATTAACCCCTTGGCACCAGAACAAAGTGCTCAGTGCAATGTTTGTAAGACCGGGGATTTAAATGGTTGTCCTTCAATTTGCATGTTCTTGGCTGATGACTTTAGGTGACTTTGGATTTCTCAGCATTACAATGTGTATGAACTAGTTATCCTTTGGCATCAAAGGGTTAAAAAAAAAAACATAAACACCTACAAGGTACAAGGTAACATGATAGTATGGGAACTACAGAAAGATACGACTGGCACATACAGTGAGGGTCTGTACGGCATTAGACTACAAACAATACAAACAAACCAAAGTGTCCAATTGCAAAAGTCCCAGTCATGAAGAGTTAGGACCCTGAATTTAGTATGGCAACCAGGATCATAATGTACATATTCAGCTATAATGTGTCACATTTTTAAAGGTAAGATCCTGTTCATCACATTAAGAAGTCCACTGTGGGAACAAGTCAAAGGTACTTCTTCCACCTGGATGGGCCTGAAGAAAGGCTGCCTGCCACACACATACTTTTAACTTAACATCTGGCAACATGTCCTGTGTTTCTGGTCACTCACATCATCATAATACATGGCATGGTGCAGGTACGAATGGATGTTTGACTACTAGAGGCTGATCAGACATCTGGGTTTAGACTGTAGCTACTTCTTTGGCAGCAGCAGTGGCAAGGCCAACAGAAGATGGCAGAACCTCTGAAGATGGTGAAATGTCTAACACAGAATGTCAGCCGTGAATGGGTAGTCCAGTGTGTGTGTGTACAACATAATGCACAGCAATACGGGAGCCTAAAGAGATTAAACACTGTGTCTGGGTTTGAAAACTGAAGTAAAGAAGTACACACAACTCTGCTGTGTAGGTGTAGATGCTGCTAAGGTTATGTAAGTAGAGTATGAACACATGATCATTAAAAACAAAGGCATAGTCATTTGATACATTAACCAAAGGTCCAACATTTAGACAGTGTAGTTTACAGTTATTAAATCTGCAATGTAATAACTGCAAAGAAAGACTGGAGTTTCATCACTTCCGTGTTTAACAAGAAGCATATCACAAAAAGGCTGACAGATAAGCCAGAATGGAATGGAAGAACATCTGCAAAAAACAACTCATGAGAAAAGTTTGCGTGGAGATTGTCTAGGGGATGCTGGAATCATACACGAACAGGTCAAGAAACTCTAATGTTGATCTTGTACCTGTAATGGACAGATGGTTGGAAAACTGCAAAGTAAGATGGGTGATGGGGATGTACTGCCAGCTTGGCTGTGTAACTGGAGGCAGTCCCTCCACAAGAACAGTGGTCACTCTCAATTCGATGTGTATGACAAGTGGCTGGTGCAGAAGGCGCCAGTTGCAAGGCGAATTCCAGCGTTATGAACAGCATCTAAAATAGACAGTTCGGATTTAGAGGCAGAACTGTATACAAAACTGCCATACTCACTCTTGGTATAGATTAGAGCACAGTAAAGCTTTAGGATCACCATTTTATCTCTGTCCCATGATGACCCAGATAAAACTTGCAGGATATTGAGGGCTTGTTTGCAGTTGCCATCAAAAACAAGATCCAAAAGTTTGGCCTATGGGAAAATAGTTTTGAGTGTGCATGATGGGGTGGGAGTGTACATCATGCTCACAAGTAAACACACCAGGGTTTGGGGCAGAAAATGAGAAATCTAACATAAGGTTTCATTTAATACTGCCTGTAGCAAATGTTCTTGTATATTTAAACCAACGGACATACAGATGATAGTAACAGCATCAGCACACAAAGAGAAAAGTAAGACTGGTGGATCATTTGCACCTTCAATGGCATGTGTGGAAAGTGTAAATAATGTACACTTCATACTGACCCTTGGAGTACTCCATTTTCTTGTAGCTGCAGATGGAAGAGTGTACTGCCAAGTCAAACGTGGAAATGGTGATTCTCCAAGACAGAGAGATAAAGTGAAGTGACAACTTAGCTTCTATCAGTGAAGAGATCCAGATGAGCCAACCATTAACCATTCATTCCAAAGTCTTTGATACAAAGGTGGTGATACTGATGATTCTGTAACCGACTGTGAGACCACAGCCTATCCCAGGTTTAAAACTGGGAAATACAAACTGTTTTTCTCTATTTGAAAGGAAATGCATTCATCTCCTTTCTGGGTTGCCATGCAATGTATGTTGATAGCTGCTTACTGATTTTTTGAGACATACTACTGGTCTCATTTTCAACAGTCAAGCAGTCCAAGAAGAATGCTGTGGACAGGTGAAAGTGTGGTTATACAAGGGATGGTGTGCGCAGTAACTGGTTCTCAGGGAAAGTAAGCAACCCAGTCTCATTGGAGCATGGGGAAAAAAGGGAAGAGATAAGGGCAACATCAGAGTAACACCCGAAAAATTAAAAGAGGTGCTGCAAGGGAGACATGCTGGAAACAAGGAGGAAATGAAGAACATAAGAGGGAGAGCCATCGAAGCACTGAGAGATCAAATGCTGGTATGGAAAGTTGCCCTTCGGATACAGGCAAAAAGAACAGAAACACTCAAAGGGAAATGCCAGAGTAACTTTAGAACAATAAAGAATTAAAAGATGTTGGAAGGCAGGCTGTCAGAAACCAAGCGGAAAAATGAAGCACAGAATATAGGAGGGAGGAGGACCGTCTGGGTACAGTGAAGAAAATAAGAAAGAAAAGTGGAATATCAGGGCATGGGGTCAAGGGGGGGGGGGAGGGAACTGGAGGAGAAAGAGGCACCAAAGAGCATAAATGAAAATGAACAAATGGAGAACTGGATGAGTGACGAGGGAGAGACACTAGAACAAGGAACCTGGTGAACTATGAAGCAGCTTAATGACAGACGAATTGAGAGACTAAGAAGAGGGGATAAAAATTATGGTTCTGAAAAGGACCGAAAGCATATCAAACAATGCCATGGGGGGAGGGGGAATGTTCTCTAAGTGAGCAAATGAGAGGTTCCCATGACCCACTTAAATTCAGGCCATCCTTCCTGTTCATACTGTTGGAATTATGCTCCAACTCAATTGCCTCCCTGATGGGGTAAGTCTAAATAGCCAGATTTGGTAGAGAAGATTTTGGTCTCCAAGAAATGAATGTGGTGGTTGTGGTTGACAGCCACCGCTGATTTGTTGGGTTGTCAAGTCGGATGCGCCAGTAATGCTCCTTCACCTTTGGCTCGATGGAATACCAGTCTGTCCAATATACACTCAGCTACAATCATACAGGATGCTGCACACACATGTAGTCTTTAGTTCCACATCATCTTTAACAGGACAGAGGAAACTGGAGTACTTCCTGGGTGGCAAACCAACAAGCAGGATGATGTCTTCAGCTGGCATTCCGCTAATACGGATGTATGCATCTGGACATATGGCAGGAAGGCAAATAAAGTGGGCTTTTCAATGGGCTGAGGTGTCCTTGCTGGCAGAATGAAGGCACATTGTATCTCTCTTTGGCTGTACCCACTTTCCTTAAAGGTGGACCTGCAATTCATCATGGAGGATTTCTCTGTTGCACAAAGCCCTGGCCCTGTACACCAAGGTAGCATAGAATGGCATGCTTGCTGGAAGGATGGTGGTGTGATCTGGAGTTCAGGTAAAGGTTTATGGGGGTAAGCTTCAGTAGACTTCATTGTCCAGACTGCCACCTGTCTCATACAGATGTCAATGTCAAGAAAAGTATGGTGGTCGTCTTTCTCCATCTCCACAGTGTGAACTGAATATTCCTGTGAAAGACATTCTGGTGGTACAAGAACCACTCCAACTCCTCTGGTCTGTATCGCCAGATGACAAACAAGCCATCCACATACTGGAAACAACAGATGGGTTTATCTTTGTCATTTGTTCTAGAGTACTTCTCTTGAAATCTTCCATCAAGAAGCTGGTGGTAAGAGGAGACAGTGGAGATCCCATAGGCCATCCCATCAGTGTGCTCATAGAATTGTCCACTAAAGCTGAAGTGTTTCGAGGTGATGGAATGTTCAAACAGGGCCAGGATGTCTTCTTCAAAGTGTTGATAGTGGAGGTTTAGAGACCCCTCCCTCACCCCCACCCCAATTAAAAAAAGGCAGAAAAATAGACAAATTAATATACACCCCTATATATATATATGGAATTATTGTAATAAGATGTACTTACCTCTAAATAATTAATTACTGAGTTTGACAACAAATTTAGAGTAATACACTGCAAAAGTGTGGTAAAACCTCGAGTCACCCATACCTGTTCTGTTCCTTGTCATCAATGTTATAAATGGATTCTTGCTAAGTTTCTCAACTATGTAAAAACTGCAGCAACTTGAAATATCTCAACCATGATTTGTGTCTATCTTCTTCTTCTCCTGCTTCTTAATGGCCTAAATATTTCACTTTCTTTCAATTCTTTTCTGTAACAGCTTTGCCAAAACTTCATTTTTAACTACACCTTTGCTGATGTTTCTTCATGCCTTTAAATTAATTTAAAAAACTTTGCATGGTTGTATTTTAAATTCTTGTCACTGCATTCTCTTCATTTTACTGCTCAGTCAGGTTGAAAACCTTCATGTTTCTGTGCAAGCCACTGCAAAAACCTCATTGAATCCTGAAGCAAATCAGACATTCTAACACCTGACTATTTTATAATAACCCCCATTTAAGATTTGTATGGAACACAACCCTTTGATACCTTAAACTGAGTAAAATCTCAATGTGAGTTTTGTCAAAATCAAACAGAAAATTATTACTGTGGTTACAAAAAACCTACACCCACTTAACATTTAAAAGTTATTTCTTCTGTTAAGTGTGGTGAATGATGACAGATCATATGGTAGTTTACATTCATGATTCATGATCAGTGAGGCAACAGTGGTGAATTACAAACATGCTTACATGTAAATGACTTCTTCTGTAGGTTTTCGGAGTGATCATATGCAAGCTGACTCTTGAGAATCAATAGCAAACTGCCTTGATATTTTGCCATAGGTTCTGTCATATCAATTCTGTTGCACATAACCATGGCATTATGTATGCAACCCAAACTCAAAAAGCTGTAAAAGCAAACCCTGAATTCAGGCTCCAGAACCGTAGGAACCAAATTTTTATGTCTTAAAAGAGAGATCAGAATGCAGGACGAATTCATAGTGTGAGGACTGATAATAGTACCTTCGAGAGGGTGGAGGAGTTTAAATATTTGGGAACAACTTTAACAAATCAAAATTCTATTGCAGAAGAAATTAAGAGCAGATCAAAGTCAGGA
>Ga0123355_10018284_pt1 | contig 11108 bp, 6 predicted proteins | sample TergutEmb28metaG_3_FD_89872 | JGI IMG/M metagenome (GOLD analysis project Ga0123355, IMG submission 89872) | Embiratermes neotenicus P1 segment gut microbial communities from Petit-Saut dam, French Guiana - Emb289 P1 | ecosystem: Host-associated > Arthropoda: Insects > Digestive system > Gut ...
ACTCTTTCGGATGAAAACCTGATGATGGCCGGAATAGGCCGAAACATGTAGTTGTTATCATCCTCTAATAAACATCATTAGAAATATTTGTTGTATTATTGACTAAATACCTGTACCTATTTAGCCACAAATATCGTCAAGAAAGCTGGAATGAAGATGTATCTTAAAATTAACAGACTAACTGATTAACTAAATAACTGACTGACTGATTAACGAAACTAACTCCATGCAGCAGAGACCTTGACAAGCATATTTCCTCAAGTTTTTTTTTAATGAAATTCCACGCATTTCATGAAACCCGAAGGTTCATTACCGAGCACGCCGCTTGACCCTATCCTTAACCAGCTCAGTTCAGTCCACCCCTCGCATCCCGTTCTGGAAAAATCACTTTAATATTATTCTCCTATATAAGCTTGGGTCTTCCAAGTCGATTTGGGCCAAATTCGTTTACTCTTAACGAGGAGAAATATTTAAAGATAAATATAGTGAAAACTGATTAGACATCTGACCACTGAAATAAGCCCACTTTGTCTCTCGAAACGTTGGGTAACAAAGTCGCACAACGGATCATGAGATTCGTCATCCCCGTTGTGTTTATAATTAAACGAGATTGGAGTGTATGTATTTGTCTAACACAGCTATATAATGATAGAAATATGTATAGAATTTATTACATAAAGAACAACTACGTGTTTCGGCGCTTTACATTGGCCATCTTTATGTTGAGAATTGAAAGAAACTTAGTAAGCAGCTATACTCGACTTATGTGGGTTGTATACAGTGGGGAGGTAAGAGGTGAAGTGGGTACGAGATCTCGCACCACCCATCCTACACAACACATGCGATATCTCGTACCCACTTCACCTCTTACCTCCCCACTGTATATAACCCACATAAGTCGAGTATAGCTGCTTACTAAGTTTTTTTCATTTCTCAACCTGAAGATGGCCAAAGTAAAGCGCCGAAACACGTATTTGTTCTTTATGTAATAAATTCTATACATATATCAACAATCATATAGTTGTGTTAGACAAATACATACACTCCAATCTAGTTCACACAACGGAAAAAAGTCCCCTACACGTAAATAATAAAGATCTGAGCTGCACTGCTACAAAAGCATGAGAACTCGCTGAAATTTTTCCTAATAACAAGTATGGATCAAAACCGCAAGGGATTGTCAGAACTAGTTCTTTAAGACGAAGTGAATATTATGAAGGGCTATAAGCCTGAGGATATTCGCTGAAGTGTAGAAGAGAAAACCAACTAGATACAACTGAATGGTTTATTGCACTTATAATCTGCTCAACATGTTTCGGGCACTTATATGCCTATCCTCAGGAGCTCGAGACTATACTTGTGTTATTACCGCGTATGGTGTGTAATGCTTTGTTTGTTGGTGGTCGGTGGTCAGGAGCAGGGCAGCAGGCTATGCGTCTGGGATGAGGGAAGCTGCTCGAGCAGCTTCCCTCATTCCGGACACACCATATGCAGTAATAACACAAGTATAGTCTCGAGCTCCTCACGATAGGCATATAAGTGCTCGAAACATGTCGAGCAAATTATAAGTGCAATAAACCATTCAGCAGCATCTAGTTGGTTTTCTTCTCTTCGCTTATACAACGATGCACGGACAAACATACATCAAATTCCCTGAAGTGTTTAGACAACTTGAGCACTTTTTAAGACCCAGAGCACAATTAGAATGAAACAAAACGATCGAAACCGAAATGGTCGGAATTCTTCAAGCAGAATATTTGTCGAGTACTTTCGCTTCGATTCGGTGTCATTCGCTGTGTACTCCGAAATCTGTCGTACTCGACAAGCTGTGAAGACGAGGGAGAGAAAGTTTTTGCTTTTTAAGACTAGAGAAAGATCGCATGTTCAAACAACAGTAACACCATGGTCTGTTGTCCTAGTGTGCCGCTGGTCCTTGCTGTGGTCCTGGTTGTGGCATTGAAAGCATTCGTCGGGGCAATGTACACGTATGAAAGGCGATCCGTAAAGAAATGGGAATATGCGGAGAGTTAGTTTAATGCCATGCGTTGTACAAAGCTTGACCCATGTCAGGTTCCTTTAAATGGTAGTATATTTAGAACAGTCTTGGAAATGGTATGCTCGATAATGTGACACAAAATTCCCCTTGTGGTTCTTTGAAGTTTATTAAGCTTACATACAGTGAGATTAATGAAATCTCCTCTTCTTCTTCTTTTCCTCCTCTTCTTCTTCTTCTTCTTCTTCTTCTTCTTCTCCTCCTCCTCCTCCCCTTCTCATCCTCCTTTTTCTTCTCATCCTTCTCCTTCTCCCCCTTCTCCTCCTTCTTATTCTCCTTCTCATCCTCCTCCTTCTTCTTTTCCTCCTTATTCTCCTTCTTCCTCTCCTCCTCCTCCTTCTTCTTCTTCTTCTTCTTCTTCTCCTCCTCCTCTTCCTTCTTCTTAACCTCCACAGGTTTAGGCTATTGAGCCTGCTCTGTCTCTGAAGGTGAATTTGGTCTCATCTTATTCTTGGTCTGCCCGGATCTCTCCTACCTGTTTGTTTGCATTATAGGGCTTGCTATGGTAGTCCGAAGTGAAGGGGGAAGGACGCGAAACTCGTAGAGAGATTACATAAGGTCTTCTCCCCAAATATTGACCTCGCCTACACGTGGAGGTCCCTGTTTAATAACAAAAGGGATTCTGATGACCGAATAATGGCGGCGTAAGCACAACATCAGGAATAGAGGAAATGCTGTCCCAAGAAGGCTAGTTCGGAGGCCATAAGTTAGCAGCTCTATCCTGCAACAGGTTGGTAGCCTTTCCGGGGGAACTATTTCATTACTTCAATAATTTTGAAGGAGAATTTTTGGGATGATAAGGAAGAAAGTAAATCGCATCGGAATAAAACCGTGAAGTCTTGTGAGACATATGGCGAAGTATGTTTATGGCCTTAGGCAAACTAGGATTGCTTTTGTATTAAATAGCGTCAGGGGTAGATAAGTGGATGTGTCTTGAGCACTGGGGGAGAGATATGGACAGAATGAAACACAAGTACGCGGAGGAACAACATTTCCAATTGCCACTTTATCCACCACAAATCCCAGTGCAAACTGGGCTTTGTTATGACCGAGTATAGTAGAAGATGGGAACTGCGTGACAAAATTTATATTACGTCTGCTGTGTCGCGTTTGAACAAGACCTCAGTGAACTAATGTAAAATAGCGGTCACCGGAACGCATATAGGCGGCCTACACCAGTGACTGAGATACGGGAGCCGAGATATCAAATAGCATATGGAAAATAAAATCTGTTTATAACCTGCTTCTACACTCACCTGACACCAAACTGCATCCTCCAGTTGTCTGAACGACATACATATTTCAGACATGACCATTTTTTTCCCCCGCGTCATGCGCTGTATGTAGTGGAATAAACCGCTAACCGAGTATAGTCCGAGCCTTGCCGCCATGTTGTTGTAACAGGGACTGTACTATTTCACAGTACTGCAGACTCCAGAAACGGTTTATGGGATACATGGGTAGTTCCGTGTATACTTATGGGATACATGGGTAGTTCCGTGTATGCTTATGGGATGCATGGGTAGTTCCGTGTATGCTTATGGGATACATGGGTAGTTCCGTTTATACTTATGCAAACTAGTGTGTGTTTTCGAGCAGTGTGTCTAAAAGTCAGAACTGCACGACAAAGTTTGGTGGAAGTCCCCCATATCGAATCCCAGCAAAGTCTGTGAAACGGTTAATGAAATGTGTGGAAAAATCCGTGTCGTAGATTTTGTTACGGATAGATATGGCCAATACCTGTAATGAGAGTCTCCAACTTCGAATAAAAAAAATATTTCCAGCGATTTAGATACTCATAATAAGGACGGAAACAGACATGATCTCCACATAAGGCGCTGTTTTTCACTTTTAAAGAGCACGCAACTAATTAATCTTTAGAATTGAACTTGCTGGCTGTGCATGTAAAACGTGTACCCGTATATTTGTTTGTTTGTTTGTTTGTTCGTGTTAGTGGGCACCAGCAACGGAGAAATGCTGAACGAGTCGATTTGAATCGTTTCGCGTCGTTTAGTGCCGCGTACGTTATTCTTACGAGCAACTTCTTGCGACCGCAGTCATTTTTGGATTTTTTGACGCTATTAATTAAAAATTCAGTTCCATTCTGCAAGCGGGTGACTTTCTGCAGTAGTGCTGAAAGTGACTATATATAGAACACGAACTCCACTACAATGTTACGTTATGTATTGCTACGACGATTGCCGTAATTAGTTATGGGCATTTCCTTGTATTTTGTAAGCACAGGGGGTAGATGGCGGGAGAGAACAAACTACCTACGCGACATCTATTATGGATTCTACAAACTGTATATATTCGCCGCTAGGTGGCAGGCAAGCGAAGCTGCCGTTGCCACGAGGCGACGCGGTCGTATGCGTTACGACGTCACATTTATAAACTATGCGAATACTATACAATTATATAAGAATATAATATATAAAACAATATTGCTTAAAAGTGTAATATCCGGATATCAAACGAATTTTAATGCAGTTAAAACACACTATTAAACAACCGAACGCTTTCTACACCAAATGTCACCAAATAGAAAATAACCTTAACGAAGATATTATACTATAGTGCTAAATATTATAAATATTATTTCACATCTTTAACTCTTACTAATTATAATGAAAGTGGTAATCAATGTGTACTGTGTCAAATATAAAATTGAGGTCTCATGTATTTAACACATAGAATGCAACTGTATATTTTTAGTTTTTTCCATGATAGAGGGCCTCAAAATGACCAAGATTCGTCGAAACATGTTGCATGAGTAAGAATTTGTTAAAAAGAGATAAAATAAAAGTTAGGTAGCTTTATTTCTGTATAACATAACTTAATATAAAATGTACACAATAATTTGTGAGGTTTGTTGTATCACTTATTGTGACTTCATACTTGTGGCCCATGAAGCAGCCCACAGTAACGGTAACGGTCATGTGCCATAAAATGTTGGACACCCCTGTCTTAGCGTATACTGTGGCCCAGAGGTATATACATGCACTAATGCATAGGTGGGCATTTAGAGTAGAATTGGTGGTGTGTGTCAAAAAATTAAAAAAGAAACCGACTGCATGCTTAAAATATGTGTTACTGTGGCATTTGTTTGGTTAAAAACTTACATGCCTATTGCTGTCAACCACAACCACAAAACTGCATTACCAGAGGCTGTGTAATGCAATTTTGACCTCCTGATGATGAGCACATGTGCTCAAAATATGTAGAGGCATGGAATAAACTTATTGTAAAACAAACATTTTGTGCATCAAGTTGGTTAATTACTGAGATAAATCTTCCTAATACTTGCTTCCCTTGTTTGTTTTCTGCAATTACACTTTTTAAGAAGACAGTTCTTAACAAGAATGTAACCAATCCAGTTAACCTCTTTTTTCTCTCTGTCTCTTTTTTTCTTTTTTGCTGTAGATAAGATGTTCCTTTCATCTTTGACTCTATGTAATGCCTCTTCATTTTTCACACGATTGGGCCAAAAGTGGTTCGTATGTAGTGCCTACTGATAATCATCACATTCATCCACAGAAACACAACTAGAGTACCACTGAATGATCATCATGAAATTTGACAATGTAGTGTTTTCAGTTTTCATTCAGGTGCATTTAGGAACCACTTAATGTGTGGACTACATGAGTTTCTATGCACACAAACATTTGCCTCTTGCCCTGTATGTTATCCCCACTACACATTGGCATTCTTGCCATCAGTATGCCTGAACACCTTCACCATTCAGTCTCAAAAGTAAGCTAAGAAAATAACATGAGGTTTTGTATCATTTAAATTATTTGTACCAAAATTGGAAATTTGGCAATATGGACACAGTACAAAATCAATTATTTGTGCACAATCTTCTTTTTCACAAATACAGGAATGTGTAAACTAATCTTTTGTTCTGCTTCTGCCCCATACACTACTCTTCAAAGAAGGACTGAGTGTAGTTTGGAGTGTCTGTGGAAGATGACCAACCAGTACCTTTTCTTCCACTGCTTTACAGTCATTATAAGTGGTAGGGTAGGGAGGTTTGATCTGATCATGAATGTTTACATTATAACAGGCTGGGATATTGTAAGTTTGGTTTCCCAGCAAAGACCTTCAGGATGTTGATTGCTCATTTCTTCTGAAAAGCTAACTGTAGCAGGATGTGCTGCAGAGAGCAAATTTGAATGAAAAGTTAATTTTATAGCTCCTTTATACCAAAAACCAAACTGTAGCAAGATGTGCTGCAGAGAGCAAGTTGAAATGAAAAGTTGATTTTATGCCATGAAATGCTTTCTTATGTTGTCCCTTGCTTTTCTGACAGGTGTTCATCAATACTACTTTTGTCATCCATGTCAGTTTTCTCCCATCATGTCTGCATTATACCACAGTGCTGAAATGCTCACTTGCCATATTACATTGCCGTTGATTACTGCACCGTGCATGTCACACAAAAATGAATGTTACATTCAAACTTAGTCACCCTTTTTTGACGTTCAGGTGACCGTGCATTGTGATAAATTCTTATAATAAAACCAACTAGATGCACTAATTTCTGAAATTTATTTTTGAAATAAAACTCTACACATTTCAGACAGTTCCTCTGTCCATCATCAGGAAATTTTCACTGTACACACAGCAATGGTATATGTCATACAGATTTGCTGACAGCTTGCAAGCAGGATGAGGACAGAACTGGTTTGGTTCTGCTGCAGCAGAACCAAACCATTCATACAATAATGTCTTCTGCACAGGAAATGTGGGGAATGTTCACAAGTAACTCAGAGTTGCATGGAAGAGTGGAGAATCAGCAGCAGATGTAAATGCTGCATCAAGATTAGGCGCACTTGCTAGCTAATATAATAGTACTGAGTAGTATGTACACTTTACAAGGCCGTACATAGGTCTTTTAACCTCTTCTGTACCGCCAACATGAAGTAACTTCCGGACATAGCCATGAGTTACACCTGCTGTAAGGAAGTGTGGGGAAGCAGCCAGAGATATAAATTCTGTATCAAGATTAGGAGTTCTTGCTAGCTCATGCAGTAATACTAAGCCATCAGGAAACTTTACAGGGTTGTTCAGATGTGCAAGTTATTACAGTACCTGAATGGTCTTCCTTAGATGACTCAGAGTCATGTGCAAGGTCCTGAAACATGCAGCAGTGTACCATTCAATTTAATTTAGGGTAAACAAGTAACTTAAATTTCATTTATATAAATCTGAATTATTCTGTTGTTACATGTCTATCATCAGGCAATTCTGAAAAGAAAAAATCTAGGAAATACAGAAAAACAATGGATTCCATTTACATGCTTGGCAAAAAAAAATACTACGTTACAAAAATTGTTAAGAATGCAGATTTAGGTAGAAATTTGTATGCCTCTATGGCTAGTGTAGTAGTACAAATCTGTGGTGATGTGTACATGAAACATGACATTCCATCGAGACAGATTGTGCTGCCAATTTTGTTGTTTTTTGTGGAGAAGAAAGAAGGTGAGGACAATGTAATTTTATCAGTGGACTACATCTGATGGAAGAGTTTGAACCATTATCAGTTCCAACATTTTCTGGAAGAAGTGGGATCATAATGTTTGATCTAGTGTTTCTCTTTCTTCAAATTCCAGTATTCTGTTTCCTTTAAAGTCATCCAGTAACTGGTTACATCTTCTTCCTGGTTTTCCTGGTCTCCTTCGTCCAGATTGGAGGATTAACTCTTGCCAGCCCTTGAGACCTTTTAATCACTGTATTTAGTACTGCATTTATGAACTGAATGCTGCCTCTGCCATCCACAAACTGAGGATGCTAGTGACAAGTTATCCTTTTAACTTAGGGGCTGCAATGTTAGACAATCCATTGACAGATTATGGTGTGTCCTTTTTAATGAGTCCGCTCCTACAACAGTGTTATGGGTGCCATTTATGATCAGACTTGATACCATGAGACTGTCCAAACACTGACAGTTTAGACATAGTGCTATAACTGTTTTATTGCCATGTGGAGTAGCTGAAATTATCTGAAACTTTTCCACAGTCACGTTCTTCCCTTTGTAGTCTCAAAACTAGTGGAAACTTGTTAGTATACAGGCATTTCAAAGTTCAATTCAGGAAAACTCACAGTTTAAACATAGATTTGGTCATTTTCATCTGGTACATTGATCATATACAATCTATTCTGTTCTGCTCAGGTTCTTGTATGTTCTGGCCTTTGTAATCAAATGTTGGCACCAGGTTTTCCCTCATTCTTGGGCCTATATTTATGCAAAAAGGAACTCAATGTCAGAACTGTTTTCAAAGAGAATGCGGATACTGTGATGAAGTTGCAATATGAGGAGCAACTTAAATTTCAGCACCTGTAACTGATGTATTTAGACATGGAAGTGTCACAATCCAGCTCAAAGACATCATGCATGATCATGTGCAATAGACTCTGATGGAACATGATGTCAAAACTCCATGTCACTGTATGAAAGATGGTACCCAAGTATGTGGTTTTTCAGTGTCTGGTTGAAGGAGCAGTGGTGTAGTTTGTCAGATTTCCTTACCTGAAACACAGAATATTTTCAATGTTTCTCGTAATTACTAATCTGTTTCAAAAAATAAAATTTTATTTTACAGTTTTTGTACTACTGAATGTGCTACAGTCAACATTTGGAAAGAGAGAAGTTACTCTTGTTATCTTATGCATTTATTCAACACAGTACAGATCAAAAGAAGTTTGATTTATGCATATAGACATATGTGGACAGCATAAAAGACAGCAAGAATGAAATGTTTGAACTATTACTCTCAGAAGTAACAGTGACAAGTAAGTTGCTATGTTGAACTTGGACCAAAATTTATTACTGAATGATTATGACCTGCTTAACTGTGGCCACAGCTGTTTGTGTTCCATGGCAAGACAAGCACATTTTGGCCATAACTGTGCAAAGTGTAGCATAATGTGTCACATATCAAATTGTTGTAAAAGCACAGAAGCTGTATGTTCTACATGACACCTAACTCTTGGCCTGCTGTATACCTTACATGAACCCAAACAGCATACTACAGCATTGCAAACTGTCCAAGAAACAGCAGTACAAGTGTTGTGTTATTTACCCAAATTCCACATACCCCGAAATAAGATGTGGCCCGCAAGTCTCATGTGAGTGATGGTTAGAGGGGGAAGGAGAAAAAACTGAATGATTAGGATTGAAAACGTCATTGCTTTGTAGCTAATTAACTGATTGTCTCCATGGAGCAGAGTCGTTCTGGAGAAGGTGATAGTCCCTCAGCTCATCAAGAAATTTCCCAACTTTTTATTGAACCCGAAGGTACATCACTGCATTTACAAGAACCCACCACATCTCTCTTTCCCAAGACAGACCATTCCATTTCATGCACCCCCCCCACCCAATCCTATTGAAGACTTATTTTAATATTCTCCTCCCATCTATGCCTAGATTTTCCAAATGCTCTCTTTCCCTGACTTTCTCCTACCAAAACCCCGTATGCCATATGTATCCTGTCCTCTGCCCAGTATGTGGTATGTTGCTATATGCCCCGCCTATCTCATTTCATTTCATCACCCGAGCAATATTTGGTGGGGTTTACAGGTCATGAAGCTCATCCTTATGCAGTCTCCTCCTTCCCTCGTTTACCTCGTCCCTCTTAGGTCCAAATATATTCCTCAGCGCCCTGTTCTGAAACACTCTCAGCTTCTCTTTCTTCCTCATTGTGAGAGGCCAAGTTCCACACCCATACACAATAACAGACAAAATTATACCTGCATGTCTTCATCATTATACTTCTGAATAACAAAAGACCGAGTAGTAGCAGGCATTCTCATTCTGCTCTTAACTTCTTCAGCAATGTAGTTTTGATTCATTAGTGTAATTAGAAGTGTGTGGTTCCGCGTGGAGTACTGAAAATGGTTGACGAAATGTTTGTGCCACATGATGAACAAACCTTTATGTATCCAACCTTATTTCGAGCGCACACAGATATTTCCAGGGGGATCTGCACAAGTGAGTGACGATGTTATTTGCGCACGAGTAAAGATAAATATGAGTGGTTCAAAAAGTCCAATGGCACTCACGACACAACTGGCACTAATTCATGTTTCGGTTTCTCTCAAAGCTTCTGGTCATCTCGACCTGTTTTGGGCTCTTAGATTAATGACTGGAGAAGGTTTGTGCCCAACTGAAAGTCCATTTTTATCGAAGTTGAAGGTGCGGTTAGGTCCAAACTTGTTCACGTCAAAAACATTCACTAAGGTTTTGTAAAACTGAGTGACTTCTGTTTGTATAAAGGCCAAGGTCCTACTTGCTATATTTGGTTCTGGATTTTTAACACTTAGGTTTGTATTTCTTCTCAGAAAACCCGTGTGTCCGGCCCTTTCCTGCTAATTTAGTCCGGTGGTTGAAATCATGCTTCAGCAAACTCGTTAGCGGGCCGTCGTACTTCATAAAACAATCGTAAAAGATAAAACAAATGGTCAGATAGCTCTCTTTGCTGTTCTTCGGCAAAAACTGCTTTTCTTCCAATTTGCAGACCATTGGTTATATTCATTTACGAAACATACCTTAGGGTAGTTGAAGAATAAGAGACCAACTTGATGTCACAGTTTATTAAGTTTTATTTTACTTCTTATATGCTCAACATGTTTCGGATATTAATACATCCATCGTCAGGAGCTTGCGACTTTTCTGTTGTATTACCACATTGGTTGCGTGTTCTTATTTCGACGTGTGTTGCAGTTTCGTTGTGGCTGGGTTGGGGTGGTATCGGTGTGGCAGGCTTCAGCCTGCCACATCAAGTTGGTCTCTTATTCTTCAACTACCCTAAGGTATGTTTCGTAAATGAATATAGCCAATGGTCCGCAAATTGGAAGAAAAGCAGTTTTTGCCGAAGAACAGCAAAGAGAGCTGACCAGTTGTTTTATCTTTTACGATTGTTTTATGAGGGACCGCCTCTGTGGTCTAGTGGTCAGAGTTTCTGGCTACAGATACAGAGGTCCCGGGTTCGATCCCCGGCGATACCAGATTTTCTGAGTAGTAGTGGGTCTGGAACGGGGTCCACTCAGCCTC
>Ga0123355_10018285_pt1 | contig 11108 bp, 9 predicted proteins | sample TergutEmb28metaG_3_FD_89872 | JGI IMG/M metagenome (GOLD analysis project Ga0123355, IMG submission 89872) | Embiratermes neotenicus P1 segment gut microbial communities from Petit-Saut dam, French Guiana - Emb289 P1 | ecosystem: Host-associated > Arthropoda: Insects > Digestive system > Gut ...
CCTTGCAACGGTACCTTTGTACACCGCCCTTTGTTCCGTTCAGTTGGTAGCTTTGGCTGCCGCAATGTAAACATTTGGGTTTCACAGGTTTGTTATAACATCATTTTCTTCTCTTTGTCTATCCTGTCAGTTTTAGTTGAACAATGCCGAGGAACTCTCCTTTCATACTGCAGATGGTTATTCTTTGATTTGGATGATTCCCTCAGACCCTGATGCATACAGTGGTGCAAATGTTGCGCTTGTGTACGCCAACATTGCGGGCACTATTAGGGGCATAGACATATATCAAGACGAATACTACGGAGAGAGCTATGTTACTACGGTTAACATGGAATTAAGACCAAGCTGGAATACAGTAATTAGTACATGGGGGCCCGACCCAGTCGTGTCAGACCGTTGGAATATGACCGTGGTTACCGGAAGGCCCGGCGATGACTTCGTGTGGGTTCTTTTCCCGCCGTGGAATTAGCAAAAAACGTGTGAACGAGCCACGCCAGAGTACGCGTAACCCGCATACTCTGGCGGCATTTCCGGGTTCCTCCGGGAATGCCGGGCGCAGATGCTCTGCAGCCCCCCAGCAATGCCCCGCCGCGCGTGAGCATTTACGCCAAAAGCCCCGGCAGGGGAGGATATACGGTTTAAGAAGCCATTTTGCATGGACTCTCCGCGTAGAAGACCTCAGGCTCCGTAGCGGGTTCCCCATGCGGGATTCTTAAACCGTATATCCTCCCCTGCCGGAGCTTTATGCGGGAATGTTCACGCGCGGCGGGGGGCGAGGTTTGCCCTTTTGCGTAATGCGTCCCGGTTCTTCCCTTTTTCCGTTTTCAGAAGGTACTTGTAGGTAAAATCCACGGCGCTCCCCTGTTTTTTCAGCATTTGAATATGAATCGGCCTTAATTCATCGTGCCGGGGATTGTCCATCATCAGTTCTCGCGCTACGTGCGCCACATATACCGGAGCGTCCTGACCGAAGAACTCAATTCCATCTTCGGCGGCATACGATTTGTGATCCGGGCGGGCATAGGGGAAATCTTCCGGAGGCAGACTTTTGGAAGCGTAGAAGCGGGGAACCCCGGCGCTGGTTACCCAGTAGGCGGTATAACGCTCGCCCATTTCGGTAATACGTTTATCCCATGACAATAAAATCAACCCATCCCGTTGAAGGAGGGGGCGATAGTCGGTAAGACCGCCGGGGACAGGTTTGCCGGGCGCGGCAAGCAGGCAGCCCCGGTGGGGATGCACCGCCTTTTTGAAGACGGGGCCCGCGCGTGAAGGGAAAGGGATGATGTTTGACGGCAGGGCGGGGGGAAGCTCTCGCGGCAGTGTGTTCGAGCCTTGACAGTTCTCCGCGAATTCACCGATTAGCCCCGCAAGCTTTGCCGCCAGGCATTGCAGGTTTTGCACTTGGGTTGTAAGTTCCGTTGTAATGTCAGGTAGTTTTCGTATGTGTTTCATTTTTTACCTCTCTAGGATGATGCAACCTGAAGTTGTTGAGAAAATAATATACGCATTACTACCCAAAAAGTCAAATGAAAAGTCAGGGCAAACTACATACTTCCCAAATACGCCGCTTGCTCAGCTGTCAGGGTATCAATACATATCCCCATCGCTTCCATCTTGATGCGGGCCACTTCGTTGTCTATTTCCAATGGAATGTCGTAAAGATCGGGCGCAAGCTGTTTGGCGTTTTTCGCGACATACAGCGCGCTTAAAAGCTGAATGCTGAAACTCAAATCCATAATCTCGGCCGGATGCCCGTTGCCCGCCACAATGTTGACCAAGCGTCCCTCAGCCAGCAGGTTCAGCACCTTGCCGCCGGGCACGTGGTATCCGTCGATGAACGGCTTGCGGTTTTCCATTTTCAGGGCCATCGCTTCCAGCGCTGTCCGGTCAACTTCCACATCGAAATGTCCGGCGTTGGCAAGAAGCACGTTGTGTTTCATCAGCTTGAAATGCTCTGTGGTAATGACTTTCGAGCAGCCTGTGGCGGTAACAAATATATCGCCCAGCGGGGCTGCCTCGGTCATGGGCAGTACCCTAAAACCGTCCATGAGCGCCGCAAGCGCTTTGTGGCGGTCTATCTCTGTTACTATTACGTTAGCGCCCAGGCCGGCGGCGCGTTTGGCTATCCCCGACCCGCAATAGCCGTATCCGGCTACGACAACGGTGCGGCCCGACACCATGTTGTTGGTGGAATACATGATCCCGTCCCATGTGGACTGCCCTGTTCCGTGAATATTGTCAAACAGGCATTTGCACTTGGCATCGTTTACCGCGAACATCGGGAATTTGAGCTTTCCGGCCCTAGAGCGGGCGCGCAGACGGTGAATGCCTGTCGTGGTTTCCTCGCAGCCGCCAAGCGTATTTTTGGCGTAGCGCGGCACTTCATCGTGAAGTAACGCTACAAGGTCGCTGCCGTCGTCAATAATGATGTCGGGGCAAAACTCCAAGGCTTTTATCTGATGCTCGTGGTATTCCTGAGCCGTCGCGCCGTGCCACGCGTACACATCAACGCCCAAGCTGTCCAACGCGGCGCAAATATCGTCTTTTGTGGAAAGAGGGTTGGAGCCGGTAACCGAGATATGCGCTCCCGCCGCCCGCAACACAAGGCCCAAGTAGGCGGTTTTCGCTTCTAAATGCACACACACCGCCACTTTAAGCCCTTTCAGCGGCTGTTCCGCCGCCATTTTTTTCTCAAAGTGGTTGAGTACAGGCATAAAATCCTTGACCCAGTTTATTTTAGCGAGCCCTGCCGCCGCCAGCGATTTATCTCTTATAATACTCATGCAAATTCCCCTTATTTGAAATCATACATGAATTCACGGTTATTTTCAACCAATCGAATTGCCTCAAATCGCTACTAAATGCCATCCCCAGCACGGCAGGCAGGGGGACGGGGCTGGAAATGATCGCCCAAATAAGATACACTTCCCCAACGGATGCCGTTTTGCGCGGCGCCTGCCAAGATGGCTCAGTCGGTAGAGCGGCACACTCGTAATGTGCAGGTCCCGGGTTCGATTCCCGGTCTTGGCTTTTGTGGACAGGCGTGGGGGCACGCTGGCGGGCCTTTACCCCAACCGCCGCTTTGCCAGCGCCTTTTTCAGCGCGTCCATGTCGGCCCCGCCGGAAAGCCCGTTCGGGGCAAGCTCTTCCAGACTCGTGTCCAGATCAAAGGGACGGCGGGCCACGTGTTCGGGGAAATGCGCGTCCGAGGAAGTAATCAAGGGATAGCCCAAAGTGTCCAGCCCCGCCCCGCTGACCGCCGGCGGTAGGCGGATACATTCCACGGCAGCCCACGGCCCCTTCACCATTACCCCAAGCTGGCTGGTCATGGAAAAAGCCGGCCTGTCCACGTGGGCGGGAATGACAATGCCGCCGTATTCGGCAACCTTTGCGCCAATCGTATCCACGCTTAGTTCCAGTAGCGGGTTTACAAGGTAATATTCCACTTCCCCTTCAACATTGTCTTCTTCGTCCACGTACACCTGATCCCCGGCCTTCTCAGGATTATTGGCAAAGGGCATAAGTATGCTGTAGGCGTATTCGCCAAATTCAAGGCTCGCTTCAAGGTTCCCGAAAAGGCAAAGAACGTGGACTTCCTCCTGCGTGGTAGCCTCCATGCCGAACAGGGGAAGAATGCCCCTTGGTGGACAGAGCTTGGCAAAGGCCGGGCAATTAAGGCTGGAATTGTGATCCGTCAAGGCCAGCGCCGTAACTCCCCGGCGGGCGGCAATATCCGCCAGCGCCCGTGGCGAGAGCGCGAGAGACCCGCACGGAGACAGGCAGGAATGGTTATGAAAGTCGGCCAGAATGGGCATGGTCAGGTACGCCGCTACAGGTTGAATTTGAAAAACATAACATCGCCGTCCTGTACAACGTATTCCTTCCCTTCAATGCGGAACTTGCCCGCCTCTTTGATTTTCGCCTCGGTTCCGTACTTGACAATATCATCGTAGGTATAAACTTCCGCCTTGATAAAGCCTTTTTCAAAATCCGTGTGGATGGCTCTGGCGGCCTTGGGCGCGGGTTCGCCCGCGTAAATCGTCCATGCCCGGCACTCGTCTTCCCCCGTGGTGAAAAAAGTGCGCAGTCCCAAAAGGCCGTAAGCCGCATGAATCAGCGAGGAAAGGGCCGATTCTTTAAGGCCCAGTTCTTCAAGGAACGCCTGCTTTTCTTGGGGGTCTTCTATGGTTATCAGCTCCGCTTCGAACTTGCCGCAGATAACAACAACTCTGGAGCCTTCGGCGGCGGCCTGTTTTTTCACGGCCTGTACGTAGGCAGTGCCTGTGTTTGAGCCGCCTTCCACAACAGCCCTCATTCCTTCTTCGTCTACGTTGCACACATACAGCATGGGCTTGGCGGTGATAAAATGGCAGTCGTAAATGGCGGCCTTTTCCTCGGCGCTTAATTCGACAGAGCGCACCGCACCGCCGTTTTCCAGAACCGGGCCGATTTTATCAAGCACGGCAAGTACGGTTTCGGCGGCTTTATGCTCGGCCTTGGCCTTCACTTTAAGGGTATGCTCCGCGCGCTCCCGGCGTTTCGCCATTGTGCCAAGATCGGCAAGCGCAAGCTCGATGTTGATAGTTTCGATATCCGATTCAGGGTCAATCTTGTCGCTTACATGAAGGATATTGGGGTTGTCAAAACAGCGCACGACATGGGCAATTATTCCCACCTCCCGGATATGGGCAAGGAACTGGTTTCCAAGCCCTTCCCCTCTGGAAGAGCCTTTTACCAGCCCCGCGACATCAATAAATTCCACTGTCGCCGGAATGGTCTGCTTGGGCTTAAAAATCCCGCTGAGTTTCGCAAGCCGGGCATCCGGCACATTCGCTATGCCGATGTTCGGGTTTTTGTTATAGCTCTGATAGCTTGTCGTTTCCGCCGGGACGGAACTAAGGGCCGAAAAAATGGTTGTCTTTCCTGAATTGGGAAGTCCCACGATACCGCAATTAAGGGCCATGATGATACACTCCTGTTACGGGAAATATACCACATATGGGCGAATCAAAAAAAGGCCCCCGCAGCCTTCTTGGTTACGGGGACCTTTTCGCCGCTGGCGCGGGCAGATTACGGCAGTACGTTCACAGTGAACACGCTACGGGTTGCGCCCTGCGCGTAGGGGTATTCGCTTGAATGGACAGGCGGGTTGGGCATGGGCGCATTACCGCTTATCGCAAAGATGTAGAACTCGTAACTGCCGGGCTGGACTAGTTCCGCAGTAACACGGCCGGGGTGGGGAATAAGGTAGATGAAAAGCAGGTCGGTGCGGTTGTAGCCCACACGTATTCCGCCCCATCCGCCGTGGGTGAATCTGTCGCCAATGTAGAGTTCCCCGTTCACATACCTTCCCAGCATGAGGGTTACCTCTCCTTGAACAGATTGACCTGCGGCATCCACGGGAACGGCCCTGAGAATCGCGGTGGCCCCGGCGACAACGTCAATTCCGGTTAGAACATTGCCGTCCACATCACGGACTTCCACAGCCGCCGATGGCGCGGCGGGCGCTGTAGCGCAGGACATTACGGCAAAGGCCGCCAATACGGCCAGCGCAAAGATAACGGACATTTTTCTCATGTTGATGCTCCTTTGAATCAGATAAGTTTTACCCCGCTTCGACAAACGGGATATGCCTCAAGGTAACCGCATATGAGCGGGAAGTCAATGCCCCTTTGCTCCAAGAAATCTCCTCAACTCTTTAAGAACGCTTCTTCCTGGCCTCGGCCTCTTGCGCGTAGTGGTCGCCGTCCATGCTGTACCCGTTTTTGCGGGCTATGACAGCCATCCACTCATACGGACGGGGGTCGCGGGTGTTGAAGGCGGCGGCTTCCCTAAGGTAATGAAAGGCCATCTTCACATCATTCTGCCTGAAATTGAAAATCCCAAGGACAAGGGAAATATCGGCACAGCCCTTGAACAAATCTCTGGCCTTTTCCAGCACCGCCACAGCGTATTGCACGGCCCCTACCCGTTCAAGACAGCCGGTATACTCGATAAGAAGCTCTATGTCTCTGGGTTTTTCTTTTAGAAGGGACTTCAAAAACAGCGCCGCCTCCCGGTAGCGTCCGGTTTTCCTGTACGTGTAGGCCAGCACCCTGCGAAGGCTTGGATTGGACGGCTCCCAGACAAGGAGTTTTTCCAGTTCCGCCGCGGCCTCGGCGTATTCAAAGGTTTTGACAAGGAACATTGCCCGTTCCCGGCGCAGGCTTACGTTTTCAGGCCACCTGTCAAGGTACGCTTGGTAAAGAGAGCTTAAATCGCGTACCATGTCCTTTAGCGATCCCGCGCCAGCGCCCTCGGCGATAAGGGCTTCCAGAGCGGCGATTTCGCCAAGCCGCGCGGTTTCGTGGCTGTCTTTAAGAAGGATAGTCTTTTTGAACCAGCTCCGGGCTTCTTCAAGAAGACCCACCTTTAGATACGCCTCTCCCAAGACATTCATCAGTTCAGGATCAGGCCCCAAGGAACGAATCGCGTTTTGAAGCAGGGTTATGTTGCCTTGGGCGTCCTTCGCCGTCCGGGCCTGACAGAGCACCGTGAAACGTTCAATAATATCCGGGTCTCCGCCCATAGACGCGGCGGCCTTTAGCGCTTTCTTCAGGGATTTGTAATCGCCCCCCTCCCATGACACAAGGATTTGAGCGTACCAGAACTCAAGTTCCCCCGGCTTTTTCTCCAGCGCCCGCTTAAGGTGGTTGTGGGCGGCCTTGAAATCGCGCAGATTCCGCATAGCCTCAGCGTAAAGCGCGCGTATCATGGGCTGCTCTTCCCGCTTTCTAAGCCAGTCCCGGCATGAAGTGGCAGCCGCCCGCCATTCCCCGTCCGACAAAAGCGAGCGGATCATGAAAAGATCGGCTAACTCGCTGTTCCAAGGCAGTTCTGGAACATTCTCGTCATGCAGGCGGATTTCTTCGATATCTTTGCGGGCTTCGGTGTTTCTTCCAAGGGCCATAAGTATCGAAGCGCGAGACCAGCGAATTCTGCGGTCTCCCCTGTCTTTGCTGTCGTCCTTGCTAAGAGACAGGGCCTGCGTAAAATGCTCCAAGGCTTCCTCAAGATTGCCCGTTTCCCGCGCCGCCCTGCCCAATTCCAGCCTAAGGAACGTGTTGTTCACAAAGCCCGCGTCCTCCCCGTTCAGCAAAACGAAGCGAAGCATCTGAAGGCCAAGTTCGTACTCTTCGATATTGCAGAGCCTGATTCCCCTGACCAACAGCGAGTTAAGGTAGGCCCGGTAAATCCGTTTATTCCCCGGAGCGGCCTGTACCGCTTCTTCCAGCATCTGAACGGCGGCCTGAGAATTCTTCGATTTAAGGTACGCCGTGCCCAGAATCGCCTTTGTGCGGGAGTCTCCGGGGCTGTTTTCCATAGCCTTCCGCAGAAGAGGCACGGCCTTGTAGGGCATACCCAAAGTCAGGTACGTCCGGCCCGCGAAAAGGTAGCCCTCCCCTTCCCCCGGCTTGTGGCGTATGTAGTCGTTAAAGGCAGCCAGCGCGCGGGAATAGTCCTTTAGGGCGTGAAAAGACCGCCCCAAAAGAAGCCACGCCTGCGGGGGAGCGTCGGTTTCGCAGATGAGTTCCCCAAGTATCCTGATCGCCAAGGGATAATTGCCTTTTTTCCCCGCCTCGGCAGCGCTCTTTAGCTTTTTAAGTCCCGATGGCTCCCTTGTAACTAGTTCCCGCTCGCTAATACCCGCTACCTGCCGCTTGTTATTTCGCTCTGGCAAGGGTAACAGCGCTGGTTACCACAATATCGTCCACGGAAGCGCCCCTGGAAAGGTCGCTTATGGGCTTGGCAAAACCCTGCAGGAAGGGGCCAAAGGCTTCGGCCTTGCCCAGCCGCTGAACCAGTTTATAGCCAATATTCCCCGAACCCAAATCCGGGAACACAAGCGTGTTTACCTTGCCCTCTATGGGGCTGCCCGGCGCTTTCTTGGCGGTTATCGAGGGAACAAGGGCCGCGTCCGCCTGAAACTCGCCGTCTACCAACAGGCCCGGCTCTTTGACCTTGACCAGCGCGAAGGCTTCCTGAACCTTTTTCACATCCGGGTGATCCCCCCCGGAGCCCTTGGTCGAAAACGAAAGCATGGCCACGGCAGGTTCGACATGGAGGAATTCCCGGCAGGATCGGGCCGCTGATATGGCGATTTCCGCCAATTGTTCCGCAGTGGGATCGGGAACCACCGCGCAGTCGGAAAAAATGAGGGCCCCGCCTACCCCCCACGAAGCGTCCGGGCTCTGCATGACAAAGCAGGAAGACGCTGTTTTAAAGCCGGGAATGGTTCCGATAATCGCCAGCCCCGCCCGCAGTACATCGGCGGTGGTGCTTTCTACCCCGGCAACCATGCCGTCCGCGTCACCCAAATGAACCATCATCGCGCCCCAGCGCAGGGGGGACGCCATATCGGTTTTGGCCTGCTGCGCGGTCATGCCTTTGTGTTTGCGCATTTCGTAGTACGCGCCGGCATACGTGTCAAAAAGCGGGGAGGACGAGGGGTTTACCACGGCAATCCCGTCGAGCCTTACCCCTTCCCCGGCGGCGGTCTTTTCCACGTCCGATTCCTTGCCCAAAACGAACACCGAGGCGGCAAGGTTTTCATCGACAATACGCCGCGCCGCTTTTACCACACGGGGGTCTGTTCCCTCCGGCAGAACCAGTTTTTTTTGCAGTGATTTGGCTTTTGATTTCATTTCCTGTACAAAATCCATTATACCCTCCATCAAAAAATTTACGATTGCCTGTCTTGAGTATAATCGCTAAAGGAAAAAATGAAAAGTAACGTATCATCTTGTAGCCAGTTGCGGCTAACAGCATGGGCCTTCTGCGCTATTGGCATATATCGCAACAAGCATTATTATTGACCGCTGACAGTGGTTCTGCCACTAACTGGTGTTTTTTCAGATTGCTTGTTGAATTTTCCGGAAAAAAAAGTATAATGGTGAGGACATTAGTAAAATATTAATTTTTAATTCAAATTAATAAAAAGGAGATTATGATGGCAAAGAGCAGGCAGCGGGTTCGTATTTTTTCAGCATTGGAGGTTGCTAACATTTGCGGAGTCGTTAATCAAACCGCTATTAACTGGATTCGCAACGGTCACCTGAAAGCCTTTAAGACGCCCGGTGGACAATACAGAATCTATGCCAAGGACCTTGCCGCGTTTTTGAACAAGCGCGGGATGAGCGCGCCGAAAGAAGTTCTCCAAGCCATAAGCGAAAACGCCAATTGGGGCGTTTTTATGATAGCGGCGGCTCAGCCTGCCAATGACATCATAAAAAATGAAATAGGAAAATCGTTTCCCAGCTACTCGATTATTCAGGCGATGGACTGGTTTGAGGTGGGCAGAAACATCGCTGAAGAAAAGCCGGGTTTTGTGCTTTTGGATACCAGCCTTCCGGGGGTTGATTGCGTGAAATTTCTCCACACGGTTAGGGACGATCCAGCCCTTGGGAAACCCTACGTCATTCTTCTAGCCGATGGCTCGTATCGCGGGCGGGAAAACCCAAGCGCCCTTGCCGACGCGACGCTGACCAAGCCCTTAGTCCCGCGTGAACTGGAGGCGGCGATAAAGGCTCTGGAAGAACGGCTTGAAAAGGCGGCAAACGCTTAAGGTAACGAGGGCGTACCGCAAAGCGCCGCCAGAAGGCGGGGTTATCCCTTGTCTTCCGGGATAAACGCCGTGGCTTGCTGCTTCCCGGCAGCCAGCGCTTCCAGCGCCCGCGGGCGCGAGCCGTGGGCAATGACGGTGGAAATGCCGTAGGGAAATGCCTTTTCCGCCGCTGATATTTTTGTGGCTATTCCCCCCGTGCCCAAACTGTTGGGGCTGCCGATAGTTACCTTTTTTCTGGTTTCTTCAATATCGCTGACTTCTTCTACAAGCTCAGCGTCGGGGAATTCCTTGGGGTTTTTCGTGTAAAGCCCGTCAATGTCGCTGAAAAGGATCAGCAAATCGGCGCTCCAGAGTATGGCTGACTGGGCGGCAAGGGTATCGTTGTCGCCGATTTTGATTTCCTCTACCGATACGGTGTCGTTTTCGTTGATTATGGGGACAACCCCTCCGTCCAGCAGCGTAAAGATGGTGTTCCGCATATTCAAGGTGCGGTTGGGATACCCGAAATCGTCCTGCGTAAGAAGCATCTGGCCTATGTGCAGGCCGTACTTTTCGAACGCCCGCCGCCATGCCGCCATAAGCTCCACCTGTCCCACGGCGCAAAGGGCCTGCTTGTAATGGATGTTCTTCTTCTGGGCCCATTTGCCCATAGTAGAGCGCCCGGCGGCCTGCGCCCCGGACGAAACGACAACGATCTGCTTCCCGTCTTTTGTCAGGCTGGCGATCTGAGCGGCAAACTCGTCCAGAATACCCGGGTTTATCTTTCCTTCCCCGTCTGTCAGGGTATTGGAGCCGAATTTAAGCACTATTTTGCGCGCTTGCGCTATTAACTGAGCAACCATACTGGACACAATACTTTAATTCGGGCTGGACTGCAAGGCCGCGGCGGGGGGCTGTGATACCCCCAAGGAGATTTTCTGGAGCTAAGGGGAATTGAACCCCTGACCTCTTGAATGCCATTCATCTACAGCAATCAATTATAGTCTTGTATGGTCATGTATTGCGTAAAATATACATAATAAAGCAAATAATGTCAATCATTACCAAGCGAAAAGTTGATTTTTTGTTGACCTTATTGATAAGGTTGACCTCGCTGGTTGACCTCGGTTAAGACTGCTCTTGTGTAACTTTACGCTTCAGTTCTGCTTTGGCAATTCCGACAAGCCTTTTGAATTTTCTTTCCGTCTTGATAAAAATAATAATACCACTTGTAAAGAGTTTTACCGCTTCTTGATTTTCGAGGCTTTCTAAAAAAATGAAAATCTTCCACTTCCCTAGGGCCTTTGCACTGAATGTTGGAGTTCCCCCGATTTTTTGGACAGTGAATTAAGCCGCTAAATTATTTGTTAATGCTAAAGGTGTAGTGAACTTCCCCCGATTGAGTGGACACAAAGTTAAGCTCATGATAAACCTAAGGAGAGTAGATCATGAGGAAACGAAGAAAAAGTTACACGAGTGAGTTCAAGGAATCTGCCGTTGAGCTCTGCCTAAGCGGTGAACG
>Ga0123355_10018286_pt1 | contig 11108 bp, 9 predicted proteins | sample TergutEmb28metaG_3_FD_89872 | JGI IMG/M metagenome (GOLD analysis project Ga0123355, IMG submission 89872) | Embiratermes neotenicus P1 segment gut microbial communities from Petit-Saut dam, French Guiana - Emb289 P1 | ecosystem: Host-associated > Arthropoda: Insects > Digestive system > Gut ...
CTCAGGCTGTAGAGGAATAGGTTAGGGGCTGGACGGGATATCTCAGTCTGTAGAGGAATAGGTTAGGGGCTGGACGGGATATCTCAGTCTGTAGAGGAATAGGTTAGGGGCTGGACGGGATATCTCAGGCTGTAGAGGAATAGGCTAGGGGCTGGACGGGATATCTCAGTCTGTAGAGGAATAGGCTAGGGGCTGGATGTCCAAGGAGTTCTTCGTACATTACAAACTGTAAAGCCCTTAGCATTGTACTCGTTAAGTCTTCTGTCCCAAGCTATTCCAAGCAGCCGTTTATACTGAAGAACTTGCGTTTCTTTTCTTCCCCACCACATGATTAAAATAATTTTATCATTTAGAATACATCTATTGATGATTTCCGATTTTTTCAGAAAATGTGTAGAAATACGATTGTCATTTTTTGTTACAGTAATGAGCTGCCTCAGCACAGCACACGTAATTGTTTTGTGTAAATGTTTTAAAATAATACTTCGAATTAAATAGAAATTCTGTACAACAATATGAAACTGTTAGTGAGTAATTAAGAGTACGAGATGGAGAAGACAAGAGGCGTGATTGCAAAAACAAATAACATAGATTGAAAGAATGGATGGTGCGAGGCTATCAAACATGGGAAATTATGAATAAAAATGAAAAAGAGACGCAAGAAGGCAAAGAAATAGGGCAAGAAGGAACCGACCGGACCGATCTGCTTACTTGAATGTTTGACGTCGTTATGTCACGTCTGATACACACGAAGGAGGAACGCGAATATACACTATTGAATGATAACTGAAGAATAAAACCCAACTAGATGATACTTAATATTTTATTGTACTTCTTATAGGCTCAACATGTTTCGGACACTACTATGCCCATCATCAGGAGCTCGCGACTATAATGTTGATTACCACATTGGTCGTTTCGTTCTTGTTTTGCTGTAGGTTGGAGGTTAGGTGCAGTTAGGCTGGAGTAGTGTCCGGGCTGCAACTCGGACACTACTCCAGCCTAACTGCACCTAACCTCCAACCTACAGCAAACCAAGAACGAAACGACCAATGTGGTAATCAACATTATAGTCGCGAGCTCCTGATGATGGGCATAGTAGTGTCCGAAACATGTTGACCCTATAAGAAGTACAATAAAATAATAAGTGGCATCTAGTTGGGTTTTATTCTTCAGTTATCACAATGATGCATGGTCCAACAAACATCAAATTATTAAATGATTTGGCTCTGAAATAATTCCCATTAATTTTCATGTCCTTGTTGAAATAAACTTCTTAGACTGCTTCTGGTTGAATTAAATAAGGGGAGTGCAAATTACAGTTAAATCATTCTACACAAAACTACTCCATTACTCTCAGAAATATGTGATATTTAAAGTTGTTGTTTATGTTGCTTTGTTACTGTTGTCGGCGTCACCGTCCTTGTGGTCGTTTCTCCAGTCAGCTGAATATCGTGTATTCACTTCAAACTTACAACATGAGCTCTGACACATGCAGTTGTCTGCCGCTGCCGGCTGCAGACACCCAGAGCGAACGGCCTGCCCCATATCCCTCCTATCTCGAACCCAACCCTTCGCCAAGGCGTTGGTCCTCTGCCAAATGACTTTCTAGGGCATTCGGTCTCCCTTCATGTTATTTTTTTACCCCATTTCTGTTCAGCCATGTTGGTTTTTTTGTTCCGTATATCCCTCGAGAAAGATATCGACCTAGTGTGTTTAAGGGGATCAACATAAGGCGAATACCCAGTTACAGCAAACATCACGAGACAAACATCAGAATTTGAGAGCAAACTTAACCATTAATAACTGTTACATTAGAGGGGGGTGGGGGATGATTTTGTCCTTAAATATCATTGATCACTAAAATAAGCTATGTGAGTCTATCGAGAAATCTCATTACGGTAATTGTAGGTGGAAATGATAATTTGTCTGTGTTTAAGCCACGAAGGCATGAAGGGGGAGTAGAAGTATAGCTCCACTGTTTCGTAACTTTGGCACTAGGTGCATGTAAATCGTCGACTTCATGACCCGGCCCCTTTACCCACGAGAAGGAATGTCGGTACCCATTGAATTCGAGGTCGGTTTGGCCCCACAACCGGCCTGGACGTTTTTGAGAAAAGAAACATCCTTTGCCCCTACCGGGAGTCGAACGCCTTATCGTCCAGTCCATAGCATAGTCACTGTACTGGCGACGCTGTACTTAAAGGAAACCATCAGTGACGACCTTGAGCCCCCATCACCTTCATATCTTCAAGATATTACCTTTTCAAATGACGCTGTTATATTGCTACAATTACATTATTATTATTATTATTATTATTATTATTATTATTATAATATGGATATCTCTTGTCACAGGCTTTTTCTTCCTGGTGCTTCTCTTGAAACAGCGGTGATCCCCACCGCTCAGGCTTCAAGCTTCACACTGCAGTACTTTCCGTATTATGTGTGATGTTCCAAATAGAGCTCTCTTTTGTAGTGAATCTACCGAATGTTTTCCTGGCACAGGTTCCAAATTTTTCTTTAAGTTTGTCGTTACTATTCCAGTGGCTCCAATGATTACTGGTATAATCATACATTTCAGGTTCCACATTCGTTGTATCTCTATACATAAATTCTTGTATTTTAATTTCTTAACTTATTATCATTATTATTATTATTATTATTGCTGACCTAACGACTATCCCCAATAGATCGTATAATGTCGCATTATTTGAAGACACTTTTAAAGTTGCAAAGTGAAGCAGTGCTGCAATTTCACTATTCAGTCATGATAAGGTCGAAACACTCGCAGGTTTGTGCAGCGTGGAAAGACACTACGGCAGATGCCAAGCCTTAAGTTCATACACATTGGTGGGATGGCAGCAAGAAATAAACGAAAAGACTTGCAATTGATAATGTTACCTGCTACAGATTTAGAGCTCTCCCTTCCGCAGACCCACTCAGCCACCTTCAACCGACACAAGTATCGGACACGATTTCGTGCAACTGACCTGTTATGCTCAGAACCTGAACTTGTTCGTGTCCTTAGAGACAAGACATATGTGTCACTGTGGCGTGAGAATTACAGTATCACCATGATGATGATGATGATGATGATGATGTGACAGTGGTGTGGGTATTATTATTTTTATCATCATCATCATCTCCTTTATGCAGGGTATTTACATATATTCCTGAGACAAACTATGTCCCTAGGGAATACAGTGTTGCAGCTATTCTGTTGTTACTATTCATGGTGTTTATATTGTTAGTTCCAGTGTTGAATCTATTGCGTTTTTACATTAGTACTTTCCGAAGCATGTGTGCAGTGCCCAATATGATTGTTTTCTATAGTCCCTTGACTTCACGTTTTCCTAGTTTATTATTATTATTATTGTTATTATTATTAGTATCTTGCGTATGGAATATCTTGTAAAACACGTAACTGACGAAAAGATACAGGGAGGGATAGAAGTGATGGGAAGACGAGGAAAAAGATGTAAGCATTTACTGGACGACCTTAAGGAAAAGAGAGTATATTGTAAATTCAAAAAGGAAGCTTTAGATCGCACACTGTGGAGAACTCGCTCGGAAGAGACTGTGAACCTGGTGTAAGACAGATAGAGACTGCGGAATGAACAGCCTATCTGCATATGGCAATACAGCAAATGCAGTGCTCCGTGACGTGGTGCACGGACTTTGCCAAGGCATTCACTGCCATCAAAATATCATAGACTTCACCGCACACTGGCAAACATAATTCCGTTTATACCCGTAAGGTTAAGTATGGCGTTGTATGCTTTCTTCTGGGTAATTCCCCGGCGTCTGAATTTTGATGGTCAATTCTACGAACAAACTATGGCGTTGCCTGCGCCGATTAGTAACAAACTCACAAAGTGGTGAAATCCCTGATCATGAAGGCTTATTCATAATAATTTTACAAAACACTTACGTTCTGGAAGTAATCACTAATAAAAACAATAAAATGTATCTTCAATACATTTTGCGACAAGTCTGACGACGTTTACCTGCAAATTTTAAACATTCGAATCAATCATCAGTATCAATCTTCACACGAATCATCATTCAATTTCAGACTTCATGCGAAAAATACGTTTGTCAGTTGGTGCATTATTACATTCAATTGTGGAACAAGGAGGGAGGGGGAAAGGGGAAGGAATGACATATCTTGACGACTTGATGAATGTCCTTCGAGGGTAAAGAATTACCGTCAGCCATCAGATGGGAAGGCAGTGGGAGGGGGGGGGGGCGTACGTTTATTAAGGTGGTAGGAGCCCACTGCAGGAATTGTTTGGTCGGTTTGCTGAACATGGCGGTTAACGGAAACAAAAGCTCCACACAAATTGGCGACAAGAAACGGTTAATAAACGGGTACTCGAGTACGTTCGAACTTCTGCAAAATTTCAGTTATCCCAACGAAGCCTGATTTCAGGCTTCCACCGCGAAGTAGACGAGAGCTGTGCCCTTCTGGGTTATTACACCTAAACGCTGCATAATTACCCAGAAGAGCACTTATTACAATTTAATTTACACCAGTGCGAATTACCACTAACAAGTAAGACGAAGTTACTTCTTCCCGTATTTTGGAAAAAAAAATACATTTTATTTGTAACAAATATTAACCACTGTCATGAATAGAATGTAATTACCCAGAAGAGCACTTATTACAATGAACTGACTACCACTAACAGGTAGGAAGAAGTTACTGCATCCCGTAATTTGGAAAAATACATTTTATTTGTAACAAATATTTGCCACTGTCATGAATAGAATATAATTAGCCCTTTAAAGACAAAAATTAATGTAAATTATATTAAAAGATTCAGTTCGTACCGCGCAGTAAAAACTCTTCTTCCCGGTTTTAAAAGCAGATCAGTTAAAACTGTACAGAATAATAATCATCTTACAAACTACGATTGTAAACGCATTAAAAAGCTCCGTGGGCAGAATGTTTTTTTGTTTTGTTTTTGGCGCAACAGCCCCCCCCCCTCCCCATTGGGCCAAGGCCTCCTCATTCACGAGGTTTCTAGATCACACTCAACGACGCACCACAGTCGGTAGGACTCCTCCGGACGAGTGATCAGTTCGTCGCAGAGACCTCTAACTGACAACATGCAACATTAACAGCAGACAGACATCCATGTCCCCGGTGGGATTCGAACCCACAATCTCAGCAGGCTAGAGGCTGCAGAACCACGCCTTAGACCGCGCGGCCACTGGGACCGGTATGGGCAGAATTTAAAATATTTAAATCATCAACCTGATGGTACGTAGATTTACCACTCGGTTTTAAAGGTCAAAATGGTAATTATGTTCTGGTAATCCACATTGTTTTATGTTACAGTGAAAACCGGGCTAAAATTGTAAGCGCTAGTAAAATTTAGGCAGAAGTAACTGAATTGTTAATAAGTGTCAAAGAGCACGTCAAAAAGGATAAAATTATACGCGAAAACAAAAGGAATGAATTAAAAGTCTCTTCAACAAATATAATGCTAAAGAGATAAATACAGAGAAAAATGGCCCAAAATATATCAGCAGAAAGGCAAAGTGACAGACTACCAAAGCTAAGGGTTGAAATGTCGGAACAAGCAGCTCCCTAGGTAGTGGCGAACAGAAGGAGAAGAAATTTGTAGTTTGGCTTTGAAATAATTCGTGAACCTACATTTTGTGTTTGTTTAGTGATCAACTGGCAGCTGCCTAGGTAGTGACGAACAGAAGGAGAAGAAATTTGTAGTTTGGCTTTGAAATAATTCGTGAACCTACATTTTGTGTTTCTTCAGTGATCAACTGTTTCTTCGAAGAAAGAAGATACAATACGTGTAATTTTAAACTTCCGCCGCGAAGTAGATGAGAACCGCGTTCTTCGGGCTATTATGCAGCGTGTAGTGGCAATTCCGTTCCAACGTTTTAGGGAAACATATTGATCCCATTTTCAAGGGTAAAGAATTCTTGTAAAATTGAAGAGGCCAGCATACCTAGTCCCAAAAGAAAGAACAAGAAGTATATGATAATGATGATGATGATGATGATGATGATAACGACGACGACGACGATGATGATGATGATGAAGAAGAAGACGCAGAAGAAGAAGAAGAAGACGACGAAGAAGAAGAAGAAGAAGGATTTTTCGGAGACAAACTACAAGCACATGAGAGACTGATCCATAAATGGTGTGTCGATAAGAACAAATTCCTCTGCAGGAGGCCAAAGCATTACGTAGCTTCCCCAGATTGCCTATATGCACCATGGCAGTAGAAGTCACTTTTAATACTTGCCGAGCGTAAATGTAACACACGCAGCGTCCGGTTCATCACGACGTCTGTGGCAACAAGATAACATAATTTTCCTTATGTTTCTTACGTTTATTTGACCGTGCATCATGTGATAGTTGAAGAATAAAAGATCAACTTGATGCCACTTGCTATTTTATTTCACTTCTTGTGTACTCAACATGTTTCGGACATTAATATATCCATCTATCAGGAGCCTGCGACTATTCTGTTGAATTACCACATTGGTCGTATTTTTCTTGGTTCGATGTGTGTTGGAGTTTCGGTGTGGTTAGGTTGGAGTGGTATCCGTGTTGCAGGCCTGCAACACGGATACCACTCCAACCCAACCAGACCGAAACTGCAACACACATCGAACCAAGAACAATACGACCAATGTGGTAATTCAACAGAATAGTCGCAAGCTCCTGATCATGGATATATTAATGTCCGAAACATGTTGAGCACATAAGAAGTGAAATAAAATAACAAGTGACATCAAGTTATGTCTCTTATTCTTCAGCTATCATTTCCCTCTCTGGAAAGTCTGCTTAAAATTTTTGATATGAACTCTTTTCCTGATAAGTTGCAGGTGCTTTCTCTGAAGAGTCAACGACCTTAGCACCCCTTTTGTTTCCACCTCCTCACAAATTAGAACAGATTGTTTGATGGGCCACCTTCTTGTACAGGGAAGAAAAAAGCACTACAGCAGAGCAATTCTCTGAAGAACAGATGCAACGTTTTTTATATTCTAAATCTTTTTACGTCCCATGTTTTACATTACTTTATTCAAGGGAATGTTTTAGCCCTTGGCTGGAGTTTAGATGAGCTATTAAACACTCCTACTCTAAATGTTGGTTTGAATTTCTATTAAATGGATATTTACAATAAGGGAGCTCAAAAAAATTCTTATGGAGCACCTTGCAGTGTTAGATACAGAGGGCTGAGCAGTGGCCACGGCGCAAGAATACCTTAGGGGTGGAGGAGGGATTTTTGTATTTAACGACGCTGTCAATTGCGAAGATCGTCGTTGGTATATTCATATAATATAAAGATGGGGCACTTTTAGAATGATTCAGACAGAAAAACACACCAGCCCGAGCAGATATTTCTACTTCAACGACACTTTTGCTCTGCAAATCCAACATCGATTGAACTGTGTTCGAACCTGGGTCTTCATAGTGAGAAAACGGCGATTTGTAACTTTCCCACACGCCTAAACACAAATCCGTGAGGTAAAAGAATCTAAAACCCAACAACATTTTAATATAGGCGCTTGTCTAGAGGAGTTTTAGACTCGCACTTCGAAAGCCCTAACCCTGGGCAAAGGACCCACGTTACATATCACAATGGGGCCACACAGCCCTTTGGGGAAGCAAAGTGTTAGATTCTGTCGTGAAGCCAATCCGACTTCTCCAACCAGTATAGGGTTGCAGCCATCAGAGGCACAAAATTCACCGAAGATATTACAAACGTGAGCACCACAAACGCATCAGCCATCACTAGAACCGCTACATACAAACACACACACACACACACACACACCACAATATAAAAATATCCTATATTATTTATAATGTACATACAAATTTCTACCCTAATACAAATTATTCTATACAATAAAACATTTCTGCCTACATTGCATAATGTCCCTCCTCCTCTAAACTCTGCTCAGATCTTTTTCCCAATTGGTTTTCCTCTTTATATTTCGTTTAGGCCTGTACAAACATTTGCCTAAATTGTTCTATTTTATAAATAGGCGGTGTAGATATGTAATTCGTTTATTCAATAAACACTTAAGTTCAAGCTACTGAGTATTCCTTCAACAGTTCACACGCAATCTATCCATTTCACCACTGGAGCCTACTAATCCACACATACCCAGTTCACAATTTTGACACTTATTCCCTGATTCAAAAAACGATATTTTCCTTCGAAAATTTATTAAGGACCTATACCATTATTTACAGTCCGTTACATGGCAGGGGCTCCGCATTATCCCAACATGGATTGTTTTTCAATACACCATTATGAAAGACATTATGACTGAAGAAGAACTGGACAATCAGAATCCAATCCGTAACAGGTTAAGGATTTTTTTCGACTCACCAGTGCGACCAGACTACCACTGAGACCCACACATCTTCCTATCCGGTGGGTCAAGGGAGCCCCTTCCCTGGGATTAAAATGTACGGAATGTGAAGTTTATCTCTCATCTTTATCTGAAAACGAATCTATGTATTTGAATTGCGATGTCTGGAATCGCATAATCATTTATGAGGAGATATGCTTAAATTAAGTCCTGTTACGACAAACTCATCCACCCACAGTTTCATGCCACGCCATGTTCTAGTGTGTCGAGGTAACCGTTTAACATGGTAGATAACTAATTAACGTTTAGAAATGACTTAATACCTTCTTGGGTTAAGAATTTTCCTTGAGCAATAAACAAGCACTCAGAAGAACAAAAGAATGTCTGCATTTCCTTCACCTCAGATTTTCATAACTTTTATTGCAAAAGCTTACAACAAGGTTAAACCATTTCAAAAATTCAAAACCTTTTTAACTGTAATCAATATTAATATTATCCTCCCCTCCAAGCCACGCTGTATCAGTTTGCCCCATCTCTTAAAGTTTTCATATTTATAATTCAAGTGCCTTTTCTATTGTATGCTACGTGGCATACCTATCTCAGTCTTCGCCCTAAGGGCCACGAAGGCCCTTAGGGCGAGTAGAGGTATAGCTCTACTCTTTCTAGGACCTCGGCACTAGATGGGGCGAGGGGTCAGCCCCACGCCCTGGCCGCCCCTACCCCGGGAACGACCCGGTGTCCATTGTACAGGAGGCTGGGTGGGCCCTACGGCCGACCTGGAAGGGCGGAAAAATTCGTCCCCACCGGGATTCGATCTCGGACCGTCCAGCTCGTACTCAGTCGCTATACCGACTGAGCTACCCGGCCCACGTATTCTTAATTTAACCTTCATAAAACAGACTATCATTTGCATGAATACGGAGGTGCAGTTCTCTGTATTATTCTGTCACTTCTTCTTCCTTAATTTCAAGCCCTACCCTTAGCAACTGTTCAAAACAACCTGTCTGTCTAAAGCCTCACGTAACGTATTTAATCACAGTCCAGCTGTTGCTATACAAAATAACGTACATATTTTGTTGGTCCCCAAGCGGTTAAGACCCACTTTCACGCGCCTTCCGTGAAAATTATTTTTACTTTTAACTCTCCTTCGGCATCCATAACACATTTCCTCTGTACCGGAAGCAGTAGCACTTAATAAAGCGTACAGATTATAAATTCGCAATTTGTTAGGTCTCAAGAGAAATTACATGCATAGTTAATATTTAATTAGTAAAGGATATAGTTGAAAAAAAAATTAGGGAAAAGAGTCAAACTCGGTTATTACGTCATGAAAAGGACTGACTACTTCGGTCGTTAAAAAGGAGTGTTTCTCTAACCGAGGAGTATAATGATACAGTTAACAGCAAAGATTTAGTTGCTACCACAGAATATCTAACGCTATAGACGAGGCCTCTTATAGACTAGAGTCGTTATAACCGGGTTAGTCTGTTTATTACACGCCTGGTCCTGCCTACGCCTTGAAAGCATATATAAGGAGACGTAGAGGTTAACTCCATTCATTCATAACCTTGGCACTAAATGGAGATAAATGGTCGAATTCACGCCCCAGCTGCCTGACTCCGGGAAAGAACTCTGGTCCCCTTTGAAGAGAATGATGTGTGGACCCCACAGCCGCTCTTACTAAGATTCTAACCTCTTACCCGTCCATCGCGTAGCCAAGTCAGTATACCGAAAACGTTACTCCGAGTCCATGTCAAAATGTGACAAATGCTAACATACCACAAACTTAAGAACACTTCCTACATTACTGTCATCTTAGCTGGTAGCAAAAGACAGCGTTTTGCAGTCATGGCTTCAAAGAGCGTGAGAATTTCAACAGTTAATTGATAAGTGTTACCCGGTCACGTACAGAAATATGTGTGCAATGTCAAGGGCTTGCTGCTACAGTCTATTCCTATAATAAAACCAACTACTTGCACTAATTTCTCAAATTTATTTTTGGAATAAAACTCTACATATTTCGGACAGTTCCTCTGTCCATCATCAGGAGATTTCACTGTACACACAGCAAACCTGTATGACATATACCATTGCTGTGTGTACAGTGAAATCTCCTGATGATGGACAGAGGAACTGTCCGAAATATGTAGAGTTTTATTCCAAAAATAAATTTGAGAAATTAATGCATCTAGTTAGTTTTATTATAAGAATTTATCACGATGCACGGTCACCTGAGCGTCAAATGGTACAGGCTAGTTTACAACACACTGTCTGAATACATAAAAGACTGTTATATAGTGGAAATAACGCATGTGAATGGAAGTAGTATGATCAACAAATCTATACAGCGTTAGTAAATGCAAGATAAGCGAGATTCAGGAAATGATACGTTTCCATTCAATAACGTTGCTCTATTTTTTGTGCCCCACGTTGTCTAACCCAGAGCAATGTGTGTGGTCAGGACTACATTGCACGCATGCGCTGCCATAATAAAGTATCTCAATCAATTAAAAAACGCTTTAAAGACCGAAACCTCTTTTCCTCTATTATTATAATTAAATTAAAGTAAACTACTGCACTATATACACAACAGGTTTCATTTAAATTTTAAAACTTTCAGCATCGTACTATGTCAGCATCATTAACTGAGTGGTCAAGGGGGGAAAACAGAGCGGTTTGAGGGAAAAGATTTTGATGTAATAAAAGGAACACTGTCTATGTCCTGAAAACAGAATATATAGGAG
>Ga0123355_10018287_pt1 | contig 11108 bp, 9 predicted proteins | sample TergutEmb28metaG_3_FD_89872 | JGI IMG/M metagenome (GOLD analysis project Ga0123355, IMG submission 89872) | Embiratermes neotenicus P1 segment gut microbial communities from Petit-Saut dam, French Guiana - Emb289 P1 | ecosystem: Host-associated > Arthropoda: Insects > Digestive system > Gut ...
CCCCAGAACGGGTCGGCGAGTACAGTCAAACTTGGTTATTTTATCGTGCGCTGTGGAAAGAGGTCAAACTTCAAAGGGCGGCAGGCAGGGATGGACAGGGGTCAGCAGCGGCAGGGTCGAAGCCGGTTTGTCCATGATACCGACCCGAGGATTCGTGCCGGCCCCCGACCGCTGATCCCGGGCCCCACGCTTTTCAGTAAGAGATCCAGAAGAAATATGCGGTCATTCCTGCTCCGACCAGCACGACGAAATTCCGGATCCAGGATTGCGGCATTTTCATGGCGTAGTGGGCGCCGAGATAACCGCCGGCGATGGCACCGAGAATCATGACGCCGCCGTGCTTCCAGTAAACGACTCGCGAAACGCTGAAGGTAACTACGGCCACGCCGTTGATGACGAATCCCATAACGCTCTTGAGGGCGTTCATGGCGTGCATGTCGGTCATACCGAGAGCAGCCAGCATGGCGAGCATCACGATGCCCATGCCGCCGCCGAAGTAACCCCCGTAGATGCCGACGCACAGTTGAAACACAGTAGCTGCGACAAGTGCAGAGCCGGTTGCACCGTGCTCGAGGACGGAGCGGCCGCGGGCGAGCTTCTTGCCAAAGGCAAACAAAAGTGTCGCCCCCAGGGTCAGCCAGGGCAGCACGCGCATGAAGGTGTGGGCTGGAGTTTTCAGCAGCAGGATCGCGCCGATCAGACCGCCTGCAAAACTCGCCGTCAGCAGCGGGATCATGATGCGGCGAGCCACCTCCAGCCGTTTGCGATAGGCGCCGCCGCTGGCGGCAGCGCCGCTCCAGAGCGCGATCGTGTTGGTGGCGTTCGCGGGAATGGGCGGGACGCCTGTGAACAAAAGCGCCGGGAAGGCGATGAAGCTGCCGCCGCCGGCGACGGAGTTCAGCGCTCCGCCCAGTGCGCCGGCTCCGAAAAGGAAGATGATGGTCCCGGGAGTCAAGCTGTTAGGTGTAACAGAAACGCGGCAGGATCGCCAACCCGACGGAAGCGCACCTTGGCCGCGGGTTTTGGCGCATCCCAACCCCGATTCTCGAGCGCGTCTCCGTGAAGCTACGGCGGAGATCTCTGACCTTGACGAAAACCAGGAGTGATTCGCCAGGATCCAGACGAAACTTTACAAATCAGAAGGCAATATTCGGAGTCTTCATCCGTCATTATCTTTGAAGGCCTATGGAAGCCAGGTTTCGAGCCGGCACCGGTGACTGGTGTAACCGCAAGTAACTGCGGCCCTCGGCCCGAAACCTGTCTGGTGCGTGAGGGTTCTATCGAGAGTGGGGGATTTTTTATGCTGAACCGGTTTGCAATTTTCCTGACTGTTTTGCTGTGCAGCCTCGCCTGGGGGCAAACGCAGAATTCGGGCACGAGTTCGCAGCCGTCCGGGCAGGATTCGATGTCCGGGATGGACATGTCCGGAGCGCATCCCGACATGTCGAACCCGAAAGACCTGCCGATGGGGAACCTGGCCGACAGCGCGCACGTCATGCATTCCATGGAAGGGCACATGGATATGGGGCCGCACATGAAGATGACCGCACTGCGGCAGGCCAGGGCCGGGGACGCGGCGCGGGCACAGCTTGTGGTCGACGCGGCGCGCAAGGCTGCGGAAAAATACATGGACTACCACACCGCGCTGGCGGACGGGTTCCAGATTTTTCTTCCCAACGTTCCGCAGAAGATGTATCACTTCACGAATTATCAATTTGCACGCGAAGCCTCCTGGCATTTCAATCCTGAGCATCCCACGTCGCTGCTCTATGAGAAGCAGGGCAACGGTTACAAGCTGATCGGCGTGATGTATACCGCACCCAAGCGACTGACCGAAGACCAACTCGACGAGCGCATTCCCTTGAGCGTGGCGCAGTGGCACGAGCACGTGAATCTCTGCCGGCCTCCGGCGAACATGCCGGCCCCGGAGCAAATGGACCAGTTGCTCGCCCCCAATGCGCAGTTTGGACTGAAGGGCTCGATCCATACCGCGCAGGCTTGCGAAGCCGCGGGAGGAACGTTCCTTCCGGTGATTTTCAACTGGATGGTGCACGTGTATCCCTTCGAGAAGGATCCGGCAGCGATCTGGTCGGTGGAACGGCAGCACGGCGACGCTGACTGATACATCGATACATTTCGATATATCTCCTTCTCTGATTTATTCCCTTCGCGGGCGCATGCCGTGCGCCCGCGTCTTGTTTACTCCTCACAAAACAATGACGTCGTGTTCGCAGAATCTTCGATGACTTCGAACAAAGTTTTGCTACCCGAGGGGACCTGGCGTCGTCCAATAGGATGTAACGGAGATCAGAAAAATTTCTGAAACTTTAAGCGGTGCAAATGCGTTTGTTGTAGTAGGACGGCCAGAGCAGAGGTGACTCTGGCCGCCATTGATGCAGAATCTTTAAGCGGGGGCTGGGGGATTCACTCACACTCGGTTTGGCGGCCCAGGTGAGTAAACCCCCATCGTGGGAGCAGAGGCGTGTGGGCCTTTGCATCCTAACCCTGACGGCAGCATTGTAGGCGATTGACGGGAAAACACAACTGTTTTCTCGCGCAGGTCGCGAGCGGGGCCGCCCCAACCGTTTCCCGACGTTCATTCGGGAAAGAAATCAAGGAGCAGCGATGAAGTTCGCGACAGTTTCAAAGGCCGTAGTGATGGGATTGGCTCTGCTGTTGGCAACGAGTGCCTTCGCCGGGACGAAGGCGAATCTGACTTTGAATAATACGACCACCGTCAATGGAACCAAATTGAAGGCTGGCGAGTACAAGCTGGAGTGGGACGGAACCGGCCCCGACGTGCAAGTCAACGTTCTGCAGGGCAAGAAAGTAGTCGCCACCCTTCCGGCAAAGGTGGTCGACCTGCCTACTGCTTCGCAGAATGACGCCGCAGTGATTAACCAGAATGGTGATGGAACCACCAGCCTGGCGGGAGCGCGCTTCCACGGCAAGAAATTCGCACTCGAAGTGGGCCAGTCCAGCGACGGCATGCAGGCGGGTTCGAGCAAGTAGTCCCATGCCACCGAGCGGGAAAAGGGAACGCTTTCACGCGTTCCCTTTTTTTTTGGGCGGCCGGGAGCCTAAGGCGTGGCCAGAACGTCGTCATAGTAGTTCAGCACGGCGCGCTTCGGTTTCAACTTCAAACCGGTCAGAGGGACTTTGCTTTCAACCGCATTGTTGCCCGCTACGTGCGCCCGCCCCAAAGACAGGATTCGCCCGTCGTCCATTTCAAGGTAGACCGGCACCAGCATCTTGAATTCATCGTCGACGCCGGACTGGGTAAGTTTCATATTGAATATGATCGTGCCGTCGGCGCCCGTATCGAAGGACGAATCCAGTTTGTAGGTCGGTAACCCGGTGCCGTAGACGTACTGGTTGAAGAACCAGTCCATCTTGTGGTTTCCGTCCAGATCCATCTCGCGGGTCATATGTTTTTCAACCATTGTCTTGAAGTCTTCGGTGGTCGCGGCTTTCCCGCTGTAGGTCTTGACGAAGTCCTGCATCATGTCCTTGAAGACCTGATCGCCGCTGCGGTTGTCGTGCAGCATCATGCGGAGCATGTGGAGCACGTAGGCGCCCTTGGGATAGATGAGTCGCCGGGTAATGTCGGAACCTGTGCGGGAATTATTGGCGCGATAGCCCATGGTTAGCGGTCCAACATCAATGGCACGAAAACCCTGAGGGTTGCGTTCCAGCAAGATTTCCCGCTCATCATTCCAGAAAGCGAGGAACTTCTTGGGGTTTTTCTCCACCAGGCTGACAAACAGAGATGCCGACATGTCGGCAAAGCCTTCGCTCATCCACTGATCGCGACCATAGGCAAACCCCACTGTGTGTCCCCACCACTGGTGGGCAATTTCGTGCGGAGTGACCACCTTCCAGTAGCCGCGGTCTCCCCAGTCGAGTCCTAACTGGTGGCGCACGGTGGTGTCGAAGTAGTAGCAAATCGGAATCCACACGAGTTCCGGCCACGACTGGCCAAAATCGCAGGCTGTCTGCTGTGTAAGCTGCAGATGCTTGAACCGGGAGGGTCCGAAATAATCGGAATAGAGCTGCACTGCCAGTTCACCTTCCGCAAGCGCCTTCTTGTTCAGTCCTGTCGTACTCATGGTGCCGAGGGGAGCACTGCCGCTGTGCGACCCGGTGGTGGGAAGAGCATCGCCTTCGGCCTCCATCTTGAGCGCATTCACCCATTCCGGCGATTCTTCATTGGCGTACGACTCGATGGCATATTCCGGCTTGGTGAGGTTGGCTTGCTCCACCTTGAATCGGCCGAAACTGAAGCCGGCCACGGTCTCGGGCGCTTCGCTCTTCCACACGGACACGTTTTGGCCGCCCTCGTTACTTTCACGCACGAGCACACCTGTGGCTGCGATCTTCATACCTTTGGGAATATGAAAGGTCATGTCGTAGGAGGCATATTCTCCGAGTTCGCCGCCGGGATCATTGGGATACCAGTTCTCGCGCGCCACCGGAAAATAATTCCGCCGCCCTCGTTGGTAACGGCTCTGCTCCCTCCGTAAACCGTCGCCAGTGTGAACTTCTCTCCCTCGGCAAGCGGTCTGGGCAGGATGACCGCAAATTCTCCGTCGTCGTTCTTGTCTTCCTGAATGAAGGACAACGGTGTCCCGTTCGCCGTTACACTTTGCACGCGTAAGGGCATGAACAGGTTGAAAGGCACAACGCGCAATCCGTTTCTCAACGAAACGAACGTGGTCGTCGCCTTTCCCTCTAAGTTGGCGTTCTTTTCGAGCGTCGTATCCAGTTCCTGCTGCTCGATGTGAATCGGCTTGCCGGAACTCTGGAGCACCTGTGCGTCCGATACGCTGAACGAGGCCCAATGCCCAAACTTGTTCTCGTCGTATGTACGGAAGCTAACCTGGTACCGGGCGCGGTCGGGGTCGATCTCATACAGCTCTTTGTCGTTGTAGCGCTTGCCGTGAATGAATGCGACAAAAAATGCTCTGGGCGCCGGACTGAGGACTTCCTCCAGAATCCGGGCTTCCAGATTCCGTTTGATCTTGTGGCGAGTTGTGTTTTGAGAATCCTTCAGGAGACCGCCATCGCAGTTTCCACCCGGGGTGCCGGCGGCTTTGATTTCTTCATAGGTCGAGTCCGTGAAACGCAGTACCAGGTGCTCAAACTTCTCGCTGAACTCATCTTCTTTGGTCAAAAGCTTCAAGGAAGCGCGCTCGGAAGCAGAAGGCGGGTCGAGCACAAAGCCGCCATCGCCCACGAACACGGCGCCGGTGACCTTACCTTGGACCGGCGCCACGAAACAGACTGTACCGGAGCGCAGGTGAAAGGTGCCGGCGTCTCGTTTCAGGTCAACATTGCTGACGGAGACAGACTCGCCGGCGAGCGTCGCGTTGCGCAACGCCTGATAGGTCGGATCGGAGTTCGCTCCGGGAGCGGCATTGTGGGCCGCGCCATTGTTTTGGGCGGAAGCTCCCGCGCATACCAACAGTGGCACCCCAATGACCAATGTCACGAAAAGGAGGGCGGCGGGTCTCGAACACACGAAGCCGACTACGCACAAACTGCGCATACGAAGTGGCATGAATCCTCCCCAGACGAAGGAAACGCTATTATCCGCACTGGCGGCGAAAAGGCAAGGACCATGATCACCGGATCATGATCACCGGATCACAGAGGGTAAGAGGCGCGAAAAAGGGAGCGCGTCGGGCGCTCCCCCGGGTTGATGGAAGGAATCGGGCTCAGTACTTCGGGATCGTCGGGTCGACGCGATCCGACCACGCGGTGATGCCGCCGGCGAGGTTGTGGACTCTGGTGAAGCCAGCCTGCTGCAGAAACGCGACGGCCTTGGCGCTGCGGCCGCCCATTTTGCAGTGGACAACGATTTCGCGGCTGGAATCGAGTTCGTTCACCCGTCTGGACAGATCGTTCAGCGGGATCAGATAACCGCCGAGGTTGGCGATCTGGTATTCGTGCGGCTCGCGGACATCGAGGACGAAAAGGTCTTCGTTCGCGTCCAGACGCCGCTTCAGTTCTTCGACTTGAATCTCGGGAATTCCGCTGCTCACCGGTTTCTCCTCCCCACGGATGCCGCAAAACTCGTTGTAGTCTATCAGCCTGGTGACGGTCGGATGCGTCCCGCAGACGGGGCAATCGGGATTCTTGCGCAGCTTGAGTTCGCGGAATTTCATGCCCAGAGCATCTACGAGCAGCAAGCGGCCGATCAGCGGCTCACCCACCCCGAGGATCAGCTTGATGACCTCGGTGGCCTGCATTACGCCAACCAGGCCGGGCAGAATGCCGAGGACGCCGCCTTCGGCGCATGAGGGAACCAATCCGGGCGGGGGCGGCTCAGGATAGAGGCAGCGATAGCACGGGCCTTGCTCGGTGGCGAAGACGCTGGCCTGGCCTTCGAAGCGGAAGATCGATCCGTAGACATTCGGCTTGCCGGTCAGCACGCAGGCATCGTTTACAAGATAACGAGTGGGGAAATTGTCGGTGCCGTCGGCGATGATGTCGAACTCGCGGAACATGTCGAGAGCGTTCGCGCTGCTCAGCTTGGTGTCGAAGGTGCGCAGATTCAGAAAAGGATTGATGCCCTTCATCTTCTCGGCCGCGGAATCGAGCTTTTTGCGGCCCACGTCGGCGGTGGAGTGGATGATCTGGCGCTGCAGATTGGTGTAGTCGACCACGTCGAAATCGACGAGGCCGAGCGTGCCGACGCCGGCTGCCGCCAGGTAAAGGGCGAGGGGCGATCCTAAACCGCCGGTGCCGATCAGCAGCACGCGCGCGGCCTTGAGCTTCTGCTGACCCTCCATGCCGACCTCGGGCATGATCAGGTGGCGCGAATAGCGCAGGATTTCATCTTTGTTCAGAGTTACCGGAATTTCTGTGGTGGTGGCCATAAAGTCCTCGTTGAATTTTGCCTGTTCGGGAATCGACGGAACGTGCCAGGAGACACTACCAACCGGAAGGGCAACAACAGCAGCCGCGCATTGTCATGGAAGGCATCAAGCGATAACTCTCAAAATCCCCAGTCAGGCTGCGCCTCCAGCGATCGAGGGCACAATGGAAATGTTATCACCGTCTTTAAGCGCGGTCGCTTCCTTCTGCAGATAGCGGATGTCTTCGTCATTGACGTAGAGGTTGACGAAAGCACGCAGCCTGCCGTCGTCGGTGTAAAGGTGCTTGCGCAGGTCGGGATGCTGGGCGACCAGCGCGTTCATGGCTTCGCCCACGGTCGCGCCCTTCACATCGACGGAAGCCTGCTTGCCAACATACTGCCGCAAGGGAGTAGGAATGTGGATTTTGCTCATAAACATGATTCTAAAGCAACGACTTGCTATATTCGCACAACCGCATGCCAAAGAAGTCTGTGACTCGTCCCGACCGGGCAAAACCGTGCACTTGGTAGAACCGGATGGCGCGGGTCAAAGGCTGGGTCGTATCCAGGGTCACGCGAATGCACTGGCTGCTTCGAAGCTCTCCCTCGGCTGCTTCAAGCAAGGCTCGGGCCACGCCCGTTCCCTGCCAGCCGGGAACAACTGCCATTCCTCGCAGATGGCCTTCTGCGCCACGTACCGAGCAGCCGATCGTACCAACGACTTCGCCACTCGAGCAGGCCACAAACAAGCACATTTCCCGCATGCGCTCTGGCAGCGAATCCGCAGTCATTACCGTGTCGGCGAATGCCTCCGGCGTGTACTGGTCGCAATACTCGGCGAAAGCCGAGCGCAGGCAATCCAAAATCGCTCTGGCGTCGTCCTGGTCCGCTTTGCGTATCTCAAAACTGCCGTGCAACGCCCTCCCGAAAAACCGAGCGCGCGGCCTTCGATAACCTGACGCTCGCTCGCATCTTTAAAAGATGCCGATCCAACGCGGCGGGATTCAACCTCGAGGACACCAGGATCTCTCGGCGGACAGCCGACCCGGCGGCCGTCGCCCGGCAGGGCGAAGTTGTTGCTACCATGGACGCGTGGGTCGACTGCTCGAGGTTCGTCATCTGAACATCGAATTTCCTGCGCGCGGCGAAAATCCGGAGCCGGGCGCGGCCGCACGGCCGGCGGCGGCTGTCTCCCCATTTTCTGGTTCGCTTCGTGCGGTTCGTGATCTGAGTTTTTCGATCGCTTCCGGCGAGGTTCTCGGCCTGGTGGGCGAATCCGGATCGGGAAAATCTCTTACCTCGCTTGCCATCATGCGACTCATGCCGCCACAGGCCCGGGTTTCGGGTGAAGTTCTGTTCGCCGGGAATGGAGCTGCGCCGCGTAATCTTCCCGCACTCGATGACGACGCCATGCGGGAGCTGCGTGGATCGCGCATCGCGATGATCTTTCAGGAGCCGATGACAGCGCTCAACCCGGTCATGCGCGTGGGCGACCAGATTGCCGAAGCCGTGCGGGCACACCATCGAGCCTCGAAAGCCGAGGCCTGGAAACGGGCCGTCGATGCCATGAACGATGTCCGGATCCCCAATGCCGAACGCCGCGCCCGGGATTATCCGCATCAGCTTTCGGGTGGAATGCGGCAGCGCATTATGATCGCGATGGCGATCGTCAACCGTCCGCAGTTGCTGATTGCCGACGAACCTACGACGGCGCTTGACGTCACAATTCAGGCGCAGATTCTCGAACTGCTCGGCGAACTCCGCGCCAAGTTCGGGCTGGCCATGCTGTTTATCTCCCATGATCTGGCTGTGGTTTCGCAAGTTGCCGATCGCGTGGCCGTGATGTACGCCGGATGCCTGGCCGAACTGGGGTCGAAAAAAGACATCTTTCGCTCGCCGGCGCATCCCTACACGCGCGGCCTGTTGCATGCGGTTCCGGATCTGAAGACCGACCGCAATCGTCCGCTCGAAACGATCGATGGCACCGTGCCTTCGCTCGAAGCCATGCCTCCGGGCTGCGCCTTTGAACCGCGCTGTGAATTCCGCATTGCAGCGTGTGCACAAGAGCTGCCGCCGCTGGTTGAAGTCTCCGCGGGCCACTGGGCTCGGTGTCCGGTGGTGAACTGCTGACGAAATTCGCTCCAGGGAGCGTGCGGCGATTCCGCTGTCGCCCGGAGGCGACAGTCCCCCGGTTGGAGGAGTACGGGGATCCAGGAGGCAGCCCGAAGCTATAGGATAGATATCTATCAGCAACCATCCGGTCAGGATTCGTGGCCCGGGCGCGAGTCTTGCCCTTCCATCGCAATCTGAGGTTGGGGGTTCTGCCGTTTCCTCGGCTGCTGCGGGCCCGCAGGCGCGGAACTCAGACTATAATCGGCACCTTGTCCGGTGATCTGTGCGCATACTGCTGCTGAGCGACATTCACGCCAATCTTGAGGCGCTCGAAGCGTGCCTGGGCGTGGCTCCGTCGTTTGATACCGTCGTCAACCTGGGCGATATCGTGGGATACGGAGCGAGCCCCAATGAAGTCACTTCTCGCTCGCGCGAGTTGGGGAAGATCTTCGTACGCGGCAATCATGACAAGGCAGCCACCGGGGTAATGGGGCTGGACGATTTCAATCCCATGGCTGCAGCCGCGGCGGTATGGACGCGCAACGAGCTGACGGTCGAAAACATGGAGTGGCTGCGGGCTTTGCCCCACGGGCCGGTTCCTATGCCCGATTTTCCTGAGGTGCAGCTCGTGCATGGCTCGCCCAACGACGAGGATGAATACGTGGTGTCGCTCGGAGATGCGTTGGCGCCGTTGATTACTCTGACCATGCCTGTGACCTTCTTCGGTCACACCCATCTGCAGGGAGGATTTTTGGCCAATGGATCTTCTGCAGACGGGTTCCGTCCCGAGTACCGGACGGTGGGGCAGGCGGAATCGATTGCGCTGCACCTGAAGTCGAGCACGCGTTACATGATCAATCCGGGATCGGTGGGGCAGCCGCGCGACGGAGATTGGCGGGCGGCGTTTGCACTCTACGACACCGACGCTCAGACCGTCTACTTTCATCGCACGCCTTACGATCTGAAGAATGCCCAGGATCGGATTTTTTCGGCGAATCTTCCTCCCCGGCTGGCTACGCGGCTGGCTGCGGGGCGATGAGTCTTCCCCGGCGCACCGCTCCAGGCTCGGCGGGTTTAAGATCTTTGTTCACTCCAGGGCGCGGAACGGCACCGAGGCCTTAGACTCGGAAAATGCCTCCATCCTCAGCACATTTCGAATCGCGAAAGAACCCTCCCGATCATTACCTGATGGCCCACAGCGATGGCGGGGCGCGCGGGAATCCCGGGCCGGCGGGATACGGAGTTGTGATCAAAGACGAGACCGGGCGCAAGGTTGCTGCGCTGAGCGAGTATCTCGGGCATCAGACCAACAATTTCGCAGAATATCAGGGGCTGATTGCTGCCCTCGAATACGCCCTCGCGCATGGTCCGAGAGCCCTCGAGCTCGTTAGCGACTCGGAACTCCTGGTGCGGCAGGTCAAGGGAATCTACAAGGTGAAGAATCCGACGCTGCAGGATTTGCATGCGCGGGCCAAGGAGCTGATTGGACAGCTGGAGTGGTTTTCGATCAGGCACGCGTTGCGGGAGCACAATCAGGAGGCGGACCGGCTGGCCAACGAGGCGATGGATAAGGGGATGGGGCGCGCAGCCAGCCCGGCGCGGAATCTGGCCGAGGTGCTTCGGGCCGAGGAGTTTGAGGGGGTTGTACGGCAAGGGAAGGTTGAGCTGGTGAGCGGGAGTCTGCCGGATGGAACCCGGGTGCAGGTGCGGGTGAAGCGGTAAAGGCCGGGAGCGTCAGCCCTGTGTTGGTTTGATGCGCGATTTTTGCGGCCCCTGAAGGCCGGCTCTTCCGCCGGCAGCGACCAACCGCCGCTCGCGCCAGCAGGACAGCCGAGCGGGCTGCCTTCACTCCAGGCGAGTTCCTGCTGTACGCTTCTACTCCGCGGCGGAGGTGTGATCGTGGATGATCTTCCAGCCGTCGGGGAATTTCAGATCTCCTGATCTCGACCGGTAATTTCAGGTCATTGATGAAAACGGAATGATCCCAGAAGGCCTGTTGCCAAAGGGTGTGGCCTTCGGGTAAGAGAGTGGAATGCCACAGATGCAACTCCCCATATTTCCTGCCGGCATCACGGAGATCAACAACCAGATTGCGGTGGAAAAGAGAGAGGGGATGGTCTATTACGTCTACGGGCAC
>Ga0123355_10018288_pt1 | contig 11107 bp, 6 predicted proteins | sample TergutEmb28metaG_3_FD_89872 | JGI IMG/M metagenome (GOLD analysis project Ga0123355, IMG submission 89872) | Embiratermes neotenicus P1 segment gut microbial communities from Petit-Saut dam, French Guiana - Emb289 P1 | ecosystem: Host-associated > Arthropoda: Insects > Digestive system > Gut ...
AAACCAGTTAGTCGCAGACTCCTGAAGATGGTCGTATTAACGGCCGAAACATGTTGAGTAATGAATGAATATTAAATAAGTGGCATCAAGTTGGTTTTTTCTCTTTACGCAACTATAAAGATGATGCACGGTCCAATAAACATAAGATAGTTCATGATATTTATCAAATGATGTCGCTAGTCTATATCGTGTTGTTTGTGGTGTAGGAATTTTGAGACAATAACTTCAGATAATCTTTGTTCAGGACTAGTAATCTGTGCTGCAAGAATTGTGGGACTTCTTCCGCGTGAGAAAATGGCAGCAATGGGGAGTTGGATGCGACATGCAGTTGTGCGAAATGCATGTGTGTTGAGGTTTATGTTGGTACGATCTGCAGCTGCTGGCTTTCAACGAAATTACTTTCAAACGAGAACATGGTACCAATTCAGTGCAGTTCACAGATCACCCTTCATGCAGGTATTATATTGTCGGATAGACGTAGTTGTATCAAAAGCGGTAATACAATTAATACAATATTGCCGTTTTGACACGGCACGTTTTCTTCATGCGAACCTGTGAAGTGCTTGGTGCCTTGGCCCTGACACAGCCTGATATGTTATCACGTTCTGTGTCGCGTTTTTTAATTTATGTCTTCGTACCCACAAATGTTGACAGTGCTGCGATAGGTCGTCGCATATGAAGATATTGGGGGTGTGAGAGGCACAGCTAGCTGGTGTGTAGGTTTTTGAGGCGTTTCGTTTAGTGAAGGAACCCAGTTGCGTGTGGAAACATTTGTAACCATTTCGTATACCTAGTGCAACTGGTTAACAGTTGCCAAATCTGTTGCTGTTGTACGACAGGATGTGATTGATTGTATGTATTGTGTAATGGCTGTACACAGGCATACCTGTTTAGTTGCCTTGGAATAGGCTCCACTTTGAACATAGCAATGAACTGTTGGGTTCTCTGAAAAACAAGGAAGTACTTTGGATGCTGAATATCATTCTGCTAAAAGGGTACATTAGCAGCATGGTACTTCACATCAGGGTTAATTGGTAGCATGCTGGCTTCATATTTGGAAGGTGCCCCAATTGATTATTGGCCTGGAGGCTGGATACGTCTGAAACCGTTATTTTCGTCCGTCCATCCAGGCACCCCTGCCTGGATGGACTGACCGTACCTTAAATATACCATGCACACTTGTTGAAATGTATTAAGGTACTGATGTTTTTTTCATTTAGTTATATTACATGGGATATCCCAAATGCTGCTGTAGTGGAGTTCTTAAAATTTCTAAAATATAAACACAAAATGTTTCAAAATAAATGCTTAAAAATAATCATGTGTGTGACTTTCTTACATATATTCAGTAAGTTAACTATTTCCACTTATCAGATGTTTCATAATTAAAAAGTTGCGCATATCAGGCTCCTCAAACCATGCCACTGTGTTAACAGAGAGTATGGGTTTTTTGGAAGGAACAGTCAGAAAGTAATGCATCATAATTTTATCTCCTTGCATTGTTATTTTTATGGGTATAACCTCTACAGCTTGAAATCCTTGAACATTCTGATCATCATCTTAGTACAAACTGCTCTGTCCAGCATGTGACAGCACTACAGTTGATTCAACAATGGCAGGAATTGATGTAGTTTGTTGGTGTTGAAGGTGAGTAGCCACTTGCATTTACAAATGTTTGCCTAGTGTGTGTAGTGAAGCTGCTATGGATTTTTGTGCTGTTTGACAATGGATACAATGGTTTAAAGAAGCTGGAAGAGGAGGAGCCTCACTACATTACAAACTGTGGATTGGTTGCACCTGGTGCATAATAACATATGAATTGTGCTCCACCCTTCCATTGGTAAAGGCAGTGTATAATGGTAATTACTGAAGTTCTTGGCTGTTGCAAGTTCTGTGCTTGTGTGCCATGAATGCTGACAGATGCTCACAAAGAGATGAGGAAAGCAATTAAGATTGATATTTTGCTCCAGTATGACACAGCAGATGAAGGTGTCCCAAAGAATAAGAAATGCAAAGAATGGGCTTTCGGCTGGAAATGTCATAGTTACAATCTTTTGGGACGAAAAAGGTATTGTTCTTGTGAATGTCTTTCCTAGGAGGCAGCCGTGAACTTTGGCTCTTGTGCCTGAGCACAAAGAGTCTCATTGCTTGCTTCTGTTGAGTTAGTTCCACAAGCAAATGTCTGAAGTTCGGCACATCTATGACAGTGTTAGGCTGCATGTAAGTGTGCACACCACAGAGGCTATCAGTAATTTTGGATAGACAGTGTTGTCACATCCATCTGAGAGTCCTGACTGTACTCCATCTGATTATCACCTGTGTGAACCTTTGAAAAAGAGCCTGCAGGGACACCATTACACCAATGATGAGGCACTACAGAATGCCTTGTGTCAGTGGATGCAGAGGAGGGAGAGCAACTTTTACTGCGCAGGAATACATGCTCTTACTTGAAGGTTGAAGAAGACTGGCAATGAGGATGGAGATTACACTAAAAAATAACTGTGCCTTCAGCAGTGTTGTGGTGAAGTTCCATACATTTCTCACATGCCACTTGGAAAAAGCTTGAATTAAAAATATTGGTTATTACTTTCTGACTGTTTCTTGTTACAGTGCTCTATTATCTACTGAAATACAGTGAGGTATCAGTATTGGTGACTAATGAGCAGCAGATAGAATTGAGGGTCCCTCACTATGCCACTCTAACAACATAATGCTTATCCCTGTTAAAGAGTTCATACTTACTGTACAGGTAAATATGTTGTTCAGCCAGTGGCATAGATAACTGTTTTGGGGCCCCCTGTGACCCATTAACCTTTTAAAGATGAAACATATCTGTGTTTTATAAGGATTCTGTGCGTACCGCGCTGTAAACACACTCCAACTCGGTTATATAAACCTATCTTTTAATGTTCTGTAAGGCAAAATCTGATGTTTGTTCCGCGATTCCCCCCCCCCAAAAAAAATTCCATGTGATCACAATGTAGAATATTTGAATGTTAGACATGGTAGGTAAATTTACTGGTAGGCTTTAGAAGGTAAATGGGGGCTTTCGAAAAATTATTAGTGAAGTTACTCCAAGGTCTTATAACAGGGATCCAGAATACAGCTTTCTTTCAGAGCAGTGGAATTCAGTCCAAAGGAACCCGTAACAAATTTAGTAGTTGTGTGGTTAAGAGCCTTTCTCTGATGCATGGAACCTTCCACCACCAAGGGGTCCACAGGGGCCTTATCTATGCCACTGTGTGCAGCAGATATATGCGGATGATAGTGCCCGCTACATATGCAATATAGGTGTGGTCACATCCATGTAGAACACCTGTGACAATCACTCTGCCTGTATGCATCTAACTTATAACTGCTGAACAGGTCTTAAATGAAATTTGTAATTCAAGAACTCTATGAATAGACTTGTAGCCATTTCATATTTCATTCAGATTGGATGATTTTAGTGAACACTTCACAAGAAAGCCTGTGTTTTTCTGCATACTTAAGCATTCACTGCCCTGCTTTGTTTGCAAGTGTGCAACTTTTATCATGCGAAAGTTTAGCACTGCTGCTATCAACTTTATTCTTTGCATAATTTGTGGCTTTTAATTTAGGGAAAGTAAAGGTTAAGTTTTCCCTTGTGCTTAATTAAGTGCCACACCACACTGAGGGTATATGGCAGTGTCGTGGTATAGTTCCACAAATTTGTAACTCTGGTGCTAGGTGGAGGTGACTGTTCTGCTTCATGCCTCAGTCATTTTAACTGTCCAAGGAAAAAGGCTCTCTTTATACATTCAGTAGGAGGCTGGGTTGGCCTCCAGACATATCTTGGCCCAGCCATTAGTGAAACTTGAGGATGTGGGGAAACAGGATCTCTGGACCATCAGGTCTGCAGAGGAACAGACATGCCATAACCATTAGGTGTGCACATATTCCCTGATTTGTTTGTTTGAAAGAAAATATAAAAATAACTGAGAAACAGAAAACTAAATAAATGGTGGTAACTCTTTTCTGAAAGTAATGAGATATCCAGTTCGTAATGTGCTATATGACATAAGCATTTTATTGTTTTATGTGCAAATACAGTCTTAAATGTTAGTAGTCTCAACTTCACTTGCCTGCATCAGACTTGTTGGATTGAATGGTGATTTTCATTAAGTGTTGGCACTACTATGTAATGAATAATGGTATAGAAATGGGTGTAATTAAGCCCTGTAAGAGAAGAAGATCCCATTGTGGGTTAGTAATTATTTTGGCAAGTTGATGAAGCAGTGCCATGCTTGCATAGATAACTCAAATCTCATAACGTGTGTGTATTATAGTTTATATTTCTGTAAATCAAAATCATATTCTGCTGTAAGAAAACCAGGTTTTTAGAGAATAGTGAGCTTGTTTGCCCTTTCCCTTCGCAGTGCCTGACCTGGTGGCACGCAGATCAAATTCGACACTTCACTGAAGCAAAACCTTCAATGGATCAAATCCGTGATAGAGTCCTTACAGTTTGCCGAGCATATGACAAGGTTACAGCTGATAAGGTATCCATTTTAAATACTTCTTTCAATTCTTTTATGTATTTTTTTTTTTCAGAGGGTGATTTCTCCAAAACGATTATACAGTTCCAAGCCGCCACTCACGCTTGATTTCATTCAAGGCAGAGTTCTCTTGGTTCTGAAACTTTATGATAAAGTTGATCCTAATAAGGTACACTACACTGAATTTACACTTATCAGTACAACTGAATTACTACTTGCTGTTTATGTAGAAAACTGTGTAACAAAAGGCAACAAAATTTACAGTTCATATTTTTTAATTGTGGAACATATTTGCATTTATTTATGAACATACAGGATGTTTCACAAAATATTTGCCAAACTTAATTTGTTATATGAGTCATTGCACTTAAAAATGCTGTATTACCATAGGCCACTTATCAACCATTACACTGCTTGGAGGATTTCACAGGTGAACATTGTTGACCCATCAAATATACATCCTTTTCATCTGAACAGGAAAACATTGCCATGCAGTGGGCATTTAAATTGAACAGTGTTCCACTCACAACAGAAACTGGCATATAAAAGGCCATATGCTAAAGGCTAATGTATGTACATGGCTGTAAAGGAAAATTTTACAATATGTGTTCTGTCGTACTGTACAACATTGAAAATAAGTGTGTGTTACATGCCATATAAAAATAACTCGTTTATGAATTTGTTGCCTTACGGATAGGTTCATTATTTCCTCTTATGTGGTCAGTGGACTTCATGATATGGTGTGATAGTTCCCTTGTCTCAGTTTTTGCTAGTAGACCATGTCCTTTATGTGCCTCTCCCACAAGAGGCAGTGGAGGGGTGTGAGATGTGGTGACCTTGCAGGCTGTGCTTGTGGACCCAAACACCTAATCCAGTGGTTAGGAAAATGGCGATTACAGTAGCCTTGTTACTTGTCAGCAGATAACACAACAGATACATTGTTACTGAACTGTGAGTGTCATATTTACACATATACAGGAGTAGTGAGTATGAGGGAGTGGTGTTTATTAGATGTGATAGTAAGCATGGAGCTGGTTCATAAAAACTGATACTGTGCAGTATCATACAGTATCTTGAACCATTTAAAGGCTCACAGTGATGTAACAGTTGATAATTGGACATGTGACGATAATCGGACATATAGCAACAGCATTGTTATTTAGAGTGACTCATAAAGCAACATCCTGAAGTTGGCAAACATTTCATGGAACATTCTCTACCTCTGACTAACTAACTAATAGATCCGTTGGTGTCTATACTTGCGGGTCAGATTTACAAAAGTCTGTGTTAGGATGGCAAATAAATTTGGTGGGAGGGTGTGAATGGGTTTCATCAGGCTCAGGGTGGGGTTGAGGGCTCTTGTGAATATAGTGATGAACATCTAGGTTCCATAAAAGGCACAGAATTTTCTGGGTATCAGAGTGGCTGGTAGCATTGCAAGAAGGATTCGTTGCCCAGTGGAATTACTTATATCAGGAACTAAATTTTTGTTTTAATATTAGGAGGGAAAGGTTGCTAATGTATATTAGGACTTGTACCATTGCAACTGTAGATGTTACATACAATAACATTCTGTAACATTAGTGATGGAGAGAAATTTGTGACAGGTATGGTGTGTCATAAGACTGACTGTGGATGTGAGGTTTCAGGCTTTTGCACTGTTGCAGTTGAGGTCTTGGTTCTTCTGGGAGGTGGTACTACAATTGTGGTTGCAAGGTTCCAGATTTTTGCACTGGTTCGTTTGAGGTCTTGGATCTTCTGGGAGGTGGTACTACGTCACTGGTTAGTTGGTGACATGTGGTAATTTCAGGACAGTGCAGTGATCACATCTTCAGGAGATGCGATCCCCACGCCTCAAATCACCAATCACCCAGTGATGTGGCACCACATCCCAGAAGACTGGAGACTTAATCTGTTGCTGGGTGCGGAAGGATGAACAAAGAACACGTTTTTAACTTACGTAGAAAGGTTGACCACATGTAAAATTATTCATTAGCAAACATGCCTGAATACTAGATATAGGCCAATTAAAATTATTTTTATTATAATTATATTTAATTGACATGAGTATGTTTCAGATGTATGTTGTCAGGTACTCATGTTGATAACATGAGAGGGAAATTAACAGCTGTTTATTCTTTTCAGTGATGAGGAATGTTTTGTGTAGAAATTATTGTTTATATATGAGTGATTTGGAAGAAATACTTAGATACAGGATGGTGCAAATGTGAGAAAAAGACAGGTGTGGAGGAAATTTGTGTGAAGGGCTTTGGTTTTTCTTTTGCTAAACAGCATCATTTTTCATTCACTACATCAGAGAAGTTTGTCAAGTGCAATATTACCACTGTCTGATATTCATTTATTGGTGTGGGTGGGGGAGGGAGGATTGTGATGATAATATGCATGGTGCAACCAGACTACCAAGTACTTGTGCATGAAACTTGGTGCAGTTTTAGTCGCAGGCAAAGACATAAGGTACTGTTCCCACATATCACTTCAAGGTATACGTGAGAATGGAGAAATAGCTCCACATATGTGTATCTTTCACACTAGATGGAAATGAGTGGTAATCTTCACACGCTGGCTGCTGTACCTCCTGCAGAAAGGGTCACATTACCTATTGAATAGGAGGTTGGGTGGACAGCATAACTGGAGAGGGTGCTTGGAAGAAAATAAAAGAAATGCCTGCTTTAAATCAGAGACATTTGAAAATTAAACTGTGTTTCAAAAATGCAAATCTAATGTGAAAGAGTTTAGTGTTTATTTCTTATATTCAATGTCAGTTGTGTATGATTAGTGTGAGTTGGTGTCTTTGGATCTTATATTTTTATCACAGATTCATCTTTGTGTGTGTTAAGTACAGCCAGGTAGAACATGTAAGTTTTCCGTTGTCCCATGACAATTTATAAACACAAGGGTTTACATTTTCACTTGTTTCAATTTACAGCTCACACTAGATTCACATTTCATGAATGACCTAGGATTGGATTCGTTAGACCATGTAGAAGTAATCATGGCCATGGAAGATGAATTTGGTATGTATGTACAAATTCATTATTTGATCACAAATGAGAGAGAGATGTGTTTCATTTAAGGATGCTGTCAGTTGCTAAGGTAGTATAGTGTCAGTGATTGTTGATGAAATGTGAGTATGGAGCATTGATTGAGTGATGTGGATGGGGAAACTGAAGAACTTGGGGCAGGAACCTTTTTCAGTACCACTTTGTTCATCACAGATACCACATGCACTGGCATGGAAAATTCAGGCCTGTATTGGTGAGAGGCCAGCAAGTTGAGCTGTGGTGTAGTTACCTGTTTATGTTGAGTCGTGTTTTTTATATTAATAATTCTGGAATCATATATTGTCTGTTTTGGGAATTATTACCTCACTACTTCTGTGCTCTTTGATTTTATATTAAAAACAACTTTTTGTATGTTTAAATCTGTACAGAAAATTTATGAACATATTCTCAGAGTGAATGGCCCCATGCCCCACCTATCTCTTGCCAGGAATGAGACCCAATCCCATAGCTTGCAGGCAGTCACAGCTGTGACTCAGCTACCATAGCACTAAGGGATCAGTTCAATAAAAGGTAAAGTTGTCCCTGTTGATTCCATTAAGGCATACAGGGGGAGTAGGGATATAGCTCCACTTATTGTTAACCTTGGCACTAGATGGAGGTAAGTGCTCAACTTCATGCCTCAGCCCTGTTACTGGTGGCAAGGAACCCCAATACCCATGGATTGGAGGCTGGGTGGGCCGAAGGGACATTTTGGAAGTTCTGGAGAGAGAAAAATCTCTTGCCCATCCTGGGATTCAAAAACCAGATCATCCAGTCCATTGTCTAGTCATTACACCAACTATGCTGCGCTAGCTCTATGTCAGTTAAATAATTTTTTTTTAAAATTGTTATTCACACCTACTTGTTCATGCACTTGTCAGTGTTGTGTGTTGTAGTTGCTGTGACTTAGGTTCAAACTTGCTTGATAAGGTTTTGGCATGTTATACTGCTGTTAAATGGCCACTGTCCTTTCCATATACACCAAAGAAGAGCAGCATGGTGTGATCTGTCTTGTGGGCTGACGTATCAGGGGCAGAAAGCTGTCAATATGGAAATGATGTCTTGTCTCATTGCAGTGTTACAATTGGATTGAAAAGTTGAGAAATGGTCACACAAGTATCAAAGATGACTGGTCAGGCTGTCCATCCACATCCACCACTGCTGACAATATTGAACATGCCTGTGACATGGTTATGGCAAATAGGCATGTGACTATTGATGAAATAGCAGCCCATCTGCTTACTGTAAACTGATGTAACATTTTTGTTTCATAGGGTTCGAGATTCCAGATACAGATGCTGAGAAGCTGGCTCGACCTGCTGATATTGTACGGTACATAGCTGACAAAGAGGATGTTTATGATTGAACTGTATTGTGGGTCCAGTCCTACAGTCCTTCGTAGAAGAATTGAACACAGTCTTTTCATAGTTGTATTGCATCTGAAATAATGTCATGGAGGGAGTCAAGATTTGTGTGTACAGTTTGGCAACTTGACATTAGAACCATCACTGATCTGATAATGTGATGCCCCCATATCTTGATACTGTGAATTTTGGAAAGATCAATGTGTAATTATGTAGTTACTATACAGTCATACTGTCTCCTTTTTGTTTGTAGCATTCATGTATTTAATTTCATATTGAAATATTTGTTAAACAATAAAATGCCTTAAATGGGGATGCTTGGAATTTTTGTGAATTAAAAATACTTGTATACAACTGTCAGTGCTAATAAGTAATTGTGTGTCAACTTGTGATACAAGTCTGCCCAGTGGGTTTGTGGTAATAGACATGGTAGAATTTTAATATTCATTTACTTCCCTTTAGGCAGATCAGTTTTTAAGCCCATTGTGCTAGCCTATTACTTCAGCAGTTCTCAAATGACTGTTGGACTTCGTCACATCCTGTGTGAGAACCATGCATATCAGTCAGAAACTATGGGTAATGGTTGTTATCGCTCACTATTCTTCACAGGGACATTAGCCACTTACTACCGAAGACCCATAAAGGGGTCGTGCAGTGAGCTCTTTAAACTTGCCAAACAACCCATAAAGGGGTCACAAACAGTGTGTCGAAGTTCAGAGGCATTTTGTTCACTCCTGTCCGATATGCTGTGGAAGTTTGCTACGCTGCAGGACCCTTGAAGGTCAGGGTATCTTTGTGGAGCCAGAATGGACCCCCTCCTCCTAAACCCCTCCAGCAACCCTGATTTATATGTCAACACATAGCAACTGTGCATTTGTCCCAGGTGACTAATACAGTTCCAGACACAACATGCTTTAGTTTATCGCTCATACTGGAGTCCTTTGTGGGTTGAATATCAACACTGGCCTATGAAATGAGCACTAATTGTTGACCAGAAAGGTTTTCAGTGGTGTGCTGTACACATATATTTCAGATAAAACTAATGCTTAAAAAATGGGAGATATACACAAAAATCTATGTTTACAGCTACCAAATTGCTCCCAGACATGCGTCTTGTAGTGCTGGGGTAATCTGTATGGGTTGTTGGGAAGTAACATGCAACACACAGCTGCCAATCTACTAAAAACGTCTGGCACCCTCGAATTGCTGGAATTGTATACAGGGATCACATTGTAGCTTTACGAGGTCTGTAAATAAAGTAATGAGACGGATTCAATATAACTCTGTACTTACTTTTAAACTACAAATCGAGTTTGTCCCCTTCAAAATAGTTCCCTTGGGAGGCTACACACCTCCGGAGACGTTCCCACTCTTCGTAGCAACGCTGGTAGACGCTAACCGGAATCGCTTTTAGTTGGTCGGTGACAGCTTTTCGATGTTTTCCACCGTCCCAAAATGGCGTGCTTTAAGGTGAAACTTTAGTTTTGGGAACAAAAATAAGTCGCACGGACTCAGATCAGTGGAGTTTGGGGGCTGTGGAACAACAGAAATGCCCTTTTTAGCCAATCATTCGATCACAGAGATCGCTGTGTGACAAGGGGCGTTGTCGTGATGGAGCATCCAATTGTCAGCAATGCTTGGTCGCACGCGAACAACTCTTTTTCTTAGTCTTTCAAGAATTTCACGGTAATAAAACTGATTAACAGTGTGCCCTTGAGGCATAAATTCTGTATGGACAATCCCTTCACTGTCAAAAAAGCAGATGAGCATGGATTTTATTTTTGATTTGCTCCTCGCTTTTTTCGGACGTGGTGATGCAGATGTGTGCCATTCCTTACTTTGTCTTTTTTTTTTTTCTGGATCGTACTCAAAGATCCATGTTACGTCACCTGTAATCACGTTCTTCAAGAAATTTCTGTACCTTTGGATCCGTTCCAGAAGATGAAGACACACGTCCTTCCGATTGTCCTTCTGTTCGATTGTCAGGTTTTTGGGAACAAACTTCGCACACAATTTTTTCATGGCTAATCCCTCTATTAATATCTGATGGACTGTGGTGTGGTTCAAATTTAACTCACTAGCGATCATTCGCACTGTGAGTCGACGGTCTGACCGCACAAGGGCTCCCACTATCTCCACATTGTTATCAGTTTTTGAAGTTGAA
>Ga0123355_10018289_pt1 | contig 11107 bp, 5 predicted proteins | sample TergutEmb28metaG_3_FD_89872 | JGI IMG/M metagenome (GOLD analysis project Ga0123355, IMG submission 89872) | Embiratermes neotenicus P1 segment gut microbial communities from Petit-Saut dam, French Guiana - Emb289 P1 | ecosystem: Host-associated > Arthropoda: Insects > Digestive system > Gut ...
ACTGGTACAGCCCACAAGGAAAAAGGAAAATTGGAAGACCAAAGAAGAGATGGAGGGAACAGCTGTAACTCTGGAGACGGAACGGGCCAACGGGCCCAACCCTTGACGTTTATGATGATGATGTAGTGACAGAACATGAGGGAAATATGAATATGGGACAATATTACAGTTAATAATAAGGTTTATATATTTCTAAGTCTGTAGCTGTATATAAAGGATATGTAGTGACAGAACATGAGGGAAAAATGAATATGGGACAATATTAAAGATAACAAAACATTTAATAAATTTCACAATTTGTAGCTGTATATACAGGATATGTAATGACAGAACATGTGGGAAATATCAATATGGGGTAATATTACAGTTAATAATACATTTAATAGATTTCACAGTCTGTAGCATTATATACAGGATATGTAGTGACAGAACATGAGGGAAATATCAATATTGGGTAATATTACAGTTAATAATATATTTAATATATTTCAGTCTGTAGATTTATATACAGGATATGTAGTGACAGAACATGAGGGAAATATCAATATGGGGTAATATTACATTTAATAATACATTTAATACATTTCACAGTCTGTAACTTTATATACAGGATATGTAGTGACAGAACATGAGGGAAATATGAATATGGGATAATATTACAGTTAATAATACATTTAATACATTTCACAGTCTGTAGCTGTATATACAGGATATGTAGTGACAGAACATGAGGGAAATATGAATATGGGGCAATATTACAGTTAATAATACAGTAAAAATATTTCAGAGTCTGTAGCTATTTATACAGGATATGTAGTGATAGAAAATGAGTGAAATATGAATATGGGGCAATATTAGAGTTAATAATACAGTTAATATATTTCACAGTCTGTAGCTTTATATACAGAATATGTAGTGACAGAACATGAGGGAAATATTATTACAGTATAACTCGACTTACACGAACGCTGGTTATTCAGATCGCCATTTATCCAGATCAGCTTGGCCCTCAAGGTAAATCTGTCGACAATTAAAAAAATTGCCTTGAAGTTACCGGTTATCAGATCAAATAGAGTACAGTGTTATAGCTACTAGAACTTCAAACCAGGCACGTTCAGTACGTTTGGACGCAGGTATATGTTGTAAAGTGTAAAACCTGAACATCGAGCTGCCAATGTAACCTATTTGAAAAAAATTTAATTATCCGTCTTTTCTGCACATCCGAATGGGTTGCTGTCCGAGTTAATGCGGATAAGTGGAGTTCTACTTTATGGAATAATATAACAGTTGATAAAAATTTTCTCAAGTACATATTAACGTGCATTGCAATGATGAAATTTGCATAAAGTATGTCAATTACAATTATAAATTATTCATACCATGCTATTTTTAATACAATCATAAACTTTGAGTAACCATTAATAATTTAAATATAAGGAAGATGGACACAAACAATTGTAACTAAAATTACACCTCCACAAGCCATAATATAATGTGGTGGCTCTGTTCCATATGGCTTACATTCACTTTTTCACCACGCAGCACACAGCTCACTGTTCATATGTACATGATCCATTTATCTTCTGGCTATGTTGTTGAATTCGTCATGAAGAATAAGTTATTTCATCGTGTATTTCACAACTGGCACATGCATGTACATGCGTACAAATGTACACAATTACATACGTTCTAATGATTGTGCCATACTACAAATGGGTACACATCATCTTCCAGTATGTTCTTAAAGATCTGATATGGGTTTATTTAATGTTTGTGTGGAACTGTGTGTGTGTGTGTGTGTGTTTGCACGCGCGCGCGTGTGTGTAAGTTTGTATATACATATACATATATAAATACAAACATAAATACAGTCTTATACATATATATATACATGCTTACATAACTACATACACATACAAACTACTTTACAATTACACTGTTTACACTTGAGTGCATTTCTGACGCATGTTCAAGTAAAAAATGCACACAGCAACATGTCATGAGAAAAAAATAAGAATATGGGGCAATATTACAGTTAAAAACCCATAGGCAAATTATCAAATACAAATTATTAAGAATGTAAAAATAATATTTCCATACATAAATTACAATGTAAAATTATAAATTATTACTATAATGCTATTTTTAATATTAGAATTAACTTTGCAGTCATGTATGTATGTATATATATTTGAATGTTTGTATGTATGTATACATGTATGTATGTATGTATGTATGTACCGTATTACAAATGGTCTGGATAACTTCTTCAAATAGGTGCATAATGATCTGATATGGATTTATTTACTGTTTGTGTGGTGCAACTGATAAAGTGCAGTTTACCCTCGTTACATATTTACACTAAAAGAGTTCTGGTCAAGTCTTCGTCCACAGAAATGCAGTGGCTATTAATAAGAAGTACAACTTGTTCCTCAACAAACAACATCTTCAAGGCTAGTATCTAATCATTTTGTACACTATGTGTAACCCAGTGTTTTCGTGCCAATTCTGCACACACCTTTGTCATCGGGATGTTGAATTATTCCTATACACATATATCATATTTTCTGTTCATAAATATTTTGTATAATCCAAGCCAGTGTAACTTGTACGTTAACTCAGGCACAAATTCAGCTGACTGACAGAACTCTTTAACTTCTTTATCAAATGCGGCATTCTAAAGGGAGGCCGGTGAACCCTTTGTCTTTGTCACAAATGGATTGGGATTAAATGTTTAGCATGAATTTCTACCATGGTTTTAAATTCGTTTTCAGCCACATTGCCGAACTCTGTAATCCAGTCCTTTACACACAAAACCTTTTTCAGAAATTCAACTTAATTTTCTTCAGAGAAAGGCTCTAGTGTGTAGGACAGCCGTTATACAGCTGTCCTACCCACTAGAGCAAGCACTAAGGCGGACAGCTATTATACAGATGTCCGCCTTGGTGCTTGCTTTAAATATATAGCCTTCTATTTATAGTTGGGACTGATTTCATCAAAAAGTCGAATATTAATACTATTCTTACATTTTGCTTTTGATCAAATTTTGGAATAATACCAACTCTAAACCAGGTTCAAGCTTCAGCTTTCTCCTTATCGATCTGTTCTTCCTTCAGTGCCTTCAGTGCTTCTGTGTATTCATTTAAGTCAATTATCACAATCCACGGGCTGGGAATGTCTGTTTGATTTGTTTAGGTACATTTGTTAGTACGGTGGATTTAACCATTCCTGCTGTGGCAGAAATTAGTGCCACTTGCTGATGCTGTGTTTCTTCCAGCAGCTTGTCTAAATAATGTGGTGTATATGTGTGTGTGTGAACTCTCGGTATCAATACAATTCACGCAGTTTGTCTAAGCATCCATGCGATTGCTGCCAAACAAGTTTCCTTGGCCTGTCTTTCCTAGCCAAAGCACATTGCTTTTTGAATTTAGCTGACAGAATTGATTGAATTACTGTTCATCCCAAGCTAATAAATCTGGGAAATCATTCCTAGTTTTATCATTAAAAAACGTCCTCATTAATACATTTTTGAAGTAGAGTATTCTGTAGATATATTTCATTGTGGGCATGTGCAATCGGCACTCGATCAGCTACTGTTATTTCCTTTCCTTCCTGTAGAGCACAAACAGTCGAAAAGTTCGCTGCTTTAGAGCCAGCAGACATGATTTCTTTTACAGAAATATTAGAACCTTGAAACTTTACTGATTATTTAGTAAAAACTCTGGGAGCTTTGGGTTAAATGTATTCAAGTTATCTGTTCATCTCTTGTAACCAATTCGTCACTGAGTATTTCTTTAGCTATATCCTGCAGTAAAGTAACTTTGTCACAATCTGATGGCGTGGTAAATATAATTTTTGAGATTTCTTCTGCCTCAGAGTATTAAATAGACCTTAGATTATCTGTTTCTGTTTCAACATTAAGCAGCTAATAGGTATCGCACCACATCATTAGCAGATGTGGTCCTGTTTTTGACTGCACTAATGTGTTCAAATTAACCAGTTGATATAGAAATATCAAGTGCTCTATCGTCAGTATAGTACAATGAACTCCACTGACGCGATCTGTCATGGACGATCTCTTTTCCAGCATCTCATAAAACATTATTAGCCCTGTCCATGAATCCCCAACAGTCATCCGTAAATGCTGTACTTTTGTCCTTCGCTGTTTATAAATAATGTAATGTACGTAACATTTGGTAATCACTTGGTGTCTTTGTAAAAGCCGAAATGTGCTGGCAGTGAAACTTTAGTTGACATAACTAGGAAACATTGGGAAGCTTTCTGCACAGTTCTTTGTTGAGAGGTGTATGTGTGTCCCAGTTAAATATTGTAAGTATTGAGAAAAACATTTTAGTCAAAACAACGCCGTTATAAAATCCCGAGGAAATTAGGTTAAAAGGAGACTCAAAGGATATTCCCAAATACTCGCAAAATTTGTTTCAAAAATTAATTTTGGTCTACGGCACGGCGTTATTCTGTGGCTTGAAGAAGTTATGTTTTATAAAATATCAACGGTTGTGTTGCGGTGTTGCTTCATACTGTGGCTGATAAATGGAGGTAAGATGACCTGACCGATTATATAAATTATTTGCTTAGCGAGTTACTTTTGGGAACAGAGTACGTTTCTAAATTTAACGATTGACACTTGGGATTCAATAGTGGCCAGACGATTAATTGACTTACAAAATTGTAACAGACTAATTTGCGTAACTACGGGATTGAAGAAACATATCTCGGACCGGTGTAACCTACATGTATATTTATGTATATATATAGTAGGCAACAGACTGTTAGGTTGTTACGCAGTTCGTCTCCCACAAAACCTAAAGGAGTCCTTGTTACCTAGGTAAATGCGAAGACCCAGAATAGGCTATTCCTTGTCTTTGTTTCCTGACCCCGTGGGAATTTCAGGATAGGCCTCTTTACGGCCACAGTAGAGTCGCCCGAACTTACCGTTCGTCTCGCGCATCTACATAAAGCAGTGACGGTGGTGTGAACACAACCCCCGTGCCATTATGTAGATTGGTGACTGCGGATGGGGCACAACCCGTGGACACTACAATTATATATGTGCACCGGAATAGACCATTTCATTATCAGCATATGTAAATAGTTTGTTTCAGATCTTACCCGAGGGAAGAGCTGAAGCAAACGTTTCACATAAGGTATCAGTGCCTGTAATGCAGTACCATCTGTACAACGTATTTTGTCATGTTCAATCACAAAGTTTTGTAATATTTTTGCAGCTTCCTCATGGGCCTGACTATTTTTCATTGCAGACGACAAATCCATAGACTCACAATCTGGTGCCAAACACAACCAAAAATATACACGTAAAAACCGCTTCACTTGGTAACAAAATACGTTCAGACTACTCTCCTGTTCGTAGTACGGTTCAGTTTTGTAACGCATCGTATGACAATCGCTGAGCCAGAAAATTTCTTCTGCAATGTCTGGGTGGTAATTTTCAAAATGCTTGATCCATTTAAAGTGACATTTGTGTTCGCAACATCGTAAGTCAGCATTGATGGGCCAGTCGATTACTACTTTTATTTTTCTGTTGCCCTCATTATCTTTACTTACTTGCCCTGTCTCAGGATCAAATATTTTTACAATTTCATCCATATCATGAGCCTGGATGTTATACAGCTCAGGATTCTTGGTCAGCCAGCCCATATCAGACAAATCAGGAAAGATATGATATACAGTCCCTACATGTTTGTTACAAGAATTAATGCGATTTGGAGCAGACAGATAACTAGTGATATCTAAGTGCTCTATGTCAATGGGTGGATAGTGGAACTTTACATTATATTTGTTAGTCATTTGTGACAACATGTCTTTGCAACCTGGGCTGTCAAATACTACTGTGTGGGGATGAAAACAATCTTCTTCATTGACAATTTTAAGGAACATATTACCTTGTCTCTTAAGACACCCAGCAGTGAGGGTGGTAATTTGGGCCAGCCAACCCCCTAGATGGTGGCCGGTAAAGAACAGTTCAAAACTGACCCTCTTTGTTTTTTTAAATTTTCGCAGCACTTCGACAATCTTATGTGCAAAGGTGTTGGCAGAACACATTTGTGGAACAAGGTGTTTAAATATCACACGAAATTCGTTTGGAAACTTTCCTCCTAAATTTGTAAGAATATTGCCCCGATGAGCAATCACAACCTGCTGATACTCAGGGTGCCAATAGGCTGCCCCAAAATACCCATTAGCCTTGCTACCATTAGACGCTGTCGTCAGTAACTTCCAGCCGTCGGGTATATCTAACCGTGTCTCATACTGAGCGTCAGTCTCTCCTGGTTTGTAGTCTGTGTATGTCTTGGAGGCAAACTGGGCCAGCACATGGGGCGTGGGGAATGCGGACGTAGAGGTGAGTTGGCTTAGGGGGGTTATGTTTTTGTCTGAGAAGAAATAATGTATTGTTTGCTTAAACTTATTGTGGCTCAGTTTTAGCTTTTTATCTACTATCAGATTTTCTGAGAATGGCGGCACATCACTTTGTTCACCTTGCAGATCGGGTGGCAATGTGAACATTTCTGTCGGCTTGTCTTTTGAACAGCAGCAGTTTGAAAAAGCCATTATAACACCTTGGCTGGGCGCAATGTGAATTTAATTACTGGCCGTGAAAAATTGTATTACTCGCTCAAACTACCAAAGTGCGTTATGAAGAATTGTAAGATTCTCGTGTTGGGACTTGAAGAAAAATTACGTTTACGTCTTCAATTAATGTAATGAAGTGAAATGCAATATATGGAATATATAACTAAAAAACATTAATTAAAAACCACTGCGATATGCAACACTGACTGGCATTGAACTGCACTTATCTAACACGATGCAGAATATCAACTGACACACCTGTCTGTTACACCTGTCCAACAGCCATAACAATCTGTGAGATACCGCTGAGAGCACTTATGTGCAGTAAACAGACTGCTACAACTTCCAGTGCACTGTCATGTAGAGAAGACACTTGCTGTCCACAGTCACTCTGATGTTTGCACTATTCTTCGAGGGCTTTCTGCAGGGTGTAGAACGTCCTGATTCCGTCTACAGCATTATGCCACTGCGGTGACATCTAATTATGTTACAATTTGTAACAGAATGTTTCCACCTACCGTCAGTAAGCACTACGAATTTCAACAAAGTGCAATACCCAAAACCATACAAGCAATATGAAATACAAAAATAGACCCAGGTCTTTTGATATCCAAGGTGCTGCTTCCACATCCCTACAATATGGCAGTCTTGTTCAGAGCCACAGCAATCTCTTCTCTGATGCTTCTCTAGGCCTGCCAAAACACAAGAACCACAGCTTCACACAATTTAATGTTGTATTTAGTATGGTCAATGCTAACCAAAATGTCCTACTCTCAACATCAAACAGTAAATTTGGATGTTTTAATGCCTCAATGCAATATAAATTACGACAAATCAAATAAAAAAGAAATTGATTTTGTTATTCTCAAAAGTTTCGTATTGGACGACGTCGTTTGCACAAAGCTAAAATTGTTATACTTGACTGTACCGCATTTACTGTAAAAAGGGAGCTAATATTATTTGTTGCATTTCTGAAAAATCGACACCCGAACTTTTCCAGAAATTAAATCAGATACATTAGTTCTTACCCAATTTGCATGTTGATTATTTGAGTTCACAAGACTTAGAGAAATGTCCGCATAACGCCACAGTTCAGCTGCGTTCAGTCAATTTAATGCACAAATTCCAAAGACTGACTTACGGAATTGCTTTTGTCTTAAAATATTCTTTTTCTGCTTTTATCGAAGGTATTTTTCGAATGTTAAACTCTAACGTTCTAATGTTTTCCGTTTCGCAGTACATTCAGCAACTGGTGTTCGATGTCAACAAAATGCACGTAGCTACTCACGGACAGCGTACTGCAGTGATATCAGACTTAACCGAAGTTGGAGCGATTCCAGTAAATGTAGCAAATGTAGGTGATATTAAATTCATGAAATTTGGATCAGTTCTTGTGTTCTTTACTTGAATATATAAATATATATATTCTTTACTTGAATATATATATATATATATAAATAGATAAGTAAAAACACGAGGCGTTTTATACCTTCTTATCGCGAACTCGCCCAAACAGACACACAGAACACAGTAAATTCTCGCCAGCTCTGAATAAGCTCTCGTAGTGTTCGGAAGTGTTTGTAGAGAGCTACTGATAGCAGGATATGGGTTGCTATCTGGAAGAGTACCGGGCTTGGGTGGTTACCTGGGCCGCGAGCTCTTCATGGGGGTCAGCGTTAGGCCATGTCGGAACGGGAGGAGGAAATATCTATATGGGGCCAATGATTCTGTGTGCAACGGTACTAGCAACGTTATTAATGATCGGAGGAGTGGAGCTAAATCCTGGAACTGTAGACAAGGTTGTGCAAGTGTTGTGTAGTGGCTGCGACAGGAACTTGAAGCCGGGAACCTAATGTGAATCGTGTGGCCGGTGGTTTCATAACAGCTGTGGAAATGTTATGTTTCAAGTTGCGGAGAGTGGAAAATGGAACTGCGACAAATGTAGATCTGAGAGACTGAGACGCTCAGATTCAATTTGAAGAGCTAAAACGGAGAAACAACGTGCTGGAGGAGCAGTTACAAATGGCGGAAAATGGAAATAATGTTGGAAATGGGGACACGGTGACGGTAAAGCGTGTGGGTGAAAAGTGTTTAGTGCTGTGTGACTCCATAGAAGGAACGTTGGCGCAGAATAACCAGATATGAAGGTCGACTGTTTTCCGGGAAAAATAGATGATCAAATGCGAAAAGAGAGACTTCAGACACTCAGGTGCTGTTGTAATCCATTAGGGGACAAAAGATGACAGAAGAACTAGAAATTTCGACTACATTATTCTATATATCAAACTTCTTTTTGAATTTTAAACCCCCCCCCCCCCCTCTCCACCACACTTCGCCGATTTTGCGAATGAAGCTTTTCACTTGTAGTAAGATAGGCCAAAATCATTATCTCACTGAACTGCCAGGAATTACGTATATTTATTTGTACGGACGAATTTATGCATCTTGTTTATCTTGGATTTTAAACCATCCTTCTCAAATAGGGCAGAAATTAAACTGAAATATAACATTGGCATTTGAGAAAATATAGAATTGGAAATTTTTCATATACAAATTATCGATACTTGGTCCATTTTTGCAGAAATATATATTTCGAAGGTCCGAAGAAAGTGTGTCTTTGTTATGGTTACAGGATCACGAACTGTAAAGTAGATCACTCAATGATTAGTTTGATTTTGTTTCCGTGCGGGATACACAGCAAGGAAATTCTTATACGAAGCGCGCCTTCAGGAACAGACTTCCTGTAACAGCAACGATTGGCAGATTGAATGAGGCTTCACAGTGTGTGGTTGCACTTCTGGATGAACGAAATGAAATCCACTGCTAAACGTCTCTTCAGAAGGAATTGAGTCAGTTGCTTAGCGTAAAAAACAGACTTAAGTTTTCGAATATTTACAGGTTGGTTAAAAATGCTATGCATGGTATGCATACGAGTATGTACATAATTCAGCTGCACAACACATTTACTGTACAAACTGTACAGTCTGCAACGGAACTGTACTTACAGTAATTACACAGAAGCTGCTGCTACAAGTTCAGCTGCACAACAGCATAGCACATTTACTGTACAAACACTGTACAAACTGTACAGTCTGCAACTGAACAGAAATTAAAGTACTTACACAGAAGCTGTTGCTACATGTTCAGCTGCACAACAGAACAGAATGTTTAATGTCCAAAGACTGTACACATTGTACAGTGTAAACTTAACTGTCCTTACAGTAATTACACATAAACTGTTGCTACAAATTCAGCTGCACAAAAACACAGCAAATTCACTGTACAAATACTGTACAAACTGTAGAGTCTTCAACTGAACTGTGCTTAATTACTCAGATGCTGCTGCTACATGTTCAGCTGCACAAAAGCACAGCACATTTACTGTACAAATACTGTAGAAACTGTACAGTCTGCAACTGAAAAAATTTACAGTAATTACACAGAAGTTGCTGATACATGTTCAACTGCACAACAGCACAGCACATTTACTGTACAAATACTGGACAAACTGTACAGTCTGAAACTGAAATGTAGTTACAGGAATTACACAGATGCTGTTGCTACATGTTCAGTTGCACAAGAGAACAACAAATTTATTGTACAAGTACTGTACAAAGTGCACAACTGATCTATACTTACAGTAACTACACTGAATCTAATGCCAGACGCTCAGTTGCACAACACAACGCAAATAGTCCAGCTGATATTTTCTGAAGTGCAGTGCTGCCGGCTGTTTAATATTGTACGTGTATAAATACGCATACATTAAGTCATGTCGTTAGAACGCACCTTTCCAATTCACGCTACAACCCCCAAGCACAGTGTCACCATCTCACAGCAAAACAAAACACTCCCTTTCCTTCCCCTAAGGTGACTGCTAGCGTTCTGTGTTCTGTTGCATTGGAATGGAATAGCATTCAGAAACGTGACGTCATCCGATCACGTGTCCGGCGAGATGTTAGTTACTTCCCACGCAATACAGCTGGACGGCAACAAGTGATTCTCCCTGACATCTCTGCGCCATTATACAGCGCGTTTCATAATGTACTCCGGGATTACAAAAATTTATTATAGGAAAGAGTATTACATGTATTTCCGAAAACTGTACGTATAGAAGGAAAAACTCAAAAGACACGGATCATTGCAGCAGAGAAGAATATCGACGCACTCGTGTTGACGCGTGTGTGGCAAGAACTTGACTATCGTACCGATGTGTTCCGTGTCACCCGTAGTGCATACATAGAATATCTATAATTGTAAAAAAACATTTTCTTTATTTTCCTGTGTCTGTGAACAATTCCATTAAGGTAGTTCTCTTTGTGTATGTAATCACGGACAACATTATGAAACGCCCTGTACAAAGTGACTGAGCCCTGCCGCCTACAGTCACGAACACATCACATTATATTGTTTAGAGGGCGCCATTGACGTTTCACCGGCGTGGAAAATAATTCATAACAACGTGTAATTGGAAATGAGTGGGTGTTGGATTTAACTG
>Ga0123355_10018290_pt1 | contig 11107 bp, 10 predicted proteins | sample TergutEmb28metaG_3_FD_89872 | JGI IMG/M metagenome (GOLD analysis project Ga0123355, IMG submission 89872) | Embiratermes neotenicus P1 segment gut microbial communities from Petit-Saut dam, French Guiana - Emb289 P1 | ecosystem: Host-associated > Arthropoda: Insects > Digestive system > Gut ...
GCTGAGCTTATTACTCCACTCACCATGCAGTCTTTGTCTAAGAACAGGGTATTTGTTGATACGATGCAAGAGGATGACCCAAGTGAAGTCATCCATGTCAACCTGCCTCAGAGGGCGGACATGATATTAATCGCACCCGCTACAGCAAATATTATTGCAAAGATTGCGCATGGACTGGCTGATGATATGCTGAGTTCTATGGTCTTAGCGGCGAATGATATACCAAAGCTTATAGCACCCGCTATGAACACAAGAATGTATGAAAATATAGCGACACAGAAAAACCTGGCCACCATAAAAGGCTACGGTTGGCATGAAATAGAACCTCGTGTGGCACGCCTTGCGTGTGGTTATGAAGGGCTTGGCGCGCTTGCTGAGGTTGATGTGATCATTAAAGCAGTGGAGGAACATTTGGCTTGATTTTATGTATAGATATTGGAAACTCGAATGTAAAATGCGCGCTGGGTGAGCTGAGCAGTCATACCACAGCGTCTTTTGAGACGGAAAAAATAGTTTGTACATCGAGCTTTGAGGGATTCATCCATAAGAGTTTTGGCTCTGATGTGTGGAGAAAACTTAAGGGTTGCTCCATATCGTCTGTCGTTCCTGCCAAAAACGAGATTGTAACGCAAGTAATGCGTGAACATAACATTACGCTCAAGCGACTTGATAGAGAAAATTGCGCTCTTGACTTTTCACGTTATAGTAGCGGCCTCGGCGAGGATCGAGGTATTTGCTGTGTTGCGGCTTCGCTTAAGCATCCTCTCCCGCTGATTTTGATTGACTTTGGTACAGCTACAACGGTAAATGTCGTAAGCTGTGATAAAGTTTTCCTCGGCGGTGCTATTGCTGCTGGGGTATACACTGGGCTAAAGGCATTGATGAACCGTACTGCACAACTTCCTCCTATTTCAGAAATAGCAGACGCCAAGCTCATCGGAGAAAATACAGATGAAGGGCTTGTCTCAGGAGCGGTCATTGGTGCGGCTTGTCTGGCTGAAGGTTATGTGAGGCGGATATCAAAAGAGCTTGGGAAAGAGCCTACGGTTGTTATCACTGGAGGCAATGCGGACAAGATTTTGGAACATTTGAGTTTTGAGTTTGTATATGAGGCGCAATTGCTTCTTGAAGGACTATTTGGAATGTGGGAGTAGGATATGTGGAGCCTGCTCCTTTTTTTGTGCACCTCGAATATATATAGCTAACTAACTCTAAAAAACGAAAAAACATATTGACCACATGGTCAACATATGTTATTATAGTTACGTGATTGACCATGTGGTCAATATTCGTCAAAACTTCACTGACAGGAGGATAACATGCCCAAAACAATAATCCAAGCAAAAGACGTAACCAAAGAGTACATAATGGGCGAGGTCAAAGTATCCGCTCTGCGTGGTGTAAGCTTTGACCTTTTCGAGGGTGAATTTGTTGTAGTTTTAGGCCCGAGTGGTTCTGGCAAGAGTACTTTGCTTAATATAGTCGGCGGTATAGATAAGCCGACGGCTGGCTCTGTTATATTTGAGGATAAGGATATCGCTGGGCTTTTAGACCGTGAGCTTACATCGTATCGGCGGGATGCGGTTGGTTTTGTTTTTCAGTTTTATAACCTTATACCCAACTTGACCGCGCGCGAGAATATAATACTTGCTGCGGAGATGTCAAAGTCGCCCATACCACCTGATGAACTGCTTGAGGCGGTTGGACTTTCGGAGCGTGCGAAGAACTTTCCTACACAACTATCGGGTGGTGAGCAGCAGAGAGTAGCCCTCGCCCGCGCCATAAGTAAAAATCCGTCTATACTTCTGTGCGACGAGCCAACGGGTGCGCTCGACTACGGCACAGGGATTCAAGTGCTAAAAATTCTCAAAGACTTTAACCAAAAGTATAAAAAAACCGTAATTATCATCACACACAATGTTTCAATAGGTGCTATGGGTGATCGCGTCTTTTATTTTAAGGATGGGCTTATTGACAAGATTGTGGTTAATGAGAATCCTATTAGCGCAGAGGATGTATCGTGGTAGGAGGTGAGTAGCGATGCTTTTCAAAAAAGCTTTTCGCGCAATGTGGACGCATAAGAGGGCGTATCTTGCGTGCGTATTTTTGATAATGATTGGCACTGTTTTGCTCACTGCCATGGGTACGGCGTCCGATGGGCTGCGTAATGCGAAAGAATCGTTTTATGAGGACTATAACTTAGCCGATGTCTGGGCAACAGTCGCAGGGATACCAACAAGCGAGGTCGATAGACTCTTAAACATCCAAGGCGTTGAGAATGTCACATATCGCACCATGATGGAGATGCGCGCTGCGGTTGATGGCAGTGATGATATTATCACTTTGCGAGTTTTTTCTTTTGTGCCTGATGATGTTAATCGGATTAATAATTTTCAAACAGTAGGGTTTGAACCCGCTTTGCAAAACGATATCGTGCTGAGTTATATGTTCAAAAGCACTCGTGGTCTTGATATCGGCGATGAGATAACTCTCTTCTCGGGTGGCAAAGCGTTACGATATGAAATAACTGGCTCGTTCCTTGCGCCTGAGTATGTATATATAGCCAGAGGGCACACTGAGATGCTACCTGATAACAATGGTTTTGGCATCGCGTATGTCACAGAAGATACTATGTCGCTTATAACAGGGCGTGCGGGTGTCGCTAATCAAGTTCTTTTTACTTTGATGGATGGCTATTATTTTGAGGATGTTCTGCCCTTTGTGCAGGATGCGCTCCGTCCGTATGGACTGATGTCTGTGCATGGACGCGATGGGCTGCTCAGTTACTCATTCTTGGATATGCAACTGCTTGCGATAGAGTCTGTGGCGGTGTCTATGCCGTTTGTATTTGTGGCTATGGCTACCGTTGTTCTCTACCTGATGCTAAAGCGTATAATCGAGCAGGAGCGCACACAGATAGGTACTCTAAAGGCATTTGGCTACTCAAACAGGCAACTCCTTTTGCACTACATGGCTTATGGAACAGTGACTGGACTTTTTGGCGGTGTGCTTGGTTTTATGAGCGGGGGGTATATGTCGCAGTTTTACTTAGCGATTTTTTTGGAGTTTTACACTATGCCTGAGCTCATCCAGCCTGTTGACCCTATATATTTGGCGGCGTCGCTTGCTATTGCTGTGGGCGGCGGAATGTTAGGCTCAATCATGGGCGCGACAAAAGCCCTAAAGTTATCACCATCAGAAGCCATGCGACCAGAGAGTCCAAAACCAATCAAGTACGACATAGTCGGGAAGATAACAGGACTTCGCTACATCCTAACCTCACGCGGTCAAATGGCTCTGCGTAGTATTGTTAGGAATCCTTTGCGCTCTGGATTTGTTGTTATTAGCGTTACATTTTCATTCATGCTTTTGGCGGTCTTTGGTGATATGGAGGGCATGGTGGACGCTCTGCTCTACTCGCAGTTTGAAGATGTACGGATGTACAATGTGCGCGCCACATTGACCGAGCCAATATCGTATGACCAAGCTATAGAAGCGGCATTTGCCATAAGATACATAACAGAGGCAGAAGGTCTGTGGGAGCTCCCTGTGACTTTGATAAATAGGCATTTACAAAACTCTGTGATAGTTACGGGAGTGCCAATGGGTAGTCAACTCTTTAGCGTATTTGACACGGACGTAAGAGTCGCACACCCGCCGCCTACAGGTGGCTTAATCATTACAAACGGTGTAGCAGACCAACTTAGAGCACGAGCCGGGGACATCTTGTACATCTCCACTCACCTAAGCCAAGAGTATATCCCCATACCCATTACAGAAGTCATTGTGCAAAATGTGGGCAGTGGTGCATTTATCGAACTAAATGCACTTGCGACTTTAGTGAATCATCCACCTGTAGCGTCTGCAATCATTTTTAACACAGACAATTTGCCAGCTGTCGCTGACTTCTTAACAGAGAGCCCGATTGTTGGCACGGTAGATTCAGTGGATGCTACTTTGCGGCAGTATGTAGAGATGATGGAGCCATATACTGCGATGTATTCTGCGATGTTTATAATGGGCGTAGCTATCGCCTTTGCGATTATCTATAACACTGCTACGATATCGTTGTCTGAGCGTCAGAGAGAATTTGCGACACTTAGGGTACTTGGTATGACGGTTGATGAGGTCTGTGAGATTATGCGATTCGAGTATTGGGTATTGGCTGCTGTTGGAGTTGTTATTGGGATACCTTCTGCTTCGCTGATGCTGATTGGTATTAATTCTATGCTGGATACCTCCATGATGAGTATGCCAACGACCATAGCGCCAGCTGCATATGTATTGGCAACACTTGGTTGTGTAGCCGCAATTATACTTTCCAACATATCCACCAAACGTAAGGTGCGTAAGTTTGATATGATAGAAGTGCTGAAAGAGAGGGAGTAGGATGAAAAAATCGGTTAAAATTATTTTGGTTGCATTGATAGCGATTGCGGCTGTGGTTGGTACGGTGTTTTATATGATGATGCCACTGCAAGTCAGAATGACTGAAGTGCGCCCTCAGAGTGCGGAGCTTAGCTTCACCGAGCAGGGTATCGTTAGTGTCGGTGAGTCGGTGCTTGTGTTTCCTGTGGCTTTTGGTGAGATTAGGGAGCTGTACGCAAGAGAGGGGCAAGTCGTTCAAGTAGGCGAGCCACTTCTTAGCGTCGATAGTACTGAACTTGAATTGCGACTAGAGCAAGTCCAAAGCTCAGTCAGAAGTCTAGAGGCACAGCGTGACAATGTGTCGGTAGAAGCCGCACACGTGAGGCAAAACTTACAGACAGCTCTAGGCAGTCTGCGCGGAGAACTCATAGCACTTGACGCACAAGCTGCGGGGAGTGACCGTGCCTTTTTGAGCCAAGAAGAAATCACAAGAGAGCAAGCGCGTATTCAGCAAGTTGTGATAACAGAGCATGAAAGGGAACTAGCCCGCGCCGAAGAGAATCTTAGAAACGCCCAACAGCTCTACGCAGCAGGAGCGATGGCAAGAGTTGATTATAATGCAGCGTCGGCATTAGTTACTTCTGTGTCTGCGCAGCTTGACTCTGCTGTGGGACAGATGACAATCATCTCAGCAGGGACAACGCAAAACAATGCTGAGCATTTTGAAGGCATACGCTCATCTCTTAATGCGCAAATATCAGGGATAAATCAGCAGCTGGCGATGGACACAACGGCGGCAGCAAGAGCGCATTTTGAAGCGCTCATAGCAATCGAGGAGTTAAATGTAATAAGGCTCGAGAGAGATATAGAAAACGCCGTAATAACTGCGCCAATAAGTGGAACGATTAGCACTTTCCACGCACAAAATACGAACTTCATAAACGGCGTAGAGCCAGTTGCGAAAATTACAACCACAGACACCCCAACTGTAGAAGTCTATGTCTCGACACAAGATGTAGGCGGTATTAACATCGGCGATAGAGTGCGTCTGGTGCTTCGTCAGAGGATAAATGACATTGAGTTTTACGGATACATAACGCATATTGATAACACGGCAGTCGTGCGTTTTAGCGCATTAGGCATTGAGGAGCGTAAGGTAGCTGTCCAGATAGAGCCTCAGATTCCCGAAGGGCTTGAGCTTGGTGCGGGATTTGCTGTGGATGCGACATTCTTTTTGCTCTATGAAGATAATCGTATAGTAGTGCCTAGGACTGCGGTGTTTAGAAGTGATGGTAATTATATGGTCTGGGTCGCTTCAGGCGATGGCGGCGTACTTGAGAGACGCTCGGTTACTGTGGGTATGGAATTGCGCACAGATGTCATAATAGAGAGTGGACTAAGTACGGGAGAGTTCGTAATAAACAATGCGAACAATTCAGACCTGCGTGAAGGGGTGAGGGTTGTAAATGAGTGATAATACCAAGCAAGACATCCTGCTCGCGGCAATTGCCGAGTTTGGAAGAGTTGGTTATGCTGCTGCTTCGACTAACGAAATTGTAAAAAAAGCAGGAGTCTCAAAAGGATTACTCTTCCACCACTTTAAATGCAAAGAGCAGCTATACACAGCCTGCCAGATATATGTACTGGAAGAATACGGCAAATACATGAGCGAACATAAAGACCTCACAAGCCCCGACCTCTTCGAACGGATTTTAAAAAACCTGCATATCAAAATGGGATTTGGATTTAAGAATCCTTTACTTTTAGGGATAATCAACAGGGCATGGACTTTAGACGATGGTAATAATCTGCTAAAAAGACCAGAAGCAGAGGAACTTGTACTAAAATCAATGCAGTTCCAGACAGATTTTTTCTTTGAGGGTGTTGACAGTGATTTGTTCCGAGCGGATTACGATATTGCAAAAGTGATGAAATACTCACGCCTGATGCTAGAGGCACACTGGAAGCAGTTTGCAAGTGAGTACAATAACGACATGGACGCGATGATTAAAAACATGGACGATTATTTTAGTGAAGTCGGTGAGATTATTGACCTCTTAAAAAATGGTGCTTATATATAACAAGTGTTATTACACCCCTCTCATGAATATATTATCACGAGGGGGTGTTTTTTTGAAAAACACAAAGGTCGTTGTTATAAATATTTTTAAATCTGAAGATGTAGAAACTCGCGATGAAGCGCTCAAAGAAATTCTGATCAAGCATCTGTCCAAAGAGCCATTCATTCACCCTTCTCAATCTCATCCATCCGAGGCAGCGCCCGAACACTGGGAACAAACCACATAAACGCGGCAATGGCTAAATAACTCAATCCATGATAGATAAAAATATGGTCAACCACAGGAACAATGCTGCCCAAAAATCCGCCTATCAATGCTCCGATTGTAACAAATATAGACCTGACTGTTGTTGAAATTGTGACTACGCGCCCTACCATATCTTTGTTAGGGATTTTTTGATTTAATGATGAAAAAACAATGCCCACTGCTGTGCCAAAAGTGGCATAAGCAATCATAGCAGCAACCCCACCCATAAGCCTAATCGGCAGGACAAGCGTGAAAATAATGCGCACCACACCTGACATCAAAAGCAATATAAAAATAAGCTTCCCTAGCTTATACTTATTGCCAATCTTACCTACAAATGATGAGGCTAAGATACCGCCTAGCAAACTAAGCACGCTAAAAACGATATACCCCTGTGCGCCAACATGATATTCAAGAAACATAGGTCGGTTGATAAATGTGACTTCCCCAAACGAACCCATCGCAGTTGCTGCAATTAGGATATATATCAACACATTATCTCTGACAAACTTTGCGCCTTCTTTTAAGTCTTTTACATACTCTGCTAAAGAAGTTTTGCTTGTGGAATCTTTGCTGTCAGTATTCTTCAAAAACAGTGAAACGATAAAAGCTATCGCCACAAAAATTGCAGACAATCCATAGATAAAGCTAAACAAAATCTCTTCCCGCAAAGTTATAAATAACGTAGTCGCGATAACAACACCGCCCGCCATAGCCACAATATTAATCATAGAGTTTGCTTCGAGTATTTTGTCTTCACCTACTACTTGTGGTAATAGAGCGCTGCTGGCAGGAGACTCAAAAAGTGCGGCTATGCCAAATGCAAGAATAACACCGAACATAAACAAAACACCAATCTGCTCCTGCAAAGGCGTAAACGCCAAAAGCGAAAGCACTGAAAACTCCAAAAGTGTAGTGAGACGCATAATGCTCACCTTGTTACGCCTATCCACAATAGGTCCTACAGCAAACGAGAAGATAAAAGGAACAGCCATCAAAAATCCCGCAACCCCTGTATACATCGGATTTTGATAAATAAGGTGAACCGAAAGCAGAATAAAAAAGTTAAATATAGCACCGCCAAGGGCTGAAAAAAATTGATATGTCAAAAGCCTGCGAAACATCTTGTTTTGTTTGAACAATTCTTGCATAGTGTGTAATCCTCCTTATCATTGGATATATGTTTTTGGGTACAAAAAGCCCAGCCCCACAATCTCATAAAAGAAAATGTGAGACTGGGCATGTGAAGTAATCTATTTGCTTATATATAAATCTAATGAGTATCTATGCGGCGTCTTCAGCCTTTGTAACTTCATCCATCCGAGGCAATGCCCGAATACTTGGCACAAACGCCATAATTACAGCAATAACAATATAACTTATCCCATGATAGATAAAGATGTGGTCAACCACAGGTACGATGCTGCCCAAGAACCCACCTAACAAAGCCCCAATCGTCACAAATACAGAGCGTAATGTCGCTGAAAGTGTAGACACACGCCCCACCATATCTTTCGATGGTATCTTTTGGTTTAGCGTTCCAGTAATTATATCGAATGCAGTTAGAAAAGTCGAAGAAGCAATCATGATGATAACTCCGCTCATGATGTTAATCGGCAGAACATATACAAATATAATGCGCGCAACCCCAGTGAAAATCAAAAGCATGATAATAAACTGGCTAACCTTAAACTTATTACCAATCTTGCCCATTATAGACGAGGCAATAATCCCGCCCACCAAAGCCAACATAACAAAGAGTATGTAACCATGCGCACCAACGTGGTATTCAAGAAACATAGGGCGGTTTATGTACGCGATTTCTGCAAACATGCTCATGGCAGTTGCTACAATCAACAGGTATAACAAAACACTGCCTCTAATAAACCTAACACCTTCTTTTAAGTCTTTTGCGTAGTTTGAAATGGAGGCGTCCTTTGACCCATGCTGCATACGAGGGTCTCTCAAGAACAAAGTAATGACAAACGCCACAGCCAGAAATGCTGCTGAGAGACCGTAAATAAAGTTAAATGATACATCTCCTTGTAAAGATACAAAGAGTGTCACGGAAATAACAAGAGCACCTACCATAGCTACAATGCGGATCATCGAGTTTGCTTCTATTATTCTTTCCCCGTCTACAATTTGCGGCAACAACGCATTACCCGCAGGAGATTCAAAAAGTGCAGCTATGTTGTATGCAAATATTACAGCAAACATGAACCCAACGCCGAGCAACTCTTGTAGCGGTGAAAAAGCCAACATCGCAAGCACTAAAACCTCCAAAAGCGTTGTAAGGCGCATGATAGTCACCTTATCATGTCTATCAACAATAGGGCCTACCGCGAACGAGAATACAGAAGGAGCTGCCATCAAAAAACCTGCAATCCCTGTATATATCGGATTATGGTAAAGAAGATGCACAGAAAGCAAAATAAATATTTTAAACATCGCACCACCAATTGATGAGAAGAATTGGTATGTAAGAAGTCTGCGAAACATTTTGTTTTGCATAAACAGCTCTTGCATTGAGTGAGCCTCCCCTTTTTATTAGGCCAACTTAAGGCCAATTATTCCTTTAACCTAAAAAGCCCAGCCCCACAATCTCATAAAAGAAAATGCGAGACTGGGCGTGTGAAGTAACCTATTTGCTTATTGTCCTAGTTTCTTAAACATAATGGATATCGACGCCGCCGAATGATACATCCCCAACAACTGTCAGTGTTGGCGCGCCTTCCTTCAGAGGTTCTATGCGTCTTGCTACGTCTGTACCACCAAAGATATTTTCAACTTGCTCGACCACATTCCAATGTCTCGGTACAAACAGGTCAATGCCCCCGAATTTACAATCAAGATATACTGTTGCTGCATTGTCGTTTAGCTGAACCTGGTCAAAATAAATCTCCATACCGCCGAAGGTGCATGAAAGGTGCGCCGATTGTAACGCATCCGCGTATAAATATCTGCTTACGCTGCCAAAAGTCACATTGACGGTTGGACTGTTATCTGTGCTGATTTCATCCGATGATGATGGTTTGTTTTCGCTCCACTCATCTGAGTCACTGGAAAAGCCACCAATAGAAACACCATCACCAAAGTGATACATTCTCCACCGACGTTGTCTTGGGAATAAGAAGCCCAACCCCACACTAGATAATATGGCTACTGTAGCCACTGTCCATGTTGATACATATGGGACAACAGCTTGGTTGCGTAATACGATGAATAAAAAACCTAATGCAATCGGTAAGTTTGCAATCTTGCCTTTTACAAAAACATCTATTAGCACCTTTAACCCTATTACTGCAAGCACAATGTCCCAAAGTCTAAACGTGATGAAAAAGAAACCTATCTGATTAAGCACAATAAGTGCCGCCAACACTAATAAGATTACTCCCCAAAAAACATTTCCACCATTTCTTGATCTCATTTTTTTGCACCTCTTTCCTGCATTCTTTCTTTCAAAATTTTGTTATAATGTCTGGACACATAAACATGTTTATGTGTGCCTATAAACTGAATCTGGCTCGATGTGCTAAGTCCTCTGCCTATCGCGTAGATATGCGATATATTAACAATCGTACCTTTAGACACTCGCACAAATATGCGGCTCAGCATATCTTCTAGTTCGTATAATCTGTGACGTACTCTGAAGGCGTCGCCTTTTGTGTGTGCGTATACTTGCTCACCCTCCGTCTCAAAAAACAGTACTTCTTCAAGTGCCAGATAAAATTCTTGATCTCCCTTGTAAAAAATCAGCTTAGGAGTTGTCAGGCTTTGGATATACGACTGAATTTGCCGAATGTTTTCATTTACATTGCTGCATTTTATGATAATCTCATCTTCGTCGCAATCATCTTGTATCTCGATACGCAACTTCACACATGTCACCTCCGTGCTGTGCAGATTGTTGTTTGATATGTAAACTATAACAGATGAGCCCAGCTTGCACAAGTGATATTCGGTTAGTGGCAGATTTGATTCGGTAAGTGGTAAAAAATTTGAGGTGAGGAGTTGTGAATTATAGGCAAGCGCTGCCTCTAACAAAAAAAGGCAACTACGCAAACCACCACGTAATCGCCCTTTACCCTTCAGCCTTTAGAAAATCCTCCCGTATGCTTTGTATTATCTTCTTCTCGATCCTAGACACCTGGACTTGTGAGACGCCTATCTCTTTTGCTATTTCCATTTGCGTCTTTTCCTCAAAGTATCTTAGCATTATTATTCGCCGCTCTTTGGCAGAGAGTTTGCCCAAGATGTCTTTTAATGCAATGATGTCAACATGCTCTGGCCCTTCCCCATCCGCAGCTACTGTGTCTAGTTTGTCTATCAGATATACGGGGCTTCCGTCGCCTTGATAAATCGTCTGATAGAGGCTCTCGACGTCCTTTCCCGCCTCTAGTGCCATGACC
>Ga0123355_10018292_pt1 | contig 11107 bp, 9 predicted proteins | sample TergutEmb28metaG_3_FD_89872 | JGI IMG/M metagenome (GOLD analysis project Ga0123355, IMG submission 89872) | Embiratermes neotenicus P1 segment gut microbial communities from Petit-Saut dam, French Guiana - Emb289 P1 | ecosystem: Host-associated > Arthropoda: Insects > Digestive system > Gut ...
GTAAAATCGAGAAGAATGAGATGGGCGGGGCATGTGGCGCATAGGGGGGAGGGGAGAAGTGTGCACAGGGTTCTAGTGGGAAAACCTGAGGGAAAGAGACCATTGGGGAGACCCAGACGTAGATGGGAGGATAATATTAAAATGGATGTTTGGGAAGTGGGAGGGGGTAGAGACTCAGGATAGGGACAGATGGCAGACACTTGTGAATGCGGTGATGAACTTTTGGGTTCCATAAAGTGCGGGGAATTTCTTGACTAGCTGCAGAACCAGTTAGCTTCTCAAAAAGGACTCTGCTCCATGGAGTAAGTAAGTATACCAGATACATGTAAAACCAGCATAATCATCTTAATAACGACAATAAATATGATGAAAATATTTTTTGTTAATATACCTTCTGTATTAGTAATTACTAACATAGTTGAGTAAGTGACACAAGTGCTTTGTGTTTCTGTGTCTCAGTTTCAACTCTTGATGCAGAGACTGACTTATTACTGAAGTTTTCATAGTTTGCCAGTACTGCCAGGCAAATTCTGGGACCATAGTTTAAATTAGTCTGTGACTGTTCCCTTACACATTGCTTCCAATTCATTATACTGATTATCAAATTTACTGATCTGTAATTGGTGGTGTTTAAATCATAATGAGATAAAAACCAGGAATAAATACAGTTATAAATGAAAAGGTTAAGTTGTCCATGGTAGGAATCTCACCATAATGTATTATTTTCAGGTCTTACAGGATTGCAAAATATAGGAAATACTTGCTACATGAACTCAGCGCTTCAGGCACTGTCCAACACCCCACCACTGACACAGTTCTTTTTAGATTGTGGTGCTGCTCTAGTTGGTGCTACTTGTGGTGAAAAGAAGCCTGGTCTGTGTAGAAGTTACCATAGACTAGTGCAAGAAATGTGGCACCGTAAACGTCCTGGATATGTTGTCCCTTCAGGGATCCTGTATGGCATACGTAATGTAAGTTAACTTTTATGCTAGAAATCGTGGCCATTTTCTCTACTTTATTCTTGAACCAAAATTTTGAGTTGTGTGTTTGCAGTTAATGTTGACCACATTTGAGATACATTTTAAGTGTTTGAAATTGATTATTTGATATTAACGGAAATCATTTTTGCAACTAGGTTCATCCAATGTTTCGAGGCTATCAGCAGCATGACACACAGGAATTTTTACGTTGTTTTATGGATCAGTTGCATGAAGAATTAAAGGAACCTTTGCCAGAGTCTTCTGTATGCAGTGAGTCCACTGTTGCAACAGGTTCAGAGAATGTATCTCAAAATACGGGTGGAAAGTCATTGGGTTCTGGTTCCTTGGAGGAGATTTCGGATGAAGATGACGATCGAGATGATGGAGCAGATGATAATGGAGGGGGAGGTGGTATATCCAGTCAATCAGAGGGTGAATATGAGACATGTGATTCAGGTGTTAGTGAACGAAGTTCATTGAGTGATGAAGGCGAGCGTGGTGGCAGCAGTGGAAGTAGAAGTGCAAGTAAGCGCAAGTAAGTACACATTGTTACTTTATAAAATTAAGTTAGCAGTTTATTTGCACATCACAAGCATTTTCTGAGTAAGAGGGAACACTGTGAAGTCAGGTCTGGGGCTGAAGCAAGCAGTGTTCATGTAAAGTATCAGTTTTTAATAATATTATTTGTCCTTTCTGTGTAAAAGCTATTATCTTACAAGTGTAAAAGTTTTAAAACTAGAGTTCCATATGATTATGGAGCTGGAGGGTTAGCCTGTCTCACCCAATGGAAATGGTCTTGAAACGTAGTAAAAAAGAAAACAGAAAGCAGAGTTGATGGCCATATGGTATGTGGTTTTTCCAGCACATTTCAATTTACCATAGCCATAGGACTAGCACAGTTCATAGCAGATGTGGCAAAATCGGTATGTGTTTATGTTGTAAACGTTTTATTGTGATAGAGCAAATGCTATATTGTTTTCTTCCCATGAAAGAGTGGAAGAAGCCTCCATATGGTGATTACACACAGCCCTTTTCAGACCCACAAACTGTGTAGTGACCCTTTTCTGTACCCTGTCCATAGTCCCTTCTTCTGTCTTCACCTCCACACCTCTCAGGGATGCAGTGTGTATACCCAGCATCCCTTGTGCCCTTCTGTAGTGTCCTGTCTCTGTATTCCAACATTTTATAATCCATCACTTAACTTTCAGCTAAAAACACCCGATCACCCGAACGTCACCTAACCTTATGTCCCAGACTGCATTCACTCAGTTTTCTATTTCAGTGTACCCACAGCACTTTGTGGCACCTCCTCACATGTGACAACCCAAGCTGTTGCACTTGACCTTCTGGACATGACACTAGGCCCCATCCAGTGCTTGATATGACCACTGACATTGACCCACAACTCCACTTGTCTTTTTATATATATATATATATATATATATATATATATAATACCCCTATTTTCTGGTGCTTCTGCTTTCTTGAACTGCTTGATGCTTAAGATGAAGGTATACTCTGCTGTGAAATGTTGGCAACGTCTCAGTCAACATGGTATGACAACACACAAGACTTGAATCTTTATCAGCTCCTGTGTTAAAACTTGAGATCCCACATGTTGTCTCTTGACAGGGTAGCGGTTATGTCACATTAGGTTGGATGTTATTTTCTTAATAATACACTAAAATTCTGTGATCAGGCTATTACAACTACAGTACTATCGTAATTGTCTGTCTAATACTTTATTTCAATGGCAGTGCATCTGACTTGTTTTTTGATGGTACAGCATATGAGGTCTGTCCCAAAAGTAATGAGAATGGTTTTTTTGCACAGCGCAGAAGGGCCAGGAAAGGAAAGTGGGGGTCGAGGCAGGTGGAGGGGGAACACAGGTATACAATTTGACCTTCCTCAGTTGAGTCCGCACCTTTGTAGTGGTCGGTATGTTAGTAAAGTGCATAGTAGTTTTTGTGTCTTGTCACGGGCGGAAATGCAGAGGAGACTGGAGCAGCTTTATGCGATTAAGTTCTTGGCGGAACTCAGAAAATCTGGTTCCGAAATGTTGCAGTTGTTGAGGACAGCTTATGGGGATGCTGTTTTGTCTTCAGCCCAAGTCTTCAGGTGGCACAAGGCGTTCAAGGATGGAAGGGAGAGCGCTGAGGACAAACAGCGCGCGGGGCGTCCTTCAACTTCAAGAACTCAGAACGTTGTGGCTCGTGTGAAGGCTGTTCTGGATAGGGACCTACGTTTGAATGTGTGGTTAATCGCAGAGGAGGTAGAACTGCCGAAAAATTTGTGCGAAACTGGTCCCAAAGAATTTGTCCGATGAACAAAAGGACGTGTGTTGGTTTATTGGAAACTCTTGGATCGTGTGAAAAGTGAGCCCGACTTTCTGCAGCGAGTGATAACCGGAGATGAAACTTGGGTTTTCGAGTACGATCCCACAACCAAAAGACAGAGTTCAGAGTGGCACACTTCCCAGTTACCTCGACTAAAGAAGGTCCGAATTAGCAAATCAAGAGTGAAATCCATGCTCTCTCTCTCTCTCTCGCTCTCTTTTATTTTTATTTTTTTTTTTTTAATTCAAAGGGGTTTGTTCACAAGGAGTTTGTGCCGCCCGAACAGACTGTGAATCAAACATTTTAGCTACAGGTACTCGGGCATTTGAGAAACAGAGTTGTGCACGTCCGCCGTGAAATTGCAAACACGTGGTTCCTTCACCACAACAATGTGCCACGTCACACATCAATCGCTGTAAGGGAATTTTTGGCTCAAAATAATATCACAATGCTTCCCCACCCACCGTACAGCCTTGACTTGGCTCCATGCGATTTCTTTTTATTCCCCAAGCTCAAAACCCACCTCAAAGGACATAATTTTGGGACAGTTGAAAACGTCCAGGCAGCTGCAACCAGGGCTTTGAACAACATCTCAAGTGAAGACTTCCTCCACTGCTATGAAGAGTGGCAGCAACACTGGAATTACTGTATTTGATCGCAAGGAGCCTATTTTGAAGGGGATAAACTGTAATTGCTTATATGTTCAATAATTTTTTTTTAAACCATTCTCATTACTTTTGGGACAGACCATGTAAAGGGAGACCTCAAAACCGCCCCAGTGATCTGTGCCAAAATTATGTTTATGAAGTTGTTATGGATCATAATATGGGAGGAAGCATCAAATGACAGGGATTGAGGCTCACTGAATTATAGTATATTGATGAAATAATCACGGAGAGCATTGAGCCTTTTGCCATCATGGTCCAACCACCACACAGTCCACATGACTCCCATCCCTTCCCAAACACAAGGAACGTCTGAGATGAAAAAACCTGTTATGAGATTTTGAAATAGGGGCAGTGGTGAAGATGTTGTGTAAAGAAAACACACAGTTCTGTTGCGATGGACCCGTGAAGCTACCTGAAAATATGTGGAAGTGTGTGAAACCCACAGGTGATTGTGTTGAGAAGTAGTTGTGTATAATTATGAAAGAAAGTTCAGGAATATTTCTGTGCCTGTTTTTATTTCAGTGAATTATGTATTCCCAGTATAAAAACAGTTAGGTGGCATTACTTTTCAGCTTCTGTAGTACGGATATGTTCATATGAGAGGTATTGGTTGGCTGTGGGTCTTGATAGGGTATAATACAGAATGGTTTATTCCAGTGCATTTACCTAGGCTACAGTATGCAAGAAAGAACTTCTTTGTATTTTGGTTCCTTGGTTATGCTGCAAGGATATTTCATTGTGTAATTATGGAAATTGCTTCCCTTCATCTCAAAATAATAATAATAATAATGAAATAAAAAATGAGTCTCTGAAAATACAAATTGTAACTAACTTCTTTATAGAACTGTGCCTTTTTTATTACTGTCCTGTAATAAAAACAGTTTTGTGTCAGGGGATTCTATTCTTCTGGGATATGATGCCTTGTCATTGGGCAATTGACTCCTGCATATTCAGACAGCCTAGTGGTCTCATTGTGAAGGGTTGAAATGTGCTTTCTTTACAGTTATGCATAAATTTTCCCTGTTCTGTTAACCTTGATTTTAGACACAGCAACAGGGCTTCAGAATATCAGCAGGTAGCAGCAATGACAACTACACAAAATTTGTGAAGCGGTTGTTTATTATAAATTGTTTTGATATAGGTCATCACGTTCACCTTCTCCACCCCCAGAACGTTTGCGATCAAAACTGACTGCTTCTGGCTCCAAGAATTCTCACTCAAGTTGTGGAAGCCTGCCCTTATCTCAGGCTATTTCTACTGTGGGTGGTCCTAATGCAGCAAATTCCAATCCAGTCTCTGTTCCTGGTTCTCCACAGAGGGGAATGTCAAGGGGAAAGAAGGCCCCAGTAAAACATCGGTCCATTATATCAGATGTTTTTGATGGCAAGCTGCTGAGCTCTGTACAGTGCCTTACATGTGACAGGGTAAGTAACACTTTTTTAATAACTTTATTCATGTCTTTTTTAAATTTGAAAATAAAAATTTAGCTGACATGAAACTGGCAAAAAAATGAAATGTGTAAAGTAACATTACTGCCATGTCATAGAATTGTGTGTATGACTGCTGCATAGAAGACCAGTCAGTATCCAGAAGTGCTTCTTGTAGTGAGGTCACATCCATTACATGCTTGGTACTTAGACATGGTGCATTGAGAAGCTATTATAATAACGGAATTCTTGCCAAAGTCAGTACTCGTCATGATGGACCTTCACTTAACCCCTCAAACAAACTATGTTTGAATGTGCACTTGCCTATATGGAAATACTTATAGAAACTTATTTTATATATTTCAGAAACTAGGATTTTCAAGACCTGCTGCATAATCTCTGTTTTATTTTTCACAATATCCCATTTATTTCATTATTTATCTTTTTCTGTTCAAATAATACCTTTTTCATAAACTGTGCACAGAAATTTAAATATGAACCCAGTCATTTAAAGGTAAATAATATGTATTGTAATTAGCCCCTGTTAGTGAGTGAATGTTTTTCAACAGATCTCAACACGCGTGGAAACATTCCAGGACTTATCATTACCTATTCCAAGCAGGGATCACATTCACATGCTTCATCAAGGTACATTGACTCCCCAGCAAAAGGGGGGTCTTTCTGCATGTTCAGATGTGTACTCAGGAGACCAGGTATGAATGCTAGAATTGTCATATTTATGTGTGTAATTGTCACAGTTTCAGTCCCTTTTTCTAATGCTCATAAATGTAACTTAATAACTACTTCTTAGGATACTGGATTCAGGGTGAATTTATGATACATGTGTGGCTTATTGCATGTTGTTTGGCAGCTGAATCAACACTTGTCTCTCTCTCCAAACCATATTGCAAATTATTGTTATGCATATGTGTGTAATATTAAAGTCAGACTTTTGTTAGTCACAAGATAATTAATGTAGAAATACTGAAAATAGATATCTAACTTTATACGCTTGTAACACCAGAAATGATATAAGTTGTACAGTGAAGTAACAGTAGTCTGTGTCACTAATTACTAACATAAAAGAACACTAGATTTCAGAAGAGGCATTGAAATGTAAGAATAAAAATAAAGTGCACAAACCTGGTGCTGTGGCTAGGCTGTGAGTTTATTCTAGCCTTTTTTTATCCTCTTGTTTTATTTGCAATGTCTGTTTAAATTTCATCAGCAGAATTCGTATTGCAGGGTTGGGTGACATGGTTATGGGAGTGGATCCGTAGTTGGTTCTGGGGTCCCACAGTCAGTCTCCATGATTGTTTGGCTGCTTTTTTCTCAGCAGATGAACTTAAAGGAGACAATATGTACAGGTAATAGATTTTAATCGAAGAATATAGGTGCAGCAGAACTTTAACATACCAAGCAAGTCTACAAACAAAAGCTGAACATCAAGGGGACACTGAAATGTATGGCCCCCCCCACCCCCCTTATGACTTTTGGCTGTTCCAAGTTGGTGACAGTGTGTCATCTGTTTAGCTGTAGCACTGATGAAGTTACAAGTATTCTGTTTTAGTCTTTTGTGCAGTATGTTCAGCAAGAAAACATCTCATAACTGTTACCTTATTGTGACACTTTTTATTTACTTTTTTACAGCTGTGAAAAGTGCAACAAGCTAAGAAATGGAGTGAAGTACTCAAAAGTACTGGAGCTCCCAGAAGTACTTTGCATCCACTTAAAAAGGTTTCGGCATGAGTTGATGTTTAGTGCTAAGATCTCCAGTTATGTGGCATTTCCTTTGGAAGGACTTGACATGCGGCCATATATACATAAAGGTAAGTATAGTCTAAGTTCATTTAAACCCTTGTTGTGTTACTGGTATCCTTGATAACACAAAGGAACCATTGACTATTGAGCATATGCTACAAGACCAGCTACAGACATTACTATAATGGGTTAGTGATACTCTTTATCATTTTAACCCTGTAAATGGACTTAATGAAGTTTGGATAACTAAGACTCTTAAAAGTGTATTTTTAGGGGTTTTTTTTTTTTGTAGGAGTTTGGACATCCCATTTTGTTTCCTAGCAAGAATATGCACAACTGATGGAAAGCAAGTGATTTAATGTTTACGATTAAGACATGTCGGAGAGTACAGCTTTCAATTTTTAAGATATATAAATGACCAACATTTCATTATCATATAGTTAATTATTACCTGTAATGTTGACAGACTGTGTTTCACAAGTTACAAGCTATGATCTGGTGTCTGTGATATGTCATCATGGGACAGCAGGTGGTGGCCACTACACCTGTTACTCTTTGAACTGTATATCAGAGCAGTGGTTTGAGTTTGATGATCAGTATGTCACCCAGGTCTCTCCTGAGACAGTCCAAAACTGTGAAGCATATGTCCTGTTCTACAAGTAAGTAGTACAAGTACCAAGATTGTGACTTTGCAGTTGTTATTTCTCTTTTCAAAGGGAACATATGTTCTAACATGCTTGCTGAGAGATCTTAGGATTTGAATACAGCCACCAGTTCAAGTTATGTCACGTGTATTTTGTCACAAGCCTGTTGACAGTCATTTCTACCAAGGTGTCCTTTGATGAATCCTGTCCAAGTTCTTCTGTTTGTGTATGAAAGCTTCTCTTGTATTTGGGTTTGTTCTTCCCTTGCTTGAATGTTCTGGATTTTATGCAATGTAACTATCCTAGAGGGAAAGTGCTGGTAGTTTATTTGTGTGCCTTTGTTTTGTTGATTCACAGTTTGTGCTATGAAGTCCAACAGCACTGGGTAGTTTGTTTGTAAAATGCATTCGTAAGAGGCAGACACAAGAATAGTGAATCCATTGTACACCTCTCCTCTCTTGGTCTCCTCAGTGGCTGCTCATTAAGTATCTTCATTTGTATATACTGATGAACCCTGTGTACTCTCCTTGCTTGATACATGTATGTACACACCACTGTACTGTGTAATGTTTCTGCTTGCAAGTCTTGTTGAATTTCCACTGTCAGGTTTTATCCTTTCTTGTCCATTTCTTGATCCATAGATACTTCAATATTTGCTTCCATTCTGAGTGTACAGTCACTTTTATGTTCCATATGTTAATTAGTCAAGTACAGCTCTTTTCTTTTCCCCCTCTGGAGTCTTCATAGCTGTGAAGTTGAAGGAGACGGGGTCATTAGGTACTTCAACAATTGATGTACGGACACTCTTCGAAACCTTATTGAATGCGTCTATGAGATCTGCCAGTTTCACTGATGAAGCTTTTTTCCGGTAAAAAGCAAAACAACTGGTCTTGGGACTGCTTTCCTCAAAAGACAGATTACCATTATTTCTGAATTTTCAGATATCAGATTACAGGAATTTTGCTGTAATTTCTTCCATAGATGTAACAGCCTCACATGTTGTGTGCCTCCTTGGTACCAGCTGAGTTAAGCTTTTATTATTTGGAACTTCTGTTTCATGAATCTGAGTAAATGGCATAGAGAGCTAATCTTATAAAGGAAATGCATTGTACACAGTAACAGTAAACAAGTCATTTCATGCCCACCCATCTACTGCATTCTGGTTTGCTCTGTGAGTTGCATTAATATCAAGTGTGACTTAATAATTTCCTTCAATATGTCGGCTGTCGCAGGAGCTGTATCACATATGAAGCCTGTGTCCACTGGGAATATGGAGTCTGTTTTTCCCCTGGCAGTTTAATTTACCTTATTTCATTAGTAGAGTCTCAAAGTGCTGACCTCCAGTTCATAAAGAGGCCTTGCAACATGTGATGAAGGTCTTGGCTTAAAATATTAATAGTGCTTCTTCTGAAATGCTCTGTTCTTTCAATTCTCCCAATTAAAGTGGATTGCTCTACATTTTCTCCTCTTCACTTATTTCTTCGAATGACAGTGTTGGGTTTAACTTACTGCCATGCTTGTAATTTGTTTCTTCAAAAAAATGTGATCCCTGGGATTTTGTGTGTGCTGACTGCACTTTAATGTTGTGTGCAGTACGCTGAATGAACTGCATGGAGATTGTCATAACACCAATATCATTTACTTTGACTGTTTATATTTGTGCTTATATGTGTTGTCATAGTGATTTCATCTTGGGTTGTTCCACTTCATGAAGTTTCATTAGTGAAATAACGTAACTTTAACTGTCATCAGCATTTTATTACTGCATTTTTTTCTTGCTTTTGTCTATTTTGGTCAGTTCTCTTGCTGCTTTTATCACAGTTCATTGTTACATCTGATCATTACTGATGTTACACCTTTATCAGATTTATTTTCCAGCTCTGATTTGCCCTGCTGTGGAGCAGAAAGTAAGGCTAGAAAATCTGAACATGTTAAATGTGGAATAAGAAACCAACTAGACGTCACTTAGTATTATATTTATTTCTCCTTTATAAGTAGCTCTTTATAAGTTGCTCAACATGTTTTGGGCCACCTTGTGCCCATCTTCAGGAGCTGACGACTTAGTGGTATTTTTCACGTGTGGTGTAGTGCCGTGGCTGTGTAGGCAGTCAGATCCGGTTGGATGGTTGTGTGTCCATTGGGAAGTACGTAGCACGAATGTGCTACGTACTTTCCAATGGACACACAACCATCCAACCGGATCTGACTGCCTACACAGCCACGGCACTACACCACACGTGAAAAATACCACTAAGTCGTCAGCTCCTGAAGATGGGCACAAGGTGGCCTGAAACATGTTGAGCAACTTATAAAGGAGAAATAAATATAACACTAAGTGACATCTAGTTGGTTTCTTATTCCACATTGAACTATGATGCACGGTCAACCATACATCAAATTTACTGACCATGTTAATTTCTTAAATTGTTCTGTCTGCCCCTTTCTGCTGCCATTACAGTTCTGTCCATTGCATTGTTAAGTAATAAAGGTGTATGCATATGTCAATCACACACATATTTATATTCTCTTTTTGTGTATTGTGTCTGTATTTATCCCAATTTCTGCAGATTAAAATAAGTGTAAATAACTTCTACATTACCACCTACTTACTGTATACTAAAGATGCCAAATTTCCTTTGTATGAAACATTTTCCTTATGTGAATGTGTTTACATTGTAAAATTCTAATGAGTATTTCATTCCTGAAGCTTGGTTGTTCCTCTTATAATGTAATAATTTTAAACATAAAGAAATCGTCTTAAGAAATTTTCCAGGGATCAGGGAATGAAACTTTTTACTTGAAAAAACATAAAAGATAGGCTCAAGAATGCTGACCAAATTAACTTTAGGCACAATAAAGACATCAGAAGAAATACTCATGGTTTTATTCAGTGTATACATAGAAACCATAAAAAGTACCATTCTTACATATTTAAATAAAGCAAACTAATATTTAAACTGAAGTGACATAACTTTTGTAATACTTAATCCCATGTCACCTACACTGGTTTTGGGATCAAAATTGTTAGCTTATGAGTGGTTCTTCCTAGCATATTTTGATTCAACTCCTCTGCCCCAAATGAAGATAGGTAGTACATATATATTCTCATTTCTCATATCTTGGAGAGTCTACTGTACATTTTGTCTTCCTATGTGTACAGTTATGATCTAGAGGGTATTCCGTGTGTGTGTGTGTGTGTGTGTGTGTGTGGGGGGGGGGGGGGTTGCCATTTCTTTTTTTTTTTTTTATTAAAATGTTGTTTTTTTTTTATTTGTTTTTATGTGAAATTTA
>Ga0123355_10018294_pt1 | contig 11107 bp, 11 predicted proteins | sample TergutEmb28metaG_3_FD_89872 | JGI IMG/M metagenome (GOLD analysis project Ga0123355, IMG submission 89872) | Embiratermes neotenicus P1 segment gut microbial communities from Petit-Saut dam, French Guiana - Emb289 P1 | ecosystem: Host-associated > Arthropoda: Insects > Digestive system > Gut ...
AAAGTGCTGGGGTTGGTGCTGTTTATCGGAGGGCTCCTTTACTTTATCTTCGGCGGTACCTTCGCGATCAACGCCTATTTTGTCTTCCTCATCGCCGCCGTATTTGTGGCCACCGTGGAGGAAATGGTCATCATCAGCCTACTGAACAACCCCAACAAGGACATCCGGGGCTTTTGGCAAATCCGTACCATTAACGCGGCATTTTTGCAACGCAAAACGGATTGATGCCCAACAAATTAATAAAACGATTCAAGCACATAAGTCGATTATTAAAACCATTGGCGTGCCTTTGTTTGTGCGCCATTTTCATTCCATACCCAAGTGTAATACGCGCGCAAACAGCGGATGCATGGCCGCATACCTATGTATCCATACGCACAATCGCCGAAGAAGCCGGATTTTGTGTAACCAACACACAACGCAATTACTTCCTGCATGCCGAAGACGGCACCTTATTGCACTTCTTCGCAAACCGCCCGTACGCCGTATTTTTTTATGCCAACCGTACGCGGCGGATCATCTCCTTCGCCAACGACGCGACACCCATTTGGCATGCCAACCATATATACATGAACCCCTACGCGCTGGCACCTGTATTGGGCTTGGTTTATATCACGCCGCGCTTCCACCCCATCGATTACGGGGCAGAAGCGCGGTTTTTGCATAACCAATATATTTTTGCATCGTTGGACGGCAATCCTTTTATCTTTGGGCAAAACAACCATCCCGTACGAGACATGCATGTAGGCGCACGCGGCAACCTAAGCGGGCACGGCTGTGGCCCGGTTGCCGTATACAATGCCCTATTGTACCTACACCAAAACCACCCGACACAACAACCACCATGCATCGCCAGCATCATCCGTTTCCTAGACTACAACGGCGGCATCAACCTCAGTGGCGTAGCCGGTACACACCCAGAGGTATTAAACGCATACCTACAGCGTGCCGGGCACCCCACAAATCTTACCCTGACACCCACCGACTTGGACGCACACATACGTGAAACGACCGTGTCCATCCTCTTGTATGGGCGGATACGCGGCGGGGCCTTCGTGCATTATGTAAAAATCCGCCACGACGCAGGGCGGTTTTGGGTGTACAACGAATTTGGCAATGATACGCAACCACGGGTGTATGATTCGCTGGATGTATGGGTGGCAGAACGTGGGTACCGGGTAGTGGCGTTGATTGTTTTATAGCAAAAATTATAACCGTCACTTCCCTTTTTTAGGACGAATCCAATAGATCATAATTCTTTCACGCTGCTCTACTAATTCGAATTCACGGTCAGCAGTAACTAATGTAGCATCCAATGCAGATGCTTCTGCTACTGCCACTGCATCAGCAAGGGAAATTTTGTATTTAGCTTTAAACCTCCCTGCTTCCATAAATACAGCATCAGACAATCCCGACTTGATGGTTATGGGTAGTTTCTTTATCAAGCCTTGTTCTACATCAGCTTTTTGTTTGCCATCTACACGATAAGCATCATAATAAACTTCTAAAAGATTAAGCTTGTTCATATAAATAATAACTTTCCCCGCTTCGGCATCTCGCAATAGATGGGTTACAATGTCTGCACCCGTTTCATCCCGCAAAAAAGCTATGATCGCACAAGCGTCCATAACATATGATTTGTTCATGCTTCTAACTCCTTGTCAACCTTTTTTCGGGCTAGAAAATTGTCCACAGACCGCTCCTGATTGTTAGCAAGCGAACCACGCAATAATGAAATATAATCTAAAGATTCAATAACGGGCTTCAAATATATCCCGCCATTAAGTTCTTGTACTTGCACTTTTTCAGAAGAAATCATTCGAAATAAAAACTCCGGCAATGTCTTGGTCGTTATAACATTGTCTACCATATAACAAACTCCTCCCAAGTTAAAAATCACCCTATTTTATCATGATTGAGATACAACGGTATAGCAACGGTGCGACAAATTATTTTTTATGTTCGCATTATATGACTTTAATTATAACGAGCGAAACATTATCTTTTGCTTTTTCTATTCGGTCGTTAATTATACTTTCTGAATTTTCATTTATTGAAAAAACATGGATTAATTCGCTTTCATCATATAAATCTAGGAATCCGTCAGAACAAATGAGGAACGCGTCACCCTTCATAACATCTATTTCATTTATATAAGCCTGCTCTTCACCTGTATAATCTGGGTTTCCAATATAATAATATAAAGTGTGATAATCAGAATCGTTGATATTGGCATTATTGCTTCTTTGCTTTAACGCGGCAAGGGTATGGGGACGGTTAAGTTGTTGTATTTTGTTTTGACGACAAAGGTATATATAACTATCTCCGATGTTGGCGGTTGTTGCTTTATCTCCATGAAAGTTTATTAATGCAATGGTGGAACCCCCCATGATATAACCTTCGCACCGTAACGATGTGCGGACATTGTTGTTCATATCGTTAAGCAAATCTTTAATATACGCATTAGGATTTTGATGATGAATTTCGTATTCGTGCATCGTTTTGATGGCAGCTTGGGAAGCTATACCCCCTCCCCCGCCGGAACTTACGCCATCAGCCACAGCAAAAAAAACGTTTTGCGTGTCTATCTCCAAAGTTTCGCTACCGGTTGTTGGCATGTATATGCTGTCTTCATTATAAAGTTTTCCTCCGTTATGTGTTGCTGCGCTTACATGTAATATTAGATTTTGTTCCATCATAATCTTCCTCTCTTAGATAATACTTATCTTGACATAAAAGTAAGCAACGCCATCATGGGTTGTATTAATTGAGAACTTGTACCCGTGGTGTAATTTCGGCTCATAACGATTGTGTGATTGTCTGTAAACACAACCAGGTAAACTTGATTATAACCGGTTCCCAATTCGGCAGTACCCGTTTTTGCCCCTACTGTACCAAATTGTGCGTACGTTAACCCATAACTATGGGCTGCTTGCACCATCATGGCTTGCAAGGCTTGCGCGGTATATGGACTTATTGTTTCCGTAAGGACAGTGGGGCTACCGCTTCTTACCACTGTACCGTTGCCGGTAGTTATCTCTTGTATTACATACGGCGTCATCATGGTTCCATCGTTGGCGATAGATTGCGTAACCATGGCCAAATGCAATGGCGTCATTTGTGTTCTTCCCTGTCCAAATCCTGTTTGTGCCAAATAGAACAAACTTCCATTCCCCCAATCAAATGCGGAGGTGATCGTGGCAAAGTCCAATTCTATGGTACTGTTTAACATAAATTGATGCATGGTTGTGTCTAATCTTGTTGTTCCCAATTCAAGTGCTAGGTTAGCAAAGTACGTATTGACGCTAAACATTAACGCACGTTCCATTGTTATCTGCCCAAATCGGTTATTGTTAAAATTATTAATTACGCTACCACCCGGTATGTTTATGCTACCCATATCATAAAAACGTAATTCTTCCTCCGAAAATCCATGTTCTAGGGCGGCGGCGGCGGTTATTAATTTAAATGTACTGCCGGGGGGTGTCCTTTCTGTCCATCCATTGGGCAAGAAAAAACCTTCGTAAGCATTGTAAGTTGCCATGTTGTCATCCAATAAGTTTGGGTTAAACGGGATGGTTGCACGGGATGCAAGCGCTAATAATTTACCCGAAGCATTTTCCATGATAATAACGCTTCCTGCGGTATCACCAATAAGTTCATATGCTTTTAATTGTAATGCAGTTGATAACGTAAGCTGTACGGTACTTCCTATATAATAATCATCCAATAAGTGGTTTAGATACCAATCAAGGCGATGTCTAAGCCCATACCTTGCAAATCGTGTACTGTTATAACCCAAAAGGAATCCAAAGGCCTCCGGATACACCAACATGGCCGGGCGTCCGGGCCCGGCACCTGTGGTTAATGCATTTCCATCACGATCGATAAATGATCCTTCCGTTGTTAATGTACGGTTTATTGCATCCATAAATGCCTCCACCCGTATTTCGCATGCCGGGCTGGCACCGGGTACGATGCCACTACCAGAAAGAAGCACAAAAACGAAAACCGAAATGACCATCATAAACAACACGCAAATCGCTTTTGCGCGATGATTAACGTTAATGTGTGTTGGTGGTGGCAGGTATTGGATGTTTCCGCGTAATTTTTTCATATTTTCGTCCTCCAAATGTTGGATAGCGTATCGAGATGTTACTTGATGCAAACAGCAAATAACCCATCTTTGCATTGGTGATAAGTAAATAGGTTCCACCTTGGGATAAAAATGGGAGGGGGATACCCGTAAGAGGCAAGAAACCCGTTGTACCGCCAATAATAAGCCCTGCTTGTACGACTGTACTCCATATAAACCCAGCGCAGATCACTTGCTTGAAACTACATTCTTTTTGGCTGCATGTGATACGGACACCTTCAATAAGCAATGCGCTATACAGCACAATGGTGATCAAACCCGTAATACCGCCCAAATGAAGGAGCAAACCAACAAATGCGAAATCGCTTGAAAGCACCGGCACATTCACGGAAATGCTGCTCCCCGTCAAACCACCCACCGCAATAGCCAACCGGGCTTGCGATGATTGGAAACCATAACCCCAAGGGTCTAAGCTTGGATCCAAAAAAGTAGCAACGCGGCTATGCACGCGGTTTACGCTTCCTAAAACAAGCGCATTATCGGTAAGGAAATTCCTTTCCAATACCATATGAAAAATTAAAACACCAACCAGCAACGCGGCAGTCATAAACCCGATATTAATCAACGTGAACTTCATGGGCAAAAACAGCGCGCAAAGGATAACAAAGGTAATGCCAAGCACCATAAGCGTGCCAAGCTCGCTGACCAAAATAAAGAACAAAACACACACAATCATAATACCCATTGCCTTGAAGTAGCGTGTTTTACACGCTACCGTCCTATCGCAAAGTACAAGGGCAAACATCACCAGGACAACAAACCTTACAATTTCCGTAATTTGAATGGACATACCGCCTATGTTAACCCAGCGTGCAATATTGCCAACGCGAATACCAAAAAGCGCAAGGGCTACATAACAAATAACGATAAGCCCAAAACAACCGATCAAAACCCATTTTGTTCTTTGTTGAGGTATGCCTTCTAAATAGTGCAACATCATTGGCGTTAATATAATGGAAATAAAGGCGAGTACAAGCAATACGCGCATTTGTGGGTAAACATTGGGTACAAGCAATACTTGCAATAATACGCCCAATTTCGCCAGCACTACCCATACAAGCGCAAACGATATAGAACCATCTGTAAAAATGGCAATACCTATGATTGCTAGGCATAACAGCGTCACCGGTGCCATTAACGGTATATATGCATCATGTATGCCTTTAAAAAAGGCGATGACAATAACGACCAATTGCAACGCTATAACCGCTGCCACGCCTTGCAACATAGGTTTTGAACAAATACCCATGTTGCTACCCCCTTCCAGCAATCCTCGTAGTCGGGAATAATTCCGGCTTTTTGCTTCTGCGAAGGACTGGAATTTCCGTATCGCTGTCTTCATTGTCAAACATGTCCATTTTTTTGAAGCTGATTTTTATATTAGCCAGTCTTACACATAATCCATCGGTAATGGGCAATTCATCTTTCCTTTCTTCATTACCGAACAAAAACATACCATTCTTTGATTTATAGTCCACGATGAAGTATCCGTACTTATCGTGCGAGACAATAGCGTGAGTGCGGCCTACATAACTTGAATCGGTGATTACCAAGTCACAATCCTTGTTCTTGCCTATGGTGAATTTATTGTTGGTTAGAACTAAGGGTACTTCGACGATACCTCTACGACTGTGGTACAAAACATTCCACGCTGGCATTATACGTGTGTGACCATCATCTGAAGCCGATGTTTCCCGATTGTCGGATGTTGGCTTTCCGATTATTGCCGTTTTGTGGGTTTCGCGCCCCATCAACTTATCGCCAAATAACTTCCATATGAAGGCGATCGTCAACACTGCCAATACCAAAATGAAAATTTGAGTAATGAAATCTCCCATTACGCTTCCTCCTCGTTTTTGTTTTGTGCCAGAACTTTATCACAAGACAAAAATTCCATTTCCGCATAATTTCTTTTAATACAGTTATTTACAATTTGCCTTGATTCCTTTATACTCCGATTAGACATAAACATACACAAACTGGCAATTACATACATCATACGTGCGTCACATCATAAACAAGGTGCTGCGCATTTTGGAGAAGGTTGCCCAATGACAAAAACAATGAAAATGCCAATAAATGATGACGGCGTTAATCCACCAATTAATGATGCTTTAACGCGTTTAAGAGCCGATAAGAATATGCTTGATAAATTTAGAGGCATTTTAAATGAAGAACATGGTTATCTAATTGATGATCAATTTGGCTCTGGTGGGTTTGGCTCTGTATACAATTTGCTTGACAAGAATTCAATGCCTCTTTATGACACCGACAGAAGATTCGTATTGTGTTTAAAAATACCACGCTTAGAGCATGAAAGTGGGGAATTCAAGCCGTTAGATAAACATGATGAAAAATACATAAAACGGGAAGTGGAATTAGCAAAAATATTTATACACGAAAGAAATCGTCATATTTTGCACATTGATAAAACAGGTTGCGTTGACATTGATGATATTAGCATTCCATATATCATCATGAAAAAATATGAAGGTAGCCTATCCGATTTTAAACGGTTTGTATCTGTTATGAATTATGATGATGTCCTAAGGGTTGGATTACACATAACAAAAGCATTACAAGCGATTCACGAAAAAGGCATAGTACATCGCGATATCAAGCCGCAAAATTTGCTCTTCGAAATTATAGATGGCAAATATAATTTTGTTATTGCTGATTTTGGTATATCACGTATGTCAAGAGACGACACTCCTTTATCCACAGATTCTAAGATTTATGCTGTCGGAACAGAAGCATTTTCAGACGTTCGTATTAATAAAACATACACTTCATCGTTAGCTGACCTTGCGTCCCTTGGTTTTACCTTGTATTGGTGTTGCACCGGGTTTCCTTCAAAACATGAAATGGAAATGTTTCGAAATAATGTTCTTAATAACACCCATTTAAAACCTGAGAATGTTTCAAATGAACTTTGGAAAATTATAACAAGAGCTATACATGAAAATACTACTAAACGATATAAGACAGCAAATAAAATGCATAAAGCTTTGAAAGAAATTTATGATAAACGAATACCTGGTAAAAAAAGTTCAAGAAATTTTTGGTATAAGTTGATTATTGCAATAAATTTCTTAACCATAGCAATTTTCTTAGTAATTTTACAAAGAAATGGTAGTGTTACAGAGAATGACCCCAATCAATTTACAACCGTACCGCCGCCCCCCATAACAACGCCGCCACCGACGCCGCCACTTACTACACCCCCATCAACCCCAACACCCCAACCAACACCAGCCGTTGGAACGTTATATGGTTATGAATATGATAATGGACGCTGGGAACGTTGGGATTATACGGGTTATATCCTTGATGCGCTTCCCCACGGTATCGGTAAAAAGGTATTTATTAATGGTTCTTATTTTGAAGGACATTTTTATCGCGGTGCATTTGTGGATGGTAGTGGATTACGTGTTTTTAACGATAACACGCGACTTCGTGTAAGGTTTAGAAATGAACACCTTTATTGGGGGTCGCTTTACGATAGCAACAGAGGAATATCTTATACAGGTTATATGCATCAAGATAGGGAAACAAACGAATTAATATTTGATGGTAGAGTGAGGCGGGGAGAAGATGGTCATTATACCTACGGTTATTTCGATAATGGATTTTTCTTTTTAGTACCTAATTAGATATGTATGGTACATTAACAATTGTTTAATTAATCTTTATAACTGGGGGTAACCATGCTTGGAAGAAAAATACGCATTAAACATAATGTAAAAAGAAAAGATATTGGTTATTCCAAATTACGAAAAGCACCTTCTCCAGCAAAGCAAGGCAAATATAACTTTGTTTCAATAAAATTTGCATGGAAGTATGATAAAAAAAAATGGCGGCCATTTAAAACAAAAAAAGGTACTCTGATAATTAATAAACAAGATAGCGATCAAATAATTACTAGCAAACTCTCTGTATTCAAAATTAATTTCCCAGATAAAATTGAAGAATTTTTGTCTGTATCAGAAATTACAATGAATATTAATTTAAACGAAATCGAAAAAATACTTAAAAAGGATTTAGCTATACACATAGACCATTTACGTCAAGTCAACAATATGTTAAAGGCAAAAGAGAACATAACAAGCAAAATAAACGAAACGAAAAAAAAAATTACTGAATATAAAAGAAAGCGTGGCGTGAAAACGACGGAGCAAGAAAACTGTCTGGATCAGCTTTACGAATTAAGCGATTTGATTGAAAAACGATATATCACACCCATCAATGAACAACATGATATTGGCAGAGAATTAATCCATTGTATATTTAAGCGGCGCGATATCGGTGTTAAAGATGCAATGGATCTGATTAATCGCCATAAAAAAATATGGAATCTATGCGGCTCCCCTGCGGATTATACATTTTTAACTAATGATGAAGTCAAACAAAGATTTTCAAATAGTTTTTTGGATATTAATATAAAATATGTTTTTGAGTTTTATGGTTTTACTAAAGAATAATTGCGGAAACGAGGTCAATTATGTCTGATACCATAAGAAAGCAACATGAAAAAGCAGTAGAAACATTATTTAGGGATGTTGGTTATGAAGTAAATAAGATCCACAATTTAATTAACGACGAATATCCTAATGATTCTGGCGATTCCAAACAACCTAACGATAACGATGATAATTTAATCAAAAACCTTTCACTACATGAATTATTTAACACAGAAGATTGGGAAGAACCAGAATTTATATACAAAGACATCAATTTATCAACTTACATTACATCTATACCAGAACCATTAGCAAATTACTTTCATGTTAACCAATTTGATGAAATAAGAAATGAAGTTATCGAATCTATTATCCAAAAACGCCCAAGCATTTATCGAGATAGTATTGCAAACGGAATTATCGACAACTATATGTTTGTCGAAGAAAAAAATAGATCAATTTTTACTCAAAATGCAAAAAGCTTGTCAAGATTTTATGATTATGTAAAAGATGAAACCACTAATAGTCTTAACTTATATGTCGCATCTCTTGAAGGTAAAATAAAGCTATTAAAGAATGATGTAATTAATGAGGTAAAAAAAGATAAAGATAAAATAATTGCCATAAACGAATTGGTTGATGCGTACCAAGCTGCTATTGATGGGGATATTGATCCAAGTGCCCCCCCTCCAGAAAAAAATGATAAAGATCCTGAACCGTCTGCCTTTATCGAAACAATGGGTAAAATAAAGGATTCCTTAAAAGGAGCATTTTCTATAATATCTATACCTTTTATAGCACTATTTAAAATAATAAAAGCATTGTTTGGAAAAATAAAAACATTGATCAAAAAAATATGGGAACAGCATGTTAAAGAGAATGTTTTAACAATAATTGAACAAAAGGGATTCTTTTACGCATTATTATTTACAATATTTTACGTTACTGTATTTTTACGTTTATTTGATAATATGTTTGAAGAGCCATTAATTGTTGTTACATTTTTAATCGGTTATTTATTCGCATTCAACGCTCTTCCATTCTTTGTCTCTATGCATTTGAAGGAATTTAATGAAGATCGAAGCAAGTTGGTTATACAATTATTATTAAGTTTTGAAGCAATAATTGCCCTGTTTGTATTTATATCATACCCTATTATGATTATACAAAACCGTATAATCTTTGGCGAAGATGCCGACAATTTGTTCGTCATTATAATAGCGGCATGTGCATTCCCTATTATATCATCGATGATCATTTGGTTTGTAAACTACCGCGCAAATCCTCCAAAAGAGAAAAATGATGATGATGAAGATGAATCAACATTCTTCTTAGATGAAGAAGACGATGATGAAACGACATTCTCCCTAGAAGAGGAAGAAGAAGATGAATAAAATAGGTGTTAAAGAAGCTTTAAAATCATTAATTTTAGGTTTTGTATTATTAGTTTTACTCGCAAGCGATTTACAAATTATTTGGTCAATAGTTAATAATATTTTTCCCGGAGAAGGGTTCATACATGCTGCTGCAACCGTAGCTACAGCTGCATTAATATTAGCCCCTGTTACTATTATACCTGTTTTTGTATTAAATCCCCTTTTAATAAATTACTTTGTTGATAAACGCTTTAAACAGTGGACTGGTCAAGAAGATGTAAAACTCAATGCAATATACGTTACAGTGCTAATTGTTCTATTTGTACTTTTTGCTATACTTGTCATCGTGTTGAGTATTTATACAAGAACTCGTTTTATCCCCGAAGCAAGCGGAGCAGGTAGGAACTTCGCAACGACTATCCCCTTGCCTGATAATATCAATATCACAATGGCAGCGTGGTTTACTGGCGTACTCCCTTTTATTACCACCGTCGTATCATTTCTTGTTCATTATGCAATGGAAAATGTTAGTAAAACATCTTCATTTCAAAAACAAATAGATATTAATGCATCCAAAAAAGAAGAATTGAAAAGTAAAATTATAAATAAAAACAAAGAATTAATACTTTTAGAAAATCTTGACGCGTGCATTAGCCACATAAAAAGGCGTATTAATAATTATGCAAACCAATCAAAATCAATAAAAGAACAATATATAAAAAATCAAAAAGATGAAATGAATGACGCAAACCATGCAATAAAAAGCCAGTGTCGGATACACTTCAATAATTCCTATAGAAGTGAAATCATACAGTTTAATCAAGTAATAGAAGGTGACAAAGATGCCGGAGAGCAATTGTATGGTGATTGGGAAAAACTCTACAAAGAACAAAAATTAAAATTAAAAAATATATTATAAAAATGAGGTGTGTTAATAATGAGTAAACACGACAGAAGTGATGAACGCAGACGTAGTAGGGGTAGTAACCGAAAGCATAGCCATAAACACGGGCAAAAAACTACAAGACGGATTACACCGGGTGCAATATTTGTATTGGTTGCAGGCATAACTATGATTATTATCCTTGCCATCTTTCTTCATATTCGTAACTTTC
>Ga0123355_10018295_pt1 | contig 11107 bp, 6 predicted proteins | sample TergutEmb28metaG_3_FD_89872 | JGI IMG/M metagenome (GOLD analysis project Ga0123355, IMG submission 89872) | Embiratermes neotenicus P1 segment gut microbial communities from Petit-Saut dam, French Guiana - Emb289 P1 | ecosystem: Host-associated > Arthropoda: Insects > Digestive system > Gut ...
AAGGTGGCCCGAAACATGTTGAGCAACCTATAAAGGAGAAATAAACATAATACTAAAAGTGACATATAGTTGGTCTCTTTATCCACATTGAACTACGATGCACGGTCAACCATACATCAAAATTACATGTACACAGTTCTATACAAATAATAAATAATTAAGTAAAATGTTCTGTATATATATACACACATATAGAAGGTGGTAGTATGGACTATTCCGAGTAAATAGGGTCACATAAATATGCGTCCAGTTTTCAATGGGTATGAAGTTTGAAGTTGGCGCGTACAGATCAGATTTTTGTCTATAGGGATGGATGAAAAGCGAAGTCTACGAAGAAAAAGTAAACACAACAAACGAATTGGTCGCTCGCATTATGATTAGTGCTGCCCTCATAAATCAAGAACGCCAAGACGACCTCAGGAAAACTACACGTAGAATACTATTGCCAAGAGGGTTGAAAATTGCATATGCAGTCGATAGTGGGATTTTTGAACACTTACTTTGAACGGTTGCAATTTATTGAGATCGTTTACATAATCAATAAATGCAATCAATACGCCATTTGTCTTTCCTTCATGCCCTTTGTAAGACTTTTTTATGCGTACCATTCAAACAACTGTATCTCCAAACCCACTGAAAATTGGACACAAGTTTATATGAAATTATTTACTCTAAATAGTCCATACTACCACCTCCTAAAATATTTACTGTTCCTCCTGAAACACTCTATATATATATACATATAAAATAATATATGTACAGTATATTAATTTCTGTCGACTTATGAATTCCCCACATAGTCTGGCGTTCTCACTACTCTGGCTTTGACACTCATAAGAACTGGTCGGACCTTCCTCAAGGCATTGCGGGAAGCAGAATTTTTTGCGAGTAAAAGTACTGTCCACATACAAGGCCAAACATCACAGTTTCTTCTTTACGGAAGAACAGTAAACATTGAAGTATGGAAAGATATTCCATATTCTAAATCGCAAGACGTTTGCAACTTATTAAAATTAAATGGTCACTACCAGCCGCTACCTTACCACAGTTCTTTTCACAAAATACAAGGACTCAAGTAATAAATCCTAGTAGTGCTTCAAGGAGGTGATTCTTCGCTGAGAATTTGACATTCACCTGAGTGGCAAAGAATTGTAGGTAGGTAGGTTTCACCCTTTTTATAGGCCACGAAGGCCCTAGGGGGAATAGAGGTATAGCTCTGCTCTTTCTTGACCACGGCACTAAAAGGGGGTGAGGGGTCAGCTTCACGCCCCGGCTGCCTCTACTCCCGGAAAAGACCCGGTACCCATTTTACAGGTGGCTGGGTGGGCCCCAGGGCAGGTCTGGACGGACGGAAAATCTCGTCCCCACCGGGATTCGATCCCGGACCGTCCAGCCCGTAGTCAGTCCCTACACCGACCGAGCTACCCGGCCCACCGCCAAGTATTGTTCCGTCTTTTATTAAAACCACATGTTCCTTACCCAGGCAGCAACAGTCCACAAACCAAACTCCGCCTTGTGCCATGTTAACCCAATCCATATTAACACATCCTATTTTTTAATTAATTTTATTATTTTTCTACCAACTACGCCTAAGTACGTGTTCTGTGAACTCTTAATTCTGGTTTTATAATCAAAATATTGTCCAGGGACGAATTATAATTTGTCAGTTGCATTGTACGCAACAGCCACAAAAATATGAATTCATTAAACCTATTCTAGACTTTTTTAACACACAGCCGGGCAATCGCACATGAAATATCGCTACAGTCTGTGACAGGAGTATAGAATGGCATTCACCAATAATGCTCTTGGTCATCTTCCATACATAACATGGGAGGTATCGATACTGGCGCTTTCTATTCTCTGCACTGTTGTTACTGCATAACCAAATTACTTCTTTGCATGTCATATCAGCCTGTACATCAAACGTGGTTAGTAGGGTTTGATGGTAAGAGGGGCCGGTATTGAGAAACGTCAGGTAGGGTGAGGAAATTCTATTGTTTGGGGAACAATGATGATGTTTCCTTGGCGATGGAACCATCCTCTCTGTCTCTTCTACCCACCATCATCACTCCTTTATATGCACCAACAATGGATTCTACACGGTGACATTTTTTATCGTACATACAGAGGACTGGAACTATAGAATGGGTAAGAGAGAGAGGTATATAAGGTACTTGAATAGCATTTGCACGAAGAAAATGGTTCGACTTATACAATCCCGCAGCACTACTACCACCATCACGGTTCGTGATTAATATCCAGGTATTGATAGCAAGCAGCATGGCTAGGTTCAGAACTCGCCATCATTGCACTACTGGGAGGTTTAGTTTCAATAAAAGCAGCATCTATTGTCAACCAAGCTTGAAGGCAGAAGGGAGGAGAGAATGGCCGGCCGACCAGTCTTCACAATGACCACTTGAGACCAAAGAGTATGGAGCTCCTTCGCAAACCCCCTACCCTGTCCAGCGTCAGCAAGTGCTAGAGCTGGACCAAATCTCCAGAAGAGGGACAGAATACAAGGGAGAGATGTGTGGATCTGTAGTAACTGATAACAGCCACATGTCTAAACATCTCAAAGATGGGAGAAAGCAAATTAAAGTCACATGAGTTCATTTAGATAAAATATTTTCATTGCTTTCCACACTGAAGGTGGAGGTCATTCCGGTCCGCAATTTGATCGTTTCACAAGAGCTAAACTTTCTGCTCTCCTCTTTCCACGATTCTGATTGACCACACTCCTTACAACCCACATGTACAAAGGATTTCCTTCCTTCCTCGAATAAATTCATTTCCTAACTAAACATAACTCCACCAACTTTGTAGTTATGACAGCACGTTCCTCCAAAAACGTTGGTCTCAACCGACTTTTTTACAATACATCAAAGTCTAGACGACTATCAGTTGAGGTTTAAGTACATATTCAGAAAAAAAAAAAGACCAGTAGGAAGGTGTAACACAACACAGTATAAATTATTTTAAAATGTTCCATCCACCGTTCTTTCATCAGATCCAAAAATAGACAAATAACCAATAATATGCACATTAATGTTCTAGACATATTTTATTCAAAATATTCTCAACATGTTTCGGCCACTATTCCGACCATCTTCAGGGTGAAGTTCTTATTACAAGAATTCAATTTTAGTTGTGTCACCATCGTTCCATATTAATTAAAATCGTATAGTTTTGGTTAACATTATATTACTTACATAATTTATTCCTTACGTTACTTCTATTGCTTAAATAATTTTAACAAAAACTGTAAAATTTTAATTATTATGGAGTGACGGTGACAGAGTTAACTGCGATTGTGTTCTTGTAGTATGAACATCACTCTGAATATGGCTGGAATACCGGCCGAAACATGTTGAATGGAATACAGTGAATGAAATGTATTATGGAATATTAAAGTGCATTTTGTTGGTTATTTACATATTTTTTAGAACATAAATACTACACAAACGCCTTATTTTTTAATCTAACGTTTTCAGTGTCTTGTATTTTCGTGATTGCATGGCCAGCATAATTATTTCGTTGAGAAGCTAATCACCGTGTTTATACACATACACACACACACACACATATATACACATATATATATATATATATCACATGTATAATTATATATGTGTGTATCCACACACACACACACAAACACACACACACACACATATATATACATATATATATATATACACACATTATATATATATATCACATATATAATCCGACTACATTTATTCTTGTAACTGTTTCACTTCTCATAAGATCACGTAACATTTCGGAATGATAAAAAAAGTCCCGATGCTGATTCCTTGTACAAAATCAATAATATTAACGTTAAATTAACATTTATAGAAAAGTTACAATTTTTTCTTATTTTTCTTGGTTCTTAAAACATAAAAGTCTTGGGTAACTTCCGCTGCCTCTCTCATCAGGTAAAATTTTTACGGTTTGAAACCAATAATTTTGAGCCCATTGAGCTAAAGCGCGCTCTCCAAGGATAAAACTCAAATTACTGGACCTAGTAGAGCACCGTGAAACTAGAGGACGAAATCAGAGGCCTCGTACTTTAAAGGATCCGCGACAGCGAAAAAATGGCAACACATTTTTTCACTGAATAACCCTTATTGTCAAAAGCCTTTAAATTTATCTTATATGGGCGTCAATAAAGTATCCTACAACCGAGTCACGCAGTACCCTATTTGCATAATACTACCAATTACATTCTAGCAAATTTATTAATAGCCAGCCCCAGTGACTGCGGGGTCTAAGGCGTAGGTCTGCCGCCGCTCGCTTGCTGAGATTGTGTGTTCGAATTCCAGCGGGGGCATGTCTGTCTGTCTGTCTGCTGTGAGTTGTTAGGTAGAGGTCTTTGCGACGAGCTGATCCCTCATCCGGAGGAGTCTTACCGACTGTGATGCGTCATTGTGTGTCGTCTAGAAACCTCGTGGATGAAGAGGCCCTGACCCACTGGGGACTGTTGCGCCCAAAAAAAAATATAATTACATTTTCCACGTTCGTTTCATTATTTAATGCCGAACAATCTAATAAGACGACCAACTCGATGGAATAGAATCTTACTTGATAAGCTGAAAAATATCAAGTCGTCAGACAGTCAATGACTTGCCTGTAATGTAGGGAGCTCGTGGTTGAAGTCTGCTAAAGGAAACTATCCTAAGCCAAAAGAAATGAATGCTCACTCTCACTCTCCGTTCATTTACGATCCACATTAATATTATGCAGTCACCCAGTATATCCGTAGATATAAAAAAATAGGTAATGAATCTGACTTCTATTTGGAAGGTACAAGATTCATATCTCGGCCACGGTACTGTAGTATCCAGGGGTTCGTGGGGGCTCACTGGCCGCCCGTTGCACTCCCCACTCGACCATAAGCAGGCATTCCTGCACGTTTGTTTCGTCTTCCCACAATATTGGGAACAGAGTGTTTTTGTAAACCTAGTGTTTTTTTGTATGTCTGTAAGGAGAAGACGGCAGGGGGTGCGGCAAGATATTGTAGCAGATTTAGTATAACTGGGCTTAGAGCCTGAGAGACAGGGGGACACTTTCGACACCAGCCAGGCCGACCACTTCGTAACAGCGAAGGGCCTCGTAGAAATTAGCGGATCTCCTGAACTCTTCTCCACAACCGGACTACTCCCTTGTACATTTTAGTGATTATTAAACCATTACTATATGGAGGTTGCTGTGGGCTTTCAGTCTTTAACGACAACCACTCACTCGTCAAACGTCAATCTTGTATCTTCAGGGCAGCAAGTTACCGCTCGGCTGTCTGCCTATAAGGTCTCTGTCGCCGGGAGGGGAACAGGGCCCAAGATCCCCTGGTCAGGGACGCTACAGTACCGAATTTCCTGACTGAGATTTTATTGGTTCTACTCAGTCCCTACTCTCAATTGCCGGAGCAGTACCTAAAACTGGGCAACGACACTTTCCTTCCATTTTATTAAACATTATCATCCAATCATTCGACTTTAACAGTTTGCATTATTGGCAGCATTGTTTAATGAACGGCAAATGCAACTACAAAATTCCTCTAGATTTTCCGCTTTGTCTTAAATTTTGCGAGTTTCCAGATCAAAATATTTTATGCATTTCCCACCTCCTTCTCTCGTCCATAAAACTGTATTTCCAATCTCCTTCGCTCCTACATCACATTCTCCTATAGCTGAACTGACAGTCGACAAATCAGACCATAGCGTCTACACAATAGCATTCAGCACTTCCTCAGAATTATTTCATGTAAAAATACCAAGTGGAGTGAAATAAAAAGAGAACACAAAACAAGACGAATGATAAAGAGGACAGTAAGGAAAAAATGCATTCCATGTCAACAAAAAAACTCAACATTTGTTTCTCAGTATAATACAAGTACAATTCTACGGTTGTTCTGCGCGCATATAAACTGAACGAAGTATACTCTACCATAAAAACCGTTGGTTTTAAACTGTGCCAACTTTACTAAAAAAAACACAAGGCAATCTCATCCCTCTAGGAAAGTATTTCGTTGTAAATTCGTGGCCAAACACCTAAACGAATGACACTAATTTTGATAATGTTAAAATGTACCCTACAAGAAATAACGGGTCGATTAGATGCGGTAGCAATGAAATTGTTATTGGGTAAGTTATTGGTTTAAATACCGGACAACTCATCCTGTAATCTGGCTCAGGTTCTTCGTATTAGCCCTCCGATCATGCACAAAAGTGCCAGCAGCCGCAGTTTAGGCGCACACGCTTCCTCAACAAAACCTCAAATTTACCAGTTACCCCCAAATTCGACACTTCATCGTCAGTAACGGATATCGTCACTAAACAGACAACAAATAAAAGAATTGGTCTGAAGACAAAAGTAAACGTGTGTCGACTTGGTTTCGGATAGCCTTTGCTCACATTCAGTTTAACGTCACTAAATCTTCGGGTTCCGTACAAGACATTGAATTTCTTGACATAATGAAGGCATTAAATTTCTGAAGTGCTGTGTTCCTTCGAGTAAAAAAGTAAGTATTTAGGTAAAATATTAATCAACCTAATAATCCTATCGTATCTAAATTTATCAGAATGGAAGCAGGTAGTGGGAGCTTCTATACTTCTCACAACAGACTCCGGCTCTAAATCTACTCGTCCAGACAAGATTGTTAATGAGTATGTAAACAGTTGATGGTGTGTAATATTGTAATTTACATGTCAGGGCACGTGTCAGCTTTGTATGAGTTCATTACACACAAACGCTGCCACGCCCAAGCAACCGAGATACTTCCTTGTTATATACACAGAGTTGCTCGCGCTAGGGGATGCCTGCTACCAAGTGGACAACGCGCGAATTCCAGACCGTCATTTATGTACAGTCTTCCGCAAAGAAACATTGCTCATACTGAGCATTATATTGATTTAATTTTCCCCTTCATAAATTCAGATAGTGTCATGACTGTAACGAAGAAAAGTATTTGGAGTTAGAATATCATATTTCAGATTTGTGGAGCTGGAATTAAAATACACAAAAAAAAAGTCCCTACGAGATGCGTAGTATCAGCCTGAAATTTATATGTACGTTTCTTAATTTCACACCGATCCCCCAAAAGATTTGTGACAACTGATGATTCAGATTACGAATATTATATTGGGCATTGTCCTGTTCTTGATGCATGTTTGTTACATACAGTGCCGAAAGGTGGCATACAGTAGGCCTACAGACAATACAGCAGACTTTTCCTATCGCAACCATTACATCGACTGTCAGGAAAGCGAGTAGTGCGGCCTGTTGGATTCTATAGAATGGAGTCTGTTTAATGATGGAAGCAAAGCCAGCTTCTGAATTGTTGAGTATGTGAAATACAAGTCAGAAAATGTAAAATGTCCAACCAAAGATTTTCATAGCATATCATACTTAAGTTCGAGTCTCTGAGAGAAAGTCATTACTTAAAAGGATCCGATATCAATAGAAGAAATTAGAACTTTATTCTACATAAGGAAAAAGAATCTAATTAAACCCATACTATATGCAGTAGCGGAAGGATTCGTTTTGGTGACTACTGAAATTTTGTAGAACCAAAAAATAAAAACTGCGACGGAATATTTTACGGTAATTACATTTTATAACCAGTTAACAAGCACTGAACTGGGCTAAAGGCACCACAACAGCCTGAGTACAGTCTAGATGAAAAGTGCGCTTTTCTGGTTATTGCGCAGGGTGTAGTGGTAATTCCTTACCGACTATTCGGTCAACCTATCGATCCCATCTTCAAGGGCCAAGAAATGGATTCGGGTTGTTCCGAAACGTCGTTAAGGAATTACTACTACTAGCTGCGTAACAGCCCAGAAGAGCGCAGTTCTCGTCTACTTCGCGGCAGAACCGTGAAATCATGCTGAGTACAGTCTAGTCAAACCGTGTCCTATAAAATACTGCAAACGCGGACACAAATATTTTATTTAGTCCTAAGTCTGCCACAAAGCCGGTCCCAGTGGCCACGCGGTCTAAGGCGTAGGTCTGCGGCCGCTCGCCTGCTGAGATTGTGGGTTCGAATCCCGCCGGGGGCATGGATGTCTGTCTGTTGTAAGTGTTATGTGTTGTCAGGTAGAGGTCTCTGCGACGAACTTATCACTCGTCCAGAGGAGTCCTACCGACTGTGGTGCGTCATTGTTTGTGATATAGAAACCTCAAGAATTAGGAGACCATGGCCTGCGTTGGGCCGCAGCGCCACAAGAAAAAACAATTCTGTCGAAATGAAATGATGGAGTTAATTCAATTGAGGCAGAAGCTGTGACTAAACAGAAACTTAGTGTCTCCGAAGCCATTCTATTTGACTAACTTAACCTTTAGGCACCAGGCATCCTATATAAAGGACAGGCGTACTGCTACTCTCCAGAGAATCCTTTTTGTATATTTAGTCAACAAATACATATAATGATTTTTTTTACCTGTTCCCACCATCTCCGTTTATTCCTCCAGAAAATGTCGTGTATTGCTTAAAGTTACTTTTTTGGTTCATAAAATATTCACATTTTACATAAATGATGTTCTAAAATTTAAATGTCTGGTTAGTGTGCCCACAGCCCTGTATTTGTTACTTCGGTGGCAGGTGGCGTGCGTTTCTCAGTAGGAATGGGCAGTTTAGCATTTTGTTTTATCCTCTGCAGACCGACATCCATCTACAATACATACAAACCTTTACTTTTACCTCACAGAAAAAAAAAAACAGTCTCCATTATAGACACCGACCGGTTAATGTTCTTTATAGAAATAATAACTGCTTATTGTGGGAATCGCACGCAACACATAAATTTTGCGATAAAATTCAGACTTCTGAATTTTGCGGCAGTTTGTACCGATTCTTGCCTTTGAACTTCAAGCTCTGTATTTTATCGGCTTGCTTACAATTAGGGGCCAAGACAACTACGCTATCTTTCCCTCCCTTGATTCCGGCTCTTATCACAGAAGTTCAGATGTAACGTCTTCAATTTTTTCGACTTTAAACAAAACTGGTTGATACTCAGAATATTGAGTAAACATAATTTGGCAAGTGGTATGTACATTACAAAGGCCTCAATTAATAATTTCACTCCAAAGGAAGAAAGATTGAGAGTTTTTCTTAACAGGGTAATGAAGTGTGTATTACAACTAACAGATGGGAGAATCGGTGGATGAACAACATGCACAATGAGAATCCTTAAAATTTATATTCTTCAGTATATGCTGTTATTATAAATCCTATTGTAGCACCGTGCATTTTCGTAGAATCACTTCAATTTATCAACCAATGAATGCACATATAATTTCACATAAAACACTTTTAAAACACTTTAAAACACTCCGACATGTTTCGATCTTGTCAAATTATCATCAGGGAGCTTTGTTCCATGCTAAAATTATATTACAGTATTCACAATTCAATTCGTATTTGCAAACGAGGTGTTGTGGCAGCATATCATGTTGCATTGTGGAGCAGTGGCTAGATGTGCGTCGTATGCTGAGTAATAAGAGACTGCCTATAGCCACATGCTGCCACAGCACCTTATTAATATAAAGGAATTAATTAATTAATGTTTTTAAAATGCCTTTAGCAAGGAACAACGTAGCTCCTTGAGGACGATCTTAGGATCGAAACATGTTGGAGCGATTTTAAGTGTTTTAAGGTGAAAATTTACGTAAGTGCATAAGTTGGTGTGATAATTAAAGTGATTCTACAAAATGCACGGTGCAACAATAAAGATGCTTCGGTATTATTCCACGGCAAGATTAAATTTAACAACGTACATGTTTGAAAGCAAAATATTTTTCCAGTTATTGAAAGTTCCACCAATATGTAAATATGAAGATTTGTAACTAAAACACTACACCACCAAAATCCAAGACTACCAAAAACTTTAACACATTAACTATATACATTAACTATTTAAAGAAGAAGCGCAGACTGCTTTATTTCAAGACCCAGTCCGTACCGCGCAGTAAACACTTTTCATCTCGGTTATAAAAACCAATCAGTTATGCTGTATGGGGGCTGAAGTCGCTGTTTATTCAGAGATAAATACAAAACGCATAAACACTGTGTGGGTAGAGCGTACAATTGTTGAATGTTAAAACGGTTGGTGCATCACGTAACCAGTAGGCTTTAAACGGTTAAACTGCGACACATTAATTACAATTTACATTTTATAAGATGTACGATATGCAAAATATCGATGAATGTATATGTACATTTCTTTCTTTGAAATTGTAATCACCCTGATGATGTTTCAGTTAGAACCGAGACTTTGGAGAATGTATGACATAACGTAATACAGTATCTATATTTACGTGACAAGTGCATTTTTTGGTGATTAATAAACATTAATTTTCAATATACGGAACTCAACACTGCAAGGTTGTAATAAATCTTCGTCGTCCCTAAAGGAAGGTAATTTTTCTGAACAGCTGAGAGACTACCAGCTACTCACAGGGAGCACTGCTGCAAGGAGCTTTTGTTGTTTGTTCGTTGTTTAACCGGTAGCCTAATTACTTCAACTTCCATTGGATGATTTGATGAAACAACAAACTTGGGGAATAACGAACTGATTTCTAGTAAAATTTTTATAAATGACGTAAACGTCTCGCTGACGCCAAAGTGCGACGCCGTAACAAGAAAGTGAAAAGCGGGGTCAAGACAAAAAGCATATCTGCACTACCTTGACTCCTTTGTTAACACTTTCCTTTTCAGTTGTAAAAAAAGAAAAAAAAATAAAAAGAAGGAGCAAGATGTAAAGAATGATTGAGTAAGGAACAGAAAGAAGCTGAAAACGGGGTGTCATTTGAGGAGTCAAAGTGGGGCGATACAATCAGGAGGGTTCGTATTGTTGAATTGGGGAGTCAGGCAATGACAATAACTGTACCGCCACAGATAAAGGAAGACTTTCTTGCAGGCCAGACAGAAGAAAGGCAAGCGCCATCTATGAAGAGCACGGAAGACTGAATGAAGGGTAACTGCTTTCAGGAGCAACTCGAAAATTCTTTGTCTCTCTTTCTCCTATTTCATATTAAACGTATTTTTTTCTGTTTTATGTTTCAAAACAAAGCAGTAGTAGACGTTACACAAATATTATTTTTAAAT
>Ga0123355_10018298_pt1 | contig 11106 bp, 9 predicted proteins | sample TergutEmb28metaG_3_FD_89872 | JGI IMG/M metagenome (GOLD analysis project Ga0123355, IMG submission 89872) | Embiratermes neotenicus P1 segment gut microbial communities from Petit-Saut dam, French Guiana - Emb289 P1 | ecosystem: Host-associated > Arthropoda: Insects > Digestive system > Gut ...
CCCCCCCCCCTCCCCCCCCCCTCACCCCCCCCCCGTCCCGTGTCACAAAACACACCCCCCCCCCCCCCCCCCCCCCCCCCGGGGGAGACCCAAAAAAAAAAGAAACCCCCCACACCCCCCCCCCCCCCCCCCAAAAAAAAAAATAACGCGCATAATGCTTTCATCAGCCGCAAATCCGCACGATCAACTAGCCTGAAGTTACCTCGCCAGTTCTACAGTTGGTGACAGGCGTGAATGCAGCGCGCGAGGTACGCATGTGACCTCATTCACGAGGTTTCTAGATTACACACGACGACGCACCTTTGGAAGACTGATCAGCTCGCCCCAGACACCTCTACCTAACACGACGAATGTCCATGCACCGGCGGGATTCGAAACCACAATCTCAGCAGGAGAGCGGCCGCGTACCTAATTTAGACCGCGTGGCCACTGGGACCGGCTCATTCCCATCTTGTGCCCAAGTTAAAGAAAGAGTAGAGCTATACCTCTACTGCACCTTTGTGGCCTGTTCTAGGGCGAAATACATTCAAAACACTGTAACCGACACCAGGTCCAAATACAACAGCTGCGTTCCCCTTCCACATTCGGAAGACATCGATTTAAAATTTGGAGGTCAAGTGGCCTCACCGACAACGTACATCTTGGGGGCAGTTACCTCACGCACGCTGCGACGGCTTCCTTACCCGCTCGTCCACCATACAACCCACGAACTTGATTGTGTCAATAAGCAGCATAATTTGGACCTGATAGTCCGCGAACTAATACAATCTACAGAATAACCAAACCCATTCTAACACCTTCCCACAAACACTTTCACGGGCGCCCTCCGAAGAGTTTCTCGTGTTCTCCTGTTATTTTACTTCTTTCCTATCGTTTACCTGTCTCCCACTCGCATTTTTCTTCTGCAGACACTTTGTCTCCATTCGTCCACCCATCCACTGTCACTCTATGAAGTCTCTCTCTTGTATCTCTCACACACTGCCCTCTCACATTCGTATTTGTACTGCTTCCTCCTACAAGTTCACCGTTTCCTCCTCTGCGCCACAATTCTTACGCTATTTGCGTTCTCCCCTCCCCCTGCCCACCTAATCTCCAACCCTTCCACACTGACCTGTCCGAATAAACCACAATCCCCCAATTTTACCCTCATTTACTTACCCTGCGCGGCCCAGCCAGGCGCTAGTGCATTTTGCGTAGCAAGTGTAACTGGATCGACAGCGTGATGTGGAAATTTGAATTCCAAGAGCTTGCATCTCGCCTACCTGACGTGGTGGACAAAAAAGCGGTAATTATTAGACATTTCACTCAGCATGCAGTGTCACGCCTTCGAACTGTGTCGCTCTACCAGTCAACATATCACAGGCAGGTATCTGCACGCGCAGATACGTCATTTGCCACAGAAGCTACCCATTTCCACGCCGGCTACGATCCAGCGGAACAAAAGTCACAGTTCCGGGCTCAGATACAGGCCATCACAAAAGTTACGGTACAGGTGAATGGCGTTCGGACATCGGCAATGACGGAATTGGCGGGTTGGGCGCACAGCTTCGCGCGCTCCACCTTACCGATAAACACACACAATTTCCCCAAAACAATTAAACTAATATTTTTAAACGGGCGCCAAATGTCACCTTACGGGAATGAGTGGGGTGGCGGCGATGGCAGAAAAATACAGCATTCCCACCGTTACGTAGGTCCAAACTTTCATATACTCCAACTTACACATTTTACCATAACCTTTACTTAACCTCACTTGTACCGCCTTACTGTAGACAAATGTTAATAAGTTTTAAACACAATTACACCCTGCTTTCAACTTCCATAAACAGTTACAGTATCAATAATAAACACACTAAAACAGCACAAAGAAATTATGCATGTACGTACGTACACGCACGCACACACACACACATATTCAGACATACGCAAAACTGAGTTACGCAAGGAGTTTCTGGAACAGAACACTTGCGTACAAGCGCGAAAGAGGAAAAGGGAACCGACAATGAAGAAACTAACCTAGGAACGCTGGGAATATATGCTGTTCCAAGGGCATATATATATATATATATATATATATATATGCATTATGTACCACGAGGACCTCGAGATCTGAATAATATAGTGCGTACGAGCAAGTACATGGTGCGTAGGAAGGATGGCTTGATGTATATAAATATTACATTATGTGCACACGAACGTACCATACCACACCCGAGCGTATTTTCTTCCCAGCAACTGAATTCCACTTCAATTCAACTCTTCTGGTACGTCACACCGTGCTGACTGGCAAAACCGATTGCAGCTAAGTCGTCTTCAGTCAAGCAGTCCTTGGACTGCTGCCTGCTAAACCCTATACAGTATTTCCAAATGTTCGCGGGCACCAATCAACACGATGCAATATACCAAAAGGCATGAATTCTCAGCTGAAAAACTGGAAGAAGATCAAATCTCCAACGAAACGCGTCGAATTAGTTCCGATTTCGCTAGAAATAAATGACACCATTTGTTAACAGCCCATGCCACTTCCTTGAAGCTGCGTCTTCTGGTATAAAGCCGTGTCAACTGGTAAACCTACTGGCGTTTCGAAGAAGTATGTTGCTTCTGTCCTCATGCCAGTTTCTACTACTACTCTGAAGATGAAGGCAAACTCCAAAATGTCAATATTTACCAATCCACGTGGCGTAATGCCCAAGAAGACTCCAATCACCACAAACACGGCTCAAAGAAAGTCTAATCTCCCATCACATAGTCTTGTCATCTTTTTGTAGACATTTCTGTTCTTTTGACGTTGCGGTGGAGATGTAGACGAATTGTAAACTGACCGGAAGTAGGAAAGAGAGAGGTCTCAATTCTGGCTTGCAGCTCCTTTCGCAGGAAACGGGGTTCAATGGATCGATAAACCAATTACTTCTAGCACTGATCACCATACAAATTAAAAATGAGGAACATGGGGGGGAAAACTGAGGAAAGGGAGAGATAACTCCCAACATCAATTACGAGACGCTTTCAGGTCGAAATCACGCAATTTTACCGTTTTATATACCTACACATCCGTAATTGAGGCAATTTGCAGTACATCGTAAGCGATTCCCCGACCACGCCACAACCGGAGCATTTATCGTATCAGGGAACAATATTCTATACTCCCCAACAACGGAAGTCTGTGTCCTGTGTAATCATCCATTGCGTCACAGCCGCTTCCATCTCGCTATCACTTTGAAACTTGTGGCTGTTAAGACGTCGCTTCAGCGCTGGAAACATGATAAATCGCTCGGCGACTAATTCCTCACATGTACTCACCATCACTGTCGATTCCTTTGGTACTAAATCATACATAATGTACACACATTTTCTCACTGTCCCTCGTATATTCAACACCAAAAACAAATCTCTGAATGCAGGCAGTATATGCAGCCTCTTCACAAACGTCTGCATCGCGACAGGCAGCGCACCATTTGCCGCTATTTCCAGTTTGCCGTGAGTCGGGGTCCACGAGTTTAATGCCAATGCAGTGCTCTTACATTTTTTTACTCGCTGTACTTGAATAGGGGGGCCGCGGAGGTTGCTGGTTCGATCCCAGCTGGTGTCAGTTGATTTTTCATTGACATAAAATCCTTCCGATCGCACTATGGCCCTGGTGTCGACTCAGCCTCTAACAGAAATGAGTAAGTACCAGGAGTATTTCCTGGAGATAAAGGCGACCGGTGCGTAGGGCTGACAACCTACCATCATCCTGCGCCGTTGTCACGTAATCTGGGAACCTTAACTTCTTGGAACCCTCTGGGCCTGTAACAGGACTGCTTACTTTTTTTTACTTAAATAGGGTGCTGAAAAGGGTTTCTTTCTGATGATAATACATACGCACGTCCAATTTAGGTGGTGTTTTTGTCTTCGTGTTCCAGACTGTTGGGCGTCCTGGAATAAAAACTTATGTTCTGTTCACGGAGACAATACACCCTGGTTACTAACGAAAATGGCGGTAAGCGACATATAATTTGTAAACTTGGAGGAACACAAACCACTAAAAAAAATTATTTTTTGAACTGGTGGCAGATGGAATGATTTTGAAACATGGGCCCATTCCCCAACCTCCTTGGAAGACACCAACTGACGAACGCCTGCTAAGAGAACAAGAGAAACATTAAAAATAAAAATCCCGCTTCCATCACAGAGAGACCTGAATACATATGCATCGTGATAACCGACACGATCATTCAAGAGGCTGGCGACTAACACACAAACCTTGTTATCTTGTCCGCCTCGATCGCGCGCACCCAAAACCTCACGAAGTGCTCCTGGCGTCATCAAGGAGGGATGAACAACAATCAAGCACCACGCGGGCTGTGTGACAAGATATAAAGCTGTCTCACACGGCTACGTACTTCCTCCTACTGGCAACTCCAATATACATTTTTTCCACAATTATATCCTTCGCTCTTTGACCCTTTATAAAAGGCAACGTTCCATTATATGACTGTAAACGAAACATTCTATGAGATCAAGATAGTCCGTCCTCAGAAACAGCTGTATCACATTACACGCGGAGGAATATCATGTTCCAAGAATGTGGAATTAACAACCGGACGCAGAAAATTACATCTCCAGCTTCCTATCCCTCTTCTTTGCTCTTTCCAGCGGTTAGTTCTTGGGGATGATGTGAATTACTTTCCATTCGTGACAGGGTAAAAGTAATATGAAGAAAAAGTACATGCGGAAATAAAAGTTACTAAAATAGCCGGGCCAGCGTGGTCGGTTTCGTTATTACGGCCCACTTTACTATTACTCTACTGAAATTGGATCAATATCCACTAAAATCCTAGAATTCAATTTTGCTCTCAACTCAATTTCCTCTAACAGATAAAATATGCAATTCCACAAAGCCAAAAAAATATTAACGCGAACAAAAATGTCCCCAAGGAAGCAGATTCTATAGGCATTTAAAAGTACGAACCTTCCTTGTCAGAGATACTGCATGTAATCAGAACTTCCCACATCCTACACATCCACATGGAAATGCTATTTACGTAAATGAAACACGTTTTTAACCTTACATAATACTCGTGCTCCATGTCGCAACCAGATCGATTGCGCTCGATAAAAGACAATGAAGATACCTGCGTCAATAAATGATAGTTGCCCACATCTGATAGCATATCAGTCCAAAGTAACGGACGTTACACCGAATGGCGTGAAATTAACGCTTAATTTGATGTCAAGAATAAAGAATCTACGGAAGAAAACGATAGTGGAATAACGCGTGAGTATTATGGCAGCCATCATACGACGTGCATTTGCTGCCAAGAATAGAAACTCGGGCTCGGTAACCCTGGGTACACTGCACGTGGCGATTCACTTCCAAAATAATGCAGGCGTCTAAGCAAATACGACTGCAGAGCTTGACGTCATCTGAATATGCGTCGCAAATCCTGTTTACGCAAGAGAGAAGTTCGGAGTATTATGATGCTTATGGAGTACGGGATTTGTTGATAGCCGAGATTTTATATGACAGGTATCGCGTTCACTTTCTGTCGCCTCTTCACCGCAGGTCGCGTGTTTGGTGTGGGCAAACACGATTTTAAAAAGTCGACTAAGAGGCGACCTACAGTTGTCAGATAAAATAAAGGCTCTATAGTTAAAAGAAAGTTGTGGTTTCTCCACGTGAACGAACTGATAGAACAGTTACTTCAAGGGCATTAACATTAACGAAGTACCGGAATACTTCCACGCACAGAAATACCCACAACCAATATTAAGGGAAAACGGTAGGTAGAGAGTTGGGCAGGGACTTGTCGTTATCGACGCCACGTATGATGAACTGCACAAAAAACCGGGGATTTAACACGAAACAACTTTTAATTACACGCCCTGGCCGAAATGGCATCGACGAACCACGTTAACGACACTTCCAACTTCAGTGTATGTAGCATTTGAGGCTTAATGTAATGGCTGAAACTGACGACCTGGGAATTACGTAACAATGACGCTCGGCTGCGATTTACAAAGCATCGAATGGCAAAAATGATTCAAAGTAGACCCCGATTTACTGTCGGTAAGACGCCGGAGATTTTGATTGCGGCAGAGATAGCACATTCTGCACTCAGGCCGGCATGCGAACGAATGCCTCCTAAACATACACATATCTACCTCTTGATGTCCAAATAACGGATCGTCTGGTCCTGTACCTCAATACAAACCGATACTTTCACGCTTTCAAAACGAAAAGCAGCAGAGCTCACCACTGATACATGGCATGACAGTCACTATGGGTCTACTGGAATACGTAAACTGTCTTCTAGGATGTGACGCCGTGTGTACACACGCATAAACGCACCAACTATTCGGAGGAGCACGCTGCTTCGTCCGTCAGGGTTACAGTAGAACTGTGACAGCTACGCACTTCGCTTGAGCTCGGCATGGCGTACTCTTCTGCCGTGAAGATGGAGGCAGTACATTCCTCCGAAAAGTTGGTACAATGACATCAGACTATAAGGTACGCCATTCCAGAACACAGCAATCTTCGTGGTAACCGCCATGGGAGCTCGAAACCTCACCGCAGCACTTGTTGGATGTGATCTGACGTCCGGGCTTTGGAGACGCGATTGAAATGGGCAGCAGCTACAATGGCGCCATACTTGACGCAATTACAATTAATTGTTCAGTCGAAATCTGGGGTCATAACGAAGACGAAAAGCTGGCTCAATCAGTATGTTTGTACCGCTAGACTCTTTTTAAGACACTACAGAGTTTGGAAATCTTCGAGTTCTGGATATGGAATAAGCAGATCACCTGCAACGATTTTCACTAACTTCATTTCACTTAAAATGACAATCCGACGCACTATACGCACTTAAAATGACAATCCAACGCCGTATTCACTCAAAATGATAACCAAACAACATTAAAAGCACTTAAAATGACAATACAACACTACATGCGCCCTAAATGACAATCCAGCAACACAAAATGCATTTAAAATGTCAATCCAACAACGCCACACGCAATTAAAATGACAATCCAACAAAACTATAAGCACTCTCAACACCCCTTACCTTCTGTTTCTCGGTTCCCCTCCAGTTACAGAACCATGCAGCCTTTACAATAAAGGAGGGTTTCAATGTTTCCGATACATCAGATATAAATGGCGTCATATTTTATCTCCTCCTCCTGAGAACTCGCTATATACGATAGCGTACATGGGCTTCGAAAACGGAAGTATTCCTCAAACGCTGTACGCAAAATACCGAAATTTTCGTTACTGTTAATGAAAAAGCGCGTTACCTGATAATGTAACATTGTTAACAGCCATTAAGTGATTACTGCAAGTGCGTGGAACTTAATTACGATTATATCTTAAATGGACAGTACGTAGAGCACATGTGATCCAAGAACAACGTGGAAAGACGTCAGTGCGGAGACTCGAATAAATCATTATCATATATGTCATGGAGTTGGGCCACTTGTTGACCCGTTCCAGTCTCACGTATCCAGAAGTCTCTTCAAAGGTCTACCATGATTCCTTCTACCAGGTGGTGAGTAGTGTTTCATTACCCTGGATAATCTATTATAAATGTGAATAATAACGTGAAAACTGGCTGGGAGAGGCTGAAATGTTTCCGTCTCTGCCAATATGGAGGCCAGTACGGTACCGAACTTGAAGTTCCATACAATGTGGATCATGTTTGTGATAACTGAGCGTTACTCGGCTTCGTAAGTAGATGAACCATTGTGCTGAGGACCATGCTCTACACACGCCGATCATTTTCGTTCTTTCTTTATAACAGCCTTCAGCCGAGATGAAACTCAAAGAGTTACGTAGGTGCACACCACACTCCAGCTGCCTGAACAGCCAGTAAAACACACCAGAATGGCTGATGGTGTATGCTGCGGGGAAAATTCAGCACTCATACCATACAAAAAAGACTGGTATTAATGCCAAGGTCATAAATTACACTTAAGTGCAAAAAACACGAAAATCGGTGATTTCAAATTGGGAGGTATACACTGCATAACACGGAAGCTACGGCGCGTTCAGTGTTGTTGCCCCTACACTAGCGGTAACACGAAATGCGTATCGCGGTGCAAGGTGCGTGTTACGTGCGAGTACTTCCATGGCACCGACAATTTTTTTCCGGTCGTGTTCACAGCCGGACTTGCGCGAAGGCGTCTCAACAGGGCACTTACCAGTTTTCTGCACGTGGGGCCTCATTCAGCCCGTTAAAACGCCGAACTAGTCTCGGCTGGCTCGCTGCTACAAACGTGTTAGCGGCGTCATAATTTAACAACTATTAAACATAGAACACCAAGTGAGAAATGTTCTTGGCCGCCCAACCTGACACTACGCGAAGGCGGGAACTCGGGACAAATCATACATATGCTTTCGCGTAGCAAATGACGGTATTTCCGTAGGAAGATACGTTTTACTTCAATTTGCGGTATTTCTTCCAAATCCCTGTTAAGTGTGGTACGTATATTTCAACCTCTGACGGCTTCCGTGGCGAACTAAGCTCTGGAAACTCTTCTCCACAGTTTCTATTCCTACCCGTTGCAGTCGCGGCCGAAAACCGAGGTTTGCGATAAACTGTAACGTTACCAAGTAATGGATCGAGGCAGCGCGGGACGGGCTCCACTTAACACATGGCAAAGTTACTCGTCCCACAATGCGGCGTTCGTTTTATTTATCTAGGTGAAATCGATAAAGCAGGTTGAAAAAATGAAGTTCACACCTGCAAGTCTATATTGTGCTCACTGTTATTTCTTGCAGCTGGTTGAGGCACTGCGCTACAAGCCGGCAGGTCGCGGGTTTGATTCTCGTTGGGGCTAATGAAATTTTTATTGACAATATTTCCAGCCGCGCTATGGCCCTGGGGTCGACTCTAACAGAAATGAGTACCACGGATACCTCCTGGGATTAAAGGCCGCAGTTGCTTAGGGCTCACGCCCTTACGACCTTCATGCTCCGACTGTCTAGAAATTCTAGGGGCTTCGACCTCCTGAAGCCCTACGGGCCTGTCCCGGCCTGTAATGGGATACGCTTACCTCACTGTTACTTCTTTAAATATTGTTTACCCATGTTTCACGCTGCCTGAGTTTGTTTAAAAAACGACGCTGAGCAAAGTACTACACGGCACGGTGAAATGACGTCGTTCATTCCATGACGCGAGCTGGCGGCGTCATCCGTCGCTATACAGCCGTGGGCGTTTTTATGTGGTCTATGAGCCACTACCGCACTCAGCTGGACTTCCTGGCAGCGCACATCTGGTGCAGGGTTATCAGCCCGTCTTCAGTCACTGCAGCCCCCGACCCAGACTCTGCATGCACTATTGCCGCCAAGTGAAAACTGGGTTAAAACACTGCACACTGCGGTTCACCCTGAATTGTTCATACACGCACAAAACATGGCTATACAAACCTGAACTTCTATGTCGTACTTCGCCACATTAACAGCATAAAGCAGTATGACTAGGCTTGGAACTGGACGGCAGAGGTATCCTGTTTCGACTCCCAGCAGGGGCGAGGTGTATTTCTCTCCTCCTCCAAGGAGTCCAAACCGGCTCTAGGGCTGTATTCTGGTTTCAACCCCTCCTAAAACGGCTCTGCAACTGTTCGTGTAATTGTGCGGGGGTTTACGAGTTCTAATTGTACGTAAGGAAGGTCAGTGTAATTGGCGCTGTTTATATATACGGTAGTGCATAAAACGTTCGTAAACAAGAACGTACACCTGAACACCATCGGTGGGTAGCCAGGTCCTTGCAAAAGAATCGAAGAAAGGCGCGGTACACACGGGGATATGGAGATGCTTGCACACGCGACAGAAGGCGGCGAATCTGTGGCAACAGCTTCGTGCGTTGGGAGATCCTAATTTCCTACACGTACGTATGCTTGAAACATCAACATGGGGGTGCTGGTATAGGGAGGAGTCCGTAACTCCGAAAGTAGGGGAGGCCCAAAGGAATGGCGGCCCCTGTAACTTCCGCCCACTCTACAAACAATTCGTTTAGATGCTGGCAACAGTTTCGGTTTCCCCCCTCATCGACTCTGTACGACAGCAAGCCTTACATACTGACGCCAAATGTGTGCCCGCATGTCGACTGGGGATGGAGAGGTAAACGGAGTCGTAAAAGGGCTTCTTGCCTCTCGTAAAAGCTTCGGCCTACAGGATAGTTCGGACTGAGCAATTCAAACTCAACAAACCTGCATGCATAAGAGAATATCAGTCTTCAGACGTGCACCGAACACCTGTCTGCGACTTTTCCACATAACACTGGCCTCAAATTAATCCAATTTCGGAAGACTAGATACATTACTGCAGTTAGAATTAACGTAGTACGTATCACACTGAACCGATATGGCCCAAAATTAAATTCGCCCCGTAATTTGAGAAAGAAAGAGGTAACATGCAGCTCGCGTTGTGTGAGAAACTGGTACAAAACTAGTCGGACAATCTGAGTTGAAGGGAACATTTTGTTCGTAGATGAGATTAAATGCAGCTTACAAGAGCGGACATGATTCAGGCGGCTCACGAAGAGGGCTGCATGTGGAACGAAATGAACCTTCCTTCAGTACTTAAAGCAAATGCTGCAGTGGCGCTTGTCCTAGCTTCTAAATGTTTCCCTTCCGGGGGCGGAGAAAAATATACCTCCACAACTACCAAATTTCATCGAAATCCGTTAAGTCCAAAAACACTGATCTGATAGAATACGACGTGGAATATTAACTTGCAACAGAGCATTAATAAATGTTATTTTGTTGACTGGAAGGTATATAAAGAAACAATACAACTCTGGTAATTCTTATAATAAAACCAATCAGATGCACTAATTTCGCAAATTCGTTTTTGGAATAAAACTCGACATGTTTCGGACAGTTCCTCTGTCCATTATCAGGAGTTTTTCATTGTACACACAGCAATGATTGTACACACAGCAATGGTGTATATCATATAGATTTGCTGTGTGTACAGTGAAAAACTCCTGATGATGGACAGAGGAAAGCATTGAATAGAGAGGAATGGGCATCAGTTATAAGGGAAGCCAAGGCCAAACTGATAGGGCCTGAGCGCTATAGGAGGAGGGGGAGGAGGGGGGAGGGGGGAGGAGGGAGGAGGGG
>Ga0123355_10018299_pt1 | contig 11106 bp, 8 predicted proteins | sample TergutEmb28metaG_3_FD_89872 | JGI IMG/M metagenome (GOLD analysis project Ga0123355, IMG submission 89872) | Embiratermes neotenicus P1 segment gut microbial communities from Petit-Saut dam, French Guiana - Emb289 P1 | ecosystem: Host-associated > Arthropoda: Insects > Digestive system > Gut ...
CAGAGGATATGTTAAAGTACGTAATAAAAAAAGTTCTAGAGGAATGTAAAGATGAGCTTGACTTCCTCAATAACTTTGTGGATAAAGAACTACTTGACAGACTTAACTCGGTAGCAAAAGCAGAATTTTCTCATGTAACATATACTGAAGCAATCGAAATTCTATTAAAATCAGGTGAAAACTTCGAGTTTCCGGTATCATGGGGTTGCGACCTTCAGACAGAGCACGAGCGTTATCTGACCGAAAAGCATTTTAAAAAGCCCGTTTTTGTGACGGACTACCCAAAAGATATAAAAGCTTTTTATATGCGTCTGAATGATGATGGAAAAACTGTTGCAGCTATGGACCTTCTTGCTCCGGGTATAGGAGAAATCATAGGCGGAAGTCAGCGCGAGGAGCGAGTTGAGAAACTTGAAGAGCGCATAGCTGAAATGGGTCTCGATAAAGAAACTTATTGGTGGTATCTCGAACTAAGGCGTTATGGCGGTACAAAACATGCAGGATTTGGTCTTGGATTCGAAAGGTTGTTGATGTATCTGACAGGTGTTTCTAATATAAGAGATGTATTGCCATTTCCGCGAACTGTTGGTTCATCTGAGTTTTAAGCAATAGAAGTGTTATTACATTTCACCTTCAGATGATAAATCAGCATCAAACATGTTGCCGGAATCTGATTTGCTGATTGAAGTCGTACGTGTAGTTCCACCGGAAACATAATGCTTTCCGCATTCCGGGCATGTATCATAATGAAGGGTGACTGTCTGGTTGACGATCTCACGATCCTCGCGTTGAGCACGAGCTTGCTCGTTTCTGACATGCTCATTCTCATGTGCTGCAACTGCCGCTGCTGCCATATTAGGACTTATGTTCGTGGGTGTCTGGAAACTGACTGATGCGTCGTCCGATTGGTCGACATATCTGCGATTATCACAAGTATAACAAGAACCTTGCGGCTCCAGCGCTTCTAACATTGCATCATTTGCTGATTCCGGGAGCATAGGGCCCAGCGGGCTACTACCGGGAGACCCCTGCGATGGAACTGCTCCGGGCAAAGAGGCACCCTGTGGAACGATAGTCGGATTTGAATCAGCAGCACCCCAGCCTATTATTGATCCGGGCAAGTTAAATTGATAGTTTGATACAGTACCGGGACTGACCGGTCTTTGACCGGAGTTAAGAATAGAGAGACCCCTGGCTCTGTCAGAAATTTCTGCTCTGTCACCATCAAGACTAACAAAAAGATTATTTGAACCTTGAACAGGTCTGGTTGCGGGACTACTTGGAGATATACCCTGTGCCGGTTGTCGCATAAGAGGGGAGCTTACCCGACCGGCAGCCGCAATGTAATTAATATTAGATACATTACCGACAGTCATAGTAAACCCCTCACTTTCTTAGTTGTTGATTATCAGAGAATTATACCATATAATCAACTAAATATCAAGAGAAAGGAGTTGCGAAGCATGGAAAATGCAATCTACTCGATTGATAAAAACAAATCAATAATGGAACTGAATGCAGACTCGATCAACGGCCTAACTTCAAATGTCGCCGAAGAAAGATTGAAGGCAAATGGTCCAAACCGACTAAAAGCAGCAAAAAAAAGGTCGCTGTTTCTTAGAATAATTGATCAGTTTAAAGACTTTCTGGTCATTATTTTAATAGCAGCAGCGGTTGTATCTATCTTCTTCGGAGATGGACTTAAAGATGCGATAATCATATTTGCGATACTGATTGTAAATATGATCATAGGTATTTCTCAGGAAAACAAAGCTGATGACGCTTTGAAAGAACTGAAAAACTTATCCAGCCCAAAAGCAAAAGTAAAAAGGGATGGTCAAATAATCAAGATTGATTCGGCAGACGTAGTCGTTGGCGATATAGTTGTTCTTGACGCCGGAGATTACATACCTGCAGATGTAAGGCTCGTTGAGAGTATGAACATGCGAGTCGATGAATCATCGTTAACAGGCGAGTCTATGCCGGTGAGAAAAAACGCTGATGCGGTCTTAGATCCGGAAACAGTTTTAGGCGACAGGATAAACTTAGCGTTCTCAGGTTGTATAGTTACTTACGGCAGAGGAGCCGGTGTGGTCTATGCTACAGGGATGAATACAGAAATGGGTAAGATCGCAACTCTGCTGGAAGATACTGATGAAGCTAAAACACCTTTGCAGGAAAAGCTAAATGCAATGGCAAAGTCGCTCGGTATTCTCTGTATAGCGACCTGCGCATTTGTATTCATTATAGCATTGGTTTACAACTTCCTTGAATTTGGTGACCCAAGGGATTTGATTGAGATGCTGATGGTAGCTGTTGCACTTGCGGTCGCTGCAGTACCGGAAGGAATAGCCATTATAGCGACAGTCATCCTGGCTATTGGTGTCCAGAAAATGGTTAAAGCAAATGTCATAGTAAAAAGACTGCGTGCTGTCGAAACTCTTGGAAGCACAACAGTTATTTGCTCTGATAAAACAGGTACGCTTACACAAAACAAAATGACAGTCGTTAAAGTGAGTGACCCTGAAAACACTTATGAGGTCACCGGTGTCGGATATAAAGCAAAAGGACATGTTGTTTCAGAGGGAATGGTTTCAAGAAACATATCGCTGATGGCAGAGATAGGCGTGCTCTGCAATGATGCCGTTTATGACAAGAGAAACTCGACTATCATTGGAGATCCGACAGAAGGTTCAATGCTTGTTTTTGGAGCTAAACTCGGGCAAGATAAAGAGACAATGAACGAAGCTCATAGAAGAATTCAGGAAATCCCATTCGACTCCGACAGAAAAATGATGTCGACATATAATATTCATGGAAACAATGTGATCATGAATATAAAAGGAGCGCCTGACGCAATAATCAGCCGCTCTTCAAGCGTATATCTTGACGGTGAAATCGTTCCAATGTCTGAGACAATAAAGCAGAGGCTTATAAACCAAAACGAACAGTTTGCGTCTCAAGCGCTGCGCGTTCTTGCATTTGCATACAAGAGATACGAAAGTCCGCAAGCGATTGATAATGTAGAGGATGATCTTGTTTATGTCGGCATGATGTGTATTATTGACCCACCGCGTGAAGAGGTCAGAGAGTCTGTTATGAAGTGCCATACAGCAGGTATCAATGTAAAAATGATAACAGGTGATCATAAAATTTCCGCATCAGCTATTGCACAGATCCTGGGTATAATCGACGGAGATGACGAGGTTCTTGATGGAGTTGCTCTTAACAATCTAACAGATGAGCAGCTAACTGAAAAAGTTAAATCAGTTAATGTATTTGCCAGAGTCTCACCTGAGCATAAGGTGCGCATAGTCGCTGCAATCAAGGCGAATAATAATATAGTAGCAATGACAGGTGACGGAGTAAATGATGCGCCCTCGCTTAAGAAAGCAGATATAGGCATTGCTATGGGTATTACAGGAACTGATGTAACAAAAGAAGCAGCGGACATGATTCTGACTGATGACAACTTTGTCAGTATTGTTAATGCTGTTGAACAAGGAAGGACTATTTACGGTAATATAAGGAAAGTGACAGGCTACTTGTTGGGATGCAATGTTGGCGAAATCCTGATTGTTCTTTTAGCTATTATCTTTGGCTTACCTGTACCACTTGTAGCGACACAGCTGTTGTTTGTAAACCTTCTCACAGATGCACTCCCAGCTTTTGCACTTGGGATGGAAGTCAAAGAACCGGGTGTAATGAACAGAAAACCCAGAAACCCAAAGGAAGCAATTATAAATAGACGCATGTTAAACTCCGTGATCATAAGAGCGATCTTTCTCTGTGTCGGAACTTTTGCAGCGTTCTTGTACGGACTTTACGGTGCTGTTGCACCGGAAGGTGTTGATCAACATGTTTTGGCGATAAGTATGTGCTTTTTCACACTGGTAGCCAGTGAACTCTTAGTTGTTTATCCATCTAAATCAGACTCTTTTGAAGGACTTGGCAAGAGGCTGTTTGGAAATAAATTTTTAAACTTATCCACACTCCTTGCATTTGCATTACTGGCTGCGGTAATGTATGTACCGATACTAGGTGATTTATTCTCAGTAGTTTCATTGACCGCTACACAAGTTATGGTATGCTTAGTTCTTGTGCTTATATCGATTGCGGGATTTGAAATCTCAAAAATCAGCACACGATAGGTTGTCAGGAAGTAAAAAGAGTCGAGCTCCGGGTGAGTTCGACTCTTTAACTTGTTCGTGTTGTCAACCGGAAGAATAGAGTATCATCGTCGAAGTTATCTGATATAACTCTATTTCGACTCTCCGTCCAGGTTCCAGCGTTGGAGAGATACACAATAATCCCATCATACCCAATTGGCACAAGGAAAGTATATTCTATGACTAAGTATAAGATACTTCCTGCCCACACGTCCTGCACTCGTGAATGTTTGATATAATACTGATAATCCTCACCAAAGAAGTTGAGGGTTCTGCCGGCAACTTTGAAATCAGGTATACTGCTGTCATGCAGGTCGCTGTGGATCACCGCTTCTTCCTTCGGGTCAAAAGTGAAATAATCAATGTGTCCGGTCATTGTTTGCAAACCGTTTCTTCGGGCATTTTCATCCTCGGATGTTATCATAAACCTAGCACGAATGTACTCGTACCCTGACATATATGGGTAATCATCATCATCTGACTCAAATATATCAATATATAATAATGTTGCTTCACCTGTCGTAACCATCGAAGGATCTCGATTTGTGATCGTTAAATAATCGAATGGACGACCTGCAGTCGTATTGATCCTAAAACCGTGAGAAATAAACTCAGGCTCTATCGGCTCTCCATCGATCTCTCCGCAAACAAGGCATTCTGAAGCTTGCTGAAAATTTGCCTCTGTCCAGGTGTGTTCAAGAGGTTCACCGTCTGTTTCATCGCAATCATAACAAGTATAAGGGTTCTGACAGTCAGGATCCCTCCAAAAATGGTAACACTCCGGTTCATAATCGGTCAGTATGGGTGGAGCAGGTGTTGGTCTTGGCGTCGGCTCAGGTTCTTCAACCTCACCATTCGAACAACCGTATAAGAGTGTCATAAAAATAATGAAACATAAAAGTGCGATTCGAGTTGCCATAGCGGTTGCTGTTTCCTTCCTAAACGTAAAAAAAATTATACTGTAATATACCGCAAAAATCAATGAAGAAAATGAAATTGCAGCAGAGTAGAATCCAGTAGCAATATATGGTTTTGTATGGTATACTCACTGTCATGACTGAGAGAGAAATCATAAACCAAGGTCGATAGAACAGCTCTTTTTATACATAATAGTAGGAGGTCTAATCGAAAAAGATGACAACGAAAAGCGTTACCACGTACTTGTCAAATAAAATTGATTTTCTAATAAAGACTATAAAGACCTTCAAAGTTTTTCTGGATAAAAAAATAAGTTTAATTTTCGTCGGTAGCCAGGCAGTTGCCGAAGCAGAAGATGCTGCAAAAAGGCAGTTTTATGACCTTGACATGATAACAATAAGTGCAATGGGGATCATGCTCAGCGATACAAAGTCAAAGGCTGCTTCGCCATATATAAAGGATCTGAAAAAACCGGACATACATATGATGTTACTGAAATTCTGTCAGGAGGCTTATTTTGCTACCGATATAGATGAGCTCAATAAGCTATATAACAAGTCATACTATAAAAAGAAAATCAGAATATACCTAAGACGGGTTACGGTTTTTGTAAAAAGGGGAATAGGGGACTCGCTGCCAAAAAGAGCGGCAATGCGAAAAGCACGAATCACAAAAAACAGATTCATCGATAAGATTTGCGAGACAATAAACACATTCGAACATGTTAAATATATCTCAGCTCTCTCAGGAAATGAAGAGATATCTGATTCAAAGAGAAATTATAAGCTTGATCACCTCAGCGAGAATTATAAAGATGCGCTTATTTACTTAGTTGATATTTTACTTACTTGTACTTGTATATCAAAGATGCTGTTTGTTGAGAGAATGATAAAAAACATGGATGAAAATTCTGAATTCAGTAAAATCATCACAAACATGGCAAAGTCGATCGAGAATCATAATTTGATCATTAATAAGTCAAGACCGATATACAAGCAATACTATCAGTCGGAACTTGGGTATCTAAACGGTGATGACCTTCTCTATGGTTTGGCAATCACTATAATGGTCAACAGGGTAAAGAAAGTGGAGTTGAAGGATACAGACATTCTGCAGATCAGAAAAGATTACCTTAGCAGCTTGGAATATACAGAGGAAATGCTGACTTGGCTTGATACGTTAGCAAAGGAAGATAGCATAGAGGATATAGGCACTTTGATTTTGCAAAAAACCACTCTATCAGTCGAGGATGATTACGAACTTTTAATAGAAACGCTTCAGGAGCTAACTAGCTGGGAAAGTTACTACAACCAAAGAGTTCTTTACTACAAGAAGGAACAGGATAGAGAGAGGTATTTAAAAGGCGACTTCGAAAAGGAAAAAAAAGAGATACTGCATATAGTATAAAAAAATGTCGCAAAAAGCGACATTTTTTTATATTGAAAGATAAGTCTGAGTTTATTTAAACTGACTGAGCTGCTGCTGCTTCGTTTTCCGCTTTTACATGGAGAATACTTTTTACATTCCTGTATGGTTTATCAGACATAAGTATAATCAATATCTCTTCGATCACTATCAATATCCCGCAGATAATAATACCGGTTGAAAAAGCATTTATAAACGTACCGGGTCCTACAAAGTAATATAGAATTGGATAGGTGAATAAAATAACTATAAGTAACTTGAATGAAATGGTGTGCAAAGAAAGAAATTCCTTGAACTTTATAAAGCCAATAGCGGTCGATACAACGATTTTAAACAACAACACACAGATATATGAAATCCGCAACCAAGGCCATACATCCATATTAGGCATTATTGCAAATACAATGATACATACTAAGCAAATATCCGCAATACTGTCAAGAGTTGCTCCAAGCTCACTTTTTGCATCCTTGAGCCTTCTTGCAAGTTGCCCATCGATCGCATCCGTAACGCCGGCCGCTGCGAAGATGATTATATAAAGAAGGTCGAGAGGCTCCGGTCGCAGAGCCAAAATTGCTAATGGTATGCAAAGGACTATTCTTGCTATGGAAAATGCATTGGGCATGTATTTTACTTTCATCTGTACGTCTCTCTATCTGTTCTTTAGTTATCAAAAAAGTTATCAAAAAGAAGTATACCACACATCACTCAATAAAAGCTATATTATGTAGAAATTTCCCTTGAAACTTAAAGTTAAGTCTCAAGGGAAATTGTACATTCTGCCGTTTACTCTTAGTCCTTCATCCACGATTTGATTTCTTCGCTTAGCATATTTATTTGCCTGAGCTGATTGATTATCCTCATTTGAACATCAACTCGCAACAATACGATCAAAGGATTATATGGTTTGTTGATGTAATCATCAGCTCCCAACAATAAACCTTTTATCTCATCATCGGGATTGCTTAATGCAGTGACGAAAACAATAGGGATATCTTTGGTTTCCCATGTGTCCCTGAGAATTTTGATTACCTCATAACCATCCATGCGAGGTAATACAATGTCAAGTAGTATAAGGTCCGGCATTTTTGTTTTTGCGAGCTCAATACCGGTCAGACCATCCTTAGCAATAAATAGCTCATACTTCTCTTCCAGAATATCCTTTAGTACTGAGATATTTAGCTCGCTGTCTTCAACTATTAATATACTGTTTGATTTCTCGGACATTTATCGTTCCCCCAGAATTATCGTTATCGTGATAATCATTATATTATTGTCAATGACGAAATGCAATGCAAACAAAAAACAAAATTACTATTGTTTTAAAACGAAGCGGCATTGACATTGCAGATTACTATCTTTTATGATAAAATACAGCATTATTATCTACATGAATGATCAAAGGAGCATTTTGAGCGTGAGAGTTATATATGGTGTCTTCGTTGTGGCGATATGCTTATTTCTTCTTACTTCTTGTGTTGGTTTACAAACTGAAATTACAACATATAATTCTCAGGATTCTGATGATATTTATATCGGTATTGCCTATCCTGTTGCGTTAACTGACGGGGACTCGCTCTTTCGAGAGGGATTTGAGCTTGCAATACAACATATAAATGAAAACGGCGGTGTTTTGGGTAAAACACTGCATGCCGTCATCCGTGATGATAACGATGATGTTCATTCCGCTATGCAGATAGCCGATGCCTTTTTTGAACAGGGGATAACTGCGGTGATCGGTCACTGGAGTACTAATGTCAGCTATTTCGTTTCGGCTGTATATGAAAAAAACGGGGTTGTTATGGTGACCCCCACTGCAACCGGCATGAACCTTTTAGAATATGATAATAGATATGTTTTCCGCATGTTCGCAAATCACGAGGTAATGTCACATGCACTCGCCGATCACTCGGCTGACCACAATCACAGGCATGTCGTTATCTTTTTCGATGATACTGAGTATGGACGTGACTTTGCAACAGCTATGGAAAGAGAACTGATCAGACATAACATAGCCGTGGTCGACCGTGTATCGAGTATTACAAGCTTCAACATCGCAGATATTTCTGCACGTTGGAGTGCATTTGGCGTTGATGCTGTTTATATTGCATCATCGGTCGAAAACTTTGTTCAGCCAATCAAACTGATTCGTGACAGTAATCCGGATATCCCAATTTTGAGCGGGGACAATTTCGTGGGGAGAAGCTTTGATTATCAATTAGAAGACTATATGGATAATATTTTCAAAGCTACTTATGATATAGCACTGCTTGATAGCGATTTTTTACAGAAGTTCTACGATACATACGGACGATCTCCCGATGTGCGAGCCGTGGCAGGGTATGATTCTGTACAGTTACTTGCAAGTGCAATGGAAGCTGTTGGAGGCACTGATGCAACGGCTATAGCAGCATATATTTCTTCTATATCAGGCTATCCCGCTGTGTCGGGTGCTCTGACCTTTGATAGATATTCCGGAGAATTTGAGGGTTTCAGGGTAATAGTTCGTCAAATCAACACAAACGGAGATATTAAGGATGAATAAAAATAATCACATTTCTGCCGCATCGATGAAGGTGGAAAAAATGATTTCTGTCATTGAAATAAAGTCATGGATTGCATTTGTAATGATTTTGGCAATCCTTGGTGGTGCGCTGATATGGGGCTTTTTCGGCACTATGCATGTACAGGAAGAGGTTTCGGGAGTTTTAGTGAAGAGAGGAACAATCGTCAATATATTTGCTTCAAGCGATGGTTTCTTGATTGATTTCACTTTGAGCCCCGAGCAATATGTTGAAAGAAATCAAGTTGTAGCAAGGATCGAGCAAAATGTGTTAGTTAGCGAGATCAACCTGATGATCCTGCAAGATTATCCTGAGATCGAAATCGAAGCCAAACGTGAGCAACTTTTAGCCGCAAGTCAGATCAGAACGTTCGACTCCGGTCGTGTTGTTGATACATACGTACATACAGGGGACTATGTTGAACGGGGACAAATGCTTGCAACTATTTCTAAAGAGCCTCCCGATGGTGCGATGCGGGAGTGTTTATTATTTGTTTCGAATACGCAAGCACGAAGCATTGAACAGGGGATGGATGTCAGCATTTTCCCGGCTGCTGTAAACAGGCAAAGTTATGGAAATATGATAGGGACTGTTACACAGATAAGTCAGCGTCCGGTCACTTTCCAATACCTTTACAACACATTGGGCAGTGCTGAACTGGCATCTGATTTTTTGCAAAGCGGTGCACTATATCAAGTAGATGTGACTCTCACCACATCGGAGGAAACAATAACAGGATATAGATGGACCACCTCATACGGTCCGAACAGGATGCTTGAAAACCTTACCTTATGCGAAGCATCGATTTTAATAGAAGCCGCCCGCCCTATTGACGTGTTTTTCTTAGGGAGGTAGGTGAAGTGTTACAAAAAAACGCAGTTGAAATAATTCTGAGGAACGTAAATATCATTATTTATGCACTCCTTTTGAATGTATTACTGCTGATCCCCGCTGCACTTGCACCGTTGTTCAAGCGAGTGTTTGCAGATTACATTTTGACAGATGGTATTACACAATGGCTTTTTCCACTTTTTGCTCTGATGATCGGAACCACGATATTCGCATCTGTCATTATATGGCTTAAAAAGAACTGCTTGATGCGTCTTTCAAGCAGGATCGAGGTCTCGGCTTTAGCGGATTATATTTGGAGAGTGTTCAAAGCTCCCATGAGCCTGCATGACAGCAAAGACAGTTATCATCTGTTGTTTTGGGCCAACTCTCCAAAGCTTGTGGCGACTGCAATTACAGAAGAAATCCTTGATTATTTATTCTGTATCATAAGCATAGTGTTTTATATTATATTGATGTATCTCTTAAATCCCCTGATGACTGCAATCGTTGTCGGTCTTGTTATCATTAACATTCTTATAACAAAGATTCGAGATTTTATAGGCAATAAAATTATACAGAAAAATTATGATGATGCAGCAGACCCTCTTGAACTTGCATTACAGGACGAAGGCATCGGGTTTGCAGGACTTGAAAATATTGAAACATTTAAGGCAACAGCATCGGAAAACCAACTCTTTAAACGTTTACTCGGCAAAAAAATCGAAATCATCAATGCGAGAAGAAAAATTGAATATATGTTTGCTTACAGACCTTTCAGAAATATTACAGAAGTTCTTTTTCTCAGTCTGTTGCTTTTAATTTCCTCCATAAGAATCATGGATCGGAGCTTGACCGTTGGTGATTATATGGCTTTTCAAGCTTATGCCGTTGCTTTCTTCATCCCTTTAAAATCATTAATATTTTCAAAGTTCACACTGGGGCTTTTCATGAAACGAATAAATCATTTTACACAGGATTTTGACAGAGATATCAGGGAAGAAAAAAGCGAAATTGCCGCTGATTTCGTCTCGGGAAAGCTGCAAGGTATGATTGAAGTAAAGGATGTTTCCTTTAGTTATGTCGAAGGCACACCGGTGCTGGAAAACATCAGCCTCACAATTGAGCCCGGTAAGCGTCTTGCAATCATCGGCAACTCCGGTGCCGGGAAAACAACTCTCATAAAGCTCCTGCAAGGATTA